>Ga0179592_10000311_pt1 | contig 19519 bp, 18 predicted proteins | sample CZODoug2_1_08_16_FD_148623 | JGI IMG/M metagenome (GOLD analysis project Ga0179592, IMG submission 148623) | Vadose zone soil fungal communities from Angelo Coast Range Reserve, California, USA - CZODoug2_1_08_16fungal (Illumina Assembly) | ecosystem: Environmental > Terrestrial > Soil > Vadose...
TAGAGCATGATCCGGAAAAGTGGGTACCGGTTTTCCGAGAAGATCATGCTCAAACAAAAGGATAGAGCGGGATGACGATTCGAAGAAAAGTCATCCCGCTCTAGCCGCGCGCGGCGCGGCGCCATTGCCAGAATGGTCGTTTCAAGCTAGCGAACCGCTTATATTTGCACGCACCACCGCCGATTTCGGAGCTATCGGTTGACCGTTATTCGTCGTGCCATCGCCAGCGCGTTGTCTCTCGCCGGGCTTGCCGCTCTCGTCGCCTTCGCGCCCGTGCATCCGATCGGCGAAGCCATGGCGCAAAGTGCGACGGCAACCCTTGTGGCCAAGCCGGTGTCGCTGCCCGACATGGCGCTCGGGCCGGCAAAAGCCCCGGTGACCGTCACCGAATACGCCTCGATGACCTGCCCGCATTGCGCGGCGTTCGGGGAAAATGTCTTTCCGATGCTGAGGTCGAAATACATCGACACCGGCAAGGTGCGTTTCGTGTTTCGGGAGTTTCCAATCGACATCAAGGCGGCGGCGGCCTCGATGCTGGCGCGCTGTATCGCCAATGACGATGCCGGGAAATTCTTCGGCGCGATCGATACGCTGTTCAAGCAGCAAGATCGGCTGATGGCGGATACGAAAGATACCCTGAAGCTGATCGGCAAACAGGGCGGGTTGAGCGAACAGGCTGTCGAAACCTGCGCAAAGGATCAGAGGCTGCTCGACAAGCTCTCCGCCGATCAGAAATTCGCCTACGAGGTCCTGAAGGTCGATGCGACGCCGACCTTCTTCATCAATGGCGAGAGACTCAAAGGCGCTATGTCGTTCGAGGAGCTGGACGAGAAGATAAAATCGCTTTTGAACAACCAGTAACCCGCATTGCGGACCGGTTGCCCAGTCCGCCGGGAGCGTCTGCGGCGTTGGCGTGGCGGACCTAGGTTGGCGGCTGCAATTCACCAACGAGCCAGCCCACATCTCCGGATTTCGTTGGATCTGACGCGATCGCGATTTTTTCGACATGATCGCAACTGGAGCAATCGAACGTTCGAAGTTCAAATCCAGTGGGTCCTGGCAAGATGCGCGCAAGCGTCATGCGCGTTTGGCATTTTGGGCAGCGAAGTCGCTGAATGGCAAGCAGCGGGATTGCGGCTGGAAAATCGACCATGGTTCTCCACCTCGGATCGGGCATGAGCGTAAAGCGCTCGGTCACCGGTAGGCACCCAGGTATGGCGGTGACGAATCAACACTGCGCTTCGAGTTCCGGAGGCGCTGGTCAATAGTGGTCAATCTTTGAAATAAAAGGAACCTGCCGCCTGTCGCTCTACGCACGGTCATCGTGCGAAGCGTCTTGCGGCGTGTCGACGAAAGTCAGGCCGATCCGGTTTTTCTGAATCCAGGCAACTCGGCACTCGCGGACCGAGGAGTCGCTCGCCATCACCAGGCGAAAGCGTGGGGGTACGAACGCCGGGTTCTCAATATCGATGGCGGCTCCTTCGGGCGAGATATTTCGCACGATGCAGCTCATCACGGAGCCGCCCGCCGACACGTAAGCCGGTTCGTCGATTTCGGTCCGTGGGTGCTTGCGCTTCTCTTCCATCGACGTCGGCCTTTGACCAATTGTGCAGCAACGCTAGCGGGAAACATTAAACAATATGGTTCTATCGCTCCTCGTCCGGTCTAACCCCACGCAAGCTGCGCGCTCGCGAGACCAGTCGCACGCGAACATGTCAACAGCCGCAATCAGCAGTGGCTCGGTCCCGCCCGGAGCGACGGATCGCGCCGTTCTTATTTTTGCGCAGGTGCCCCGCGTATCGACGGGCTTCCGTTCGTCGCGTCGACAGGGTAGCTTTCGCGGCATTGTCGGTGCGTAGGCGCGACGCCCGCTTAAAAACGAACATGCGCCTAGGGGAACGCCATGTTCGAGATACTCGATCGACGCACGAGTCTGACCGGCAACCAACTCAAGATCCTCGCCGCGGCCATTATCGGCGACGCACTGGAATTCTTCGACTACTTCCTGATCGGCTTTGTGCTCGCCTTCCTGATCGGCCCGTGGAAGCTGACCTTCGGACAATCGGCTGTCGTGCTCTTGAGCTCAGGTGTCGGCGCCATCATCGGCGCCTATGTCTGGGGCTGGCTTGCCGACCGCATCGGCCGCCGCAAGGTCTTTATCGGCACCGTGCTCAATTTCTCCATCGCAACCGGCCTGCTTTACTTCACGCCTGACAATGGCTGGGTTTATCTCGCGATCATGCGCTTCTTCGTGGGCGTCGGCGTCGGTGGGCTCTATTGCGTGGATCTGCCACTGGTGCAGGAGTTCATGCCGTCCTCCAAGCGTGGCTGGGTCGGCGGTCTCGTGACCTGCGTCATCCCGTTGGGCGTCGGGCTCGGTGCTGTGATGGGCGCCCTGGTGGGGTCCGGTGAGTGGCGGCTGTTGTTCGCGGTCGGCGTGCTGCCCGCATTGCTCGTGCTGCTGGTTCGGCTTTGGGTGCCGGAATCGCCACGCTGGCTTTGCCGGCAAGGCCGTTACGAGGAGGCGCGCCAGTCGCTCGCCTGGGCGCTGCAGATGGAACCGACCGCCCTGCCATTGCCGACGGCGGCCGACGCCGGCCCGATCATCAAGAGCAACTGGCTCGACCTCTTCAAATATCCGCGCAGCCTGATCGTCTCGTGGCTCGGCAATGCCGGCGCGCAAACCGGCGTCTATGGCATCACGCTTTGGGCGCCGTCGCTGTTCGTGATTTTGCTGAAGGTAACCCCGCAGGAAGCCGCCAAGATGATGATCTTGCTCAGCGTGTTTGGCTTCATTGGCCGCCTCTCCTTCTCGTTCTTCTCGGAACTGATGGGACGGCGCAACGCGGGCGGCCTGCTCGGCTTCGGCGCGGGTGTCCTGACCATTGTGGCAGGCCAGTACTACGACGCCACGCTGTTTGGCGTATCGGCTTTTTGGCTGATCCTGGCGGTGGCCTTCTTCTTCGCCGACGGCGGTTTTGCCATTGTCGGCCCCTATGCGGCGGAGGTCTGGCCCTCGCACCTGCGAACCTCGGGCATGGGCTCGGCCTATGGCTTCGGCGGCATCGGCAAGATCATTGGTCCGCTGGGCCTCGCCCTGATCGTAGGCTCAAGCAACTACCTCAAGCCGGATGTGCCGCTGCCCCAGATTCCGACGGCTTTCATCTATCTCGGCTGCTGGTTCTTGATGGCCGGCGCGGTGTATTACTTCCTCGGGATCGAGACCCGGGGCAAGTCGATCGAGCAGATCGACAAGGAACTGGCCGAGGGGCTTGATCTATCCACCGCCGCGACTGCAGCACGACGAGCCTAGCCTTGGATACGATGATGGCAACTTTTGCCGACCTCGCGGGAGACCAGACCGTGATCTCCCGTGCCGAGGCCGTCCGTCCGGCTGTCGGCGCCGCCTCGAACGAGATCGAGAGCACCCGCCGGCTGCCGCCTGACCTGCTCGACAAGCTCCATGAGGCGCGGCTGTTTCGATTGCTGCTGCCGCGCTCATCTGACGGGATCGAGACCGATCCCGTCACCTTCTTCCATGTGATCGAGACCATTGCCCGAGCCGACGCTTCGACGGCCTGGTGCCTGAGCCAGGCCGGTGGCTGCGCGATGGCGGCGGCTTATCTCGACCTGCCGGTGGCGCATGCGATCTTCGGCAACGACCCGCGCGCGGTGCTCGCCTGGGGTCCCGGTCCCAAGGTCAGGGCGGTCGAGTGCGAGGGGGGTTACAAGGTTACGGGCGTTTGGTCCTTCGCTTCGGGCGGCCGCCACGCCACCTGGCTCGGCGCCCATTGCCCGATCTACGGCGCCGACGGCTCGCCGAAACGCGACGTCAACGGCGAACAGCAGGAGCGGACCATGCTGGTGCGCACCGAGGATGCGCAGTGGACCGACATCTGGAACACGGTCGGCCTGCGCGGCACGGCCAGCGACCAGTTTGCGCTGGACGACTTCTTTGTTCGATCAGACCATTCGATCACCCGCGAATTCGATCGCGAGTGTCGCGAGAGCGGCCCGCTCTACCGGATGGGTTCCGGCACCTGTTACCAGGTAGGCTTCGCCGGCGTCGCCTGCGGTATCGCCCGCGGCGCGCTCGACAGCTTCCTCGATGTCGCACGCAACAAGGTGCCGCGCGGAGCCAAGAGCCCGCTGCGCGACAATGCGGTGGTGCAGTCCAATCTGGCCCAGGCCGAGGTCAACCTGCGCGCCGCGCGCGGCTACGTGCTGCAGTCGATGGCCGACACCTGGAAAGCGCTCACCGCCGGCGCCACCATCACGGTGGCGCAGCGCATCAATATCCGGATGGCCGCGACCCACGCCATCCACAAGGCGCGCGAGGCGGTCGACTTCGCCTACAATGCCGCGGGCGCCACGGCGATCTTTGAGAACCATCCACTGGAGCGCCGCTTCCGCGACATCCACACCGTAACCCAGCAGCTGCAGGGCCAGCTCAGGCATTTTGAAACCGTCGGCGCCTGGATGATGGGCGCCGATGCCGACCTCACCTTCGTCTAACAGGAGAAATCCCATGCCACTCGGCGGACTGCAGCACTACACCATCGAACCCTCTGATCTGGAGCGTACCAAGAATTTCTATTGCGACGTGCTGGGGCTGGAGAATGGCGAACGGCCGCCGCTCGACTTCCCGGGCTACTGGCTTTATTCGGGAGGCCAAGCCACCGTGCATCTGATGGGCACGCGCAAGCCGCGCGAAGGCATCTTGGTGCGTGGCACCGAGAAGAAGTACGAAGACACCGGCCGCCTCGACCACATCGCCTTTGCGGCGTCCGATGTCGACGGTGTGCGCAAGCGCCTGCAGTCCAGAGGCGTGAAATTCCGCGAGAGCATCGTGCCGCGTACCGGCGACACGCAATTCTTCCTCTACGATCCCGACGGCGTCGGTGTGGAGCTGAATTTCGCCAAGGCTTAACGCGCCCCCCTGCTATTTGCCGATATCCCGGCCAGCGAGCCGCTAGCCGACGGCGCTGGATCGGCGCGCTCCGGGACCTGAAAAACCCGGCGCTGCGGCGGCAGAAATGTGACACAACGCAATTCGAATTCTGTGGCGAGCCATTCCCGAGTTCGAAAGCTCGCACCGCCCTACTCCACCCCGTTGTCAATATTGGACTTCAAAAGGCCATCGCAACGGAATGATTCCAGTGCGGTTTTGGTCAGGCGGTTCTCGACGGACTCAACTGCACTCATGAAGCGAACTTCTGAACCACCACACCAAGTTCCCGACAAGGTCATGACCCAGCCATCTCGCGGGCGCGAAATGGTCAGTGTTTCTTCAACTTTGCATGCCGAGTTGAAGGGCCGCGCCGCCGCGGCAGGATAGCCGGGTGCCGCGCCTACAACCTACCCAGGGCATGCGCGCTCGGCTATTCTCGCCGTCTCGTTGGTCGCGCGGCCTAGTCGAGCCCGCGCTCGTGACTCAAGCGCACCATTTCCTCGATGAAGATCGCTTTTTGTTTATCGTCGAGGCTTGCGAATAGCGGTTCGGCCGCATCGGCGACATTGCGCTGATCCACCGCCCGATCATTGAGAAACTGCGCTTCGTTGCGCATCTGCTCAATGATATCGTCCGGTGGATCACGCTTTGCACGTTCAATTCGCAAGTTGAGGCGATCGGCGCCGTTATGGCCGAGGTAATGCATTGCGCTGTTGAAGCCGGTCCAATGCTTCTCCTGCTCGGGCGTGAGCTTCAATTCGGCCTTGATCCGATCGATATTGGAATCGCTGTTCGCCACGATCTGTTCGGCGTTCAGCTGCGGCGCACCGTCCTGGGTAAGCACCGCTTGCTTGCTTCCCTTGCCGGCTTTGGCCGCTTTGGCGCTCTTCGCTGAACCGGCCTGTTTCGGCCCGCTCGCCGGGGGCGATTGCTCGTTTTTCCCGACGCCAAGCACGCCGGTGAATACACCGACGACGCCACCGATCGCGCCTCCCAGCACGCCGCCAACCGGTCCGGCTGCCTTGTTGCCCGCGTTGGCTCCTTGCTGAACGCCTTGAACCAGCCCCTGCGCATCCACGGCCGCGGGCGCATTGAAAAGCATCACGACAGCTGCCCAAAGTGCCAAGCGCAATCTCAATTGGGCGCGCGCCATCGGTATCGGGCTGATCATTCTTTGGTCTCCATGGTCGATCGGGAAAAACAGTTTTGGCGGCGGCACGGCTGCTGCCGAGTCGGCACATTATCGTTTTCGCACCAAGCTAGTCTACCTGCCGCGCCGCATTGCCCGGATAAAGAAAAGCTCGACGCATGATCGAGTTAGGTTGGTCGCGGCGGAACCTGAGGCGCTATTGCGCAGCCCTTCCGCCAATCCCGCGGGTCGATGTGTGCAGCGCAATATCTTTCGCGGAGCCTGATGAAGTCTCGTAACCAAGGGACTGCCTCGCATGCCCCCACAACGTTAGTTCTAGAAACCTGGCCTCCCGGATTTCTCGACAGACGGCATCAATTCTGCTCTGATCTTCAAAACAAAATCTCCGAACCACGCAGTTCCGTTTCGAGCGTGATTTCAGACGGAGGCTAAAAACAAAAGCAACATTTTGGTTCATCAGGGAGGAACGCGATGTCACGGAGAAAGCTGTCTCGACGACAATTCGTTGCTGCTACCGCGCTGTCATCCGCAGCGCTGATCACGGCGCCTTATATTCGAGGGGCGCATGCGGCCGGCAAGCTCACCTTGGGCTTTTGGGATCACTGGGTACCCGACGCCAACAAGGCCTCCACGGCTCTCGTCAATGAGTGGGCCGCAAAGGAGAAGGTCGAGGTTTCAATCGACTACATCACAACTCAGGGCAACAAGCTCCAGCTGACGATCGCCGCAGAAGGCCAGGCGAACTCCGGCCATGACATCCTTGCGATGCCGACCTGGTGGCCTCATGCACATGCTGAACTGCTCGAGCCTGTGAACGACATCATGGAGCCGCTGATCAAGCAAAACGGCGAGGTGAACGGCACGGTGCAATATCTCGGCAAGGCCGGCGACAAATGGTTGGGCGTTCCCGCCTGTATCGGCAGCCAGATCAAGGGGCCCTGCTCCCGTATCGACCTGATGAAAAAATACGCCGGCATCGACGTGCAGGAGATGTATCCGGCCGGTGCTCCGCCCAAGGCCGACAACTGGACCACGGACACGTTCCTCAAGGCGGCAGAAGCCTGCAAAAAGGGCGGCTTTGCCTTCGGCATCGGAGTCGGTGAGACACCCGACTCGGTCGATACCGCTGGTGCGTTTTTCCAGGCGTTCGGTGCTCAACTCGTCGACGCCAAGGGCAACCTCGCGGTCAAGACCGATGAGGTGCGGCAAGCGCTCGAATTCTACAAGAAGCTCATCCCCCTGCTGCCAACGGGCGTCGCGGCCTGGGACGACGCTACTAACAACAAGGCGCTGATTTCCGGTGAGAGCGCACTGATCATGAATCCGCCTAGCGCCTGGGCAGTCGCCAGGCGTGATGCGCCGCAAGTGGCCGAGCAATGCTGGACGCATGGCTTCCCGGCGGGACCGAAAGGCCGGTTTGCGCCGTTCGCCCCCTTCCTCTGGACCACATGGAACTTCTCCAAGAACAAGGCAGCCGCGAAGAGCCTGCTCGTACATCTGTCGCAACCGGCTTCGGTCGAGAAGCTTGTAGCGGCCAGCGGCGGCTACGATCTGCCGGCGTTCGAAAAACTGACGACCCTGAAGACGTGGGCCGAGGAAGGCCCGCCGAAGGGGACACTCTACCATTATCCAAATCCGTACAAGCATCAGATCCTGTCGATCGCCGCGGCGCCGGCGCCACCGAAGATCGCCCAACAGATCTATACGCAGGCCATCCATACGAAGATGTGCCTGAGATACTATCAGGGCGAAGCGATGGAAAAGACGCTGGCCTGGGCGGAAGGCGAGTGTGAAGGTTATATGAGGAGCTGACGGAAGGTTTCGCCGCAATGGCACGCACTTCAGTTGCGTGGCCGTTGCGGCGAGCATCCATCATGCTGTTGCGTCAACGCGGTCAGGCGCCCGGCGCGATGCCGGCTTCCTGTCGATACATCGGGAAATCCCGGGTCTCTGAAAATGAAACGCGCGAGGGAGATGCATCATGGTTGATGTCGCATTTCAGCCGAACGCCATCGCCCGTACCGGCGGCGCACGCAAACGCTCCAGTTTACGGGTCGCGCTGAAGCGGAAATCGACCGCAGCCTTTCTCATGACGCTGCCGCTGATTCTTCTGATCGGAATTCTGGTCATCTATCCCGCCTTCTATTCCATGCATCTCGCAACGCTGAACAAGTCGATGCAACGTTTCGTCGGTTTCGGCAATTTCGAATTCCTGTTCAAGCGCGAAACCTTTTGGCTGGTGGTGAAGCAGTCGTGCATTTTTGCCATCACCGCCGTCGTCTTCAAGGCGCTGATCGGATTCATCGTCGCCCATTTCGTACACAACATCCCGGCAAAGGGGCAACGCAAGTGGCGGGGAATGCTGCTGGTGCCGTGGGTGATTCCGCCAGCGATGAGCACTTTGGCTTGGTTGTGGCTGTTCGATCCCTCCTACAGCGCCTTCAACTATACGCTGTCGTTTTTCGGCATCGGGCCGATTTCATGGACCGGCGACCCCGACTGGGCTCGGTTCTCGGTCATTCTGGTCAATATCTGGTACGGCGCCCCGTTTTTCATGATCATGTATCTCGCATCGCTGAAATCGGTCCCCGAGCAGCTTTATGAGGCCGCGGCGATCGACGGCGCCAATTGGTGGCAGCGCATCTGGTACGTCACGCTGCCGATGATGCGCAACATCATCGCGATTACGACGCTGTTTTCGTTGATCGTCACCTTCGCGAACTTCGATATCGTGCGCATCCTTACTTCCGGCGGCCCGCTCGACCATACCCACATTTTCGCGACCTGGGCCTTCCGAATCGGTATCGAAGGCAGCGATATCCCGCTCGGCGCCAGCGTCTCGCTGTTCATGTTTCCGATCCTCGCGATCGCGGCGATATTTATCCTGCGCGATATCAACAAACGCGGGAATGAAGCCTGATGGCAAGCACGGTAGCGATCGACAAGGCCGCGCCGACCCGCAACGTTAAATACGGCAGCATGAGCCGCGACCGCACCTGGGCGCTGCGATGGTCGTACTTTTTCCTCACTTTGTTCGCGATCTTCTCGCTGGTGCCGCCGATCTACATGCTGATCACCTCGCTCAAGACCAGCGCCGAGATTTCGGCAGCAACCAACCCATGGTGGGTATTTCATCCGACACTGTCGAATTATGTCGGACTGCTGACATCAAACCAGTTTCTGACGTTCTTTCGCAACTCCGCGTTTGTCTCGATCTTCGTGGTGACGATCACCATGCTGATCAGCGTGCCCGCGGCTTTTGCCCTGGCGCGGATGCGGTTCTGGGGCTCGGCGACGCTCGCGACCGGTGTATTCCTGACCTATCTCATCCCCGACACGCTGTTGTTTCTCCCGCTGTTCAAGATGTTCGCGGTGTTCGGCGACTGGACCGGCATCCAGCTGATCAACCGCTGGTACGTGCTGCTGATCGTGTATCCGACACTGACCGTGCCATTCTGCACCTGGATCATGATCGGTTATTTCGCGTCGATCCCCAAGGAACTCGACGAGGCCGCCATCATCGACGGCGCGTCCTGGTTCCAGACGTTGACGCGCATCTTTATTCCGGTCGCAATGCCCGGCCTGATCGCCGCCACCATCTTCGCCTTCACGGTCTCATGGGCGCAGTTCCTCTATCCGCTGGTGTTCACGACATCGACCGATCAGCTGGTGCTGCCGGTCGGCATCATCACCAGCCTGATCAAGGGTGACGTCTTCAACTGGGGACAGATCATGACCGGCGCCCTGCTCGGCGCCGCACCTCCGCTCATCATCTACGCGTTCCTGATGGACTATTACATCGCCGGGCTCACCGCCGGCGCCACAAAGGGTTGAACCTCATGGCTGACGTGACGTTGCGTAAGGTTATCAAGCGTTACGACGACGTCGAGGCGGTGCGCGGCATCGATCTCGACATCGCCGACCATGAGTTCGTCGTGCTGGTCGGGCCGTCGGGTTGCGGAAAATCGACCACGCTGCGGATGATCGCGGGGCTGGAGGATATCACCGACGGCGACATCATGATCGGCGGCGACGTCGTCAACGACGTGCCGCCGAAGGACCGCGACATCGCGATGGTGTTCCAGAATTACGCGCTTTATCCGCACATGACGGTGGCGGAAAACATGTCGTTCGGACTGCGCCTGAAGCGCTATCCGAAAGCCGAGATCAAGACGCGGATCGACGAAGCCGCCCGCATGCTCGACATCGTCGAGCTGGTGGACCGCAAGCCCAAGCAATTGTCGGGTGGCCAGCGTCAGCGGGTCGCGATGGGCCGCGCCATTGTTCGAAACCCCAAGGTTTTTCTGTTCGACGAGCCGCTGTCCAACCTCGACGCCAAGCTCCGGGTCCAGATGCGGATCGAAATCAAGAAGGTGCACCAGAAGGTCCGCACCACGACCGTTTACGTGACCCACGACCAGGTTGAAGCGATGACGCTCGCCGACAGGGTCGTGGTCATGAACCACGGACGCATCGAACAGATCGGGACGCCGAACGAACTCTATCACAAGCCCGCCACGCGCTTTGTCGCCGGCTTCATCGGTTCGCCGGCCATGAATTTCATACCCTGCCGGCTTGAGGACGTCGCCGGCAAACTGCATATCCGGCTGACCGACCGTATCGCCTTTCCGCTGCCGCCTGCCCGTGCCGCACGATATCAGAGCGTCGCGCGAAACGAAAAATTGCTGTTGGGGTTACGGCCGGAACACATCACCGAAGCAAAAGCGCATCCGGAGTCCGGGGTCGAGGCCTTCGACGCGGTTTTGGATGTGACCGAACCGATGGGCATGGAGACGCTGATCTATTTGGAGCTCGAAGGCGTAGAGATTTGCGGACGGGTTAATCCCAATGCCGGCGCCCGCGATGGCGGGCCGCTTCGATTGGCAGTGGACCTCAACAATATGCACCTGCTAAACGAAGTCACCGGCGTCGTCATTTGACGGACGCATAACAAGAAAAGCCAGGCTTGCTGGGCAAGGCACTGGCAAGGAACTGGGCAAGGACTTGGAATGGCGACCAACAAGAAGAAAATTTTCATCACGGAATCGATGTCGCAACCGGGAAGAGCTCTATTGAAAGAGCGGGACGATGTCGAAATCGTCGAATTTCCCAATATGATCTCCGCAGCAGATTTCGAGGCCATGCTCAAGGCGCAGGCGCCGGTTCACGGTGTGGCGCTTGGCGGTACCGGTTTCGGCGAGCCGGAGCTTGAGGCGTCCAAGGACATGAAGGTGGTGACCCGGATCGGCGTCGGCTACGATGCCGTCGATGTTCCGGCGCTGAGCCGCCGCAAAATTCCGCTGATGGTGGCGGGCACCGCCAATTCGCCGTCGGTCGCGGAACAGGCGCTGTTCATGATGCTGACGCTGGCCAAGCGCGCGGTGGAAATGCATTCCATCGTCAAGGATGGCAATTGGAGTCATCGTCTCGGCAAACTGCCCTACGATTTGTTCGGCAAGACGGTTCTGATCGTCGGCTTCGGCCGCATCGGCACGCGCACCGCCAAACGTTGCCTCGCCATGGAAATGAACGTTCTCGTCTACGATCCCTACAAGCCTGCCGCTGAAATCAAGACGGCGGGCTGCGAGCGGGTCGCCGATCTCGATGCGGCGCTGCCGCGCGCCGATTTTGTCAGCATCCACTGCCCGAAGACGCCGGAGACGGTCGGCATGTTCAATGCGGCGCGGTTAAAGCGCATGAGGGAGACGGCCTATCTGATCAACACCGCGCGCGGCGGGATCGTCGACGAGCCGGCGCTGTACGACGCGCTGGTGTCAGGCAAGCTCGCAGGCGCCGGTCTCGATGTTTTCGAGCAGGAGCCACCGCCTTCAGGCCATTCGCTGTTCGAACTTCCCAATGTCATCATGGCGCCGCACGTCGCCGGGGTCACGCGGGAAGCCGTCGACCGGATGAGCGTGCAAACCGCGCGCAATATCCTGAGCGCGCTCGACGGCGATCCGATCAGGCAGAACGTCATCAATCAGGACGTGCTCGGCTGAACCGGCTGCAATTTCTCCCGGCTTTCGCCAACGACTTCGCCGGCTCCGTTGCTTGCGCACCACGGGTATCAACATGGCCTTCAAGGAATACGGCAGCTATGACGGGTTAGGCCTTGCCGATCTCGTCCGCAAGAAAGAGGTCAGCGCGCGGGAATTGCTGGACGAGGCCATTGCCCGCACCGCCAAGGTCGACCCGCAGATCAACGCAGTGGTCGTGAAGCATTACGATTACGCGCAGGCGCAGATCGACAAGGGACTTCCGGACGGTCCCTTCAGCGGCGTGCCGTTTCTCCTGAAGGATCTGGATATTCTTGAGGGCACGCGGACGACCTCGGGCGCCAGCGTCTACAAGGACAATGTCGCTGATCACACCGGCACCCTCGCCCAGCGCTTTCTCGATACCGGTGTCACGATCTTCGGAAAAAGCTCCAGTCCGGAATTCGGCTTGATGCCGACCACCGAGTCCCGGCTGTTCGGCCCGACCCGTAATCCCTGGAATCTCGCGCACTCGTCGGGAGGTTCGTCCGGCGGTGCCGGTGCGGCCGTTGCCGCGCGCATTCTTCCTGTCGCGCATGCCAGCGACGGCGGCGGCTCGATCCGTATTCCCGCCTCGGCCTCCGGCGTGTTCGGATTGAAACCCACCCGTGCGCGCAATCCGCTCGGTCCGGATCGCGGTGAAGGATGGGCCGGGTTTTCCTGTGGCCATGTACTCAGCATCAGCGTGCGCGACAGCGCCGCGATGCTGGATGCAATCCACGGACCCGAGCCATCGAGCCTTTATGTCGCGCCGCCGCCGGAGCGGCCTTTCGCGCAGGAGGTCGGACGTGACCCCGGCCGGATGCGCATCGCCTTTACCGACAAATCGCCCTATGGCGATGCCATCGATCCCGAAATCGCAGCGGCGGTGCGCGAAGTCGCAACCCTGCTGGCCGGGCTCGGCCATCATGTTGAGGAGCGCGCCCCTGTGCTGGCCGCGGACCCGGCGGTCGTGATGTCGACAATTGTGAGCGCCAACACCGCGCTCAATGTGCGGCTTGCCGAACAGCGCTTTGGCCGCACCATGACCGACAGCGATTTCGAGATATTGACGCTTGCAAGCGCGCGCAATGCGCAAAAGGCAACCGCGACTGACTATGTGGAGGCGCAACTCAGTGCATTCCAGATTTCGCGCGGATTGGCGGCGTTCTTTCAGACCTGCGATGTATTCCTGTGCCCGACGCTTTGCTCGCCACCGCTGCGGATCGGCGAACTCAACACGATGTCGGAAGATCTGTCGCATATCGCGCCGATCCTGCGGCGCTATATGCCGGCAACCGCCATGTACAACATGTCCGGCCAGCCCGCGATGTCGATGCCGCTGGCATGGAATGCGGCCGGATTGCCGCTCGGCATGATGTTCGCCGCGCGCTTTGGCGATGAGGCGACGTTGTTCCGTTTGGCGGCCCAACTCGAACAGGAGCGGCCGTGGAAAGACAGATTGCCGCCCATTTGCGCATAGATCGACAAAACTCAGCCGCATTCGAGGATGAGGAATGCAACTCGGCGCCAACAGCGGAGCTCCTGCTTCCTGCGTATCGCGTAGTATCTGGAGGCCGAAATTTTGAGTAGAAGCGACCCGACCGATAACGTGCTCGCGGCCATTGCGAGCATCTTCGATCAAACGGCTCACCATCGCGAGCCGGAAAAGCCCGCGGTTGAGGAAAAGCCGGTCGCCCCCGAAATGGTGGAGGCCGGTGGTTATCAGAAGGTCGGCCCCGGCCCCATTGCCGCGATCCGTTTCAAATGGACGGTCCGCCGCGAGGCTCATAACCAATACTTTGTCGACGAAACGATTGGCGAGAATTCCGCGCCTGTTGTCAGCGGGCCGTTGACGGGAGATGCCGCGATCCGGTTCGTCGACGATCGCGAGCGCGAGGCGCGGCAACGATTTGAGCAGCTCAAAAACGAGATGGCCGGACGAGGCGCCGCGGCGAGATTGGTCCGCAAAGACGCCGGCGAGATGTAGCTGCTACAGCGCCAGGCTCGAAAGCCGAACTCGGTGAGAATCCCATTACCGCCGGAACATCGGCTTTCGCAAAAAATTGACCGCCTGTACGGTCCTAAATTAGATTGCCGGCGACACCCATTGAACCGGAACCGCTAAATTCACGACTCATACTTTGAGGGTGATGTAGGTCACGTTCTGGAAAACTGCTGAAGTGCAGGGTCGGGACTTGAGATTCTGCCTGTCCAGGAGGTCAATATGAAAAAGCTGTTTGCGATCGCCGCATTTCTGCTGGCGAGCACCGCCGCACAGGCTCAGTACACATTCGAATACGGCGGGCGCACCATTCGCATCGATCCGGACCGTGGAACGGTTTCGATACCGGGGGTCTACGACAACACTGGGAACACTGGGCGGCGAACAAAACGTTCGCGCAGCGATCAGGACAGCGACCGTCCGCGCAAGCAGGCGCCGCAGGAAGCGAAGACCGAACCACAGGCGCCCGAAGCAACGCCCGCAGCCCCCGTAGCGACGGAACAGGCCCCGGCGCCCGCGAGACCTTCGCCCGAGCCTTCAACGGCCACGGCGCGTGTTGCGCCGTCATCGGATACCATTACGTCGACGCAGCCCGCCGCCAGCGCACCTGCGCCGCAGGTTCAGCAGGATACTGTCCCGGCCACCAGGAGGCCGGAACCGGCGCCCGTCGTTGCGACGGCTCCGTCGTCGGAACCGGTACCGAGCCCGCAGGCCCCCGCAATCGCGGCCGCCCAGTCGGCAAACTCGCCGCTCGGCGTGTGGCTGACGGAAGAGAAAGAAGGCAAGGTCCGGATCGAGCAATGCGGCAGCAATCTTTGTGGATATTCCGTGGACGCGAAGTCGAACCAGAACGGCGAAAAAGTTCTGATCAACATGAAGCCCGGGAAGGACAAATGGAGCGGACGAATTTACGATCCGAATACCGGCAGCACTTATGACTCGACGATCGCGCTCAAGGGCTCGGACAGCCTGCGGGTTCAAGGCTGCGCCTTTGGCGGCATGTTCTGCGGCGGCCAGACCTGGAGCCGGCTGAACTAAGCGCGTACTTGTAAAACTGATCCATCGGCAACGCTTTGGCCGATGTCTGCCTGGGACCACATGACGGTCCCAAAGGCGCGTGAACCCGCTGGAAGCCGGCGCGGATGCCCGCCAGCGCGAAGATGGAGGCGTTGCGACGGCTCTCTACCGTCGCGCGCTGCAGGCCGTCACGACGGGCATTCCGCCGCCGGGCTCGCCGCGGCGATCTCGGGCTTCCTGTGGCCGCCAAACGTCGTTTCATGGATCTTGCCATCGACGATATGGATGCGCCGGTCGGCGCGGGCTGCCAGTGCCGCATCATGGGTAACAACCACCACGGTCTGGCCGTTGTCGGCGATATCGCGCAAGATGCCGAATACCTGCTGCGTCGAAGCGGTGTCGAGATTTCCCGTCGGTTCGTCGGCGACGATGATTTCGGGACGGTTGGCGAGCGCCCGCGCCAGCGCCACGCGTTGCCGCTGACCGCCGGAAAGCTGATTGGGCCGCTTGCCGGTCTGCTCGCCGAGACCGAGCGACGTCAGCAGGCTCATCGCTCTCTCGTTCATGTCCTTGGTGGACATCTGGCCATGCGCGCGCATCGGCAGCAGCACGTTGTCAAGCGCGGTAAATTCGGGAAGCAAGAAGTGGAACTGAAACACGAAGCCGCACTTGGTCAGCCGAACGTCGGCGCGCTCGGTTTCCGATAATTTGGATGTTGCCTGGCCGCAGATGATGACCTCGCCTTCCGTGGGCGCATCCAGCAGTCCGAGCAAATAGAGCAGCGATGATTTCCCGGATCCCGAAGGGCCGGTGATGGCGAGAAATTCACCCTTCGCCACCGATAAATCGATGCCATTGACCAGAGTGTGAGTAATGACGCCCTGGACGCGGCGGACCAGGTTCACGGTTTGCAGCGCCACCTCGGTCATGACGCGCCCCGGATAATTTCGACTGGATGCACCCGCGTCGCCTTGCGTGCCGGAAAGTAGGCTGCGACCGCGCAGCAAAGAATGGCAATACCGCCGGAGGCAAGATAGTGCATCGGCGAATAGTAGATCTCGAGCGGCGTCGTCGCTCCGGTCAGCACATTGAAGATGGTGATCTGAGACCATCCATAGCACAGCAGATATCCGAGAATCCATCCAAACAGGATTCCGACGGCTCCCATCATCATCGACTCAATAATGAAAATTCGCCGCACGGAGTATTCTCGCATGCCCAGCGATTTCATGATCGCGATGTCGTGACGCTTTTCATGAGTGATGGTGGAAATGATATTGTACGTTGCGAATGATGAACTCAGCAGCATGGCACCCATCACCGTCAGCACGATGAAATCACGGGTAGCGAAGGCACCCAGCAGATCGGCGTTGGCTTCCTGCCATGACACCGACTTGTATCCGATCTGGGCCTCGACTTGAGTGGCCACTTTCTGTGCGACCAGAGGATCGCTCAACCGCAGTCGCAACTGATTGACAACTCCGTTCTGCCCCATGAGCGTCTGGGCCAGATTCATCAGCGAATAGATTTGCCCTTCGTCGACACTCTTGATTCCAGACCGGAAGATTCCGACCACCGTCGCTGAAATCTGGGTCCCCTCACCGCCTCCGAGCAGAACCGTACTTCCATTTTTCACGGCGAGTTTCTGTGCCAGCGCCTCGCCGATGATGATCCCGTTGGCCGCTTTCGACAGATCCGTAAGCTGGCCCTCGCGCATCTGCGTGGCGAGCTTGGAAACGCGAACTTCAAGCCGCGGATCAATGCCGACCAGGCCGACGCCAACCCGCGCTTCGCCGTGGTTCACAATCGCCGTGGTCTTGACTGACGGCGCTACGTCGCCTGGCAACCACGACCTCAGCGAGGCCATGATGGCGTCCGGATATCTGATCCCGGGGCGCCGATTGACGTTTGCCACGTTGGACATTCCAACCGCGGCGTATTCCTGGTCCGCCGGCTGGCTGGGAACCGACCGACGCTCATCACCGACCGTGACGTGAGGCATGGTATCGACCAGTTGCCGCAGAAAATCGATCTGCGATCCCTGCATCAGGCCTGCCATCATGATGGTGAAGCCGACCCCCATTGCCACGCCAAACATGCCGACCAGCGTTTGTCGGACGCGGGTGCTCACATGAGTCCACGCAATGCTCAGCACAAGGTTCGTTGCCATGGGTTTTACCTGTATTTGCCGACGTTCCTGCGTGCATCATTAACAACGGAATCGACGTGAGCCGAGATGGCAGAGGATATGACCGCATTATCGGCATCGGCAGAGCTGGTGACAATGGCGGCGGGTTCCCGGTCAGCCGCGGGACTGGGACTCGGAGTGACATCTGCGGGAGCGTCCGTTGCCGGCTTGGCCGCCACGTTTTCGAAGCGGACCCGCGTGCCATCGGCCAAATCGGCACGCGCCGGTGACAGCACGGTCGTATCCTTCGACACGTTGCCCGTGATCTCGACGTTACGGCTGCCGCGAATCCCGACCGTGACCGGGACGCGCCGAATTTTTCCGCTACTGACGACCTGAACCGCATTGGCGGCAACGGCCTCGGCAGGTACCACAACCGCCGCCGCCTTTTCGCGATGTATGATGTTGACTTCCACCGTCATTCCTATCCGCAATGGCGTATCGCGTGGCAACAGCAGATAGACACGAAAGGTCTTTCGCGTGGGATCGCCCTTTGGCGTGATTTGCGAGACCGTGGCCCGCAAAGCCTGCGCGGAAAAGGCCTCGGTTCGCAAAAATGCCTTCTGCCCCACGGCAATCCGGGTGATTTCTTCCTCGTTTATTTCAGCCACCACCTGCATCGGCGCCGGCGGGCCTACCCAAAACAGTACATCGGTTGGCCCGACGATCTCACCGACCTCGCCATCGCGGCGCAGCACCATGCCATCCAATGGCGCGCGCAGCACGAGTGAATCGATGCGGGCTTTTTGCGCGCTAATCCGCGATTTGGATTGCTCGAATTGAGTAGAGCGTTGCTCATATTCGGTCTTCGCAGCGTCGCTCTTGTCGCGATCGCGCTTGGCGCGATCGAGATCGCGCGCAAGTTGCTCATTGTTGATTTCCAGTTCATGGAGCGCGCTGACCTCTTCGGCGTCGTCCTGACGGCCGAGAACTTGACCGACCTTGACGGCTTGGCCTTCGCAGCGGCAGAGTTCGACCAGCCGCCGCCGTTGAAGCGGTACGACCTTGGCCCAGCGCTCAGGCTCTACCGTTCCCGTTCCATAGACAGCCTCCGAAACCGGCCCAAGGGTGGCCACTCCCGTGGTTACCGTCGGGGGCTGAAAGTAGTCCGGATACATCAGATAGGCGCCACCTACTGCAGCAGCAAGCACTGCAAGCACCGATCCAGACCACACAAGACCGCGCGAAGACATCGGCTTCTCCTCAATCTCAAAAACCGAACCGCTTGCGCAGTCCGGAAGGTACGCGATCCAATAACGCGTCGATGTCGTTCTTCTTGTCGCCAGAGATGCGCGGCCCTTGCGAAGTGCTGGAATCGGCGGCACTGCTGGTGGTGGTCGCGGGCGATGATTTCGAAGCAGCCAAGGCCGGCGGCGACTGGCTGTCGCGTGTGAGGCTGTCGGTGGGAGCCGGAGCAACGGCGGGCCTTGCTTGGCTCGGTACCGCATGCCAGCGGCCGGCTTCGGCCTTGGCCCGATCGATGTCCTCGCGCGTCATCCTGCCTTCCAGAACACCCATCAGCTGACGACTTCCGTTCCGGAATTCCTCGACCCGGGTGCCGACTGAAACAATGTAAGCCCACTTATAGGCGTTGAGGTTGTCTTGCGGTACGCCCCGCCCGACGGCGTAAATTCCGCTGAGAACCAGCATGGCATGCGAATGGCCTTGATCAGCGGCACGTGAGAACCACCGAAACGCTTCTGCATCGGACCTCGGGCGCCCGACGCCCGCCGAATAAAGCGCGGCAAGATAAAACTGAGCGTCGCTGTCTCCCGACTGCGCCGCCTGCGAATAGCGATCCGCCATTTCCTTGTCGGATACCGTATCCGCAGCATAGGCAATGGAGCTTGCAAAGAGAGCGGCACCGCAAAAGATTGCTAGAAAAGCTCGCTTCATGAAAATTCCCCGGGATCCCGTACGCGATAACCCAGCCTGTTGTTTTGCTGATGTTACCCGCGATCATTCATTAGCCCAAGGCCCGATCGTCTCATGTGATTTCTATCACAGTCTCGGAGGAAGCGATCTGAGAGGTTGATTGCGTCGGAACCAAGGGAGCCCGCCATGGGAGACTTTCGCAAAACATTGTTCGCCAGCCGCATCCTGGTGCTTCTGGGAATGTTAGCCGCCACGCCAGTTGCGGCCGCGACATTTGACGGCGCATGGAATGTGCAGATTGCCTCCGAGAACACCGCAT
>Ga0179592_10000312_pt1 | contig 19514 bp, 22 predicted proteins | sample CZODoug2_1_08_16_FD_148623 | JGI IMG/M metagenome (GOLD analysis project Ga0179592, IMG submission 148623) | Vadose zone soil fungal communities from Angelo Coast Range Reserve, California, USA - CZODoug2_1_08_16fungal (Illumina Assembly) | ecosystem: Environmental > Terrestrial > Soil > Vadose...
GGATGCGCCGGCTTGAGAGTGATCTGATTGGAACCCCGAAATCTTGAAGGGGGCGTCGACCGTCCGCGGTCGGCAGAGGGCAAAGACACCGGGCGGGTGATCGTCATCGGCCCTTATCTGCGCATGCGCCGCGGCGATCCCGATGCGCAAACGGATCATCACGTCATACGCGGTTCGGAGGCGCGGCTTGAGGAAGCCGTCGGTCTCGCGCGCGCCATCGATCTGACGATCGCGGACGCACTGATCGCGCCGGTCAGTCAGATCCGGCCCGCGACCTATCTTGGCAAGGGCAAGGTCGAGGAGATCGTCGGGCTCATCACCGGGCACGAGATCGAGCTGGTGGTGATGGATTGCGCGCTGTCGCCGATCCAGCAGCGCAACCTTGAGAAGGCCTGGAACACCAAGGTGCTCGACCGCACCGGACTGATCCTCGAAATCTTCGGCCGCCGTGCCAAGACCAAGGAAGGTGCGTTGCAGGTCGAGCTCGCGCATTTGAACTATCAGCGCAGTCGCCTGGTGCGATCATGGACCCATCTCGAGCGCCAGCGCGGCGGCTTCGGGTTCATGGGTGGTCCCGGTGAAACGCAGATCGAAGCGGACCGCCGCCTGATCGGCGACCGCATCGCGCGGCTTGAAAACGAAATCAAGAAGGTTCAGGCGACGCGGCGGCTGCATCGCGCCGGCCGGCAGCGCGTGCCATATCGCGTGGTGGCGCTGGTCGGCTACACCAATGCCGGAAAGTCGACGCTGTTCAATCGGCTGACCCGCGCCGACGTGCAGGCAGCCGATATGCTGTTTGCCACGCTCGATCCAACGTTGCGTGCGCTCAGTCTGCCGCATGGCGGCAAGGCGATGCTCTCGGACACGGTCGGGTTCATCTCCAACCTGCCGACGCAACTGGTTGCGGCGTTTCGCGCCACGCTGGAGGAGGTGCTGGAAGCCGATGTCATTCTCCACGTCCGCGACATCTCCCATGAAGACGCGGACGCGCAGCAACGCGACGTCGATACCGTGCTGCGTCAGCTTGGCATCGATCCGGACGCGGGGCAGCGCATTCTCGAAATCTGGAACAAGATCGATCGCTTCGATCCGGAGATGCGCGAAAACCTGCAAAATATCGCCGCGCGGCGCCCGCCGGAACATCCGTGTTTCCTGGTCTCGGCCGAAACCGGCGAGGGCGTCGACGCGCTGTTGGCCGCGATCGAAGACCGGCTGGCGGCAACGCGGATGACGCTCGACCTGTCAATCGACGCCGCCGACGGCGCCGGCATCAGCTGGCTGCACCGCAATTCGGAAGTCCTCAACAAGGAACTTCACGATGGCCGGTTCGACATGACCGTGCGCGTCGATGAGACCAAGCGCGATATCGTCGTCAACCGCTTCGACGCGGTGCCGCACGCGGTTTCATAAACTCAGCGTCGTTCGCATGCGCCGGGCGACGTCGTGCTGGTCCTTGCCGAGAATGAGCACCAATAGCGGCACCAGAATCCCGCCGCTGGTAATTCCCAGGAAGCCGGACGCGATGCCGCCGACGCCGCCAGCCAGAAGTCCGCCGCGAATGTCAGTTGGGTTCATCGGCGATGACCGGCTTCGGTCTCGGCGGGTGTGGATGGACGCGGCTCTTTGGCCTTCGCCTCATTCCACAACGCGTCCATCTCCGCGAGTGACGCGCCTTCAAGCGGACGCCCACGAGCGGCCAATGCGCGCTCGATGTAGCCAAAGCGGCGTTCGAATTTGGCGTTGGTGCCGCGCAGCGCCATATCAGGATCAGCGCCGACATGCCGCGCCAGATTAACCAGTGCGAACAGGAGATCGCCGGTCTCCGCGGCGAGTTCGTTAGCGTCGCCGCGATCGAGCGCGGCTTCGATCTCGTCAGCTTCCTCACGAATCTTGTGCAGCACCGCGCGCGGATCGTTCCAGTCGAACCCGACGCTTGACGCCTTGCGCTGCAGTTCCATCGCGCGCGACAACGCCGGCTGTCCGGCCTTGACGCCTGTCAGCAACGATTTGTGCGCGGGCTCATCCTGACGCCGGCGCGCAGCGCGTTCGGCTTTCTCGTCGGCCTTGATGCGGTCCCATGCGCCCTTCACGTCGGACGGTGTCAATCGCCCATCCTTGTCGGCGAAGACATGGGGATGCCTTCGGATCATCTTGGCGGTGATCGCCTCGACCACGTCGCCGAATGAAAACGCATTCTGCTCTTCGGCCATGCGGGCATGAAACACCACCTGGAGCAGGAGATCGCCGAGTTCGTCGCGCAAATCGTCGAGATCGCCGCGGGCGATGGCGTCGGCCACTTCATAGGCTTCCTCGATGGTGTAAGGTGCGATGGTCGCAAAATTCTGCTCGAGGTCCCACGGGCAGCCGCTGCCGGGCGTTCGCAGCGTCGTCATGATCTCGATCAGGCGTGAAATATCGCGGGAAGGGGTCATGGGGCACCGAAGCTTGCGAAAAACCAAGCTTTGTATGCCGCAAGACGTGGTGTCCGCCCAGCGAAAACGAGTGACTGGGTTTGCTGTATCCACCGATTGGCGAGAGCGCCTTACAGTGCTAAGGGCAGCCGATGAGCGATCAGTTTCAATCCGAAACAGCACTGGTGCTGTTCTCCGGCGGACAGGATTCCGCCACGTGCCTCGCCTGGGCTCTGCAGCGCTATGCGCGCGTCGAAATGCTTGGCTTCGACTACGGCCAGCGCCACGCCATCGAACTGGAATGCCGCGAGCGCCTGATCAGCGGCATGAAATCGCTGAGCGCGGACTGGGCTTCGAGGCTCGGCGAGAGCCACACGCTGGAGATTCCGACGCTGGCCACGATTTCCGATACCGCGCTGACCCGTGACGTCGCGATCGCGATGGGCGAAGACGGCCTGCCCAACACCTTCGTGCCCGGCCGCAATCTGGTGTTTTTGACATTCGCGGCGGCGCTGGCCTACCGGCGCGGCATTCGTCACATCGTTGGCGGAATGTGTGAGACCGACTATTCCGGCTATCCGGATTGCCGCGACGAGACCATCAAGGCGTTGCAGACCGCGCTCAATCTCGGGATGAACGCGCAGTTCGAATTGCACACGCCGCTGATGTGGCTGGACAAGGCCAGCACATGGAAGCTCGCGAATGAACTTGGCGGGGCAGGGCTGGTCGACCTGATCCGCGAACACTCCCACACCTGCTATCTCGGCGAACGTGGCGCGCAGCATGCGTGGGGTTATGGCTGCGGCGAATGCCCGGCCTGCGCGTTGCGCGCTAGGGGCTGGCGGGAATATGCGGGGCGGGAGTAACTCCTCACCGCTTACGCAAAATCCTCCGGCTTCAATTCGATCGGCGAACCATGCGGCGTGCGGTCGGCGGCGTGGTCCCAGGCATCGCGATAGCGATGCAGGGTATCGGAGGTCGCGATGCCTTTCGTCGCGACAATCTTTTCCAGCGTCGCAAGCCAATGCCGATAATAGGTCTCGCCGGTGTCGGGATCGCCGCATCCCTGCGCGCGCTTGATTTCGTTGGCAAGTGCCGCGGCCCATTCAGTCCAGGTGAACAGCCCGCGCGCGTGCAAGGCGAGCGCCATCGCGAAGGCCTGGGCTTCCCAGGGTTCGCGGAACACCGGGCCGTCAGTGTCGCGGGGTATACCCGGCACAGTACTCGTCGCACCTGCCGCAGCGGCGTCCATCATGCCGCCTCCAGATAGGGCTCGAACGCATCGATCGATATCTTTACCGTCGGGTCGGCGTCCGGGCCCCATAATTCGGCCCCGTCGAACACGACGGTGTAAAGCCATTGCGGGTTCTCGCCGGATTCCGTCGCGGCCGAGTCCGGAAACACCTGACAGCCGTGGTCGCGTTCGATCACGCCAACGTGGCCGCGCACGTAACGCGGCAGCCGCGTGTGTGTTGCGGGATGAATGTTCTTCGCGCGCACATGATCGCCCGGCTTGAACTTCGCCGGTGCGGGGGCAGGGCGTCCGAATTTGCCGCGCACCATGATGCGCTCGACATCGTCAAGCCCAAACTTGCCGTGTTTGAGCGGCTTCGCTGTTTCCACTGCGTGGCCCGCGGCGACTTCGCTGGCTGCCATGTAGCCCTTGTCGATCAGCAGGTCTTCGAGCCCGAGCAGCCATTTCCTGTAGTATGAACTGCTGAGATAAACGTGGGGCGGCAACATCTCCCGATAGAAGCGTGAGGTATCGATGTTGAATGCGCCTGCCGCACCCATCGCACGCACCATCGCCAGCACGCGGGCTTCCCATTCAGCGTGAAACATCGGCTCGTTCAGCTCCGGTTCGACCTTGCCGAAGCCGTCCATGCCGCCCATGTCGTGCACGCCATTCATGATTGTGCATCCGGCGTCTTGGGGAACCCGGTGCCGATCATGGAATCGCGCGTCACGAGCTCGGCGAGCTGCTGCTCGCTCCAGCCGTCAGTGCCTTCGGGTCGCATCGGCAGCACCAGGAAGCGCGTCTCGGCGGTCGAATCCCACACGCGGATCTCGGTGTCCTTCGGCAGGCTTACGCCAAAGTCGGCGAGCACGCCGCGCGGGTCTTTTACGGCCCGGGACCGGTAGGGTGCCGCCTTATACCAGACGGGAGGAAGCCCCAGCATTTCCCAGGGATAGCAGGAGCATAGCGTACACACGACCATGTTGTGCCGCTGTGGCGTGTTCTCGACGGCGACGAGATGATCGCCGACTCGGCTGACGTGACCAAGCGTGCTCACGGCCTTGGTGGCGTCATCCAGCAGCGACCGCTTGAACGCAGGATCGGACCAGGCTTTGGCAACAACCTGAGCGCCATTGTGGGGACCGATTTTCGTTTCGTAGGCCTGGATGATGGCATCGAGCGCGGCCGGATCGACATAGCCTTTCTCGGTCAGCACGGTCTCAAGCGCGCGCACGCGCAGTTCGGTCTCGGACAATTCCGAATGGTCATGGTCGTGGTGATCGTGGTCGTGGCCGGTCATGGGCTGAGGATAGCCGCAATATTCCGTCCATGTCGAGGTGGAGACTCTGCTAGCGTTTGCGCATGGGGCTTCCGGGAATACGCATAGCATTGGCCGCGATAATGGCCGGTTCAGCCTTATTGGCGTCCACCGGTGCTCGCGCGGCTAACGGTGCTTATGCCGTGGATGCCGCCGACATTTCAGAAGTCGGATCGTGCAAGGTCGAAAGCTGGATATCGACGGCGACCAACACCGATTTTTCGGCGGTGGCCAATCCTTCCTGCGTGGCGAATATTTTCAAGCCGGTGGAACTGAGCCTGCTGACCAACCGCTCTCGCAGCGACGGCGACTGGAGCACCAGCATCGCGCCCAAGGCCAAGTGGAACATCGTTCCTACCGGGATCGGCAAATTCGGTTTTTCGTTCTATGCGGGCGGATCGTTCGACGCGCTGACCGGCGACAATCTCACCGCTTTCGCGGTCGTGCCCGCGACCTATCGGCTTTCCGAAACCATGCGGATCAACATCAATGCCGGCTGGCTGTGGGACCGCACGGTCGACCGGCATTATCTGACCTATGGTCTCGGCTTCGACTGGAAATTCACAGATGTCCTGCAGTTGACGATAGAGACGTTCGGGCAGGCCGGCGCATCGGATATACCAAGCGTGGTCCGGCCACGGTTTCAGACCGGCGTGCGCTACCGGCCCAACGAGATTTTTTCGGTCGATGTGATCTACGGCCATAACATTACCGGCGAAAATGCCAACTGGCTCACGATCGGGACCACCGTCCGGTTTCCGGCGCCGGAAACCGGACATGGGTCCTCAGGGCATTTGTGAGGGGCATGTAAGTATCCCCCGGCAGAGCCGGGGGCTTTAGGAATTGGGCCGCTCGAAGCGGCCGCCGCCACGTAGCTGTGGCTCCCAACCTAAAATATCGAAAACAACCCCATGCAAAGTAGCAGGCAGTCGCCGGCACGGATGCGCTTTGGGCAATACTTGACACGTCGGGCAAATCAGGGGCACTCCTTCATCATTACACAATCCGTCAAACGCACACCTGGCCGCGCAATGGCGGCGACCGCCGTAAATGTCAAACTAATACTGCCTCCCCGGCAGAGCCGGGGGGCTCCCGGTTATACAAGAATTTTGATTCAGGTCGCCGCCGCATCCTTGCCGATGCGGCCGAGATGGGTGAAGCCGAATCCGGTCACGTATTTCATGCCATAGCCGAGCGCGCGATCGATGCCGATATGCGCCAGCCAGATCATCGCGATCGAGAGCACCAGCGGCGCTTCAATGGCGAATCCGGTGATCATCAGGGTCATCGGCGCCATGTAGCTGTGGGCTGCGTTATAGATGATGGCGCCGGCCCTGGGGCCCGCGAGATAGCCGGCGAAGCTCAGGTCGGGCACCAGGAACAGGATGGCGTAGATCCACCACGACCCGCCCCAGACCGCGTAAAGCAGGGTCATGCCGGTGAACAGCGTCAACCCCTCCAGCCGGAGCATGGTGCGCAACCCGCCCGTCACGGCGCCTGCCGCATCTCCGCTCACGATAGCAGCCATCAGTGTCGCCTCCGTTGAGGCCCCGGATATATGTGCGTCGGGCAGCGGTGCCAGATACCGGGAGGGGCGTTTCCCGCCGGCAAAATGCCGTGTTAGAACCCAGCCAAATTGGCGGGAAAGCACCACATGAAAGATATCCTGGATACGCTTGAGGAACGGCGCGCCGGCGCCAGGCTCGGCGGCGGCGAAAAGCGCATCGAAGCGCAACACGCCCGCGGCAAGCTGACCGCGCGGGAGCGCATCGAGCTTCTGCTCGACAAGGGCTCGTTCGAGGAATTCGACATGTTCGTCGAGCACCGTTCGGTCGAATTCGGCATGGAAAAGACCAAGGTGCCGGGCGACGGCGTCATCACCGGCTGGGGCACCGTCAACGGCCGCAAGACATTCGTGTTCGCCAAGGATTTCACGGTGTTCGGCGGATCGCTTTCCGAGACCCATGCGCAAAAGATCGTCAAGATCCAGGACATGGCGATGAAGGCGAGGGCGCCGATCATCGGGCTCTACGACGCCGGCGGCGCGCGCATCCAGGAAGGCGTCGCCGCACTGGCGGGCTATTCCTACGTGTTCCGCCGCAATGTCATCGCATCCGGCGTGATCCCGCAGATTTCGGTCATCATGGGACCGTGCGCCGGCGGCGACGTCTATTCGCCCGCCATGACCGACTTCATCTTCATGGTGAAGAATACCAGCTATATGTTCGTCACCGGTCCCGACGTCGTGAAGACCGTCACCAACGAGGTCGTCACCGCGGAAGAACTCGGCGGCGCCTCCGTGCACGCCACCCGTTCCTCGATCGCCGACGGTGCCTTCGAGAACGACGTCGAGACGCTGTTGCAGATGCGCCGGCTGATCGATTTTCTGCCCGCCAACAACACCGACGGCGTGCCGGTATGGCCGAGCTTCGATGATATCGAACGGGTCGACATGTCCCTGGACACGCTGATCCCCGACAATCCGAACAAGCCCTACGACATGAAGGAGCTGATCCTCAAAGTGGTGGACGAGGGCGACTTCTTCGAAATCTCCGAGACGTTTGCCAAGAACATCGTCACCGGGTTCGGCCGCATTGCGGGTCGCACCGTCGGTTTTGTCGCCAACCAGCCGATGGTGCTGGCGGGCGTGCTCGACAGTGACGCGTCGCGCAAGGCCGCGCGCTTCGTCCGGTTCTGCGACGCCTTCAACATTCCGATCGTGACTTTTGTGGACGTGCCGGGCTTTTTGCCGGGCACCGCGCAGGAGTATGGCGGACTCATCAAACACGGCGCGAAACTGCTGTTCTCCTATTCGCAATGCACGGTGCCGCTGGTCACGGTGATCACGCGCAAGGCCTATGGCGGCGCGTTCGACGTGATGGCCTCCAAGGAAATCGGCGCCGACATGAACTACGCCTGGCCGACCGCGCAGATCGCCGTGATGGGCGCCAAGGGCGCGGTGGAGATCATCTTCCGCTCTGACATCGGCGACACCGAGGCGATCGCCGCGCGCACCAAGGAATACGAGGACCGCTTCCTGTCGCCGTTCGTCGCCGCCGAGCGCGGCTATATCGACGACGTCATCATGCCGCACTCGACGAGGCGGCGGATCGCGCGGGCGCTGGCGATGCTCAGGGATAAGAAGGTGGAAATGCCGGCGAAGAAGCACGACAATCTGCCGTTGTGAAATTCTTCTGCATGGTTCGAAACATCGCTAAGAAGCACGTAGGGCGGATCGGCCATCGGGCCGCATGAATGCGCGCCCGACGATACACTCCGCGCAATCCGCCGTTGTATCCGCCGATCACAACTATCGCGACGGATTACGCCTTCCGCCTTCGCTCCAGGAGCTCCGGCGGACAAGTGGCTTGACCCGCCCTACGTTTTCTTGGTCCACTTGCCCAGGCGATTGCAGTTATAAGATCCGCTCGCCCCTTAAAACGCGCGGCAGCGTCCATAGCGCCAGACGGAGCCGTAGGGGCAGACGCGGGCGCGCGGCACCACCACGATCGGACGCACGACCCGGGGAGCAACCACGACGACGCCACCATTGGGACGGCATCCGCCGTAGGGACCGCGATGGTAGCCGAGGCCGCATCCGCCCGCGGCGTTCGCCGCGCCAAAGCCCGCGAACGTGACGGCGAGCAGAACTGCTGCAAATAGGGTCTTCATGTTTCCTCCATTGTGTTGGGCCGCACGGCGGCGCCGAACCATGATGCAATGTTGTGATTCGACAAAGTTGAATATCTGCAAACGTCGAACCCGGCCGAACCTAGTGACGGCCACCTGAACGCGAAATGAATGCACGTCGTGCACCGCGCAGAACGGGTTAGATTAGCCAAGGGTGGCGCAACTCAATCCCGTATTCCGCTTCGCTGCATGCGGACTACGGAATGATTGCCAGCCGGTCCCTCACTTCATTCCCGTGCAGCTCGCATAGAACGTCGTGGTCGCGGGCCAGTCGGAAAACATGCCGCGCACGCCGACCTGCTTTGCAAGCACGTCGAGCACCGTCAGCGTGTCGCCGTCGCGGTCGATCGCGGCCTTGACCGAGCTATGATAGAAGCCGCCGCCCTTGTCGAGCGGCCCGTCGCGCTCCAGCGACCATCCGATCAAGTCGAGGCCCGCGGCTTTCGCCGCTTTGGCGTATTCAGACGGAACAATCTTGCGCTCGGCGTCGAGCGCCAGCATCAGGTAGATCGGCGGCGCCAGGATCTTCACCCCTGACGCCTTCAGTTCCGCCATCGAGGGCTTCCAGGTCTCGGGCTTGGCGGCCTCAAGACCCTGCTTCTCGTAGCGGTCCTCGAGGTAAACCGCCTGCGCCGCAAAGGCCGGCTCGGTCTTCACCCAATAAAGGATGTCGGCGAGACTAAAACTCTGGGCAAACACGTCGCCGGGAGGAATGCCCGCGGCCTTATACGCCTCCAGCATCTGGGTAGCGTATTTTTCCTGGGTGTAGTCGCCGTCGAACGGCATCGCGACCTCGGGCGCCTTGAGCTCCGGCGTAAACTTGGCGCCGAGGCTTTTTATGAGCGCAATGCTTTCATCATGCGTCATCAGCGTGCCGGAATTGGCGTAGAGGTCGGTGCGCCAGCGCGGCGTGCCATTTTGGTATTCGGCTGATGTCATCGCATTCGGGTTGGAGCCGTCCATCTTCGCCGACAGCGTCTTGAATTCGGCGAGCGTGATGTCGCTGGTGCAACATTTCGCCGAAGCCTTCTTTCCGGTGGCGGGGTCGGCCGGGGTGAACGGCTGCGAGCATTTCGCCGCCAGCGCGGGCACCGACAGAATATTGGTGGTGGTGTGCAGGTCGCATTGCGAATGCCGGCACACCAGCTGCCGGTCCTTGGTGAAGGTCACGTCACACTCGATCACGCCTGCGCCCATGCGGGCCGCTGCGAGATAGGATTCCCTGCTGTGCTCGGGAAATTGCAGCGCTGCGCCGCGGTGGCCGAAGGAAAATTCGGTCTTGTGGAAAGGTCCGGTGCATTGGCTGAGCTCCGTCTTCAGCGGCCCGTCCTTCATCTTGTCGACGAGGTAGAACGGACGGGGCCCAACCTGGGCCTCGCGTGGCAGCGGAATGCCCTGCGCTCCGGCGGATGCAATCGGGGCAAGCATCCAGAGTGCGGACACCAGAGCTAAACGACGGCTGATCGGCATGGACGGAATCCTTGAATTGCTGCGATGCATAAGCTGATATCATCATAGCAGTGTGACGTTTGCGTGTGGGGTTGCACCCGCTCCCCCGCCGACTACAATCCCTGGGAAAAAGGGGCTGCCGCACCATGTCCACGCTGCTTGCTTTCCTCCACCACCTCTGCGCTTTCACGCTGGTGTCGGCGGTCGCGATCGAGTTCACGCTGATGCGGCAGGAGTTGACGCTGGAATCGGCGCGCAGGCTGCAGGTCACGGATATGGTGCTCGGCATCGCCGCCGGCACGCTGTTCATTGTCGGGCTGTTGCGGGTGATCTATTTTGAGAAGGGACCGAACTATTATTTCCACAATCACGCCTTCCTGGCAAAATTCTCGATCTTCATCGTGATCGGCCTGTTGTCGATCATCCCGACGGTCGAATTCCTGTCGTGGCGCGAGGTGCTCAGCACCGGGCGGGTGCCCGCGATCAGCGCGAAGAAAAAGAGATTGATCACGGCCGTCATTCACGGCGAGCTGTTCAGCATCGCCATCATCCTGCTTTGCGCTGCGATCATGGCGCGCGGTGGCTGGGTTTAGCATTCGCCTTGGGCTAGTATTTCGCCATATGCTTTAAAAAAATGTTCCCTGCGGAGGAAGCCAATGCCAGCAGCCTATTTCGTCGTTCGCGCCACCGTCTCCGATCCCGCCAAGCGCGCGGCCTTCGACCGGTGGTACAGCAAGGAACATCCGCCCGACGCGGCGAAGTCGTTCGGCGTCGAAAAGGCCTGGCGTTTCTGGAGCATCAGCGATCCCTCGCTGCATCAGGCCACCTACCAGTTCGCCGATCAGGCCGCGCTTGACCGGGCGATGAATGGCGATGACCTGAAGCGGCTGGTGGCCGACTTCAACCGCGATTGGCCCGACATCACCCGCACCCGCGAGCTTCTTTTGCTCGCCGAGGAGTTTGTTGCGGCGTGCTGATCTTAGCCGCGGGCTGCGCCAACCACCTCTGGCGTCGTCCCGGCGAACGCCGGGACCCATACGCCGAGGACTCCCGGGTAAAAGATGGAGCCAACGTCTTGCGTAACAGTGGCGCCGGTGGTTATGGGTCCCGGCGTTCGCCGGGACGACGCTTTACTTATTTGTCGCTTTTGCAATTTGGCGAAGCAGTGCTTTTTGCTATGCCGCCTTGCCTTGCTTCTTGAAGAACTCCGTGGCCCGCCGTTTCAGTTCCGGGACTTGAACATCTTCGATGTGGGTTGCGAGGAACCACTGGTTCCCGGCGGAATCCTTCACACCGCCGCAGCGATCGCCGTAGAATTGATCTGCCGGCTCCATCAGTGACGTGGCGCCCGCCTTGATCGCGAGCTGATAGGTGGCATCGACATTGGGCAGATAGAGATAAAGCGAGGCTGGCATTGCATGAGCGGGATCCGTGGCTTGCGCAACCATCACCATTGAATCGCCGACCCTGAGCGTGGCGTGCATCAGGCTGCCGTCAGGCCGCTTCATCGGCTCGTGATCGAATTCCGTGCCAAACGCCTGCTGCATGAAGGCAATGACCTTATCGGCGTGCTGGGCCGTGATGTAGGGAGTGACCGTATGAAATCCCTTCGGAACGGGTTTCGCCTTGTTCATGAGCGATCTCCTCTGGATGTGGAACGATCGGGATTCAACGCACAGTGCCGCGTTTGGTTGGGGCCCGGTGCGAGGCAATTTTGTGAAGAATGTGCGGCTATCGAGCTGCGCGTCGCGCGGCATCATTGCGGGCTGTCGCGGGGATAAACACGCGGTTCAGCGATCATTCATCTCGACGCAACGAAACTCTCTTCGTCATTCACGATGCGCAAGGGAGGAGATGTGATGGAACGCCGCCACTTTCTGAAACTCGCCTTGGGATATGTTGCCGGTGCTGCCGCGCTTGCTGCGAGCGCGAAGGCCGCGCCGCTGCCGCCGATATCGGCGGAACACGGCCTCGCGCCACCGCACGGCCAAGGTGCGGAACCCGCGGTCACTACGCAAGACGATGTCGATCGCCTCAAGCCCGAAGAGGTGCGTTGGGGCCACGGGCGCGGGCATCACCGCGGCTGGCACCGTGGCCACCACTGGGGTTGGCGCAGGCGTCACTGGCGCTGGCGTCGCCGCCGGCACTATGGCTGGCGCCGGCGTCATTGGGGTTGGCATCGCCGCCGCTGGCACCGTCGCCGCCGCTATTGGCGTCGCCGCTATTGGTAAGGCGGTTCCGCGTTTGCGCTGCAGGCGCACGGTGACCTACCTGGCCAGAAACGCCAGCATCAGTTCGTTGAACTTCGAAGGTGCTTCGAGAAACACCAGATGCCCGGCATTCGGGATGACCTCGGCGCGGGCATCGGGCATTTTAGCCGCCAGCGCCTTGGCGAGCTCGGCGTTTTGGCCCATCTTCGGCCGCAGCGCCGCCGGCGCATTCGGCTTGCCCGGCGCGTTGTGATCGTCGGCGCCCATGATCAACAGCGTCGGTTGCGTGATGAACGGAATTTCGTGCACCACCGGCTCGCGATAGATCATCTGCGCCGAACTGACAAAGGCGCGCAGCCAGCGCGGATATTCCGAGCCGCCCTTGATGTTGAAGCGCGCGTCGATGAACGGCGTGACCTGATCCGGCGGCAGCTTCAGCGAATAGTTGGTCTCGAGCTGCTTGCGGTAAGCTTCGGCGGTGAGCTTGTCCTCATTCTCCAGAATCATCTCGGTTGAAGTCGGCGGCACATAGAGCCGGTAATCCTCCAGCCCGATCGGCGCCACCAGCAACAGATGCCCGACCCGGTCCGGGTAGGCACGTGCGATCCGCACACCGAGCATACCGCCCAGCGAATGCGCGACGATATCGGCCTTCGCGACCTGCAGATGATCGAGCAGCGCGACGGTGTTGCGGGCCAGCGTGTCGAAATGCAGGTCTCCCTGCGGCTTGGAGGATTTGCCAAAGCCGATCTGGTCCGGCACCACCACGCGGTAGCCGGAATCATTCAGCGTCCTGATCACCGGCGCCCAGTAGCTCGAGGGGAAATTGCGGCCATGGAGCAGCACCACAATGCGGCCGTTCGGCTGCGCCGGTGCGACATCCATATAGGCCATCCGCACCTGCTCGCCGTCATTGTTGAGCGGCAGCATGCTGACAGGGTAGGGATAGGCAAAACCTTCAAGCCCGATGCCGTAGGGTTCGCGGGTGGCGGGCTCGGCGGCATGGGCTGTTATGTATGGCGAGATGAGGAGCGCCGCGGCAGAGATCAGGTGAATGAAAATTCGTTGCATCGGTTGAAACCCAACTTTCATGTTCGTCATGCCCGGGCTTGACCCCGGGCATGACGAACAGTAGCGCCCAGCGCTATTCGCTCTTCCCGAATAGCTCGGCGAACCGCTTCTCGCCATTGCGGGTAAAATTGACCACGCGGCTGCCGGGGGCGGAATCGCGTGCGGCCCATTTCAGCTCGGTGAACCGCGTCATCATGGCAGCACCCAGCGTGCCCGCAAGATGATGGCGCCGTTCGCTCCAGTCCAGGCAGGCCTTGCATACCGGCCGGCGCGGATGGGCGAGGGTTTCAGCCGATATCTGCAGGCTGCTCTCCATGAATCGCTTGCCCTCGGCGGTGAGTTCGATCGCCTGCTTGCTGTGGCGCACCAGCCGCTGCCTTTTCATGCTGTCGAGCATCTGCACGCCAAGATCGCCCGCCAGATGATCATAGCAGATCCGCGCGCGGCGCAGCGCCGGGTCCTTCGGGCCCGTGCGCACGCGCATGTGACCGGTGCGTGCCGCAAGCCCCGCAAGCCCCTCGAGCACGCCGGCGACATCGGGACCGGTGAGGCGATAGTAACGGTGGCGGCCCTGCTTCTCCGGTTCGATCAGGCCGCCGGCTTCCAGCTTTGAAAGATGCGAGCTCGCGGTCTGCGGGGTGACGCCGGCCTGGTGCGCCAGCTCGCTCGCGGTCAGCGCGCGGCCGGTCATCAGCGCCGTCAGCATGTTGGATCGCGCGGGATCGCCGACCAGTGCGGCGACCATGGCGATATCGGGGCCTGCTTTCATAGTTCGATGATAGCCGAAGCATTCAAGTCGTCAAGCGGCTAGATTGCGGCTGTTCCAAACACCGGAGGTTCCCGTGGCCATCACCGTCTTCATCCGCTACCAGCTCGATCCGTTCAAGCGCGCGATGTTCGAGCAATACGCGAAAGCCTGGCTGACCATCATTCCGAAATGCGGCGGCGATCTCATCGGCTACTGGATGCCGCATGAAGGTACCAACAACATTGCGTTCGCGCTGATTTCCTTCGAAAGTCTTGCAGCCTACGAAAGTTATCGCGCACGGCTTCGCGCCGACGGCGAGGGCATGGCGAATTTCGGTTTCGCCGAGGAAAACAAATTCATCCTTGCGGAGGAGCGAACCTTTCTGCGACAGGTGACGTGATAGATCATCAAAAAACGCGGAGGAGATGCAAATGATCGCTGTGATCTTCGAAGTCTGGCCCAAGCCGGAGCACAGAGGCGAATATCTCGATCTCGCGGCAGAACTGCGGCCGATCCTGGAAACCATCGACGGCTTTATCTCGATCGAACGGTTCGAGAGCCTGACCGAGAAAGGCAAGATTTTGTCGCTGTCGTTCTTCCGTGACGAGGAGGCCGTCGCGGCATGGCGGAATATTCCCCAGCATCGCAAGACCCAGGCCAAGGGGCGCGCCAGGATTTTCGATAATTACCGGCTGCGTATTGCCGGCGTCATCCGGGACTATGGCATGAAAGACCGCGCGCAGGCGCCGCAGGACAGCCGGGCCACGCACGACGCGCACTAGAGCGGGATGACTTTCTTCGAATCGTCATCCCGCTCTATCCTTTTTTCTGAGCACGATCTTTTCGGAAAACCGGCACCCACTTTTCCGGATCATGCTCTAGCGCCGTGTCTGTACGGTGATATTGTTACGCACGTCATCAAAACAAAAAGCAGGGAGCGATCATGCCGGTCACAACTCAAGACAAACGCGCAACATTCCGGAAGATGCATGAGTCCGGTTGTTTCGCGATTCCCAACCCGTGGGACGTCGGCAGCGCGCTGGCGCTGCAGCATTTGGGATTCAAGGCGCTTGCGTCCACCAGTGCGGGCTTTGCATGGTCGATTGGAAAGGCCGACAATCGGGTCACCGTCGACGATGTCTGCACGCATCTCACCGCGCTGTGCGCGGCGGTCGATCTGCCGGTCAACGCCGATTTCGAAGGCGGCTTTGCCCATGAGGCGGAGAAAGTTGCGATCAATGTTGCGCGCGGGGTGAGGACCGGCGTGGCGGGCTTGTCGATCGAGGATTCCACCGGCGATGCCGCCAAGCCGCTTTATGACCGGGCACACGCGATCGAGCGGATCCGGGCTGCGCGCAAGGCGATCGATGCCGACAGCAGTGGCGTCTTGCTCACCGGCCGTTGCGAGGCGTTCCTGGTCGGACAGGCCGATCTCGATCTGGTGATCGACCGTTTGACCGCCTATTCGGAGGCGGGAGCGGACTGCCTCTACGCGCCGGGTATCAAAACCAAGGATCAGATATCGGCGGTCGTGAAGGCCGTGCATCCCAAGCCGGTCAATCTTCTGCTCGTCTCGCCCGGTCTCTCGGTCGCGGAAGCCGCCGAACTCGGTGTCCGGCGTATCAGCGTCGGCGGCTCGCTGGTGCGCGTAGCGTGGGCCGGCTTCATGAAGGCCGCGCGCGAGATCGCAGATAAGGGAACGTTCGCCGAACTGGCCAACGGCTACTCCGGTGCCGAATTAAACAAGATGTTCAAGTAACGGCCACAAACCAAAACGCAGCGGGCCATCGATGCCCGCTGCGTTGGTGGTCTCACTTGTTGCTCGGCCGTCAACCTGGTCCGTTACTTGGCGGGCGCGTTGTCGGCGGGCGGATTGGCAGCCGGAGCCGGCGGCGTCTGCGGGCGCGACGGGGCAGCACCGGTGGTGGTTCCCTGCCCGGTATTGGCGCGAGGGGTCACGTCACGCATCCCCGGAGGTGCCACGGGAGGCGACGTCTGCGGAGCGTTCTGAGCGTTCTGGGCGGTCGAAGACGTGCCGGCCTGATTGATCGACGAATTGTTCATGCCGTAAAAAACCGCACCCAGCACCAGCGCGATGGCGATGGCGAACATCGCCACCTTTGCACCGCTGGCGGGGCCCTCGGCTAGTTCCAGATCGGGCTGCAACTCGCCGTCAAGGCGCGCCTGGCGCTTGATTTCGTCGTCCGTGAGATTGGATCGATAAGGATCGTCTGCGGAGCGAGTGGGATCGTTCGGATTGCGTAGGTTGGCCATGAATGGGTTCCTCCGTTGGCCCATAACAACCGTTGGCCGGAGCAGGGGTTCCTGATTCGGGGCGTTCTTTCTGGGCGAAGTTGAGGGAACCCGGATGACGTTCACATCTGCCGTGCTTTTGCCACTTGCGCCGGCATCACCACGGGCGCGGCATTGCCCCAGGAGTTGCGGATATAATTGGTGACGTCAGCGATCTCCTGATCGGAAAATTTGCCGGCGTAACCCGGCATCGAACCGGCATTGGGCGCGCGCGGTGTCGTCACCGTCTGCGCGCCGTCGAGGATGATGCGAAGTGTGCTGGAGGGATCGGCGGACTGCAAATTGGCATTGCCGGGCAGCGGCGGATAGATCCGCGGCGCGCCGGTTCCATCGGCTTCGTGGCACGCGATGCAGTCACGGGCATAGAGCTTCGCGCCATCCGCCATCTGCGCCTGCGGCGGCGTAGCCAACCCGCGCTCCGACACGCCCACCGGAAGACCCTTCAGATAGACGGCGATGGCGCGGACATCGGCGTCGCTCATCTTCGAGGTCGAATTGACCACGACCTCGGCCATCAGCTTGCCGGCATGGCTCCGGCCGTTGCGTCCGCTCTGCAGATATTCGACGATGTCGTCCACACTCCAGGATTTCAGTCCGCTGCGCTCGGCGCTGTCGAGCCTTGGCGCAAACCAGCCCTGCACCAGGCCGCCGCTGAAGGCGCGACCGCGCTTGTTGGCGCCGAACATGTTCTTCGGCGTGTGGCATCCTCCGCAATGCGCGACGCCTTCGACCAGATAGCCGCCGCGGTTCCATTCGGCGCTTTTCTGCTGGTCGGGCTCGAAGATGCCCGGCCGGAAGAACAGCCAATTCCAGCCCCGCATCACCACGCGGTAATTGAGCGGCCAGCGCAGTTCCGGCGGCGGCGGGCTGTTGGCAACTGGCGTGAGCGTCGCGAGGTAGGCGCGGATCGCCAGCAGGTCGTCGCGGATCATCTTGGTGAAGTTGGGATAGGGGAATGCGGGGTAGTAGAGCGAACCGTCGCGCCGTACGCCGTAACGCAGGGCGCGATAGAACTCCTCGTCGCTCCAGGCGCCGAGGCCGGTATCGCGATCCGGCGTCAGATTGGGCGAGTAGATCCCGCCGAACGGGGTGTCGATCTTTTTTCCCCCGGCGAACGGCTTTGCCGGATCGGCAGTGTGGCAACTGGCGCAATCGGCCGCTTCGGTCAACGCCTTGCCGCGCGCGATGGTCTCAGCCGAGGGCTCGGCCTGCGCTTGGCCAAAGCCGAACGCAGTGCACAAAAGCAGGATCGCGAGAATCGCTCGCATTGCGCGATATGGTCCCTGTGCCGATTAGTGTGTCCCAAGGACATTATAGCGCGAAATCACGCCAATGAGGGCGTCACGTCGTTTCGCGACAGCACGCCGCAGCGACACAAGGCGAAACCAGTTGGCACCCTTTCGGGCACGAAATTGCGATTCGAGAACGCGGGGCTCCATTGCCTAGATTTGTGGTGCGCTGGCTGCGGAAAGCGACATAGACTAATTCCAGTCTTGTTCTAACAGATTGAATGGCTACGTAAAAAACGCCGCGGCCATTTGGCCGTTCGGCGCGCAAGAGGGTGGAATGGGAATCAACCAAGGTCCGATCAGTCTCGATCAGAAATATACCCAGGGCTCCGGCCACGTCTTCCTGACCGGGATCCAGGCGCTGGTTCGCTTGCCGATGGCGCAGATCCGCCGCGACCGCGCGGCCGGTCTCAACACCGCCGGCTTCGTCACGGGCTACCGCGGTTCTCCGCTCGGCGGCTACGACCAGCAACTGTTCGCCGCGCGCAAGCACCTCGAGCAATACAACATCAAATTCCAGCCCGGCGTGAATGAAGACCTCGCGGCCACCGCGATCTGGGGCTCGCAGCAACTCAACCTCTCGCCGGGCGCCAGGTACGATGGCGCGGTCGGCATCTGGTATGGCAAGGGCCCCGGGGTCGACCGCTGCGGCGACGTGTTCCGCCACGGCAACGCCGCGGGTTCGGCGAAAAACGGCGGCGTGCTTTGTCTTGCCGGCGACGATCACGGCGCGAAATCCTCCACCGTGCCGCATCAGTCCGATCACGCCTTCATCTCCGCGCTGATGCCCTATCTTTATCCTTCCAGCATCCACGAAATGATCGAGATGGGATTGCTCGGGATCGCGATGTCGCGCTATTCCGGCTGCTGGGTCGGCATGAAGGTGATCACCGAAACCGTCGAGACCACAGCGGAGATAGATCTCACCGACGAGATGACGCCTTTCATCATCCCCACCGATTTCGAGATGCCGCCGGGCGGACTCAACCTGCGCTGGCCCGATGACCGTTACGATCAGGACCGGCGGCTGCAGGACTACAAGGGCTTTGCCGCGATCGCATTCGCCCGCGCCAACAAGGTCAACCGCATCACCATGGATTCGCCGAACGCGCGGTTCGGCATCATGGCGTCAGGCAAAAGCTACGAGGATATCAGGCAGGCGCTACGCGAACTTGGGGTAACCCCGGAAGTCGCCGCCAAGATTGGCCTTAGGCTTTACAAGATCGGCATGCCGTGGCCGCTGGAGCCGGAAGGTGTGCGCGAATTCGCGGTTGGCCTTGAAGAAATCCTGATCGTCGAGGAACGCCGCGAGATCGTCGAGAACCAGGTCAAGCAGGAATTGTTCAACTGGCGCGACGACGTGCGGCCACGCATCGTCGGCAAGATGGACGAACACGACAAGCGCTTCCTGACATTCGCGGCAGAACTCAGCGTTGCTTCGCTCGCGAGTTCGCTGACCGAGCGACTACTCCGCCTCAATCTCAATCCCGAGATTGCCGAGATGCTGCGCGCCAAGGCCGACTGGTTCAATGGCCGTGAGGCCACGCAGATGCAGGCGGTGGCGCCGATCAGCCGCACGCCATATTTCTGTTCGGGCTGCCCGCACAACACCTCGACCAAAGTGCCGGAAGGCAGCCGCGCTTTTGCGGGCATCGGCTGTCACTTCATGGCGCTGTGGATGGATCGCAACACCGAGACCTACACCCATATGGGGGGCGAGGGCGTGCCGTGGGTGGGTGTCGCGCCTTTTACCGACGAGAAGCACGTTTTCGCCAATC
>Ga0179592_10000314_pt1 | contig 19423 bp, 21 predicted proteins | sample CZODoug2_1_08_16_FD_148623 | JGI IMG/M metagenome (GOLD analysis project Ga0179592, IMG submission 148623) | Vadose zone soil fungal communities from Angelo Coast Range Reserve, California, USA - CZODoug2_1_08_16fungal (Illumina Assembly) | ecosystem: Environmental > Terrestrial > Soil > Vadose...
AGGAGCCTGTCTGAGTATTTCGCGTGAGCCGCGTTGGCAAGGCCGTATATCCGTGCGATGCAGTTGGGCTTGGCCCATGCCATCGGATAGTGCGCTGGGAGCGGATGCAAGGCGCGCGGCGCCGCCCGTGGTGGTTACCACGGGCAAGCCGTGCAACGCCGCAGACGCCCCTCTCCTTGCCAACCCTTCGGGACCGGGCAGATTTCCCCTCATGCGGCGTTGTCGCCTCCTCATTGGGTGCTTACCCAACTGCGTCGGCTCCGCCTTGCCTGAGGGGAAATCTGCCGCGGTCGCGGCCACGTGGAATACTCAGACAGGCTCCCCAGGAGGCCGCATGAGTACTTCGTCCAAGAACGTCGCGCCGCACATCGCGCAGCATCTCGCGCCGCACTTTAAAAAGCCCCTGCTCGAGACTCCGTTCCACGCTCGGACCAGAGAATTGAGCCAGGTCGACAGTTTCGTGGCGTGGGCCGGCTATAGCACGGTCGACGTATTCACCACGATGGAGCAGGAATACTTCGCGATTCGCAATGCCGCCACGCTCTACGATCTGACGCCGATGGTGAAGTACCGGATAGCCGGACCGGATGCCGTCCCGTACCTGAATCGGCTGGTGACCCGCGACGTGGCGAAGCTGAAACCCGATCGCGTCGCCTATTGCGTCTGGTGCAACGATGCCGGCCATCTGGTCGACGACGGCACGGTGTTCCGGTTGCGCGAGGGCGAATATCGTCTGTGCACGGCGGAGCGGCAGATCGACTGGCTGCTCGATTCCGCCATCGGCTTCGACGTGACGGTCGACGAAATCACGGAGGAGATCGCGGCACTCGCCGTGCAGGGGCCGACGTCCTGCGCGGTGCTCAAGGCGGCGGGACTTGCGGGCCTTCCGCTCCTGAAACCCTTTGAGATCGGCTACTTCTCCCTGGCTGGCGCCGCCGTGACGGTATCGCGCACCGGATTCACAGGGGACTTAGGCTACGAATTGTGGATGGCGCCCGCGGCGGCCGAGCCGGTTTGGGACGCCCTGATGGCGGCAGGACGCTCGCGCGGAATTCGCGCCATCGGCTCGCAGGCGCTCAACCTGGCGCGCCTCGAGGCCGGCTTCTTGAGTCCGAACGTGGACTTCCTGTCCGCGGAGCACACCCTTCGAACCGGCCGCGATCGTTCGCCGCTGGAACTGGGACTTGCATGGCTGGTCGATTTCGACAAGGGACATTTCACCGGACGCCGCGCACTGCTCGCCGAGCGGCAACGGAACCCAAGACGGCTGCTGGTGGGACTTGACATCGCCGGCAATAAGCCCGCGCACAACGCGCTGCTGTACGCGAAGGCAGACGGCAAGCGGGAAATCGGCAGCGTCACCTCGGCGGCATGGTCGCCGACTTGCAAGCGCAACATCGCCCTTGCTATGGTCGATGCCCCGTACTTCCGGACGGGCTCGGCGGTCTGGGCGGATATCTATCTGAACCGCGAACTCGTATGGGAGCGCAGAATGTCGCGAGCCGAGGTGGTCGAGCGTCCGTTTTTCGCGCCGGGCCGGCGCCGCGCGACTCCGCCGGCCGAGTTCTAGGCTTCACGCGCGTGCTGTCGACTCAGCCGAAATCGATTGCCGATAAGCCGTGGCTCGATCCCGACGCGAAGCCGCAAATAGTCATCGAAAGCATCAACAAGACCTTCGGCGGATTCACGGCCGTGGACAGCGTCAACCTGCGCATCTACAAGGGCGAGATGTTCGCCTTGGTGGGCGCCTCGGGCTGCGGCAAGACCACGCTGCTGCGCATGCTGGCGGGTTTCGCGACTCCCAGCGCCGGCCGGCTCATGATCGACGATCAGGATATGACCGCGGTCCCGCCGCACGAGCGCCCGGTGAACATGATGTTCCAATCCTATGCGCTGTTCCCGCACATGACCGTCGAGCAGAACGTGGGCTACGGCTTGCGGCGCATGGCGCTCGACGGCGCGACAAGAGGAAAGCGCATTCGCGACGCGCTCGAGATGGTGCAGCTCGGGCCGCTCGCGAAACGTAAGCCGCACCAGCTCTCCGGGGGCCAGCGCCAGCGGGTCGCGCTGGCGCGCGCGCTGATCCGGCGGCCGAAGGTGCTGCTGCTGGACGAACCGTTGAGCGCCCTCGACAAGAAACTGCGTGAACAGACCCAATTCGAACTGATGAACATCCAGTATCAGGTGGGAATAACGTTTGTGTTCGTCACCCACGATCAGGACGAGGCGATGGCCTTGTCGACGCGGATCGCCGTCATGAATCGGGGCCAGGTGATTCAGGTGGGCACGCCGTCCGAAATCTACGAGTTTCCGCAGAGCCGGTTCGTGGCCGATTTCATCGGAACCAGCAACCTGTTCGAGGGTACGGTGCGGACCAGCGATGCGGGGCACCTCGTCGTGCACAGCCCGGAAGCCGGCTGCGACCTGATCGTCGATGAGATCGGACGGTTCGGCAGCGGCCAGCGGGTATGGATTGCCCTGCGTCCCGAGAAGATCCGGCTGAGCAAGCAGCCGGTCCCTGGCGGCTGGCTCGGCGAGCCCATCAATCAAATCAAGGGCACAGTGTGGGAACTCGGGTATCTCGGCAATCGCTCCACCTATCGGATCAAGACCGAAACCGGCAAGGTGGTCACGGTTTTCGCCCAGAACGACCGCCGCACGTCGGAATGGTCCATTGACTGGAGCGATGAGGTCTACCTGAGCTGGTCCGCCGACGGTGCCGTGGTCTTGAATCAGTGAGCATCCGGCCATGAAACGTCCGGCGCGATTCATCCTTGCCGCGCTGGCCGCCGTCCTGTGCTTTGGTGCAGCGGCGCCCCTCCAGGACGTGCTTGCGGGGGACATGCCGGCGGGAGACGTGTCCGCAAAGCCGTAGCCGGTCGTCTTTCACGTCGCGCCGCGCGCGCATTTTTTATATTATACTCGTGACATTACAAAGACCGTTGCATGGGCGAGGCTGTCATGAGGAAAGTCAAAACACTGGGGCTCTTGGGGACCGGGGTCATCGGCGGCGGCTGGGCCGCGCGCGCGCTGCACTTCGGCGTCGACGTGATTGCCGCGGATGTAAAGCCGGAAATGGAGGCATGGATACGCGGGGCGGTTGCCAACGCCGAGCCGGCGCTCGCGCGCCTGACGTTCGCACCCCTGCCTCCCAAGGGGACGCTGTCCTTCACGACGGACCTGCGCATCATGGCGGAGCGGGCGGATTTCATCCAGGAGAACATCCCGGAGCAGTTGGCGCTCAAACAACGGATGCTGGCCGAAGTCAGCCGCTACGCGGGCCCGGACGTCATCATCGCGTCGAGTACGTCGGGTCTCACCCCCACGGATCTGCAGCGGGACATGGTGGCACCCGAGCGGTTTCTCGTGGCGCATCCGTTCAATCCGGTTTACCTGTTGCCGCTGGTCGAACTCGTGGGCGGCGCGAAAACCGCGCCCGCCGCCATCGACGCGGCCGCCGAATTCTTCGTCTATATCGGAATGCATGCGCTCAAGGTGCGGCGGGAAGTGCCCGGTCACTTGACCGATCGACTGCAGGAGGCGATCTGGCGCGAAATTTTGCATATGGTGAACGACGGGGTGGCGACGACCGGTGAATTGGATGAGTCCATCATTTACGGTCCGGGCCTGCGGTGGGCCGCCATGGGCACCAACATGATTTACCACCTCGCTGGCGGCGAGGCGGGCATGCGCCATATGCTGGCGCAATTCGGTCCGGCCCTGAAGTGGCCCTGGACCAAACTCGAGGCCCCGGAACTGACCGAAACCCTCATCGATCGCATGGTTGAAGGGACACAGGCCCAGGCGGCGGGACGATCGATCCGGGAATTGGAGCGGCTGCGCGATGATTACCTGGTTGCCATTCAGCAGGTGCTCCGGCAATTCGACATCGGCGCGGGTTCGACGCTGCGTTTGCTCGAGGAACGGTTGTACAACGATGCTTCGGCCGCGAGCGCCGTCGACGCCGCAAACGCCGCCGGCACCGCCAACGCGGAGCTGCTCCGCTTGGATATCGTGGTTCGTCCGGAGTGGACCGACTACAACAATCACCTGAGCGATTTCCAATACGGTCATCTCTTCGGCTGCGCCATGGATGCCCTCTACCGGCGTGTGGGAATCGACGCGGCATATCGTGCGGCAGGCGGGATGTTCTACACCGTGGAGAGCCACGTGAAGCATCTCGCGGAGGCCAAGGCCGGCGACGCGCTGTACGTCACCACGCAAGTGCTCGCCGTGGACGACAAGCGCCTGCACGTGTTTCACCGGCTGCACCGGCGCGGCGACGACACGTTGCTCGCCACGGGTGAACAGATGCATCTGCACGTCGACATGGCGTCCGCCAAGGCGGCGCCCGCCAATGTCGCGGTCCGCGGCAAGCTCGAGACGCTGCGTGCGGCTCACGCTGCGATTCCCGCTCCTCGCGACGCGGGCAGGCCCGTGGGCAGCCGGGCGAAGCGCTGACGCCGATGCCGAAAATCGTCGATCACGCGAAGCGCCGCGAGGAAATCGCGTTGGTGGCGTGCGAGGTGGTGGCCGCTCGCGGCTTCGAGCAAGCCACCGTCGCGCGCATCGCGCGCGCGGCGGGTTACACCACCGGAATGGTCGCTCACTACTACGAATCGAAACAGGCCATCATCCTCGCCGCCTTGCGCCTGATATTGATGCGCATCGAGCAACGGCTCACCCGTGAGCGCGACAGCGGGGAGGCAGACCTCTTGAACGTGCTGTCGGAGGCTCTGGCGGTCGATGCGGGGCGATTCACGGAGTGCGCTTTCTGGATGGCCTTCTGGGGACAGGTGTCGACGGACAAGCGGTTGAAGCGGCTGAATGCATGGGTCCACCGCGAATATATGCGCTTGTTCGCGCGCTGTTTCGCGGAACATTGGCCCGAGTGGTCGACATGGACGCCCGCAACCCGCGACCACGTCCTGCGTTCCGTGGTCACGTTCATCAACGGATTGACCGCGGGCGCGGTGACCAGTCCACGCGATTGGCCGGCGGCAATGCAGCTTGAGCAACTCGAGCTGCAGCTCGACCTGTTGCGGCAGTGGGCGCAGTCGAAGCGCGTTTTAAAAGGGGTGTAAACGATGGACTTTTCCCTGAGCGACGAGCAGCAACTCATCATCAAGACGACCCGCGAGTTCGTGCAGAACGAACTCTATCCGCACGAGAAAGAAGTGGAGGAGAGCGGGGTGCTGCGCGATGACCTGCACCGCGAACTCAAGGCCAAGGCCATCGACGCCGGGCTCTACGGCGCGAACATGCCGGTCGAGGTGGGCGGTGCCGGCCTCGATACCGTGGCGTGGGTGCTCTACGAGAAGGAACTGGGCCGAACCAACTACGCGCTGCATTACTCTTGCGTGGGCAGACCGTCGAATATACTGCTGGCGTGCGCCGGTGAGCAGCGGGAACGGTATCTACTGCCCACCGTCCGCGGCGACCGGACGGAATGTCTCGCCATGACCGAGCCGGGCGCCGGGTCCGACCTGCGCGGAATGAAGACATCGGCGGTGGCGTCCGGCGATGACTTCGTCATCAACGGCACCAAGCACTTCATCAGCCACGCGGATCATTCGGACTACGTGATCCTGTTCGCGGCCACGGGCGAGGAATCCACTTCGCACGGCGCGCGCAAGAAAATGACCGCATTCTTGATCGACATGGGTCATCCGGGATTCGTCGTGCGCCCGGGCTACAAGAACGTATCCCACCGCGGCTATACCAACAGCATTCTCGAATTCAACGATTGCCGCGTACCGAAGTCGGCCATTTTGGGTGGCTTGCACCGGGGGTTCGATGTCGCCAACACCTGGCTCGGCTCGACACGATTGCAGGTTGCCGCCACCTGCCTCGGGCGCGCCGAACGCGCCCTCGAGCTGTCGACGCAATGGGCGGTCGACCGGCAACAGTTCGGGCAGCAGATCGGCAAGTTCCAGGGTGTCAGTTTCAAATTGGCCGACATGGCCATCGAGTTGCGCGCCGCCGAGCTCCTGGTGCTCGAGGCCGCGTGGAAACGCGACCAGAAGATCGATACGGACATGGACATGGCGATCGCCAAGGTCAAGGCCACGGAAATGCTCGCCATGGTCGCGGACGAAGCGCTTCAGATCCACGGCGGCATGGGCCTGATGAGCGACCTGCCGCTGGAGCGGATCTGGCGGGACGCGCGCATCGAGCGCATCTGGGACGGCACCAGCGAAGTTCAGCGGCACATCATTTCGCGCAGTCTGCTGCGCCCCTTGGGCGGCTGACGCGAAACTCGCCACCTGCGGCTTTCACGCAACAGACGGTCACCGTCAGGGTAGTAACATAATCTGGATCATTCGCCCTCGCGCGAGAATGGGTGATTTTCCTACAGAAATAAGCTAGCAAAGGCGTGATGCTATGTGGCAACGGTTGGGAAGTCCCTTGTTGCGAAAAAGCACTTAGGAATACGCCATGTTCGATAAGGAAGTAGAGAGACTGCGCCGGCTGCGAGCCGCGGCGCTCAGAGTCCGGGCGGTCGCCCGCGCGCTCGGCCGCGGCGATACGTTGCTGAACCGCGGGAGATGCGCCGCGTGGCGCGTCGCGCGCATCGTTTCCGGACGATTGCGCGCTCATCCTTATGCCAGCTATCAGAAGGACGCAGGAATTGGCGTGGTCGCGGCGAACAGCCTCGCAGCAGCGAACGCAGCGCTCGGCGTGAGAACGCGGCACCAAGGGCTGTTGAGATTCGAGGCGCATTTGAGATCGCTGGCACGCGAATTGTCCGATGTACGGGCGCTCACCAGTGCGTCGGATCTCAACGACAGTTTCGCCCGGTCGCAAATCGAGATTCGCGCCTTGCTCGCCGCCTTGGGCGTCGAAACCCGCGGGCAATATGAACCCCGCGGGCAATATGAAACCCGCGGGGTCCAACTATCGGAAGCCTCTGCGATGGCCCCGGTCACGGATGCAGGCAGTGCGCTAACTGTCGATTCCGATTGGCCCTACCTCGCTTTCTGAGTTCCGTGCGAAGGCGGCCGTCTGAATAGTCCTACAGGGATCGCTATGATCGGCCGACCGTATTCGCAGTGGCACATCCCCATAGTGCTTGGGCGGTTTCAAGCACAACGAGGAGGGTTCCATGAACAGCAATGTCGTCAGCTTGTTCGCCGATCAGGTGACCGGCGCCGCCAAGAGTACCGAGCGCTATGTTCGATCGAATCCGTGGCAGGCGGCGGGTGCTCTCGCTGTGGTGGGCCTGGCGGCGGGCTTGGCGCTGACCCGCAGCGCGCGCTGGTTCCGGCGCCGCAGGGCCGATCTTGCGGGCGCGGCCTCGGAGGTATCAGGCGGATGAACAACTTAGTCAGCGAAAACCCTGTTCCCGATCCTCCCACTCCTGAACAACCGCCGTTCGCGCCCTACGATCCCCCTGCACCCGCTCCGCAGGCCGAAGCGTGGCGCAGAGCCTTGAGGGTTGTAACGGGAGAAGTGACGCGGCGTGTGGCGTCGGTGCCGAAGGCACGCTCGGGCCGAAGCTGGTCACGGCTAACAGACGATTCGGACCCGCACTAGACGATTCGGACGCGCTCTAGTAGGGTTCCCGCACTATAAGGTTGGGATTCATGGATCAGAGGCAGAGCGTGGCCGTGACGATCGCATTGCAGACGCATGTGCTGCGGACTTGTCCGCTGCACGACGAACTAATCTACGACGAGGAAGCCGACCTAGGCTGCGCGTTTGCGCTGGCCGAGGATCTGGTGCGGCACGACATGCCGTACGTACGCGATTTCCGCAAGAGTACGCATGACCTGACGGATCTGCTGAGTGAGACCATCGCCGCAGCGCCCGTAGAATGTCCGGTCTGCGCCGCTTCCGTCATCGAGCGCCCCACCTGAGCCTCCTGATCCGCGGCGGCCGCCTCGGCGCGGTCGCAGCAGTGCTGATCTGTGCCTTGGGCCTGGGCCCTCGGGCTGCGTTTGCTCAGACGCCGGCGCCGCTGCAAGAATGGCAGTATTCGGCGGGTATCGTCCTGGTCCGGATGTTCGAACCGACCCTCCCCGATTGGCGGATCCAGATCGGCCTGGCGGTGGAGCCGCGACCTGCGTTCGAGGGCGCGCGAAATTACCGCACGCTGGTGGGACCGGTGTTCGACGTTCGGTACAAGGATACTTATTTCGCCTCGGTGGGCGAAGGGATCGGGGTCAATCTGGTCCACACCGAGAAGTTCCATGCCGGCATTGCCGTTGGCTACGATCTCGGCCGCCGCGAATCGGACGACCTCAATCATTTGAAGGGGTTGGGTAATATCGAAGTGGCCCCCGTGGTCAAGTTCTTCGGTTCCTACGTCGTTTCGAAACAGTTCCCGTTGGTCTTGCGCGGGGATCTGCGCCGCTATGTGGGGGGCGCCGACGGTTGGGTGGGGGACGTCGAGGCCTATTTACCGCTCCCCGGAAGCTCGAAGAAATTCGTGATGTTCGCGGGCCCATCGGTCACGTTTGCGGATCGCCGGCATATGCAGACGACCTTTGGCGTCAACGACAGCCAGGCAATGACGTCCGGTTATCCGGTCTTCAACGCCCACGGCGGCCTGAATGCCGTAGGCTTAGGTTTCAGTGCAACGCGGATCCTAAGTACACGCTGGCTCCTCAATGCCAACCTGGCCGTGAATCGCCTGCTCGGCAGCGCGCGCGACAGTCCGTTCACACACGAGCGACAAACATTGAACGGCCCAGCGGCTCTGGCGCTGACCGGCGGGGCTCTCGCCTTGTCGGTGGCATATACCTGGTAGCTATACTGGTAGCTAGAGAATGCCCTCCGGCCTACGAACGGGCTATCGAGGCCGCTTCGTTCAGCGTTTTCTCCAACATGTCGAGGTCGTACGGCTTCGGCAGCACCATGACGTTCGACTGCGAGCTCCCCATCAAGAATTCCACGTTGAGCGACCCGTACCCGGACGAGATCACCACCGGAAGCTTCGGATATTTCTTGGCGAGCTCCTTCGCCAGTTCGATTCCGGACATCCCGGGAAGGCTGACATCGGTCATGACCGCATCGAATGCCCGCTGTGCGACCTGCTCCAGCGCCAGCTCCGCGTCGACGACGGCAACTGCCTGATGACCCAGTTCCTGTAGATATTCCACCGTGATGAGGCTGACTTCCGGGCTGTCTTCGACTAAGAGGATGTCCATTTCAGGAGCTTGGACGTAAATTCGCCCGCTGACTAGGGGGACGTTTAACTTCTACTGCCCGGTCCATCGCGGTTTCCTCTTCTCCGCAAAGGCGCGCGTGCCTTCCTTCAAGTCCTCCGACCTGACGACCCGCTGCACCAGGTCCAGGGAATCATGGAGTTCGAAGGCCTCGTGTTCCGGCACCATTTCCGTGTGGCGCAGCAGCTGCTTGATGGCCGGAAAGAGCAGCGGGGGTCCGTCAGCCAACTGACGCGCGATCTCGCGGGCCTTCGCCATGGACTGCCCTTTGGGCACGACATGATTGGCCAGACCCCAATGCTTGGCTTCGGTCGCATCCATCCAGCGGCCGGTGAGCAGGAACTCGACGGCGACGTGATAGGGAATCCGCCGCCGCAGCTTCACCGTACCGGCATCCGGCAGGACGCCCACGTTGATCTCGGGCAGCGCGAATTTCGCGTGCTCTTCCATGACGATGATGTCGGTGCCCAAGACCAATTCGAAGCCGCCGCCGCAGGCGATCCCGTTGACCGCAGAGATGATGGGTTTGTTGAGATTCCGGGGATGGTTCAGGCCGCCGAAGCCGCCCACTCCCCAGTCCTCGTCGGATTTCTCGCCGGCCGCCGCAGCCTTGAGGTCCCAGCCCGGCGAAAAGAAACGGTCGCCGGCGCCGGTGATGATGGCTATCTTGAGCGACGCATCGTCCCGAAACGACGTAAAAATGTCGTTCAGTCGCCGGCTTGCCGCGAGATCGATGGCGTTCGCCTTGGGACGATCGATGGTCACTTCGAGAATATCGCCGGCCTTTGTGACAATAACTCCATCGGACATGAGGTTCCCCTTCATTTACTTAAGACGAATCAGGGTGTCCACGGCGACGACACCCAGCCCCAACGGCCGCACGATCACCGGGTTGACGTCGATTTCCACGAGCTCGGCGAGATTTGCCGAAGCATAGCGCGCGACTCCGAGAATCGAATCCACCAGGGCGGCAATGTCTCCGGCGGGCTTGCCGCGGTAACCCTTGAGAAGAGGCGCCGCTTTGAGCCGGTCCAGTCCCGCGACGATGGAGTCCCGAGTCCATGGCGGCAACAGCGTCACGCTGTCCGCCAGCAATTCCGTCAACACGCCCCCCGCGCCCAGCACCAACACTTGGCCGAATTGCGAATCCACGATCACGCCGATCAAAATCTCTGCGACGCCGTCGGTCACCATCTCTTCGACCAGGAGAGTGTTCGAAAGCGCCGCCAATCGCTCGCCGGCAGTCTTGGCCTCGGCGGTGCTTCGGACGTTGAGCACGACGCCGCCGACTTCGGTCTTGTGTTCCAGTTGTGCCCCAACGGCTTTCAGAACGACGGGGAAACCGATCTCGGCCGCAGTCTCGGCAACCGCTGCCGCCGGCACCACGCGGCCGCGCGGAACCCGCACGCCGTAGGCGGCGAGCGCCCGTTTGCCGTCGGCTTCGCTCAACGTTTGCGCATTGCCAACGGCGCCCGGACTCCCCGACGGCAATTGCAACTTCGGAAACAGGTTCAGCCGCCACGACTCGCCGACTCCGCCGGCCAATGACAGAGCCTCGAGCGCCTCACGCTGACCCTGCATCGGAATGACGCCGCCCTCCAGGCAACGCTGCCGGATCCGGGCACTGATGGTTTCGGGCAACGAGGCGATCAGCGCGGCGCGCGATGGTGCGCCTTGCGAGGCCGCGACCTGCGCGGCGGCGATGAACACGTCAATCACTGCGTCGAAGGAGGCAGTGTCGGCCTTTTGTTCCGGCGGACAATCCAGCATGAAACCCACGGCATCGTAGCCCGAGTGCAGCACCGTGCTGAACACCTTCCCCAGGGCCGGAGGATCGAACCATAAATACGTGTGGATATCGAACGGATTGGCCACGGTGACCCGATCGGTCAGTAGTTTTTGCAGTGTGGCCACCCGATCTTCCGGTATGGGGGCGAAATCGAGATCGAGCGAGCGCGATACATCGGAGGTCATCGCCATGTCGCCGCCGGATGCCCCCATGACGAGGACTTTGCGGCCCGGCAGCGCACCGCCCACGTGAAACAGCTTCAAGGTTTCACAGAGCGTGCCCAGGGTCTCGCAGCGCGCAATGCCGGCTTGCCGGCAGAACGCATCGAATACGGAATCCGCGCCCGCCAGGGCACCCGTGTGACTGTGCGCGGTACGTGCCGCCGCCGCCGTCCGTCCCGATTTCACCACTGCGATGGGTTTGCCGAGCGAACGCGCCTTGTCGGCGGCGCGTGCAAATGCCGCTGCGTCCTTGATCCCTTCCAGATATAACCCGAATGCGGTGACGCGGGGATCTTCGGCGAGAATATCGATCAGATCCTCGACCGCAATGCGGGTCTGGTTTCCGACCGTGAACAGACAACCGACGGGCAAGGAGCGGTCGTTGAACATCAAGGTGAGCGCGATCGTGCCGCTCTGGCAGATCAGCGCAACGCCGCGCTCGACTCGCGCGCCTACGACTTGATCGGGCATCATCGCCGCTCGATCGAAGAAATTGACGAAGCCGTAGCAGTTCGGTCCGAAGAACGGCAGGGTGCCGGCCTGCTTGACCAGATCGTCGGTCAGCAGGCGCCCAGCCTCGCCGCCGGTTTCGGAAAAGCCCGCGGTGAAGCACACGAATCCTCCGGCGCCGCGCGCAGCCAGGGCCCCGGCAACGGCCGGTGCCTCGTGATTGGGAACGGCGATGAAAGCCGCATCGGGCGCCGCGGGGAGATCGGCAACGGAGCGATAGTAAGAAGCTGCCGCTGTCGAGGTGCGCGTGGGATGCACGCGCCAGATGGCTCCGTCGTAGCCCACCGCCGCATTGCCGGCGGCGACGGCGTCGGTCCAGGCGCCGGCGCCTATCAGGGCGATGCTGCGCGGTGCGATGAGGCGCCGGATGTCGGCTGTCATGAGGTCATGGGGCGACGGCAGCGATCATTCGACGGTGACCGCAGCCGCCGGCGGGCGGCGCTGCAATTCTATTTTGCGAGATCCGGGCCCCCAGGCGGCGGCGGCCTCGGGGGGCAGCTTCCGCGTCTGCAGCTTCGCCTCGATGTCGTGCGGAAAGGGCGCGCTCGCGGGCTTATCGCCCTGATGCACATGCAGCAGCATGACTTCGCCGATTGCCACGGCGTCGCTCAGGCGGCCGCACATAAAGCGGCAACCCATATGGATGCGCTTGCGATCGGCGTCCAATATCGAAGTCTCGACCACGAGATCGTCCGTACCCTTGACCTCGTGCAGATAACGCATGTGCAGCTCAAGGGTGTACAGCGTACACCGGGTTCGTTCTCGGTACGCGGCGTCCAACCCGAGGTGGTCCATGATGTCGTCGATGGCATAGCTCAACACCAGACCATAGTACGCATCTCGTACATGACCGTTGTAATCGACCCACTCCGGCAGCAGGTGCGCGCGGTACAGGGGGAGGGCGGAGGACATCGTTAGGGTCAACGCCGCGGCTCAACCCAGCTGCAGTTTTTCACGGGCTTGCGCCGCGGTGAGCACGCGCGCGCCCATGGCCTCGATGATGCTGCGCGCCTTTTCAACCAATTGTGCGTTGCTGGCGTAAACACCCTTGCTCAGGTACAGATTGTCCTCGAGCCCCACTCGAACGTTGCCGCCGAGCAGGACGGATTGCGCCACCCACGGCATCTGCATGCGGCTGATTGCGAATGTGCCCCAGTTGCATTTCTCGGGCAGCGAATTGACCATCGCCAGCAGGTGACTCACATCGGCAGGTACGCCCCACGGGATACCCATGCACAGCTGAATCAGCGACGGCGCCGTGAGCAGCCCCTCTTTGATCATCTGCTTCACGAACCAGAGGTTGCCCGTATCGAATATTTCGAGTTCCGGCTTCACGCCCAGATCCTTGGCAATGGCGGCGCCCTGTCGCAGATAGTTCGGCGTCGAGATGTAGGCGCGATTCCCATCGCCGAAGTTCAATGAGCCGCAGTCGAGCGTGGCGATGTCGGGACGGTACAGGCCCTCGTGGCACAGGTCGATGATGTGGCGCATGCGATCCTCCTGGGTCACGAAGTCGCTGCCGGGCGCCGGCGTGTCCTTCAGGCCATGATCGCCGACGACGATGTAGCCGCCCATGCCGCAGGTGAGGTTGACGATGACGTCGACCTTGCTCTCGCGGATACGCTTGACCACCTCGCGATAGTGCCGGGTTTCCATGCTGAACGCGCCGGTCTCGGGATCGCGCACGTGAATGTGAACGATGGCGGCGCCGGCGTTGGCGGCCGCGATGGCCGTGGCCGCGATCTGTTCGGGCGTGATGGCGCAGTGCGGGCTCTTGGTTACCTTGGTGTCGTCGCCGGTAACTGCGCATGAAATGATGACGTCGTGATTCATTGACTTCCCCTTACGCTCAAGCAAAGCGGATTGCGACGGTGCAAGTTTTTTATTATTGTCATGATAATATTTAAACACGCTTTCGGCAACCGGTCCGCACGCTTCGCGACGCGCCTAATCCAAACGCGGAGAGCCGGTGGGCTGCCTGCAAACATCGCGGCAAGTCACAGCCAAAGAAACGGCCCCCCACCTCATGCTAAGTGATGAATTTTCAACGGGTTTTCGGTACAATACTGGATATAATACCAGTTCATGGGCCATCGGAGACCCTCCATGAAAAGACCCTCGCCCGCGCCGTCGTTGCGCCGCTGTTCGTTGGCCGACTTAAAATGACGGTGCCGGGTGCGCCGGATGCGTTCACCAGCCGATTACTCGACGTTCGGGTGAATGACGGCTTCACCGACGAAACCGTCGTCGGCGATACCGTTGTGCTTGTTCATCACCGGCTGGCCGCCTTACCGTCCGGCGGCACGAAGATCACTTACCGAGCCGAAGTCTCGGGACCCGACGCGGATGAGTTGGGTCCGCAGATAAGCGCGGATTTTCCGCAGGTACTTGCCGCGCTGAAAGTCGTCGCCGAAACCGATTTCTGATCGCGCTCCTCCATGATAATGCGCGGGCCCCGACGTCCATGTCAGGGCGGCGTTCGCCACGATGTTGCTAATGTCCCCGTTCCATGTGTCTTACCGACGATCCCAGTGACGGTCCCCGTCATGGTCCCAGTGACGATGGAAATGCTCGTAGCGGTCGCGATCGTAGTCACGATGCCAGTACCGACCATGCGGGTAGTAGTAGGGCGGGTAGTAATAAGGCGCGTAGTAACCCGGCGCATAGTCGAAGACGGCTACACCGGGTAGGGCGATACCGACGCTGACATAGGGATGCGCCTCGGCCGACATGCTGTGAGAAACGCCGGCAACCCCCAGGGCAGCACTTAGCGCAACTGATGCTAATTTATACATGGCGACGATCCTCGATTGAATGGTGAACCTACACTACATTCAACGGTGCGCTCAGATGCGCGTTGACGGTGCGGTGAACCAGAACCCCCGACGGAGGCCTTGCTTGCCGCAATTTCGATTACAGTTCGTTAACCGATCGCTGACGGCATGCGTACATCGAGATATCGATTCTTCACCAGGCCAACACGCCCCCGTCGACGCGGATGTCCGCGCCGGTGACGTAGGAGGCGTCATCGCTGGCAAGGAACGCCACCACGCTCGCCACCTCCTCCGGCTGGCCCATGCGATCCATCATGGCGCGGCCCAGCTGTTTCCTCGACCAGTTCGGGTCGTCAAGAATGAAGCGCGTTTGGTTCGTCTCGATCGTGCCTGGCGAGACCGAGTTGGCCCGGATACCGTGTTGGCGGCCTTCCATGGCGAGGTGTCGGGTGAGCGACAGCACGCCACCCTTTGCTGCGGAATGGGCGAGTCCGGGCAGGAGTTCGAGCCCCATCCAGGCCGAGATCGATGCGGTGTTGACGATCGCGCCTCTACTCTTTATCAGCTCCGGCCACGCGGCACGAGTGAGAAGAAACACTAGGTTCAGCTCCTCGTTGATCGTCTTGTACCACGTGTCATCACTCATCTCGCCGATCCAGGCGAAATATGCCATTGCACCATTGTTGAAGAGCACGTCGATGCCTCCAAACCGCTCGACCGCGGCGGCGACAAGGCGCTCGCACTCGACCTTGACCGTGAGGTCAGCGGGGTGCAGTGAGATCATGGTGCCGCCGGCCTCCTCGACGAGGCGGACCGTTTCTTCCGCGCCCGCTGCGACGATGTCGCAGCCGACCACGTTGGCGCCCTCCGCTGAGAAGCGCAGCGCCGCGGCCCGACCGATGCTGCCGCCTGAACCGGTGACAATGCAAGTCTTGCCGGCTAGTCGCTGGTGAAGGGAAATCATTGCAGATGAACCTTAACAACTCGAACGCAACGGACGCCAATCATGTTCCGACATGGCGAGAATGCCCCCGCGGAATGCCAAAGGGATGCTGAACTTCGAAGGACATGCCCGCGGGACATTTCGCGAATTCCGACAGGTGATTTGACGCGATTGGCGGACCTCCTTATGAATGTCCCGTAGGTATCAAAGGGATGCTCAATGAATGAAGAAAGCTCTCAACCTCAGTCCGGCGGGCAGGTCGTTGAACCAACTCTGAAACTCAAGTTCCTCTCGCATGGCACTCTCGAAAGCAAGGATCTGGATTTCACCCGCAAATTCTATGAGGAGTTCCTGGGTTTGGAGGTCGTTCGATCGAGCAATATCTCCCTGTGGTGCCGACTTGGGGGGCAACATATCTACGTCGTCGTGCAAGTGCGGGAGGATCGTAAGAAGGAGATGACCTTTCTCAATCATAACGGCCTCGACGTGGAAACCGAGGAGGAAGTCGACGAATGCCACCGGCTGGTGGTACGGGACGCCGCGATTTGGAAGCTGCACAAGATCAGCAAACCCATGGTTCAGCATGGCACCTACAGTTTTTATTTTTGGGATGCGGACGACAACTCCTGGGAAATCCTTGCGAACCCGCCGGGCGGCTATACGTGGATGTTCGAGCGCGGCGACCAGGAGGGACTGGGACACATGGGCCGGAAGTTCGAGCGACCCGCTTCGACCACGCGCAAAACACCGAAGGACTCACCCGGAGGTTCATCGTAGGGCGCATCGGCGCGATCTGCGCGAGCGGGTGGTGCGAAAGCTGCGCGAAATGTTGCCGCCGGGTGCGCAACGATCGGTTGCGTGCCGATCTCTCAGCGATGTTGCGGTCGCATGAGGTCAATCGTCGCGCGGAGTGCGTCTGTGAGGGGGACAGATGGTACGGGGCGGGCTCGCGCCAATCGCGTTCGAATGCCAGCTCGCAATTTGGTAGCAGTTGGCGTTGATCCATACGATCCAATCGCCGCTATCGGTCTTGAATTGGTCGCCGGCACGGTGTTCGCCCGGCCACCAGTCGTCCAACGAGGATGAAACCGATATCGCGCTGCTCGGAGGTTGATCCCGACGAATCTCGAATGCCCGGAGTGCACGATGCGCTTCCGCCGCCCAATTCACTGCTGACCCATGACCATCGGGCGAAGAGGAGGCTCCCGACTGTAACGATGAGTTGAGCACGAGCGGTGCGAGCGCTATCGCGATGTTGGTGCTCAAGCGCTCCGGGCGGGTATTCTCGGCGCGCACCTTCGGAACTTTCGCCGGCGGGACGAGCATCACTTCAATGGAATGTTCGCTCGGTACGCCGACGCTCAATGTTCGGGATGCCGACACGAGCAGTGCGAGTATCGCTAGATGGAGCGCGAGTACTACCAAGAAGATAATGGGCCGTGATTTTCCCCATACATTCGCGTCGTCCATGGCGCTATGGACCTGCAATTGCGGGTAAGGTTCCTGCGGATCACTTCCGGCTGCCGGCAAGGGCCCGAATGATCTCGGATTCGCTGCAGACGCCGACGATCTTGCCCCCGTCCGACAGCAGCACGGGATGTCCGGTGGTCTGGCGCAACTGTATGATCGATTGCAGCGAGAAGGAGGCGGGCACCACGGCGAGACCGGGCTGCAAGTCCGAGACGCCGGCATCGTCCTTCACGTGGCGCAGCGTGTGCGCCACTCCATCGAGTTCGAGGCCCTGGGCCTCATCCGCTCCGTTCATTGCCAATCGGTAGCGGCGCCGTTCGTCGAGCCACAGCGAATTGCCTTCCCGCGCCATGTCGGCCCGCTCGCACATGATCATGCTGCCGGTGAGCACGTCCAGCGGATTCATGTGGCGCACGAATTCCGCGACGTAGTCGTCCGCCGGCGCGAGGACAATGTCCTCCGCAGTCCCCGTCTGAATGATTCGCCCGTTCTGCAGTATGGATATCCTATCCCCCAGGCGCAGCGCCTCGTCCAGGTCGTGACTGACGAACAGGATGGTTTTTTTGACGCGCGCCTGCAGCGCCAGCAGTTCGTCCTGCAGCTTGCCGCGGATCAGGGGATCGAGCGCGGAAAACGGCTCGTCCATCAGTAATATGTCGGCGTCCGTCGCGAACGCGCGTGCGAGTCCGACGCGCTGCTGCATGCCGCCGGACAATTCGCTGACGTAGCGCTCGGCCCATTGCGACAGGCCCACCAGTTCCAATTTTTCATCGACGATGGTCTTCTGCGTCGCTTGCGATTCGCCGCGCAATTCGAGGCCGAAGCCGACGTTCTCGCGCACGGTGCGCCAGGGAAGCAGGCCGAACTGTTGGAATACCATGGCGACGCGCTCGCGTCGTACGCGGCGCATTTGCGCGGTGTCGCAGGTGGCAACATCGATGGAGGATTCGCCGGCACGCACCAGGACGTGGCCGCGGGTAACGGGATTCAAGCCGTTGGCCGCCCGCAGCAGGGTGGACTTGCCGGAGCCGGACAGTCCCATCAGCACCGAAATCTCGCCGCGCGCCACGCTCAAGGAGGCGCCGGCCACGCCGACGATGACCCCGAATTTGCTCTGGATGTCGGCCCGGGTGCCCCCGGCATCGAGGGCTGCCAGGGCCTCGCGGATGGCCCTGCGGCCGTCGCGCCCCCGTTGCTGGGCGAAGAGAATATCGACGTCCTGAAATTCGACCGCTGCCGTCATCGCGTCGCTCCCTGCTCTTTGGGTCTGCTGATACGGTCGAGAATGATGGCGAGCAGCACGATGGTGAACCCGGCCTCAAACCCCATTCCGACTTGCACCGAACCCAATGCCCGTACCACCGGCACACCCAGTCCGCCGGCACCCACCAAGGCCGCGATCACGACCATGGAGAGACTCAGCATGATGCACTGCGTTATGCCGGCAACGATGGTAGTTGCGGCGCTCGGCAACTCAATTTTCCATAGCAATTGCATGGGTGTAGCGCCGAAAGCTTCACCGGCTTCGATGAGCGGACGCGGGACCGAGGAAATGCCGAGGTGGGTCAGTCGGATGGGCGCCGGAAGCGCGAAGATCACGGTGGAGATGAGTCCGGGTACGACGCCGAGACCGAACAACACCAAGGTCGGAATCAGATAGACGAAGGTCGGCAGCGTTTGCATCAAATCCAGCACCGGTCGCAGGGCCGCGAACAGCCGCGGCCGGTGCGCGGCGGCGATGCCGAGCGGCACGCCAACGGCCGCGGACACCAGGGTCGCCACCATCACTAAGCTCAGGGTTTCGAGGGTCGCCACCCAATAGCCCTGGTTGAGTATGAACAGCAGCGCCAGCGCGACGAACGCCGTCAAGGTCCAGGACCGGCGCAGGGCATACGCCAGGGCGGCAATTGCCACAATCAAAGCCGGTGCAGGCAGCACGCGGAGCAACGCGGTGAGGCCCCCCACCATGCCGCGAATCACGATGGAGATGCCGTCGAACAACAAGGTTCCATGCGTCTTGATCTTCTCGATCGCCACTGCAATCATGTCGCCCACGGGTATTTTGTGGCTGACGATCCATTGCTCGAAGCCGCCGGCGCGCGGCGGCGGAGTCGCATGGGCGAGCGCCGCGTAGGCGGGCTTCCCATCGAACGTGAGGACTCCTTCCAACCACGCCTTGGTGGCGGTGGGATTCGCCTTCAACCACGCGGCCGCCGCGAGGTCGGGCTGTTCATGGCGATCCAGGATGGCGGCCATCATTTCGCTCTCGCCAAGCAGCGTGAATTTGAGGTTGGTGAGAAGGCGCCCAATGTTAGGGCATTCGGCGCTGTAACCCCGACGGGTAACGGTATAAATCGTCGCGCCGCCGAAGTTCGGACCGAACACTTCATCGCCGCCGTTGAGATACTGGAGTTCGAATCGCATATTCATGGGATGCGGATCCCATGCGAGGAACACGATGGGCTGCTTGCTGCGATAGGCCCGCTCGACCTGCGCGAGCTCGCCTTGTTCGCTGGATTCGATCAGCTTGAAATCGCCCAGGCCGA
>Ga0179592_10000316_pt1 | contig 19348 bp, 18 predicted proteins | sample CZODoug2_1_08_16_FD_148623 | JGI IMG/M metagenome (GOLD analysis project Ga0179592, IMG submission 148623) | Vadose zone soil fungal communities from Angelo Coast Range Reserve, California, USA - CZODoug2_1_08_16fungal (Illumina Assembly) | ecosystem: Environmental > Terrestrial > Soil > Vadose...
GGCGCCGGACCCGCAACGTGTTCTATATGGCCTGTCTTGGAGCGGCGACACAGCACAATCCAGTCCTGAAGGCCTTTTACGATCGCCTGGTTGCCAAGGGGAAAGAAAAGAAGGTGGCGCTGATCGCCTGCATGCGCAAGCTGATCAGCATTCTCAACATCATGATCGAGCGGCGCCAAAAGTGGGATGCCAGCCGGTATGCAGTGAGCTGATCGAGCGCCAACTCGGCGCTCGGTCTCCGATCGAGCGCTTGCAAAGCCAACAGACCGGTGAGCGGATGGGGTCAAGGCCGTCAGCCGCCGGAGGCGGTGGCGCGCCAGCGCCAGCCTTGAGCCCAGCCGATCACAGGTCTACGTCAAAAACACAGTTGCTCCCCGGCGATCGGGCTCTTTTGCCACCGTCGCCTTGCGGATTGAAGGTTTTGTCCAGCCCGGTTGAGCCGAACGAGCCTCCGCAAGACTTGACGCCAGCGTCGAGGCGTCAGGACCACACGACTTCGCCGTACGCTGCAACATCTCTCGTCCGCTCGCTTGGTGATCGCTCACAGGCCTTTCGCCAACCCGCCCTGCAATCCCGTCGCGCGCAAAACGCTGCCGCGTCCACCGCATCCCATCCCAACGTTCGTGACGATCATGATACGCCCCTCTTCTCGGGACGGGATGGCGCGAACTTGTAGAGATGATTTGCCCGACGGGTGAAGCGAAATATTTTTGCGAATGGGGCTGGACAGGAATTTGCTGATTTGCCCGTCGGGCAGATCGATCCGCGAGCCCGTCGTCATTGCTGTGCATGTTCACTAATTCGCTGATTGAATCTTTGCTTCGGAGGGTTCGATGCGCGACAACAGCTACGACCGAAGCGCGCATGCTCGGGTTGCCCGGCGAGCGGATAATCACTCCGGGAATCCCGCCTTGCGCAGGCCATCACTGAAGTGCTCGGCATCCTCGGGGCGCTTGCAGACCCTCGCAAAGATCCCTTGGTTGATCGTGAACCAAGGCTCGATACGCAGCGCTTCGGCGGCCTCCTCCCTCGCTTTGTCGAGCTGCCCCAGTTGGGCATAGGTGGCGGCCAGGTAGCGACGGGTGTGACCATGATTGGGTGCGCGCGACACGGCTTTCTGCAATCGCGGCAGAGCGTCCACATAGCGCCCGAGCAGATAGTAGGTAAACCCCAGCATGCTAGGAACGTGCGGCAGATAGAACGGATCAAGCCGCATATGCGCCTCGAGCGTTTGGACTGCCCTGGCTGGCTCTCCGGTAACCAACAGTGCCCATGCAAAGTAATGGTCGGTGAGATTTGGATTGAGCTCAGTCGCGCGGTCGAACTCGGCAATGGCCGCTTCGTGCTGCCGCATGAAACTCAACGCCCAGCCGAGCGCGACGTGAGCGTCTGACAGATTGGGCGCCAGCCGCACCGCCTCGCGAGCTGACTGATAGGCGCCGTCGATGGCCGCAGGCCATGGACAAACATCGTCCCATCGATGAACCCACAGAGAGATAGAACTCCTCGAAAGGAGGGCATGGGCCCGGGCGTAATTGGGGTCGATGGCCAGCGCCTGGTCCAGGCTGCGCCGCACCTGGAGGAGGTCCTCTTTGCTGAATGAGGAATGAAAGAGCGCATAAGTATGAGCGGCCCGCAAGTAATGGTCATAGGCCTGCCACACGGCGGGCGGCTTGGCGAGCGCGCGCTCGGTCTCGGCCTTGTTCACATGCACCGCAAGCAGTGCCACGATCGTTCTGGCGACCTCGTCCTGAACGGCAAAGGTGTCCTCGAGTTGGCGATCGTAGTGCTCGGCCCAGCGGTGGGCGCCGGTCGTGGCGTCGATAAGCTGGGCACTGATGCGGATGCGGTCGCCGGCGCGGCGAACGCTGCCCTCCAGCACGTAGCGCGCGCCAAGCTCGCGCCCGACCTGCCGCACGTCGACGGACTGGCCCTTGTACCGGAAGCTCGAGTTGCGGGCGATGACGAGCAGCTCGGAGAACCGCGACAGCTCTGTGACGATGTCCTCGGTGATGCCGTCGCTGAAGTATTCCTGATCCGGGTCGCCACTCATGCTGGTGAAGGCGAGCACGGCGATCGACGGCCGTTCGGCCAAGACGTGCTCGGTCACGGCCTCCGGGCCGCTCTGCTGCTGTCGAGGCTCGGCGTGCTCGTGGCGGGTGACATCTGCGGTAAAGAGATAGCCGCGACGCGGCACCGTCTTGATGATCTTGTGCTCGTGGTCGGCGATGGCCGCACGCACGTCACTAATGCAGCGCGCCAGCGACTCGTCGGTCACCACGACCTCCGGCCACGCCGCGGCAACGAGTTCCTCTTTTGAAATCAATCTGTTGCCGTTCTCCAACAGGTGCCGCAGGAGGTCGAAGCATTTGGGCCGCAGCTCGACCTCGCGGCCGGCAGCCTCAAGGCATCCCCGTGTGAGGTCCAGGGTGCAGCCCTCGAAGCGATAGAGCATGAGGCACCACTGCGCGGTTGCTTCGCAGCCGAAGGCCGCAAAATTTCAGGCTTCCATCAAGGCAATTTCAGGCCTCGTTCAAGACAACGGGCACCGCCCGACAGTAGCCTCTCCAAGGGATCCAAGGAAGGCCGTGCAGACAAGTGTCTGCCGGTTTCCTACTGGAGGAACGGTGGAGCTAGGCCAGCCAGTGGTCGTGTTGAACAAACCCGGAGCAGCCGCCTCCGTGGCTGCTCATGCCGTGAATGCATCGTCCGCTGACGGCTACACGCTAGGACTGGACATGCCGCGTCTATTTGGGAGGAAGTCAGCATGAAAAAGTTCTTAGTCGGCGCTGCTTTGATCGCGTTTGCAAGTTTTGCAACGGCGCCTGCCGCATGGGCCGAGGGGAACATGCGCAAGGTTGGCATCGTGACGATCCTCAGCGTCGATCCCGCGGGTCCCTCACCTCTCTTCAAGCGGCTGGTGCTGGACCCAATCCGTGCTTCGGTCCCAGATCTGAACATCACGTTCGAATTGCGAAGCGCCGACGGCAAGGCCGATCGTTACCCGCAAATAGTGACCGATCTGGTTCAGCAGCATGTGGACGTGATCCTTGCCTATCCAGGTCCAGCCGCTGTAGCGGCCCAGCAAGTTACAACCACGGTCCCCGTTGTATTCATGATCGCGGCCAATCCGGTGACCCTGGGGCTGGTCAAGAGCCTTGAGAAGCCCGGTGGGAACATCACTGGCCTGTACGAGGAACTTCCCGATTTCCAGAGCAAGCGAGTGGCGTTACTCAAGGAGATGGTACCTCAAGCAAAAACGATCGGCATCCTTTGGGACGTCCACTCGTGGGGGGAGCGAGTTGGGAGCGAGATGGCGCGGAGGACCGAAAAGGCAGTCCTCGCCGCAGGTGCCCGAGCCGAGGTTGTGGCCGTCAAAGGGCCGGATGATCTGGAACGGGCATTCTCGTTACTGAAACAGGCACAGGTCGATGGGCTGTTGGTAGAACAAAGCCCGGTGTTCATTTTTCAAGCCAAGAAGTTGGCAGAACTTGCAGCGGAAGCGAAGCTTCCCGCGATCTATCCGCTATCTAATTACACTCAAGTCGGCGGCTTCGCCTCGTTGGGCCCCAATCTCACGGACAATCTCCAGCACACCGCTGGCTACATCGGAAAGATCCTCAAAGGCGCGAATCCGGTAGATCTGCCGGTCGAGAGTTCGGAGAAACCTTTTTTAACGGTCAACTCCAAAGCAGCCAAGGACTCGGTATTGCTATTCCGCCGCAGGTTCAGGCGCGCGCTGATAGCATAATCGAGTGAGTGCCGCGAGTTGAGGCCGAGGGTTTCGCCATTCAAAACTAGGGACAAAGCTGCCGTCGCCGTGGTTTGTATCCAGCGCGTAGGGCGGATTGGAGCCGAAGGCGTAATCCGCCGTTCCAAGCGCACAAAAAAAGCCTCGGCGGCACTGCCCTTCGATGCCCGGAACGAACGCGCGACGATAGTTCGGCATGAAGACCAGAATAGCATGTTGGCATGCCGAGGGTATCGTCAAGTCGGCGGATTACGCCTTCGGCTCCAATCCGCCCTACGCGCTGACTTGCGTCGAGCGCGCCCACGACGCGCGTCCTCGGAACGGAAACACGATGGGAGGTCGTCATGGTATTGAAAATCACGCGCCGCGGCTTCATCGCGACCGGCGCTGCCACTATTGCTTTTTCGCATCCCGATCGCGGGTGGACGCAGACGTGGCCATCCAAGCCGATCAAAATCGTTTACGCCTATCCTGCCGGCGGTTTTGGGGACTCGTGTACGCGCATCTACGGCGAATATCTCTCCCAGAAACTCGGCCAGCCGGTTATTGTTGAGAATAGGGCGGGTGCCAGCGGTACGATCGGCGCTACAGCCGTGAAGCAGTCGCCGCCTGATGGTTACACGCTACTGGGCGCCACCACGGTGACTCTGGCGCATAGCCGCGTGCTCTTTAAGAGCTTGCCGTACGACGCCGACAAGGATTTCGTGCTCATTTCCAGCATGTCTGTAGGACATCTGCCATTCGTCGCCGGTAAGGCGACTAACGTCGCTAACTTGAAGGAGTTCGTCGAATACGCTCGCAAGAACGCGACGAACGTCGGGACCTGGGGCCCGGGCACCTACGCGCATATCGTCGTTGCGGAGCTCAACAAACACTACGGGCTGCAGATCAAAGCAGTGCACTACCGCGGCGAAGCGCCGATGTGGCAGGATTTCGCCGCCGGCGTGCTCCAGGCGGCAATGGGAAGCTACGCCAATGCCGTCAACGCGTTGGAATCCGGAGCCGGGAAAGCAATCGCCGTGCAAACGACGACGCGGAGTAGGAAGCTTCCCGAGGTTCCAACGTTTATCGAGCAGGGTCTCGACTCCAAAGTCTTTGCTCTTACCGGTTACATTTTTCTCGCTGGCCCCATCGACCTGCCGCCGGAAATCGTCGAGCGCCTTTCGGGCCTGATGGTGGAGGCAGGCAAGACTGACAAGATACAGAAGCTACTCGACACGTATGGCATCGACGAGTCCGCTCAAGGGCACATCGCGTTCAAGAAGCTGTACGACGCCGAAACGCCCATTTGGGTGGATGCCGTGAGGGGATTGGGGCTTGCGCCTGAATAGCGTGCGGGTGCTGGCGCCCGTGCTCGACCTTATAGCGCGTAGGGCGGATTGGAGCCGGGCGTAATCCGCCGTTCCAAGCGCACAAAAAAAGCCTCGGCGGCACCGCCCTTCGATGCCCGGAACGAACGCGCGACGATTGTTCGGCATGAAGACCAGAATAGCATGTCGGCACGCCGAGGGTATCGTCAAGTCGGCGGATTACGCCTTCGGCTCCAATCCGCCCTACGCGCTGCACCGCGGGCGTCAAGCCGGTCGCGCGACAGTTTTCCGGTCGCGGAATGCGCGACGTCGAGAAACGCCGGCGGCGCTTCGACAGGCAATGCGGATGCGGGGAAGCATCATGATGGTTTCAGCAGATAGGCATGAAGCGCCCCGCGCGCCAACGTCGCAATCATTTTCGCCGCCTGCACCGCCATCATCCCCGCGAAAGCGGGGAACCAGTACACACCAACGCCTGCGTCTACTGGATCCCCGCTTTCGCGGGGATGACGGCTGTGACAGTTGCACCCAAGCAAATTATCTCTAACACCCCATCCGGTCGGCGATCCCGCCAAAATCCTTGGCGACGATATCCCAATCGCCCTTGGCCTCGAAATCGTATTTCTGCAGCGGACCATATTCGGTCGGCCGCGCGACGAAGGCGGTCTTCAACCCCAGTTTCTGCGCGGCCTTCAAATCGTGGTTGTGCGCAGCCACCATCATGACCTGCTCCGGCGACAGGCCGAGCAGTTTTGCCGCGCCAAGATAGGTCTCGGGGTCAGGCTTATAGTGTTCGAACAGTTCCGCCGACAACACCAGGTCCCACGGCAGCCCTGCGAATTTCGCCATGTTGGTGAGCAGCGCGACATTGCCGTTCGAAAGCGGACCGATGATGTATTTTGTCTTGAGCCGCGTCAGACCGGCGACGCTGTCCGGCCACCCATGCAGCCGGTGCCAGCCCATGGTGAGGTAATGCAGGTCGGCTTCGTTCAATCCTGATATCGACAACTGCGCGACCAGCTTCTCCAGCGACTGCCGGTGAAGCTTGTCCAGTATCACATAGCCGCGTTCGGGGTGCTTTCGCACCTCATCCATCGACGCCGCATACACCGCACGCCAGCCGTCGACCAGCGCGGTCCAGTCCGCACTTATGCCGCGCTTGTCGGCCCATTTGGTGAAATCCGCGATCAGGCTCGAACGCCAATCAACCACGGTGCCGAACACATCGAACACCAGCGCCTTGACGGCTGAAATATCGGACATGTTCACTCCCTTTTTTGTTTTTCTAGAGCGGGATGACTTTTCTTCGAATCGTCATCCCGCTCTATCTTTTTGTTTGAGCATGATCTCCGCGCAAACGCTTCGCGTTTGTCGCGAGGGAAAACCGGTATCCACTTTTCCGGATCATGCTTTAGCTTCGTCATTCCCCGATGTGCAATTGCACATCGTGGATGGGCTTCCGCTGTTCAAATTACCCTGCGGTACTGAATGAAGCCGAGATTGTCCGCGACCTTATCGTAGAGAATACGCGCCTGCGTGTTGTTCGACTGCGTCAGCCAATAGACCCGGCTCGCATTCGCCACCCGGGCCTTCTCGTAAACTGCCTCGATCAACGCCCGTCCTAGCCCCCTACCCCGTGCAGCTGGTGCGACAAACAGATCTTCCAGGTAGCAATATCGGTGCGGAGCCCAGGTCGAGCGATGAAACAGGTAGTGGGCAATCGCCATTAATTCACCGTCGACATAGCCCCCCAACGCGAAGATCTGTTCGTCAGGATCATGAAATCGATCCCATGTGAGGTCGCTGATCTCCGGCCTCAGCGCGGTTTCGTAAAACGCCAGATAGCCCGCCCATAATGGATTCCAGGCTTCTCGCTCGTTTTCACCGATGGGCCGAATGACGATGTTGCCAGCCATGCCAGCGCGCTCCTCAATCGAGGTGGAATTTTTCAAGCTGCCGGTGTTCGGCCTTGATGTAACGCACGGTGCCGGTGACCGAGCGCATCACCACCGTCTCGGTCTCGATGACATCCTTGCGGAACTTGACCCCCGACAGCAGCGAGCCGGTGGTGACGCCGGTCGCGGCGAACAGGCAGTCGCCGCGCGCCATGTCCTCGATGCCGTAGATAAAGCGCGGATCGTTGACACCCATTTTGCGGGCGCGCTCGCGTTTCTCCTCGGTGTCAAGGATCAACCGGCATTGCATCTGGCCGCCGATGCAGCGCAGCGCCGCCGCCGCCAGCACGCCCTCCGGCGCGCCGCCGGTACCGATGTACATATCGACCCCGGTATTATCCGGATCGGCGCAATGAATCACTCCCGCCACGTCACCGTCGGTGATCAGGCGAACCGCCGCGCCCGTGCTGCGCACGCCGGTAATGATATCGGCATGGCGAGGGCGATCGAGCACCAGCACCGTGATCGCGGACGCATCGACACCCTTTGCCTTGGCCAACCGGCGAACGTTGTCGGCCGGCGACGCATCCAGCTCGACGACGCCTTTCTTGTAACCCGGGCCGACAGCGATCTTCTGCATGTAAACGTCGGGCGCATGGAGCAGCGTGCCGCCATCCGCCATTGCCATGGTGGCGATCGCACCCGGCATGTTCTTGGCGCACAGCGTGGTGCCCTCGAGCGGGTCGACGGCAATATCGACCTGCGGGCCGGCGTTCATGCCGACCTTCTCGCCGATGAACAGCATCGGCGCCTCGTCGCGCTCGCCCTCCCCGATCACGACGGTGCCCTCGATGGGTAGCTTGTTGAGCTCGCGGCGCATCGCGTCGACGGCGGCCTGGTCGGCCGCCTTCTCGTTGCCGTGGCCGCGCAGCCGCGCCGCCGACACGGCCGCGCGCTCCGTCACGCGCACGATTTCGAGCGTCAGAATGCGCTCCAGCAGCAGCTGCGGCGGAACCGAAATATGGGTCGACATCGCTGACCTCCTTTAGAACTTCACTGCGGGTTTATCGGCCCGCAACCAATCGTTTCGCACCTCGTCCGTTCGGACCACGTGCTAGTTTTTTTCGATCCGTATCACCTGCGGCCGGCCATTGATCACCTTGTCGCGCTGCACCGCCTGCAGGGCACGGTATACCGCGTCCTCGCTGGTTGCGTAGGTAATCAGAATGACCGGCACCGGCGAGGCCTTTTTCGCCGCGCCGTTCGCGTCAACGCCATCGGGATGGCGCTGCACGATCGATTCGATGGAAATCTTCTGTTCCGCGAGCCGGGTCGCGATGGTCGCAGCCGTCCCGGCGAGATCGCGCGCCATCAGGCGGATATAGTAGCCGCCTTCATGGCGCTCCATTGGCGCCTTCTCGGTCGCGCGCAACAGCACCACCGGACGTCCGAACGGTTTGGCGCGGATGCCGCGCGCGACATCGGCGATGTCGGCAACCACGGCCGAGGCGGTTGCCGCGCCGCCGGCGCCGGGACCGACCAGCGTGATCGGCGGAATGCCCTCGCCATCGATGGTCACCGCATTGGTGACGCCCATCACCTGCGCGATCGAGGACGATTTCGGCACCATGGTTGGATGCACGCGTTGCTCGATGCCTTTCGCGGTCCGCACCGCGACCCCGAGCAGCTTGACGCGATAGCCGAGTTCCTCCGCGGCGCGCAGGTCTTCCGGCGCGATGGAGGAAATGCCCTCGACGTAAACCGCGCTCTGCGCGACCTTGGTGCCGAAAGCGAGGCTGGCAAGAATGGCAAGCTTCTGCGCGGTGTCGTGGCCGTCGACGTCGAATGACGGATTGGCCTCGGCATAGCCCAGCCGCTGCGCATCCTTCAGGCACTCGGCGAACGACAACCCCTCCTGTTCCATCCGGGTCAGGATGTAATTGCAGGTTCCGTTGAGGATGCCGTAAACGCGATTGATGCCGGTACCCGCAAGGCCCTCGCGCAGGGTTTTGATGACGGGGATCGCGGCACCGACGGCTGCCTCGAAATTCAGCGCGCCGCCATGTTTTTCGGCTGACGTCGCCAGCCGCAATCCGTGCCTGGCAATCAGCGCCTTGTTGGCCGTGACCACCGATTTGCCGGATTTCAGCGCCGCCTCGATCGCCGACAACGCCGGATCGCCGGATCCGCCCATCAATTCGACAAAGCAATCGATGCCGGGATCGCTGGCCAGCGCCAAGGCGTCCTTGGCCCAGGCGATGTCGCGCAGATCGACCCCGCGCTTTTTTACCTTCGAACGCGCCGTGACGGCCACGACGCGCACGCCGCGTCCGCAACGTGCCGACAAAATCCGGCCTTGCTGCTCAATGAGACGGACGACTTCGGCGCCAACCGTGCCGAGCCCCGCGATACCCACTTTCAGGGGTGCGACCATGACGCAAAAAACCTGCCGGAAACGTTATGACTAGGCATCATCCAATCCGAAAACCGTCTGTATCCACGGGTCAAGCCCGCGGACATGCTTTTCGGGATCATGCCTAGCGCCGGTTGGCGAGAGGAACCACGTTGTGCAACGTTTCGAGGCCGCTTTCAAGGAAACGGCGGACTCCGCGGGCCGCCTGGCGAATACGTTGCTCGTTTTCCACCATGGCGATGCGAACATAGCCCTCGCCGTGCTCGCCGAATGCGACCCCCGGTGACACCACGACGCCGGACTTCTCGACCATCAGGGTTGCGAACTGCATGCTGCCGACGTCGCGGAAAGCCTTGGGCAGCGGCGCCCAGGCGAACATCGAGGCGCTGGGCGGCGGAATATCCCACCCCGCCCGGCCGAATGATTCCACCAGCGCATCCCGGCGCTTGCGGTAGGTGTCGCGCATCTCGCGAATGCAATCGTCCGGACCGTTCAGGGCCGCGGTCGCCGCCACCTGAATCGGCGTGAACGCACCGTAATCGAGATAGGATTTCACCCGCGCCAGTGCGGCGATGATGCGGTCGTTGCCGACGGCAAATCCCATCCGCCAGCCGGCCATGGAAAACGTCTTCGACATCGAGGTAAATTCCACGGTCACATCGATCGCGCCGGGAACCTGCAGCACCGAGGGCGGCGGATTATTGTCGTCGAAATAGACCTCCGCATAGGCCAGATCGGACAGAATGAAGATCTCGTGCTTCTTCGCGAACGCCACCAGATCCTTGTAGAAATCGAGGCTTGCGACATAGGCGGTCGGATTGGAGGGATAACAGACGACGATGGCGAGCGGCTTCGGGATCGAATGAACGATGGCGCGCTCGACCGCCTCGAAGAATTGCGGCGTCGGCTCCGAGGGCACCGAGCGGATCACGCCGCCAGCCATCAGGAATCCAAAGGCGTGAATCGGATAGCTCGGATTCGGGCACAGCACCACGTCGCCGGGCGCGGTGATCGCCTGCGCCACGTTGGCAAAGCCCTCCTTCGAGCCCAGCGTCGCGACAACCTGGGTCTCGGGGTTGAGTTTCACGCCAAAGCGCCGGCCGTAATAGCCCGCCTGTGCCTTGCGCAGGCCGGTAATGCCGCGCGATGCGGAGTAACGATCGGTCCGCGGCTTGCCCAGCGTTTCCTTCAGTTTTTCGATGACATGGGGCGGCGTCGGCAAATCCGGATTGCCCATGCCGAGATCGATGATGTCGGCTCCGGCATTCCGTGCGGCCGCCTTGGCCCGGTTGACCTGCTCGAACACGTAAGGCGGGAGACGGCGGATGCGGTAGAAATCTTCCATGGGTCCTGGCTCCGACAACCGGTAAGGACAGAATCGCAGACATTTTTTGCAACAAAACCGAACTCGGTTTCGTCCAGAAATCGCGCTCAATCAATGATTTAGAGCGAATTCAGGGGCAAAAACCGGTCGGCGTCCCGATTTGCGGTTGAATTGAAGTCCTTTTACCACGGACACTAGGTTGCGCCAGCCGTTACCGCCTTATCGGGTCACTGCGCGGCCGGTTTTTTGGCGGCCTTCGCGGACGCCTGACGGTCCCGGGCGACGGACAGTTCTTTCAATACCTTGGCCTGCTCCGACGGCGCCATCGCAGCCTCTTCGCGATCCGGCGGCAAGTCATGCACCGGAAGGTAGGCGCCGGCTTCCTTCGGGCGCGCTGGTGCATCGGCCGGCGTCCCTACCAACGGCATATCCGCGATCGATGTCGCGCAGCCGCCGAGCGCGAGCGCCGAAAGCAACAGCACGCCAGCCGCAACTGCCCTTGTTTTTCGATCCACCGACATTAGTCCGGAAGTCTCCACTTCGCTTAACCGAACTTTACAGCCGCCTGATGCTTATTTCATCAGTTTGTCGCGGCTGACCACGAACATTGTCGCCTGAAGCAAAGTCCTGACCAACAAATAGAACCGCTGAGGCTGCAATATGACAGAACCAAGTTACTTTGTCGCAGTGCAGCAGATTTGATGTCAGGGTTAACCTGGAACTTTTCAGCGGCGATCTGCGCGGTGACGAAGTTGAAATGAACATATAGTGTCCCGTCATGAGCGACCTTACGAGCGAAACCCAGACCGAGAAGAAGTTCGATCCGGAAGCCTTTGCGATGAACCTCGCGCGGGCGATGGAGAGCAGCGGTCAGGCGCTCGCAGCCTATCTGAAGCCGCGCGAGGACGCCGAACCCAAGGACAAGCCGCCCAACGAACTCGGCGAGGTCATCAAGACGCTTAGCGCGGTTGTGGAATACTGGCTGTCGGACAAAGCCCGGACGACGGAACTGCAGATCAAGATGGGCAAGGCCTATCTCGATTTATGGGGCTCATCGATGCGCCGCCTCGTCGGAGAACCGGCGCCGCCGGCGATCGAGCCCGCGCCGCGCGACAAGCGGTTCAGCGACCCCGAGTGGAAATCGAATCAGTTTTTCGATTTCGTGAAGCAAGTCTATCTGCTCTCGGCGCAATGGGCGCAGGACCTGGTGCACAACGCCGAGGGGCTCGACCCACACACCCGCAAGAAGGCCGAGTTTTACGTTCAGCAGATCACCAACGCGCTGGCGCCATCGAATTTCGTGCTCACCAATCCGGAAATATTGCGCGAGACGCTGGCGTCCAACGGCGACAACCTCGTCCGCGGCATGAAGATGCTGGCGGAAGATATCGAGGCCGGACACGGCACGCTGCGGATTCGTCAGTCCGATCCCACCAATCTCGCGGTCGGCGTCAACATGGCGACGACGCCGGGCAAGGTGATCTTCCAGAACGAGCTGATGCAGTTGATCCAGTATCAGCCGGCGACGGAAAACGTGCTGCGCACCCCGCTGCTGATCGTGCCGCCGTGGATCAACAAATTCTATATCCTCGATCTCAAGCCGGAAAAATCCTTCATCAAATGGTGTGTTGACCAGGGCATCACGGTGTTCGTGATTTCCTGGGTCAACCCGGACAAGAGCCTGGGGGCGAAAACCTTCGACGACTATATGAAGGAAGGCCCGTTGGCGGCGATGGACGCCATCGAGCAGGCGACCGGCGAGTTGAAAGTCCACACCATGGGCTATTGCGTCGGCGGCACCCTGCTCGCCTCGACGCTGGCCTGGCTTGCAGAAAAGCGGCGCGTGCGCGTGACGTCGGCGACATTCCTGGCCGCACAGGTCGATTTCAGTCACGCCGGCGATCTTCTGGTGTTCGTCGACGAGGGCCAGATCTCGGCGCTCGAGCGCGACATGCAGGCGACGGGCGTGCTCGAAGGCAGCAAGATGGCGATGGCCTTCAACATGCTGCGCTCGAACGATCTGATCTGGTCCTATGTCGTCAGCAATTATCTCAAGGGACAACCGCCCTCGGCGTTCGATCTGCTGCACTGGAATTCCGACGCGACGCGGATGCCGGCGGCCAACCATTCCTATTACCTGCGCAACTGCTATCTGGAGAACCGGCTGTCCACCGGCAGCATGGTGCTGGACAACACGCTGCTCGATCTGACCAAGGTGAAGGTGCCGATCTACAATCTGGCGACCCGCGAGGATCATATCGCGCCGGCGGATTCAGTCCTCTATGGTTCGCAATTCTTCGGTGGCCCGGTGAAATATGTGCTGTCCGGATCCGGGCATATCGCCGGCGTGGTCAACCCACCCGCGTCGGGCAAGTACCAGTTCTGGACCAACGACCGTATCAAGGACATTACGCTCACGGACTGGCTCAAGGGCGCGCAGGAGCATAAGGGGTCATGGTGGCCCGACTGGCGTGAATGGCTTGAAAACATCGATGCCGAGAAGGTTCCGGCACGGGCGGTCGGCACCGACGCGATGCCTGCCATCGAAGACGCGCCCGGCAGCTACGTCCGGGTTCGCGCGTAGCGCAACGACGAACATCCGAATATAACGGGCCGTCCCGCCGGGACGAGAGTCGAAAACCGAATTGAAAGGGAACCCATGACGCGCGAATTGTTCTGGCTGACGCTGACGGTCATTCTGACCGGGCTGTTGTGGGTTCCCTACGTGCTTAACCGGTGTCAGGTTCGCGGCCTCGGCGGCGCCATGGCCAATCCGTCGCGCAATGACAAGCCGCACGCGGAATGGGCCAACCGCCTGATGTTCGCGCACGACAATGCGATCGAAAATCTCGTCATCTTTGCGCCGCTGGTGCTGATCCTGGCGCAGATCGATTATTCGACCAAGTGGACCGTCTATGCCTGCGTGGTCTATTTCTGGTCCCGCGTCGCGCATCTGATCGTCTACACGCTGGGCTTGCCGGTATTCCGCACGCTGGCCTTCACCGTCGGCTTCCTGGCGCAGGCCGTGCTGGCGCTGGCGATTTTCAAGATCGTTTGAGTCGTGTCCCGGACGCGGTGCAGCGCCCTTCGCGCTGCTCCGCAGAGCCGGGACCCATATGTGGACGGCTATGACGATGGACCCCGGCTCAGCAGCGCTTCGCCTACGCGCTGGGCTGCGTCCGGGGAACGCAATTCAGAGGCTTTTCCGGGCCACCACGTACAGCATCTCGGCCCATTCGTTGTCGAAGCCTCTGACTTCGCCTGTCTCGATCGATAATGAACTCCACCTGCCGGCGCCGGCGTAAGTCGCGCGCAGCCAGTCCGGCGAGGGATAATTGTAGTAGCGATTGAGCGTATCGCGCCCGTCTTCCTCGCCCGCCTTGAAGCTGGCGTAGAAATGGCCGCTCGCCTTCAGCGCACGCCATATCAGCGTCAGCACCTGCGCCAGCTCGGGCCGCGGGACGTGAAGCAGGCAGGCGTTGGCCCAGACGCCGTCATAGGCTTCGACCATGTCGAGGTCGTGGAACAGCAGCGTCTCGACCGGCCGACCGAGACGGCGCGATGCCTCGGCTGCCAATTCCGGCGAGCCGTCGGTGGGACGAACATCAAAACCCGCGGCCAGCATTTGCGCGGAATCGCCGCCGGCGCCGCATCCCAGTTCGAGAATGGCTGCCCCGGGAGGCAACAGCGCGAGAAAGCGGGTCAGCCACGTATGCTTCGCTATCTCGCGCGCGGCATAGGCCTGGGCGTTGCTCCGGTAGAAATCAAGGGTATCTTCGTCCACGACGACCTCCGGTTACGGAAACAGCGCGATCTGTTCCAGCCCGGCTTGTTCCGGAAACCCGAGCATCAGGTTCATGTTCTGGATCGCCTGTCCCGCCGAGCCCTTCACCAGATTATCCAGCACCGAAATAACGATAGCCCGGTTCTTGATGCGATCGGCGAATACGCCGATCTGCACATAGTTCGAACCACGCACGTTCTGCGTTTGCGGGAGCACGCCCTTTTTGACGACATGCACGAACGGCTCGTCGCGGTAGGCTTGCGCCAGCGCGGCGCGCAGATCATCCGGGCTCGCGCCGTTGAGCTTGACATAGGACGTGCAGAGCTCGCCCCGGCTCATCGGAATGAGATGCGGCGTGAAGTTGACGGTCACGGCTGAGCCTGCGGCGACGGCGATCTCCTGCTCGATCTCCGGCGAGTGCCGGTGTGTGCTCACCGAATAGGGCGAAAGCCCCTCGCCTGCTTCGCTGAAAAGCGTGTTCTGCTTCAGACCGCGGCCAGAGCCCGTGACGCCCGATTTCGCGTCAATGACGATGTCGTCGACGTCGATCAGCTTCGCCTTCACGATCGGGACCAGCGCAAGCAGCGCCGCCGTCGGATAGCAGCCGGGACAGGCGACCAGCCGCGCGGCGGTGATTTTCTCGCGATAGAACTCGGTGAGGCCATAGACGGCTTCACCTTGAAGCTCCGGCGCGCGATGCTCGTGGCCGTACCATTGCGCGTAGACGTTGATGTCGCGGAGCCGGAAATCCGCCGACATGTCGAGGATTTTGATGGTCGGATTGGCGGCCATGACGGCCGCGGTGATCTCCTGCGTGGTGCCGTGCGGCAATCCGCAGAACACCGCATCGAGTTTGGTCCAGTCGACTTTTTCCCATTCGACGAGCCGCGGCAGCTCCAGCATGAAGAAATGCGGAAACACCTCGTCCATCGCCTTGCCGGCATGGGTATTGGCGGTGAGCGCCGATATCTCGGCATTTGGATGCCGTGCCAGCAGGCGCACCGCATCGGCGCCGGTGTACCCGGACGCGCCGAGAATGCCGATCTGCTTCTTCGTGCTCATCACATCGCTCCTTCAGGCGCAGCCTTGGCATTTGCAGCCTTGGCATTTGCAGCCTTGGCATTTGATGGTGTCGTCTGGCGCTCGAACAACGGTGGCCGCAACACACGCATTTCGCTCGCCAGATGCTGCGCGGCGGCCTCCGGCTGCCGCGCCAGCGCCGTCGTAACAGCCACATGATCGATATCGGATTTGTGCTGGTTCAGCTTGAAGCTGCCTTCGACCTCGTCGACTGACATCACCAGCCCCACGATTGCTTTTTTCATCGCATCCAGCCGCCCGGCCGTCATCTTCGACGAGGTCCAGGGCAGTTTCGGCGCGAGCCAGCTTTCAAACTTCGCGCTGAGCACGTCGAGATGTGCGGCGAGTTCGCTATCGGACAGCTGCCGCACGGTGCCGGTGAGATGCACGGATTGATAAAGCCAGGTTGGCACCTGATCCGGCGAGGCGTACCAGTCAGGCGAAACATAGGCATCCGCGCCGTTCACGGCCATCAGCCAGGACGACGTCCCGTCCGCGAGTTTCGCCAGTCCATTGTGACGTGCGACGTGAAACGCCGCGTGCGGTGTGCCGTCGTTGGCATAGGTGAGATAAAACGGCAGCGAGGATGCGACGGGCTTGGTGCCGTCCCATGCGCAGACCGTGCCGAATCCGCGCGCTTCCGCAAAGGCAAGACTTGCGGCGCGATCGGGCTTGAACATGGGAGGCGTATACATTTCAAACTCCTGCTTGACGTAGGAGCCGCCGGGATCAGATCGCGCTGTTTGGGAAGGAAGTGCCGCGGACCGGATCCGGCGGCAGGGGATGATATCTTAAACGCAGATGTCCGCCCATACCGCAACGGTACGGCGGCGGCGAGCGATTGACATGGTCGCGGCGTTGATCATGGGCGCGGCTATAAGGCCGCGCCACGTTTTCGTCAAGCGCGAACCACTGTCATTCAGGGCGCGTAGGATGCCGATCGGCAGCAGTTTCGAAGTTAACGAAATCGGGCCGGAATTTCCGTGCCAACGGGGGGTTTCGCCCTAGGGGAAATCGACCCGTTTTCGCCTGCACCGTCCGCCCCCACCATATGCAACGTCGCCCCAACACAGGAGGATTCGCAAATGACTGAACTCACTCGCCGGGCAGCACTGGCAGGCGTCGCCGCAACGACGCTGATGCCGCTCACCATGGCAGCACCTGCGCGCGCCGCCGCGCCGCTAGCCGACAAGCAGGCAGCCAGCTTTTATCGTTACAACCTCGGAACTTACCAAATTACTGTCGTGAGCGATGGTGTCACGGTGGTCCCACGGCCCGACAACTATGTCGTCAACGCGTCGAAGGATGAGGTCAGCAAGGTTTTTGTCGAAAATTATTTGCCGCCGGACAAAGCCGCCCACAGCTTCAACCCGATCGTCATCAACACCGGGTCCAAACTTATCGTGGTTGACACCGGTCTCGGGCCCGCCAATTTCGAACAAAGCAAGGGTAAGGTTGGACAGTTTCAGACCAATCTCGCCGCAGCGGGCATCGACCGCAACAACGTAGATACGGTGATAATTTCACATTTCCATGGCGACCATATCAATGGACTTCTAACCGCCGACAACAAGTCCGCCTATCCAAATGCCGAGATCATGGTGCCGTCCACGGAGTGGAAATTCTGGATGGACGACGGCGAGATGAGCAAGGGGACGGGAAACCCCATTCTCGAAAACAACTTCAAGAATGCACGCCGGGTATTCGATGCCCTCGGCCGTAAAGTGACCCCATATGACGCGGACAAGGAGATTGCTCCCGGCATCACATCTGTCGCAAGCCCCGGTCATACGCCAGGCCACACGTCCTATATCGTCGCGTCCGGCCCCGAGAAATTGCTGGTGCAGGTCGATATCACGGCCGGCGCTGCATTTGTGTTCGTGAAAAACCCCGATTGGCAGTTCGTCTCTGATGTAGATAAGCCGCTCGCGGTGCAAACAAGACGCAAGCTCTATGATATGGCGATCGCGGAAAAGATGCCGATCCAGGCGTTCCATGCGGGTTTCCCCGGACTTGTGCGCGTCGAGAAAGACGGCAATGGCTATCGCTGGGTCCCGACACTTTGGAATGCCTCGCTCTAGTCTCATTGATTATTGTAGGATGCGGGGACGCCCTCCCCGCATCTTTCTGGCTGCCATCACATCCGAGCGGATCGATTGCGACGGTGCTATTCGCCAGTCACCCACTCTGAGGTCATTCCGAGCCGAGCTTCAGACCACCCGCCACAGCCATTCGAGGATGTACGCGATCACGTCGCCGAACAGCAGCAAGGCCGCCGACCAGACCAGCGCTGACGTGAAATTCGCGATTTGAAACGGCCAGTACGGCATTTCGAAAATGCCGGCGGCAAGCGGCACCGAGGCCCGCAGCGGACCGAAAAACCGTCCGATGAAAATGCTCGGCACACCCCATTTTTTCACAAAAACCTCGCCGCGCGGCAATATCTCCGGGTATCGCGACAGCGGCCACATCTGCGCGACCTGTTCCTTGTACCTGAAGCCGAACCAGTAGGAGACCCAGTCGCCAAGGGCGGCGCCGATCCCGCCGGCAATCCAGACCGGCCAGAAGCTGATGCCGGTGACACCGATCAACGCGCCGATCGCGACCAGCGCGCCCCAGGCCGGAATCAGCAGCGATATGAAAGCAAGCGATTCGCCGAACGCCAGCAGCAGAACGATCGGGGCGGCCCAAGCCTGGTGGTCGCGCACGAAATCGGTCATGGCGCGCGCAAAATCCTCCATTTCTCGAACGCCTCCCCCGGCCATCAGCCTCTCAGAGCAGGGCATTGAACCGTTCTACGGTTCCAATGCCTAAGATCAGGTAAGCCAGCCCCATCGGCGACATCAAGTCACAAAGACGGGGACAGGGCGTGAGCTCCTGCTCTCCCGGACGGCTTGCAACCCAAAAAAGCAAACGAGGAAAGACGGATGATCGGATCGCTGATGATGTGCGTGCGTGTCGTGGTTTTACTGGTCGGGATGCTCGCCGGCATTGCCATGGGCATCCAACAGAACTTTACGCTCGCGGCCGCGCACGCCCATCTCAACCTGATCGGCGGCGTCCTGTTGTTCCTGTTTGGCTGGTATTATCGGCTGGTCCGGCTGCGGGCACCACGAGCCTCGCCAAGCTGCAGGGCTGGCTCCATATGATCGGCGCGATCCTGTTTCCGGCCGGCGTTGCCGTCGTGCTGTTAAAGGGAGAAGCATTTGTAGCAGCCCCGATCGTGGGATCGCCGATCGTGGTCGCGGCGATGGTGCTGTTCGCTGTGATCGTGTTCCGGACCTCGCGGGCCTGACCCTGCCCCTTCCCGCGGCAACCATTGCCTCCGTTCCGCCGTCACCTTTTGAGCCCATCCATGGCATAGTCAGGCAGACCGATTCGCTGCGCCCCAAGCGCGCGCAAAACATGAAGAGCCATGCCCAAACCATTGAAAACCAATGCTAAAAACGACCTGTTCGACGCCTCCGAGCCGAAGGGCCGCGCCCCGCTCAAGGCCCCGTCGCGCGCCGCCAGCGCCGAATCCGGCTATACCGCCCGGGATATCGAGGTGCTCGAAGGCCTCGAGCCGGTGCGCCGCCGCCCCGGCATGTATATCGGCGGCACCGACGAAAAAGCGCTGCATCACCTGTTCGCCGAAGTCATCGACAATTCCATGGACGAGGCGATGGCGGGGCACGCGACTTTCATCGAAGTCGAATTGAGCGCCGACGGGTTCCTGACCGTTACCGACAATGGCCGCGGCATTCCCGTCGATCCGCATCCGAAATTTCCGAAAAAATCCGCGCTCGAAG
>Ga0179592_10000320_pt1 | contig 19211 bp, 14 predicted proteins | sample CZODoug2_1_08_16_FD_148623 | JGI IMG/M metagenome (GOLD analysis project Ga0179592, IMG submission 148623) | Vadose zone soil fungal communities from Angelo Coast Range Reserve, California, USA - CZODoug2_1_08_16fungal (Illumina Assembly) | ecosystem: Environmental > Terrestrial > Soil > Vadose...
TCGATGAGTTTTTCGATGGCGATGATGGAGGCGTATTCGGTGCCGTGAGCGCCGGAGATGAGGGCGAGGACTTTGCCGGGCTTGGCGCCGTTCACGACGACGACGGGGATGCTGGTGGCGGCGTCGACGCCTGCGGGGACTTCGAGATAGCCGGTGGTTTTTTGGCCGGGGGCGGCAGTGGCAGTCCCGACGGTGAAGGGGGATTGGGCAAACGAGGAAAGGCAAAGTACCGGCGTGATAAGGGCGGTTACAAAAATCGCGTGACGAAGCCGCATCGATCACCTCCGCGAGGGATGTGAGGATAGCGCGAGGGAAAGAGTCGAAGCAACGGAAAGATGAAAAGACGCAGGGAGTCATCGCAGCTTGTCATGCCGCTGCGCCACACACGTCGAGCATGAAAATGGGGGGGGAAGACCCGTGTTGTACGTATGGGAGTTGCCGTATTTTCAGAGCGGCGAGACAGAAAGAAATTTCGCCTGGGTGCATTTTTCCCTTGCACGCGGCGACGACTCTTGTATCCTGCACATGCGAACTCGCTTTACCGCAGCGGCGCGAGCGAGTTTCGTTTAGGAGGACGAGAGTAAAAATTGAGTTCTATATCGCTTCCCGCCCGGCTACCTTCCCGCGCAATCCCAACAGCGAAAAAAAGAGTCACCAAGCTTACGCTCTGGCCGCTTGTGGCCGCCACCTTCTTCATGGTGTCCGGCGGCACGTATGGCACGGAAGAGATCATTCACGGCGCGGGCTACGGCCACGGGATTTTAATTTTGTTTTTCCTGCCAGTGCTGTGGTGCCTGCCGACAGCGTTCATGATCGGGGAACTTTCGAGCGCGCTGCCGCAAGAAGGCGGCTACTACGCGTGGGTGCGCCGCGGCTTGGGAAATTTCTGGGGCTTTCAGGAAGCGTGGCTCTCGCTGGCGGCGAGCATCTTTGACATGGCCATCTACCCGACGCTGTTTGTTTTCTACTTGACGCAGATGTCGCCATGGTTTGGATTTGGGAATCATGGAATCTACGCCGGGCTCCTCGTGGTGGTTACCTGCGCCGTGTTGAATATTGCTGGAATTCGCGTTGTGGGAATCACCTCGTTGTGGCTTTTCTTTCTGCTGTCGGCGCCGTTCGCGCTGATCGTGGCGATGGCGCCGCTCAAAATGGGAACCCTGGCGGAAGTCCCTAGCGCGCCGGCCGCCACGGGGCTGGGCTTGCTCGGCGGCATGCTGGTGGCCATGTGGAACTACATGGGCTGGGATAACGCCTCGACGATTGCGCAGGAAGTCGAGCGGCCGCAAAGGACTTATCCGAAGGCCATGATTGCAGCCGTGGTGCTGGTGGCGCTGAGTTACGTGCTCCCGTTCCTGGCGGTGTATTTCGCGGGCATTCCGGCCTCGGCCTTCGGGAGCGACGGCGCTTGGGCAGGAGTGGCGGGCGTCGTTGGCGGAAAGATCTTGGGATTCGAATGGCTCAGGTTCTCGATCGTGCTCGGCGGCATGATGAGCGGGTTCGGAATGTTCAACGCATTGGTGATGAGCTATTCGCGGCTGCCGCTGGCAATGGCACGAGACGGCATGCTGCCAAAGTTTTTTGGCAAGATGAGCGCGAGGACTCAGACGCCGTGGGTGGCCATCATTTCCTGCGCGACCTGCTGGGCGCTATGCCTGGGGCTGGGTTTCAAGCGGCTCGTAACGCTGGACATTATGCTTTACGGGGTCAGCCTGATGCTGGAGTTCGTAACGCTGGTGGCGCTGCGCATCCGGGAGCCGGAGTTGAAGCGCCCATTCCGCGTCCCTGGCGGGCTGACCGGTGCGCTTACTTGCGGAATATTCCCGCTGCTGCTCCTGAGCCTGGCGATGGTGGAGAGCGAGCACGAGAGCGTGCTAGGGATGAATGGGCTGGCATTCGGAGCGCTGATCATTGTCGCCGGCTTTGTGGCCTATGGGACCACGGGGAAACTGCGTAAACGGGTACCAAAGGCAGCCCTGACCGAGAACGCGGAAGCCGCCTAGGCTTCCCACTATCTGGTCGATTTCGGATGTAGCCGAATGCCGTAGTCCTTGTCGCCGGGGAGACGGCTGTCTACGTGAACGACTTTCACGGATTCATCCGCTTCCGTGCCACGCACGTAGCCGATGGCGCCGGGCACATTGAACACGAACTTGAGCACCTCCGTGGGGGTCGCCAGAATCTTAGGCGCCGCGTGGACTTCTCCAGTGAACATTCCTTGCAGAAAGTGTTTATTGAAGTCCTTGTCATCCATGCGATAAATTTGAGCGAGCACAGCTTGGCGTTCCTGCTTGCCAGGCTCGAGCATCACCACGGTGATGCGACGGCCATTTGACCAATGGGTTTGCTCCCCTAGAAAGATTTTGCGCAGCTCCGTAAAAGACAGGTTCTCGACTGGATTCGAACGATTCACCACAATTCCTAGACTATCCTCGGCCCCCGGGCGGCCTTGCGGGGCGAATGCAAGGGGTTCGCTGGTCCCAACCGGAAGCACATGGGACAGCAAGATGGCTACAGCCAACGTCAATGAACCAAATGTCAAACGAGGCATCGTTGCACGCCTTTAGAAGGTGAAACCGGCCTGGAGGGCCAGTGCGTGGATCGCCTGATCGCGCCCTCGTGCAGTGTAGTCGTATTGCAGCTTCAAAGCTACAAAGTCACTCAAGTCGTACCGCAAGCCCACCGAAGGCCCATGGCGCAGGCCGACGTCGGAAAACACCGGCTCACTCTGGGAAGCATTGACATACTGGTAGCGCACGTAAGGGCGGTAAGAGCCGAATCGTTTGGAAACCTGCGTGTAAAAGCCCGGCGTGTCGAACACGCGAGAAGTTCCCTGGGGAGCATGGCGAAGGAGGAGGGCCTCATTCAGCCATTCGAAGCTCAGCCCGGTGTAAACGGCGTGGGCAGCAAATATGGTTTCACCAATCCTTGGGGAATTCAGCGGCGCCAAAAGATCGCGGTAGATGGAGAGGCCCGCCTGCAGTCCGCGGACTGCCTCCGGCCGCGCGAAGACAGCAAAATTGACGGACTTGTGGTTGTTCTCATCAAGGACGTTTTGCACCTGCTCGAACATGGGCGAACGCGAAGTGCGGCCGTTGCCAACTTCGGCGACGTAGTGCAAACCAAGATTTCCTGAAGGAATTCGTCCGGATGCGGTCATACCCACATTGTGGATGGGCAGAATTCCGCCACGGTCCTCAAATTCAAACAGGAAGGGGCGGCCGGTAGTGGTTTGAAGCCAGGTGCTATGATGATAAGCAGTATTGTAATAGCCGATCGCGGAGTGAAAACGGCCGACCCCTACGTTCAGGAAATCGCCGAACGAATAGGTGAGCAGCAAACGTTCGACATCCACGCCAAACGCATTGTCCCGGCCCGCTTCGAAAACAACCTCACTAAGGAACTTGAGCTTTTCCGAGACGTCCGAGGTGATAAAGAGATCCACCTGCCCGAGACTGAAAGAGGTTGTGTCGCCTTTCAGGTTGCTCCCGTGAAGCGTGACGTCACTGAATCCCCTGATGCGTAAGAGGGTCTTGTTGAGGTCCATTGCTTCCGACATGGTATGTTCAGCTTGCGGCTCAGGCTCGGGCTGACTGGGCGGAGCGGCCTGGGGAAGCGTTGGCTGGGGCATTGCGGCCGTGGCTTGCGCCAAAGCCGCGCGTAATTCTCTTACCGTTGCCTCCAACTGATCCATGCGCTGCAAGAGCATTTGCGCCGTCTGCGGATTCATATCGGAAGGAGCATTGGCCTGCTGCGCGTAAAGATTGGGAGAAATCAGGAACGTCCCGAGGAGTAAGGGTAATTTCAAAATTCCGGGTATCCGACTCGCAAAAATCAGAGCGAGCAGGGCTTTGATTCGCGGGAGAGTGGAAAACTTCATGTCTGCCTCCTTAAAGTTCACAGTCGAAATACTCCAGCAGATACTCACCATCCAGAAGCGGCGGGGAGCGCGACAGCCATGGACGAGAATGCGACCGCACGGGACTGAACTTCGCGACTTGCCCCTTCTCTGCGCGCTGCCGAAGAGAACGCCCCCGCTTAAGTCTCCACCTCAGAAATTGTAAGGCTTACATGGTCTTGCGAGAGCAACACTGGGCGCAACGCTACAATATCTTCCAAAGACCTTCAATCTAAATTCAGTTTTTAAGAAGCCAGGTTTACCTAGACAAGGAACCCACCATGGGGTCCTAGGCCTGTTGGTACGAGGCGCTCCAGTTCCCGTCTTTCCGTTGACTTCACCCAAGGTCACTCCTAAGATGTCACATCAATGATCGGTCAAACCATCTCCCACTATCGAATCACCGACAAGCTGGGTGGCGGTGGCATGGGGGTTGTCTACAAAGCCGAGGACACACGCCTGCACCGTTTTGTAGCCCTTAAATTTTTGCCACAGGAAGTTTGCCGTGATCCGCAAGCGCTGGCGCGTTTCCAACGCGAAGCGCAAGCGGCATCCGCCCTGAATCATCCCAATATCTGCACCATTCACGACATCGGGCAACAGGAGGGAAGAGCATTCATCGCCATGGAGTATCTGGACGGCCTGACGCTCAAACACGTCATCACGGGCAGTCCGTTGGATAACGAGAAGCTGCTCTTGCTGGCCATTGAGATCGCGGATGCGCTCGATGCCGCGCACTGTGAAGGCATAGTTCACCGTGACATCAAGCCCGCGAACATCTTTGTCACCAAGAGAGGGCACGCCAAGATATTGGATTTCGGGCTCGCCAAACTGACGCCGATCAGCAGTAAGGTCGCGCAAGCGGCGGGCGTGCGGTTTGAGGCGACGGCTGGATCGAGCGCGGAGCAACTGACTGGCCCGGGCGCGGCGCTGGGGACGGTGGCGTACATGTCGCCGGAGCAAGCCAAAGGAAAGCAACTTGATGTGCGCACCGATCTCTTCTCGTTCGGCGCGGTGTTGTACGAGATGGCCACGGGGGCAATGCCGTTTCGCGGGGATACCTCTGCGATTATTTTTGATGCGATTCTCAACCGGCCACCTTTGCGCCCATTGCGGCTCAATCCCGAGTTACCCCCTAAGTTAGAAGAGATCATCAGCAAGGCGCTGGAGAAGGACCGTGATCTGCGTTACCAGGTAGCCGCGGAAATGCGGGCAGATCTGAAGCGGTTGAAGCGCGAAACCGATTCAAACCAGACTCCGCACGTGATTTCGACGTCTTCGGCGGTTGCTGCCCCTCCGGTGGAGCCGGCCACAACTCAACAGCACGGGAGTTCCGCGGTGGTTGCGGCTGTGAAACAACACAAATGGGGAGCAACTGGAATTGCGGTGGCCGGACTAACCGTTTTGGCTGCAGCGGTGTTCGGAGTGTACTCGCTGCTGCATCGTCCAAGCGGGGCGCATTTCCAGAATTTCGCGATCACCCAGGTCACCAACTCCGGCAAGGCTGGACTCACGGCCATTTCGCCGGATGGCAGATACGTGCTGACGGTGATCAACAACAAAGGACTACAAGGCCTGTGGCTGCACAACCTTCCGACGAGCAGCGACACGCAGGTGATTCCGCCTGCGCCAGTTGCCTATAAAAGCCTGACGTTTTCACCGGACGGAAATTATCTTTATTTCATCAAAGCGACGGATGCGACAAATACCACCTTCGATCTCTTTCGGACACCGGTGCTGGGGGGCACGCCTCAAACAATAATCCGGGGCATCGACAGTGACATCGCATTCTCTCCCGATGGGAGGCGCATCGCCTTCGCTCGAGTGAATGATCCTGAGGTAGGCAAGTACAGGTTGATGACGTCCAATCTGAATGGCGGAGACGAGCAGGTTCTGAATGCGGTCGCGCCGGCGGCTGATAGCCCCACGTTCATCGCTTGGTCCCCGCGGGACGAGCGGCTGGCGTACCGATTGTTCAAGCCGGACAAGGCTCTCGGAGGAATCGCCCTGTTCGATATCGAAACGAAGAAAATAGGCAGATTCGCTACCTTCGAAGACAAGCTCATTTGGGACTTCAAGTGGCTCCCCGATGGGCGTGGAGTGCTGGCGTTATATTCGCGAAAGGGACCGGATTACTTTCAGCGGTCACAGATCGGTTTCGTTGCGGAAGGGACCGAAGAGCTCCGGCCGATCACTCGGGATACCAATAGTTATGCAACTTTGACGCTCTCCGCCGACGGAAAAACCCTGGCGACCATCCAGACTAAGACGACGAAAAATCTATACGTCCTTCCCGCCACCGGCAGCCAGTCGCCAGCGGTGAACCCAGTGCTTCCCCAGGGACAGAGTGTCTACGGGTTCGATTGGTCCGCGGACGGGAATCTGCTTTTCAGCGACCTTATTCGCGTGATGAGAATCGGCGTAGGCCAGAGCGTTCCGACGCCGCTGGTTGGCGATTCAAGCGCGGCGATTGTGGAATTGGCAGGCTGCGGCACTCGCTACCTGGTGTTCTCCTGGGCATTTCATGGGGGCACAAACTCGACAAACGTCTGGCGTACTAACGCCGACGGCACAAATCCCGTGAAATTGACCGACGGAAAAGATGATCGAGCTCCGGTGTGTTCGGCAGACGGAAAATGGGCATATTACTGGGACCTTGCGTTGCAACAACTTTGGCGGGTACCGATGGACGGCTCAGGAAAACCCGAACAGTTCCCGGGGAGCGTTGTTCCCCGGACCTCCCCCACAGGGACGGGGCTGAGCCCTTCTCCCGACGGCAAGGTTCTCGCTTATGTTTTAGCTACCATGCCAACACTGGAGGATCCGTATCCTCAATATAAGGTCGCGCTCCTGGAGCCCTCTTCGAAACCTTCGCCACCGCGTCTGATTGATGCGGACGAGCGGATTTCGAACGGAGTCTTGAACTTCACGCCGGATGGGAAGGCGGTGGCCTATCCGATCCGCGAAAACGGGGTGGACAATCTCTGGGTGCAGCCGTTGGACGGCTCGCGTGGCCGGCAGATCACCAACTTTGATTCGGAACAGATTCTCAACTTCCGTTGGTCGCCGGACGGCGGAAGCCTCTGCATACTCCGCAGCCATACCGACTCCGACGTTGTCCTCATCCGGGAGTCGTCTCAATAGCCCTGGGTCTGAACATCAAAATTGCTACCATCCTCGGAGACAGACCACCTGTCTACTCATCAGGAGAATCCTAAGATGAACCCGCGACATCTCGCTGCCCTGTCATTGTTTCTGCTCTTCGCCCCAGCTGGCGTCATGCGGGTGGCGGCCTCGCCTCAGGCAGCGCAGCACTTCGACGCTAAACTCTTTCAAGAGCTGCGGTGGCGGTCGATCGGGCCATCCCGCGGGGGGCGCGCTCTGGCGGTGGCGGGCGTGCGCGGGCAGCCGGAAGTCTACTATTTCGGAAGCGTGGGAGGAGGCATTTGGAAGACTGATGACGCGGGGCGAACGTGGAATCCCATCTTTGATTCGCAGCCGATTGCATCGATTGGGGCAATCGCGGTGGCGCCGTCGGATTCGAACGTGATTTACGCGGGCTCGGGTGAAGCTGATATGCGCTCCTCGATTTCCTACGGGAACGGAATGTATAAGTCCACGGACGGCGGCAAGACGTGGACGCCCACCGGGCTGGAGGATTCGCGGCAAATCGGGAGGATCCTCGTGGACTCGCGAGACGCGAATAAAGTTTTTGTTGCGGCGCTGGGTCATGCCTACGGGCCGAACCAGGAGCGAGGCGTCTTCCGTTCGAAAGACGGAGGAAAGAGCTGGCAGAAAATTCTCTTTCACGATGAAAACACCGGAGCGATCGATCTGGCGTTCGAGCCGGGGAATTCGAAAACGATTTACGCGTCGCTTTGGCAGACACGCAGGCCGCCGTGGAGCATCTATGCGCCTTCCAATGGACCGGGCAGTGGCCTTTATCGCTCAAGTGACGGCGGCGATCACTGGGAACACGTGACCGGGCAGGGGCTGCCGTCGGAAGGCCTCGGCCGAATCGGCATCGCTTTTGCGCCGAGCAATCCACGGCGGATTTATTTGATCGTGGACGCCAAGGAAGGCGGGCTCTTTCGTTCTGACAGCAGTGGGCAGAATTGGCAGCGCGTTTCGAATGACCGGCGGATTTGGCAGCGCGGGTGGTACTTCGGGGAAGTCAGCGTGGATCCCAAAGATCCTGACACTGTGTACATCCCGAACACCACGACCTACCAGTCGCGCGACGGAGGAAAGACATTCAAAGCGTTCAAGGGCGCGCCGGGCGGCGACGATTATCACGAACTTTGGATTGATCCCGATGAGCCGCGGCGGATGATTCTCAGCAGCGATCAAGGCACGATCGTGACGCGTAACGGCAGTGAGACGTGGAGCTCGTGGTTCAATCAGCCAACTGGGCAGTTCTATCACGTGGTGACCGATGACCAGTTTCCCTACTGGGTGTACGGAGCGCAGCAGGACAGCAATGCGGCGGCCACTCCAAGCCGCAGCAAATACCGTTCGTTGAATTTCCATGATTGGCGGCCGATGGATGCGGGAGACGAAAATGGCTACATCGCCCCGGACCCGTTGAATCCGGGGGTGGTGTTCGGTGGGTTTGTCGCGCGGCAAGATTTCAGCGACGAGCAAGTGCAGCAGATGCCGCCAACGCTGGCGCATCCAGGCCATTACCGGCGCACTTGGACGCTGCCGCTGGTTTTTTCGCCGGTCGATCCGCACGTGCTGTACTTCGGCTCGCAAGTTCTGTTTCGAACGGCGGACAGCGGCAGCTCCTGGCAAGCGATCAGTCCCGACCTGACGCGCGAAGATCCCGGTGTGCCGCCAAATCTGGACGCTGCGACGGCTGCGGATGCTCCGAAGGGCAATCGCCCCGCTGTGATTTATACGATTGGACCATCGTTTGTGCGGGCTGGAGAAATCTGGGCGGGCACGGACGATGGATTGATTCAAATGACGCTAGACGAAGGAAAGACGTGGGAGAACGTTACGCCGCCGGATTTGACGCCGTGGAGTAAGGTGACGCACATCGAAGCGTCGCATTCCGATGCGGGGACAGCATATGCAGCAGTGGACAGGCATCGGCTGGATGACTACCAAGCGTATCTCTATCGCACGCGGGATTTCGGCAAGACTTGGCAGCGGGTCTCTAATGGAATTCCCGTGGGAAGCTTCCTTAACTGCGTGCGGGAAGATCCTGCTCGAAAAGGGTTGCTGTACGCGTGCACGGAAAAGGGCGTCTATGCTTCTTTCAATGACGGAGATGACTGGCAGCCCTTGCAACTGAATCTGCCGGTGACATCGGTGCGCGATCTGGTGGTTCACGAAAACGATTTGGTGATTGCCACGTTCGGGCGCTCGTTTTGGATACTGGACGATGTAACGCCACTGCGGCAGATCGATTCGCATGTCGCGGCCGCCGATACCTGGCTCTTTCGTCCGCAAACCGCCGTTCGCATGCGCCCGGGCTCAGACCAAGGAACTCCGGTTCCGATGGATGAGTCGTTGTCTCCGAATCCGCCGGAGGGCGCAGTGCTGGATTATTTCTTGAAGGATAGAGCGTCATCGTCCATCCAACTGGAAATCCTTGACTCGGAAGGAAAGCTGGTGCGGCGATTCGCAAGCGACGACGTCGTGCACAAAACAAATCCAAACGACGTGCCGATTCAAATGGAGTGGGTGCGCGACCCGAAACCGCTGTTGGCTGAGGCGGGAATGCACCGATTCGTCTGGGATCTTCGTTACGCGCTGCCGAAGAGCGTTCGCAGCTCCTTCTGGGGACCGTCCGGACCTTTGGCAGTGCCGGGCAACTACACCGTGAAGCTCTCCGCAAACGGCAAGAGCAGCACGCAACCGCTGACGATCAAGTTGGATCCGCGTGTGAAAACGCCGCAGGACGCGCTCGTGCGGCAATTTGGGCTGGCCTCCAGGATCGCAGCGAGATTGGGCGAAGTTTCGTTGGCGTTGCAACAGGTCGGTGACCTCCGAAAGCAAATCGACGCGCGCAAGAAGGATGCGACCGACAACGCCGAGCTGCAGAAGGTTTTGCGGGGGCTGGAGGAAAAGATTGAAGCGGCGGTCGAGCCCGATAGTGATGCCGATTTTGGGCTGTTTGGACTCGCTGCTCCGGGCAAGGAGCATGAGCCTCTTCCCAAAGTTGCGGGGGCGCTCACTCGTCTCTTGCTCATTGTGGACAGCTCCGATATGGGGCCCGCGGCTGATGCGGCGATGGCGAGCGAGAGGTGGGAGGAAGCTGCGCAGGAGACGCTGGCGCGTTGGGCCGCATTCCAAAAGGACGACCTGGCGGCTGTCAATGCTCTGCTCGAAAAAGCGAAACTGAAGATGCTGGTCATTTCTCCTGTGATTCACGATTTGCCGGCGGCGCGCTAGCATTTGCACGGAGACGATTGAGGATTAAAGATTAGCTTTGGGGCCGTCCCTTTCTCGCTGCGTTTGCAAGTTTCGAGCGGCGTGTATTGAGGGAAAGATTTGGTATGCTGCTCTAGGTGCGAAACATCCTCCGAACTAGGTTTCTTTCTCTGATTGGGTTGGTCTTGGTGGCTCTTCCGGGTGCGGTGATGGTTTCTCCATCCCAGGCTCCGTCGCAGACCCAGCAACCCGCGGCCGGCACGCCGCCAGCGGCAAGTCCCCCTGCAACTTCTCCGCCGGGCGGAGTGGCAGGGTCGGGGGGTTCCGCGTTTGGCGCACAAGCCCAGCAAGCCGGGCTTAACATCGTCGTGCTGGATCCGGCGCATGGTGGAACGGACCCCGGCGCGCGGGGCACGGGCGGCATCCGCGAGAGTGAAATCGTCCTGGATTTCGTGATTCAGGTTCGCCGCGCGCTGGAGCTGCAAGGCTTTCAAGTGGTGCAGACGCGGCAAGGGAATGAAAATCCTTCGTTTGATGACCGCTCCGCAACCGCCAACGCGCAGCGCGGAGCGGTGTTCGTGACCTTGCACATTTCATCGACAGGATTGCCGGGCACGGCGCGCGTCTACGTGAATTCGGATTTGCCGCCGGTGGGGGATTCGAATGGTTTGATCCCGTGGGACCGCGCGCAGGCGCCGTTTCTTGGACTGAGCCGGACGTTCGGCGATCTCGTGCAGGGATACCTCACCCAGCGATTCAAAGGTTCGCCGGACGCCGCACAAACTGCATCCGTGCGCCAGCTGCGAACTACGGCAGCACCGGCAATCGCCGTGGAGGTCTCCAGTGTGACGGTGGAGGACCGCGCTGATTTGGACCGCATGGCGCCGGGGGTAGCGGACGCCATTGCGCGTGGAGCCGCTGCGTTCAAGCCATCCTACGTGGTCCCAAACACGCGCGGAGCGCTGCCATGACGCCACGTTGGAAATTTTGGCTGATCGGCGGGTTAGTCATCGCGGTGCTCGCTGCCGCGATCTATTTTCCAATTCTCCGCAGACGGGTGAAACGCGCCGCGAAGCTCCAGCAACAGAGCGAAGAACAGGCGCGGCGCGAATTGACACAGCCGATCGCGATCAATCCGGGCGATCCCCGCGTGAAAACCAAGCTCTTCTGGGCTTCGGATACCATCGAATCGACGCTGGTGCCGGTCACGGTCGAGCTGCCTCTTTCGAATGACCCGGTGATGCGATCCAAACAAGTTTTGAATACGCTGCTGGCGGGGCCCGTGGATGCGGAGCTGCGCACGCTGCCGCCGGATGCTTTGCTGCTTGCGTTCTATCTATTGCCGGACGGAACGGCGATCGCGGATTTTTCCGAGGCGCTGGCGACTTCCATTCCCTCGGGGATCGTGAGCGAGCAGTTGGCCGTGAATTCCATCGCCCGCACGCTGGAAGCCAACGTGCCGCAGGTACAGCGGCTGAAAATCCTGATTCATGGGCAGGAAGTGGAAACGCTGGCCGGGCATCTGGACCTGGCGGAGGCGTTTGTCGTCAACACGAAGCCGGCTCAACCGTCGGTGAAGCCCGCACCAGCGCAATCCAGCACGGACAAACCGGCGACGCCAGCGTCGGATAAGGCGCCCGCTCCGGCTCCCGGACCGTTGACAGCAGACAAGCCCCCCGGCAAACTGGCGCAGCCCGAACGCAAACCGTAGAATTCTTAAACCGGGCAGTGACGAGGGCAGGAGGAAGAGTGAGAGCCGACGGCCGAACCGCGGACCAAATGCGTCCCTTGAAAATCACGCCGGATTTTATCTCCACGGCCGAGGGCAGCGTGCTCATCGAGTTGGGAAATACCCGCGTAATCTGCACGGCTACGGTGGACGACGGCGTGCCTGGATTTCTGAAGGGCAGCGGCAAAGGCTGGGTGACCAGTGAATATGGAATGCTACCGCGCGCCACCGAGGAGCGGACGCCGCGCGAGGCGGCGCGGGGGAAACAGTCGGGGCGGACGCTGGAAATTCAGCGATTGATCGGCCGCTCGCTGCGCGCGGTGACGGATCAGGAGGTGCTGGGCGAACGCACCGTATGGCTCGATTGCGACGTGATTCAGGCGGATGGCGGAACGCGCACCGCGTCGATCACCGGAGCGTTCGTGGCGCTGGCGCTGGCATTCGAGCGTCTGACTGCGGCGGGGATCTTGAAGAATTCGCCGCTGATCGATAGCGTGGCGGCCACGAGCGTCGGGATCGTGGACGACCGCGCGCTGCTCGATCTCGCTTATGAAGAGGATTCGCGCGCCGAAGTGGATATGAACGTGGTCATGACCGGCAACGGGCATTTTGTCGAAATCCAGGCGACGGCGGAGGGACGCGCGTTTTCCGGAAGCGAGATGCAGGATCTTCTGGCGCTCGCCGCCGCGGGGATTCGCCGCCTGACGGAAGAGCAACGCGCCCTTCTGCCCGTAAAATTCAGTGCGCGCGCACGCTAAGCTTTTTCTCGCCTCATCCAATGCGGGGAAGCTCGCCGAGTATCGCGTGCTTGCGACAGCGTCCGCGCCTTCCGTTGTGATTGATCTGGCATTGCTACCGGATTTTGATGCGCTTCCCGCGTTCGAGGAAAACGCTCCAACATTCGCTGAAAACGCGGCCGGCAAGGCGCTGCATTACTCTCGGCACGGGGACGGGCTGGTCTTCGCCGATGACTCGGGGCTCGTCGTGCCTGCTCTCGGCGGGGCGCCCGGCGTTCATTCCGCGAGGTACGCCGGGCCGCAGGCGACAAATTCGCAAAGGATTGAAAAACTGCTGGGCGAGATGCGAGACAAAACGGGATCCGATCGTGCGGCGTATTTCGTTTGCGCGATCGCTCTGGCGGAACGCGGACGAGCCATGGCGATCGTCACGGATCGTGTTGACGGAGAAATCCTGGAAGCTCCGCGCGGATCGGGCGGATTCGGCTACGATCCGGTGTTCTACTTCCCGGCTCTTGAGAAAACTTTTTCGGAGCTTCCCGCTGAAGAAAAAAATCTGCGCAGCCATCGGGGGAAGGCTTTTCGCAGATTGCTCGCCGCTCTTTCCTCCATGCTATAGTTTTGGCTCCTATGGCTACCAAATCGAAGAGAAAATCCTTGGCAAAGAAGAAACTCGTTCGGGCAAAATCAAAAGCAGCGAAATCCGGGAAGAGAGCCAAGGCTGCTAAGCAGGCTCATGCGGGGGGGGCGGACCCCAATCGCGTAGCGGCAATCCTCGCGAAACTGGACGAAGCGTACGGGAATGCGACGTGCGAGCTGAAGCACGAGAATGCATTTCAACTGCTGATCTCCACGATTCTTTCCGCGCAGTGCACGGACGTGCGCGTGAACCAGGTCGCCGAAACGCTTTATAAGAAATATCCTGATGCGAAGGCGTTCGCGTACGCAACGCCGAGCGAGTTGGAACAAGACATCCGGCCTACGGGATTTTTCCGCAACAAGACGAAATCCGTGATGGGCGCGAGCAAGGCAATCATTGAAAAGTTTGGCGGCCAGGTGCCGCAAACGATGGAGGGGATACTCACGCTGCCGGGGGTCGCGCGAAAAACGGCGAACGTGGTGCTCGGCACAGGGTATGGGATCGCCAGCGGAGTGGTCGTAGATACCCATGTGCTGCGCCTTTCGAAGCGCCTGGATTTGTCGCGAAATGAAGATCCCAAGAACGTGGAGCAGGATCTGATGAAGATTATTCCTCAGGAGAAGTGGATCCAGTTTTCCCACCAACTGATCTGGCACGGCCGCCGGGTCTGCCATGCGCGAAAACCGAAATGCATCGAGTGCAACATGGAATCGCTTTGCTACGCGAAAGACAAAACGATCTGAACTTCAAAGATCGCCGCTCCCCGCCTTGTTGATGAGTTCACGCGAAGAGCAACTTGAGCAGTTTCTTGCCGGCCTTACGCGGACCTAAGTCCGTTTGGAACCATTGGCAGGTTATTGAGACGAACGCCGGTCGCATCAAAGATGGCATTTCCGATTGCTGGCGCCACGGCCATGATCGGCGTCTCGCCCGCTCCGGCGGAGGGAATGTCCTTGCGATCGAGCAAGATGGCCTCGATTTCGGGAACATCGCGGAAGCGCGGCACGCGGTAGCTTGCGAAGTGCGGATTCTTGATGCGGCCGTTTTCGAATTCGACGGCTTCGAAGAGCGCGCCGCCTAGCCCCTGAATCATCGCTCCGACAACTTGGTTGCGCAGACCGTCCGGGTTGACGATGGCGCCGCATTCGAACGCTTCGACCAGGCGCACGACACGCACTGCGCGTGAAGTCTTGTCCACCGCGATTTCCGCGCAGGTCGCTACGTAACTGCCCTTCTCGTCGCCGCACGCGATGCCGAATCCTTGCCCCTCTTGCGTTTTCTTCCGCGGCCAGCCGAAGGACTTCGCTGCCGCTTCCAACACGGCGCGCATTCGCGCATTCGAAAGATTCTTCATGCGGAATTCGAGAGGATCCATTTTCGCCGCGTTCGCCAACGCATCCATCTGCGTTTCACGCGCGAAGTGATTGGCCGTCGCCGCAAGGCCACGGTAGGAACCGCTACGCAAAATCAGCGGCACCTGATGATATTCCGTTCGCTGATTCGCGACGTCGTAGGGAGTTTCGATCCCCGACATTCCGGAATGGTAGTTGTGAAAATCCCACGCGTTCAGCGTGCCATCGCTGGCGACGCCACCTTTGACTTCGATGACACCCGCTGGCCGGAAATACGCCCAGGTGAATTCTTCCTCGCGAGTCCATGCCACTTTCACGGGACGGCCGGCGGCACGCGCCAGGCGGGCGGCTTCGAGCGCCGCGTCGCTGGTGTGCTTCCCTCCGTACGCCGAGCCCGTATCCGGCACAATCACGCGTACGCTGCTCTCGGGTAAATGGAAAACTTCCGCAAGCTCGTCGCGGTTGGCAAACGGCCGCTGCGTCCCGGTCCACACCGTCAGTTTCCCATCAGCCCACTGAGCTACGGCTGCTCGCGGCTCGAGCGGAACATGCGCGATGTAGGCAACGGTGTAGGTTGCGTCGAGCCGATGCGCCGCGCTTGCCAGCCCCTCTTCCACGGAACCTTTTTGCTTTCGGAATCGATCCTCGGATTTCGCAGCTGCGTTCTGCCTGAGATACGAAAAGATCTCCTTGCTCGAGGTCTGCGGCACTTCCTTCCATTGGGCGTGAATCGCATCAAGAGCCTTCTGAGCCTCGTGCGCACTTGGCGCGGCTACGCCGACAAACTCCCCGTCGCGAACGACGACCACCCCGGTCATAGCCTTCGCAACACTGTCATCGCAGGAAGTCAGCGTCGCGCCAAACGACGGCGGGCGTAGCACTCTGCCGTAAAGCAGGCCCGCAGGCTGCAGATCGGTCGTGTATTGATGCTTCCCAGTGACGAACGCGCGGGCCTCTACTTTTGGAATCGCCTTGCCCGCAATCGTCCATTGCGTTGCCGGAGTGATGGGATCTTCGGCGGGGAGATTCTGCGCCAGGGTTTTGCCACGCGCGAGTTCCGCATACTTCAGCGAGCGGCCCGATGCGGGATCTGTGACTTTCGCGTCGGCTGCGACCAATCCCGCCGGCGCAACGTTCCATTCCTTTGCCGCTACTCCAACCAGAAGATCGCGCGCGGCCGCAGCGACGCGCCGCAACTGCGGGGCGATCGTCGGCGTCGTCCGGCTTCCAAACGTGCCCGCATCGAACGGCGTCAGCGCGGTGTCCGCCGTTACCATCCGGACACTTTCGAACGGCACACGCAGTTCATCCGCGATGGTTTGCGCCAAAGCTGTGCGGATGTTCTGCCCGATCTCGGCCTTGCCTGTGAATCCGGTAATGCTCCCATCTTCGCCGACGTGCAGCCATGCATTAATATCCTTGGGCAGTTCTTCATTATGGAAACTCCGATGTCCCGGAGCCGTTTCCTGCCTCGCCAGCGCATCTTTCGCAATCGCGAAAACGGCAATTCCCGCGCCAAGGATCTTAAAAAAGTCGCGACGCGCCAATTCGAATTGATGGAACGGAGCGGCGCCGAATTCGTAGCGCTCCGGCTCGATGAACAATTTTCCTTCGACGTTACTCATCGCCCGTGCTCCTGCATCATTTTGGCCGCCTGGCGGACCGCTTCGACGATGCGCGGATGCGTACCGCAACGGCACACATTTCCCTGCAAGAATTGAACGATTTCTCCCTGACTGGGATTCGGATTCGTTTGCAACAGGCCGACGCTGCTCATGATCATTCCTGAAGTGCAATAAGCGCACTGGAATGCACCCGCATCGAGAAACGCCTGCTGCACCGGATCCAACCGGCCGTCCTTTTCAAGACCTTCAATCGTTGTAATGGGCTTAGCGGCAGCCGCGCTGACGGGAATCTGGCAAGAGCGGCGCGGCATTCCGCCAATCAAAACAGTGCACGCGCCGCATTGCCCTTCGCCGCAACCATACTTGCTGCCGGTCAGGCCAAGCTCATCGCGCAAGACATAAAGGAGAGGCGTGTCCGCGGGGCAGTTGACCGGATATCGCTTGCCGTTGATTTCCAGTTCGAGCGGTTTAGCCATGATCCCTCCTCACCCGAAAAATTCTCCGCCGGTTTAGTGTTTGTGGCAAGTGTCGCAGGCGCTTTTAGCTTGATTCATTTCGTGACAGTTCAAGCAGCTATACATCGTGGTGACGCTCGTAACTTCCGACATCGCTTCCATTTGCCGGACTTGCCCGTGGCACGTCTCGCATTTTATTCCGGCCTCGAGATGCGCGCGGTGATTCCACGCAACGCCCGGCAGCACAGAATAGACGCGGACCCAAGGAATCACCCGCTTGGACTTCGCATACTCAGCGAGTTTCTGAATCGAAGGCTTGTTCTTGGCCACCGTTACGTGGCACAACATGCATTTGCCGGTCTCCGGAAATGTCATCAGCGTGCCCGGCTCCAGATTCGTGTGGCAGTCCTTGCAATCCAGACCGAGAGAAAGGTGTTTCTTGTGGCTATATGGGATGGGTTGCACCGGCGGCGCGTGTTCCGATGGATTGTCGGGAACCATTTGCTTCATCGCTTGCGGTGGCGCAGCCTGTTGAGCGGTCAGACCTCCCGCAAGGAAAAGAAATGCTGCCAGCGTTGAAGCGATCACCGCGGGAGTGATCAATCCAATTCTTTTCACCATCAGCTGACCTCGCAAATTTGCATCTGCCGCTCTTCTTCGCTTCTACTACGCTTTCTTGTTCACGACTTCCTCGATGCTGGTTCCGAAATCCTTGAGCATGACCGTCGCGGCGTTTCGGCCGGGCGCTCCGGTAACCGAGCCGCCCGGAAACGTCGTCGCACCGGTTTGATACAAGCCTGGAATCGGCATGCGGTGCTGGGCCCATCCAGGCATCGGACGCATTGGACCGGTTTGCGATGCGCTTTGCGCGCCCGCATGCGCGCTTCCGTGCCAGAAATGCGGATTCATCCTTTCGAGATCGAGTGGGCTCTCCACAAATCGCGCCAGAATTTTGTCATCGGTCAAATTCGGCGCGAATCGCCGCAAGTATTTGAGGTAAGCGTCGGAAACATCCTTCTTGATCTTGTCCCAATGCTCGGGACCTTCTTTCAACTCGTAAGGTTGCCAGCCGACCACCTTCAGCGTGTGCATTCCCGCCGGGGCTCGTGTTGGATCGGCAACGCTGCAGCAGATGATCTGCATCGACGGATCTTCCAGATTGACCACCCCGCACGCGTCGTCGTATGCGTAGCGCAGCGCGCGCTCCGGTGAAACCAAAATCCCCGACTCCACCGGCGAAAGCGCTCCACCCTGCACCGCGAATTTTGGCGGCTCGGAAGTGGCGTAGTGCGTGACGAACATCGCGTGCTCCGCCTGCCAGGTATCCACCCCATCGATAAAGTCCTCGCCCCACAATTCGCGCGGCGCCATGTCCACCAGATGCTTGATGTGGATCGTCGAGACAACTGCCTTTTCGGCATGGTAAGAACTTCCGTCGCTGCATTCCACGCCAACACATTTTCCGTTCTCCACAATCAGCCGCTTCACCCACTTGTTTGTCAGGAGCACGCCACCATGCGATTCGATCGAGCGCGCCAGCGCCTGGGTCAAAGCTCCCGATCCGCCCTTCGGGATGGGCCGGCCAGAGTGCTGTTGGCGAGCCGTGCCATAAGCGAGCCTTCCAGTCATCGGGGCATCCGGCGGCTCGGCCGCCAAGTGGGACATGTAGAGCAGGAACGTGCGGCAGTGTTCCTCTTCGAACGTGTCACGAATAATTTCCCATGCGGACATCGCCAGACGGCGCTGCCACAGCTTGCCGCGCGGTTGCTGCGCCAGTTGATCGTTCAACGGTTTTCCAAATCCGATCGGCGTAAAACTTGTCGCAAGCAAGACCGGTTTCACGGCGTCAAACTCCGCGAGCATTTTGCGATAGGCGGCGGCGTCCTTCTTCGAGAATTTCGCGAACTCCGCGCAGGTGCGGTCCTGGTCGCGCCACTGCGTCAGATAGCTGCCATCCGGGAAAGGGATATGAAAGATTGGGTCGGGATCGATATATTCGAGTCCATAATCACGGAGCTTGAGCTCGTCGTTCTTCATCATCGGGTTGTCGGGCAGAAACGTGTGCGCCGTCGAGCACACGTCGTCCTTGAATCCCTTGAGCGTCAGCTCCGCCGTCTTCACGCCCCCGCCAAGCAACGGACGACCCTCGAGCACCAAACATTTGTAGCCGGCCTTCGCCAAGTAGGCGGCGGCGATCATGCTGTTGTGTCCCGCGCCGGCAACGACAATGTCAAAGCGATCTTCCTTGGAGGTTTGCGGACCTAATGAGAACGGTGCGACGGCTAGAGGTGCCAGCGCCGTCGCCTTCACAAATTCGCGTCGACTGATTGTGCTCATGTGAACGCCCCTCAGACCAAACTCTTACGCCTTCTTCACCACTTCTTCGATGCTGCT
>Ga0179592_10000323_pt1 | contig 19160 bp, 17 predicted proteins | sample CZODoug2_1_08_16_FD_148623 | JGI IMG/M metagenome (GOLD analysis project Ga0179592, IMG submission 148623) | Vadose zone soil fungal communities from Angelo Coast Range Reserve, California, USA - CZODoug2_1_08_16fungal (Illumina Assembly) | ecosystem: Environmental > Terrestrial > Soil > Vadose...
GAAAGCGAATGAAGGAATGGGTTCTGTATGTGATGACGTGGGCTTCCCAACTGTCCGGCTATCCGTTTCCAGATAACCTTCCGGACGTGCAGTGGAAATCGGAGAGCTGGTTCAGCCACCGGGCGTGCAAGGACCACACTCCATGTCCGGTCTTCGGGCTGTACGAGGACCGCAATGTCGTTTTCCTCAGGGAGGACTTGACCGACTCCGCGAAGGATCACGTCGCAGTCCATGAGTTCGTGCATTACTTGCAGCACCACAGTGGTCGCTTCGACCTTAACTCCTGCCTCGACACCGACAAGCGGGAGCAGGAGGCCTTTCGCGTGCAAAGTCGATTTATCGCCGAGGCCCGGGGAGGGTTCACGATGTTCGGAATCCCCCGTATGCCTTGTGGCCGCGGCGAGTCGCTGCGATGAGACGCGGAGCGTGCCGACGCTATACCTCCGGCGATATCACAGCATCCGCAGGAGCCCAATGCAACCGGGGCATTGGTAGTCCCGCGATCTTCTGATTGGTGTGCTAGCCGTGAGCGTAGGCGTTCTAACGTGTTGCGGAAGCCGGCCCCATGTGCGGTCAATTGGGAGAGGCGACATGCCGATCGTTCTATTTAATTTTGCCAGGAACTTGAAGATCACTCGTTTCACGATCGATGTACTCATGCAGCGGCTGGAGCACCTGGAGTTACCGCGTGATGGCACTAGCGAAGAGTGGTCGCGGTTCGTCGGCACGACGCATGAGATCGTCGCGGCCTGCGATCAACTGCACGATGCGCTACGTGGCGAGGTTTCCGGCATGCAGTCGCTCGATGCCGGTTCGATCGCGTTCCTAAATGCCGGATTTTCAGAGCTGCATCGCAAGATTGGCGAATCAATAGCACGCTTGAACTCGCTCGAATACGAGCCTGGGACTATGACGGCGTTAATGAAAGGGTGCTGGCGGACATCAAGATAGCCGGCACCATCGGTGAGTGTCGTGGGCGAAGGGTTTGAGCCCTTGCTTTTCCTGCGCCAAGCCTGTGCGGCGATTGTTCTCGTCATGCTCACGCTCGGCATGCAGAGTGCAGGGATGGCGGGTCTCATCGAATGGGCTAAATCTCATTTTGCCAGAGGTGCGCATGCGCTCGGCCCCTGGAGTTCCGCCCTGCTCGTGGTGCGGTTCAGCAGCTTGATTATCTGCCTGCATATCTTAGAGATTCTGCTGTGGACGGCGTTCTATCGCTGGCGCTGTTTGAGCACCTGGGAGTCGGCTTTTTATTTTTCGGCGACCAGCTATTCGACGGTCGGTTATGGGGATGTCGTGCTCCAACCGGTGTGGCGGCTCCTCGGGCCGGGTAGAAAGTGTTCCGGTGTGCTCATGTGCGGACTGTCGGTGAGCTTCCTGTTTGCAGTGGTCACCCGGCTCATCGAGAGCAGCGAGTCAACGAAGAGCCATCGGTGAGCGTCGTCGTCGTACGGGCAAGTAGCAACGGAGTGTGCCCAGCCGTGTGTCTCACGAGAGTCCGGGCTTGGTAATTTGTACGGCACACCCAGTTCACCGGAGACCCCGTCCATGCCCGCGTATTTGTGTATGTGCCTGATTGATGCGGGTCTTTTGATAGCCTACGCAATCTTGATCACCCATGCGCTCGCCGGTGTGGCGGGCATACTGTCATTGAGCGGATCCGAGCCGGTCGAGGGTCTATGAAATGACCGGGCAGAAGATGATCGTGTTCCGCAACTAGCGAGTCTAGATGCGGCGCGGAACAGAAGCGGGCGTTGCTGGGTTTGCGTTCGAGGCTTCATCAACTCCCGCCTCGTCATCCGAACAGTCAGGTCCCGGGTCAGCCCAGGTAAAAAGATCCCGCGCCACTTGCAAGACTCCAATCACCAAGATGATGACGCTGACAATCACTACGAGCGGGATGAGAATATGCACAAGGGGTACATTGCCTCGAGGCCACTCACCGGTAACACACGGGTCCAGATAAACGCGGATGACTCCGGATGAGAAAAAGCTCGACCCGGGACGCCCAGCCGTGAGCCCGCGGTGAGCCCCACTGCGCTAAGTTTCCCTCTAAACAGCTAACTGTTGGCTGTCGCACAACCTAAGGAGTCAGATTTCATGCGTAAGTTGATCTTCAGTCTCGCTGCCCCCCTTTTATTGTCGGCCGTCGCGATGGCGGCAGACGACGCCAAGTCGCCGGTTGCAGCCGGAGCGATACCCTCGGGCTACGTGTGGTATAGCGGCGGCTCGGTCGCCGTGGGCATAGGATACACTTGGGGACACGGCACTCTTTACAATAGCAAAGATCAAAAGCAGTACCCTTTCAAGCTGTCGGGCGTATCGGTCGCGGACGTTGGCGCAGCTGGCATCAACGCCGAGGGTGAAGTCTATAATCTGACCAGTCCGGCGGATCTCGCCGGTAACTATTCGGCGGTCACCGCCGGCCTGACGATCATTGAGGGCGGCTCCGTCGCCTATCTCAAGAACGAGAAGGGCGTCGTAATCAAGCTGCATTCACAGACGGGCGGATTGCGATTCAACCTGTCCGCCAACGGTATGCACATCACGCTGTAGTAGCCATGGGTCAGCGAGCAAGGTCCCAACGACCCAGCACTCCCTCCTGGGCCTTGCGCGGCGGGACACACCCGCCGCGCTCTTTAATTGACCTGTCCGCGGAGCCGCATTGACCGCTGGCTGGTGCATCAGGGCGGCCTGGATACACCTGATCGCGCTCGATCGGCTCTCGTCCGTTTCGTGACTGGTTGGCCCCCGAATTGGCCGAGCTCGCGCCGAATTGCGGCGGCGGTCGTTCTCGGGCTCACGCTCTGGCTGATCAGAAGCTTCCTAATCCCGCTGATCTGGGCTGCGGTCTTTGCGATTGCGAACTGGCCGCTGTATCGCCGCTGTGCACAGCACGTGCCGGAGGGCATGAGAGCGCACGTGCTCCCGCTGGCATTTTCCATACTCATCACGTTTCTCGTGCTCGGGCCGATTGTCTTCGCCTTTGCGATCCTGGCGGGACAGAGCCAAGCCTGGTTGACCGAAATCTCGATCATGGACAAGGGCGGACCGCTGGCCCCGTCATGGCTCCGCGCAACTCCCATGGTCGGCACGCGGCTGGCCGACGCTTGGAACGATGCGGCAGGAACACCCGGCGGCCTGTCGGCCTTGCTCAGCCGCGTCGAAGACAGTTCGCTGCTGCATTCGCTTCAGTCGGCCGGCCATCTGATTGCGTACCACGCATTTGTCGTGGCGATCACGGTTGTCGCACTTCTCTTCTTCTTTCGCCGAGGTGACGAGCTGGCCCTGGCGCTGGCTCATCGCATCGACGAGCAGTTTGGTCGGCTGGGAGGAAAATTTGTCGGCGTCGCGATCGCAGCGTTGCGCGCGACAGTGCAGAGCATGGTTCTTGTCGGGCTCATCGACGGGATCGCCATGGGCATCATCTATGCCACCGTGCACATACCATCGCCCATTGCGTGGGGTGCGGTGACCGGAATTTTGGCAATGCTCCCGTTCATAGGATATTCCGCGGTTGCTGCAGTGTGCGTGTCTCAGCTTGCGCAGGGCGCGACAGCTTCTGCACTGCTGGTAGGAGCCGTTGGATTTGCCGTGTTATTCTCCAGCGACAAATTTGTGCGTCCTATGCTGATGGCCAAGGGGGCACGGCTCGATTTTCTGGGCGCCCTCATGGGAACGGTCGGCGGATTGCAGACCTTTGGACTGCTCGGGATCTTTATCGGGCCAATGATCGTCGCAGTCGGGAAAGCAATGTTGGACGAGTGGTTGACCTACTTGAGGCCGGTTCAGCCGGGTGCGCTTTGCCGCGACGGGATTACGAATTCTGCCCCGCCTGAGTGCGTCTCCATCGCCCCGGACGCTCTCCCACGATCTTGTGGAACAAGTAGCTGAAGTGCGATTGGCTGACAAAGCCGCATTCCGCGGCGATCTGGCTCTGGGAATCATCGGACAATAGTAAGAGGCGTTGAGCGCGTTCGACGCGCCGCCGTATAAGGTACTGGTGCGGCGTGCAACCAAAGTTGTGCTTGAAGAGGCGTTTTATCTGGTACGAACTGCATCTTGAGATCCCGGCGAGATCGGCGATTCTGATGCCGGTATGCAAGTTGGCAGCAATATGCCCCTGAATGCAGCGCACCTGCCACGGCGCTATGTTGGTGCACTTCGACATGATCATCGCGTGCCCGCCGGCCGTCGCCTCGGCGGCACGTTCGGCAGCTGAACCTTCAGCGGTGCCGCGCACCTCAAGCTGCTCAGATGAGATCTGCATCATCGTCATCGTTGTTGTCATCATCGCTGAGCATATCGTCGTCATCTGCTGCCTCAAAGTCATCAGACCGATTTGGTCGATCGTCGTCGCCGCGACCGGGCCCCTCATCGCTCCCATAATAATTATTGACCGTCACATCCTCCGGGATGAACGACTGCGCGTCGTGGCCCGCTGCGGACCCGCCGTGGGAGCCGAACAAGTTTTCAAGCCCTTGGAACAGAAAAGCCCCGCCGGCAACCCCGGCGGCCGTTGCCGCAGCCTGACCGAGGAAGCCGGCCGTTCCGGCCCCGTGCGAGGGTTCTGGCGATGCGGGCGGCGCACCCGCAGGCAGCTGACCGGGCATTGCAGAGGCCAGACCCGGGCGGGACGCCTGAGACCGCTCTGGAGCCGAAGCCGCCATGGTTTGTGACATCGCGGGCGCCCCGGATGCGCCGGCGTCAAGAAAACTTCCTTGCCCTTGACCGAGTTCATACTCGGCAAGCCGTGCCTTGGCCTGCTCCAGCGCCTGCCCAAGCATCAAGCTTCTCTGCACCAATAGGTAGGCCGCGTCAGGCTGCCGGTCTATCGCGCGCCTAATCATCGCATCGGCTTCCGGAATCTTCCGCGTCCCGCGCACGCTGACGAGTTTGTCGAGCAAGTTCTCGAGAACTGCCTGTTCATGGGGATTCATAGAGCACTCGTTCATTGATGGCTGTTTGGCGTGATCAATCTGTCGCTGCCGCTGGCACCCCGCCGCGGTTTACTTGCTCAGCGACTTCTTGAACATCCGATCGATCTTGTCGTTGACTGCATCGCAGCTTTGCTGGGCGGCCTGCGCGGCAGATGCGGCCGCATCGGCGCGACTCTGCGCCTGTTGGGCTGCGGACAGCGCTGACGATGCGGTGTGCGCGGCATTGTCGACGGCGGCCTTTAGGCTGCTCTGATCGGAAGAAATGTGAGCGACCTGCTGCTTCAGATCGTCCACTTGCGCCTGCAACGGCTTGAGATCCGTGCAACCGCTTGCGCCGGCGAGCGCCAAGGCGACGGCGCCAAACGTGGTCATTCTAATCATGCATCGACTCCTATAGTAATGAGACGTAGAGACATCGGCGCGATGCTCGGTGCAACGGAGATTCCCGGCGCGAGCGCCGCATCGCTGGGATGCACAGTGAACGCCCGGCACTCGCCGATGGCTCACCGCTCGCATGGTTCATGCGCCCCCACTGAGTTGCGCCCGGTGTAGCCGCGTCCGACCGACGTGGCAACCGTGTGCTTCCCGTGAGCATGAGTAGGCCAGTCTCTTGGCCAACGGGTCCATGCAGTCGCTTCGGCGGCAGTTCAATCACACGGCGCAATCACGAGGGAGCGATCTCGATGCCCAACGACGAAGCACAACTGCCTGCGGCGGATTCTGCCGATCAGCTCATCGCTCCGCTCAACGGGGTGGCTGAGGCCCTTCGCAACGGGCCGATCGGGGCGCTCGTCGTCGCCAGCATCGCCGTCGGTCTGCTGTTTATCGGGTGGATGATCTTCTACTTCTGCTTGTTTCTGCCGCGAGGCGCAATTGGCTAACCAAACATTTAGTCCACCGGACGCTCCGGTTCCCGACGGCATCGTTCCGGCGGAGGTCGTCGCCCGCACCGAGAAGCGCTGGATCGTGGTCATGACGACGATGCTGCTGGTGATGATGGCGGTCATCGTCGTAACCGGCATCATGGGTGCCACGCATCCCTCCAGCAACGTCGAAGTCGTCGATCCGACGACACTGCATCTCGGCGGCGAATTTGTCGAGAGCAATCTCGGCACGGCCGCAGAGCCCGACGGATCCGTCACCGTGCGCCTCATCGCCCAGCAGTACGAGTTCATCCCCCACTGCGTGACGGTGCCGGCCGGAATGCCCGTGAAGTTTCGGCTGACCAGCGCCGACGTGGTGCACGGATTCATGCTTCCCGACACCAATGTGAACACCATGGTGGTTCCAGGTTTCGTGGCAGAGGTGCGCACTCGATTCGCCAACGAGGGCGAGTACACCATGCCTTGCCATGAGTTTTGTGGTCTCGGTCATCACGCCATGTGGGCGCATGTACGTGTCGTGCAAAGAGAACGGTTCGCAAATTCGACTGCCATCAAGAGGGTGAATTGTGAGTAATCGGAATAGTCGCGCGCGTTTTCTGTCCCGGGTAGCCATCGACAGGGTAGGGCCTGCACTACCCGTCTCCACGATCCGACATAGCCTGTTCGAGATGCGATCCCTCTTTGCCGTCCTGCTCCTTTTCGTTGCGGGAGGCCTCCAATCAACCGGAGCCACCGGGTCGCGGGCCAACGTGGACGCTACGCGCTTAGGCGCGGCGGATCGCGAGCCCGGCAACTGGATGACCTACGGACGGACCTATAGCGAACAGCGCTTCAGTCCGCTGACCCAAATTACCGGCGACAATGCGGGGAAGCTGGGCCTTGCCTGGTACGCGGACCTCGATTCCATTCGCGGTCAAGAGGCGACGCCGCTCGTCATCGATGGGGTGCTCTACGTGTCGACGGCCTGGAGCATCGTCAAGGCGTACGACGCCAAGACGGGCAGACTCTTGTGGTCCTACGATCCGGCCGTACCGCGCGCCCTCGGTGTCAGGGGCTGTTGTGACGTGGTTAGCCGCGGCGTGGCCGCCTGGCAGGGAAAGATATTCGTCGCGACGTTCGACGGTCGCTTGGTGGCACTGGACGCACAATCCGGTAAGCCGGTGTGGAGCGTGATGACCGTCGACCAGAACAAGCCCTACACCATCACCCAGGCACCGCGCGTCATCAAGGGCCGCGTCGTGATCGGCAATAGCGGATCCGAATACGGCGTGCGCGGCTATATCTCGGCCTATGAGGCCGAGACCGGCAAACTGGCCTGGCGCTTCTATACCGTCCCCGGCGATCCCGCGCAGCCCGCCGAAAGCCCGATTCACGCGCAGGCCGCCAAGACATGGAGTGGCCAGTGGTGGAAGGAAGGCGGCGGTGGCACCGTCTGGGAGAGCCTTTCCTACGATCCCGAACTCAACCTCATCTATTTCGGTGTGGGCAATGGGCAGGCGTGGAACCAGGGATATCGCAGTGCGAGTCAAGGAGACAATTGGTTCGTGTCATCGATCGTCGCGATCAATGCCGATACCGGCAATTATGCGTGGCACTACCAGGCCACGCCGGGCGAGGAATGGGATTTCGACGCCGTCCAGCAGTTGATCCTGGCTGACCTCAACATCGAGGGTGCACGGCGTCAGGTGGTCATGCAGGCCAACAAGAACGGATTCTTCTACGTCCTCGACCGCAAGACCGGGCAGCTGATCTCTGCCAAGAATTTCACCCCGGTGACCTGGGCGAGTGGGATCGACCTGAAGACCGGCCGGCCGGTCGAGAATCCCGGAATCCGGTATGACAGAACGGGCAAGCGGGCAGAGCTCCTGCCGGGCGCGCTCGGCGCCCACAGCTGGCAGGCGATGGCGTTCAATCCAAACACCGGTCTCGTGTACATCCCGGCGCAAGAGATTCCGATGTCGTACGAATCGGTGAAGAACTATACGCCGACACCGATCGGCTGGAACGTGGCGACCGCTACCTTCAATTTACCCAACGTGAAGGGCTATCTCATCGCGTGGGACCCGGTGGCGCAAAAGGAGGTATGGCGCGCCAACTATCGGGGGCCGTGGAATGGAGGCGTTCTCACGACGGCCGGCGATTTGGTCGTCCAAGGGAACGCAGCCGGGGATATCACCGCCTACCGCGCGCGTACCGGCGAGAAATTGTGGTCGATGTTCGCCCAGTCGCCGGTGATGGCGGCGCCGATCGCTTACGAAGTCGACGGTGCGCAATATATCGCCGTGTTGTCCGGATGGGGTGGCGCCTATCCCCTGCTGCAGGGGGAGACCGCCAACAAGTCCGGAAACGAGCGCAATGTCAGCCGATTGCTGGCATTCAAGCTCGATGCGAAGCTGAATCTGCCGGCTCTTCCGCCCGAACCGAAACTGGTGCTCGATCCGCCGCCCGACACCGCGCTCCCTGCTAGGGTCGCTGCGGGCCAGGGATTGTACGACCAGTTTTGCTTGGTGTGCCATGGCCAAGCGGCGGTGGCGGGCGGTGTGACGCCGGATCTTCGTGGCTCCCCGTTCATCGCCGTGGACGCTTGGTACAGTGTCGTGCTGGACGGCGCACTGAAGGAGGGCGGCATGGCGCCGTTCAAGTCGGTGCTCGATCGGGAGAAGGCCACCGCCATCCGCGACTACATCATCCATCGCGCCAATGAGCCGGATCCGGCGCTTAAGCCCAGGAGCGCGCGTCAGGCGGATGCCAAGCAAGGAGCCATCATCGTGGCACAAGGCACCGCTGCCGGCGCCGCGGCTTGCGCACAGTGCCATGCGTTCACCGGCGGCTCCGACGGCAGCGGTGCATTTCCGCGCATTGCCGGCCAGTCTGCGGTCTATCTCTCGAGACAGCTTCGAGACTTCGCTTCCGGGGTCCGCTCGAATTCCATCATGACGCCGATTGCGCGTGCGCTGTCGTCCGACAATATCGACGACGTCGCAGCCTACTACGCAACCTCCGAAGCTCGATTCCCGCCGCTGGCGAACGGCGATCCGACGCTCGTCCAACGCGGCAAGCAACTCGCCGAATCGGGCGATGAGGCAAAGGGCATTCCCGGCTGCGCGGCCTGTCACGGCGCCGGCGGCGTCGGCGAGTCGCCGACCGTTCCCTACCTCGCCGGCCAGTATGCGCATTACACCGCGTTCCAATTGCAGATGTGGCGGCAAGGCTTCCGCAGGAACAGTCCGACCACGATGACGCTGTTCGCCAAGAAGCTCGACGACCAGGATATCGCGGCGCTCGCCGCCTACTTCGAGCAGCTGCAACCGTCCACCCCGTCGCTCACCCAAGCCAAGGAATGAGCCGTGAACCGCAGTAACCGGCTCGCGCTCTATCACTACTGGGTTGCGTTTGCGACCTTCCTGGTGGCCGTGCTGCTCGGGGCCTGGCAGATGCTGATGCGCAGTCCGCTGCCGGCACCGCTAGATGACTCCGCCGTCTACTACGCCTCGGTCACGCTGCACGGCACGGCAATGGCCTACGTGGTCACGACGTTTTTTGCGATGGGATTCGGCTATGCCGTTGCCGCCACGAGCCTGGGACGTCCGATACGGGGAATGGCGGCCGCTTGGATCGGATTCACCATCTGTTTCGTCGGCACCTTGATGGCGGTCGCCGCCATTCTCTCCGGCCGTGCATCGGTGCTCTACACCTTCTACCCGCCGCTTCTGGCCAGCGCTTGGTACTACGGGGGTGCGTTTCTACTGGTCGGCGGCTCGATGATCTGGGTCGTGCTCATGATCCTCAACATGCGCGACTGGAAACGGGACAATCCCGGGCGGCCGGTGCCGCTGCCGATGTTCGCCATCACTGCGACCGCCATGCTGTGGGCCTGGGCGGCGAGCGGCGTGATCCTCGAACTCGCGGGTATCTTGTTGCCGAGGGCTTTCGGCTGGAGCGATCTCATCGATGCCGCGCTCGGGCGTACCTTGTTCTCGGTGACCTTGCACGCCATCGTCTATTTCTGGTTGATGCCGGCGTATATCGCCTTCTATACGCTGGTGCCGCAGGCGGCGGGTGGGCGGCTCTACAGCGATACCATGGGGCGGCTTACCTTCATCATGTTCCTTGTATTCTCGCTGCCGGTCGGCATGCACCACCTCATGATGGACCCGGAGCACGGATCGGGCTTCAAGTTCCTGCAGTCCTCTCTAACTTTTCTGGTCGCGCTGCCGACGCTGCTTACCGTGTTTTCGATCTGCGCCAGCCTGGAGATCGCGGGCCGCCTTCGGGGCGGCCGCGGGCTCTTCGGGTGGATCCGGGCGCTGCCCTGGGGCGAGCCGATGGTGCTGGCCGTCGGCTTGTCGCTGGTGATGCTCGGTCTGGGTGGATTCGGCGGCCTCATCAACATGAGCTTTGCCATGAACTCGATGATCCACAATACCTCCTGGGTCACCGCGCATTTTCACCTGATCTTCGGCGGCGCGGTCGTCATCATGTACTTCGCCATCGCGTACGACATGTGGCCGCGGATCACCGGCAAGCCGCTGCGCTCCAAGGGTCTTGCATGCGCACAGCTCTGGCTATGGTTCTGGGGAATGCTGATCACCACCATTCCCTGGCACATCGCCGGGTTGATGGGCCAGCCGCGGCGGGTCGCGACGTTCGATTATACCGATCCCCTGATCGCGCCCATGAGTCCGCTCGTCATCATCTCCGTGTTCGGCGGCTTCATCCTCCTGAGTGCGGCGATTCTCTTGATCGTCATCCTCGTCCGTTCGCATGGCGGCGAGCGGACCGCGGCAGAGCCAATGCGCTACGCGCTGGCGGTGAATCCGCCGGTGAGCGTGCCGCCGGCGCTCAACAGCTTTGGCCTCTGGAACGCCATCGTGTTGGTGCTGATGGTCCTCGCGTACGGCTATCCGATCGGGCAGTTCTTCTTCTTGAAGCCGCACTCGGTTCCGGCCGTCGCAGTGACCAGCTCCCCCATTGAAAAGGAACGGCCATAATGGTGCGCGAACAAGGCCCACTCAAGCTCGACAATCCCTTGCCGCGCATTGCCTGGGGGACGATCGCGGTGGTATTCATCGTGTCGTTCCTGGTCGGATTCTTCGTGCTCGGACGCTTCCAACAAAACGGTCCGACGCTCGGTGCCTGGGCCGCGTTCTGCCGCGCGGTTGGCCTCACCTCCGACAGCCGCGCGGCCGGGGAGCTGCAACCGCCCGTGCGCACGCCCACCCGTATTGCCTGGACCGGAAATACGCTCGCGCGGATCGCGTCCGGCAATGAAGATCACGGCGCCTTCGTCGCACTCAATTGCGTCGTCTGTCATGGCGACGGCGGCGTCAGTCGTTCAACGCTCATCCCGACGCTTGCCGGCATGAATGCGGCGGTGATCTACAAACAGCTCGATGATTACCGCTCGGGCAAACGCCCATGGGGCGTCATGGGCGCTATCGCCACCGCCCTGGCCGAGCAGGACTCGGCCGACGTCGCAGCCTACTTCGCGCTTCGTCCCAATGGGTTGACGTCGGCGGCGGCCGGCGAGGGCGCACCAGAAGGCAGTCGCAGTCTGCGACAGCATGACCCCGCGATCCGTCTGGTGTTTGCCGGCGATCCTGGCCGCAGGATTCCACCTTGCGCATCCTGTCACGGGCCCGGGGTCGAGAAGCTCGGAGCTCCGGCGTTGCGGGGCCAGCACGCCGAGTATGTTGAACGCCAGCTCGGCGCCTTCGCTCAAGATATGCGGCGGAACGATATCAACGAACAGATGCGATCCATCGCGCAGGAGCTCAGGCCCGATGAGATCCATGCGGTCGCCGGCTATTACGGCACGGCTGTCGAGCACGAATGATGCCTGCGCAATCGCTGCGAGGCAGCGGGGCTCGAGTACCCCGAGCGCGTAGGGCTGGTAGTCGATCTATCAATGTGCTCGGCCTTGCGTTGACGCTTACGGGGTCGACGGCTTTCGGCGGTGATCAGCTCGACATCAGGATTTACAACGATACGGCCGACGAAATTGTCGTGACCGTGTACGACATGAATGCGGGCTCCCCCAGGCCGGTACTTGCCCGTCAAGTAATCGATGGATTTGCATGGCTTAACACGTCAGTCACACTGAGCACCGGAAGCGACGGCCACGTGAGGTGGATCGCGCAGACTATTGGGACGGCCTTTCACAGATGCGGGTATGGGGATAGCGGGGGCCTGAGGACCAACGCCATGGTGAAGGTATTTACAGATTCCAGATGCGTAAAGATCTCCCCACGACCGTGACCAAGGTCAACTGCGTACCAATCGTCTGAATTTCGATCTAGAGCGCACGCGGTCGAGCGCTCAGACTTTCTGGAGACGGAGGAAACATGACCGATTCCCGTTCTTCAAGCGGACGCCTGTTCGTGCTCGACCTGAGCAGCGGCCGCGTCTACTCGCTTAATCCCGATGGCTCGCAGCCAAAAACACTCGTCACCGGATGCCGACTTCCCGATGGCCTCGCGGTCGATTCGGCGGCAGGCTACATCTACTGGACCAACATGGGCGTTCCGCACAAGAATGATGGCTCGATCGAACGCGCGGATCTCGACGGCGGCAATCGTCGATTCATCATTCCCGAAGGGGGCACGTTCACGCCAAAGCAACTCCATCTCGAGAAGAAGAGTGGCAAGCTCTATTGGTCGGACCGCGAGGGCATGCGCGTGATGCGTGCCAACCTCGATGGCTCGCAGGTCGAGACTCTCATCCAGTCGGGCGAAGGCGAAGGCGATCGCCACAATCCATCGAACTGGTGTGTCGGGATCACCGTCGATCCGATTCGCGGCCAGATGTACTGGACCCAGAAGGGTGCGGATGACTCCGAGCACGGGCGCATCTTTCGCGCGAGCATCGATATACCCCGCGGCCAGACACCGACGAACCGGCTCGACGTCGAGCTACTTTTCGACGGGCTGCCGGAGCCGATCGATCTGGAGCTCGATCTCGAACGCCGCGTCCTCTACTGGACTGATCGGGGCGATCCTCCGCGCGGCAACACCGTGAGTCGCACGCCGATCGACGGCCATCTCAACCAGGAGATCGTGCTCGGCCACTTGATGGAAGGCATCGGGATCGCACTGGATGTGGGCGGCGATCGGATGTTCGTCACGGATCTGGCCGGCTCGATCTACTCCGCACACCTGAATGGATCGGAAAAGCGTCCGATCGCAATGGCTCAGGGGAATCTCTCGGGCATTGCCTATGCCGAGACACTTTGAAGTCTTTACTACAGGAGGGCAGAAATCATGGCCTTGAACAAAGCTGTCATGAGGGGCTCATGACCGCCAATGTGAGGCGACACAGGGTACTCTCGTCATGATTCACGTGCATTCCCTGGGCCGTGCCGCCCGATACTTTCCCGAGCGCCCGGCGGTCTCTTCGGGTGACACGCGACTCACTTTCGGCGAGCTCCACGACCGCGTGGAGCGAGTCGCTGCGGCGCTGAGTCGGCAGGGTTTCGCTGCCGGCGACCGGTTGGCCTTGCTCCTGCCGAACGGAGCCGAATATCTTGAGCTCGTGTATGCGTGCGCTTGGCTCGGTGTGATCGCAGTGCCGCTGAACACGCGCTTTTCAGCCGTGGAGATCGATCGCGTGCTCGCCGATGCGGGCCCGCACGGCCTGATCCGGCACTCAGCGCTACCGGCCCCCACAGTGCAGGTCCGATGGCAGCGCGTGCTCGACAAGGAGCCGCTGGAGCTGCAGAGCGACTCCTCTCCGGAGGCGATATACGACCCGGACGCCGTTCTGGCTCTCATCTACACCAGCGGGACCACCGGCCATCCCAAGGGCGTGATGCTGACGCACGCCGCGACGCTCGCAAATGTAGATCACCTCAGCTACTGGATACCGTACCACGAAGGCGGCGTGTACTTGCACGCCGCACCGCTGTTTCACATCGCCGACTTCCCGTTCATGTTTGCCGCGCCCGCCCTTGGCGCATGTCAGGTCACGATTCCGAAGTTCAGCCCCGAGGCGTTCTGCGAGACGGTGCAGCGCGAACGCGTGAGCTATACCGTGCTCGTCCCGACGATGATCAACTTGTTGACTCAGTTCCCTGAGCTGACGCGCTATGATCTCGGGAGCTTGAAGCAGCTTGGATACGGGGGCTCTCCCATCGCGCCCGAAGTTATTCATCGCACTCGGTCCGTGTTTCCGGATGTCAGACTGATTCAAGTCTACGGGCTGAGCGAGACGGGCTTTCTCACGGCTCTTAAGGACGATGAGCATACGCCGAAGCGACAGTTGTCATGCGGGCGTCCGTGTCCGGGCGTTGATGTGCGCGTCGTGGATGAGTCCGGAACGGAGGTGGGCGTCGGGCAGCCCGGCGAAGTGGTCGCGCGCGGTGCCAATGTCATGCGAGGTTACTGGAAGAATCGCGAAGAGACGCTGAGCGCGTTCCGCAACGGGCTGTTTCGCACGGGCGACGTCGGCTATCAGGATGCGGAAGGGTTTCTGTACATCCTGGACCGCCTGAAGGACATGATCGTCACGGGCGGCGAGAACGTCTATTCCGGCGAGGTCGAGGCCGTCCTCTACGAACACCCGGCCATTCGCGAGGCCGCGGTATTCGGCATACCCGATGCCAAGTGGGGCGAGCTGGTCATGGCGTGTGTCGTGCTGAAACCCGGCGTCGCGCTCAGTGTCGATGAGCTGATCGCGCACTGCCGTCGATCGCTGGCCAGTTACAAGGTTCCACGTCGCGTCGAGTTCTCCGATCTCGAGCTGCCGAAGACCGGCTCCGGAAAAATCCTCAAGCGCGCGTTGCGCGAACGGTTCTGGGCACATCAGGCGAGAGCAGTGAGTTGATTACCCGTATGCGAAAATCGAGCCGCAATACGCTCACGGAGTTGCGACGGCACTCGGCCGTCGCAAGTCAAAGTATGCCGAGCGCCCGCCCTCGAGCCATTGCACCGGTACGGTTCTTGACATTGAGCTTGCCGTAGACATTATGGAGGTGCCACTTGAGCGTGCCTTCAGAGACGAAAATCGCTTCAGCGATCTCCTTGTTGCTGAGGCCCGTCTCCAGGCGCTTCAGGATCGACAGCTCTCGCTTCGTCAGCTCTTCGTCCATGCCGATCGGGGCGCTGCCCGGAACGTCAGGCGTGTACATCGCACGCTGCAGGTGGCGTGCTAGGGGAGCAGCCTCGGAACCGCGGAGTTGCTCCATGTCGAGTCGATCGATCAGCGCGCCCAGTTCGCGACCTTCATCAAGGAACACGCGGACATACTTTCTCGGGGCCGCGATGGTGAGTGCGCGACGCACGTCCGCCAAGGCGCTCGCCCAGTCTCCGTCCTCTTTTTCGGCCAGGGCGCGCAGGACCAGCAATTCCACCGAGCGGTGAGCGAGTTCGCGCTGCTGGCTGTTTTTGATCGCAGCGTCGAGCGACTCGACAACGGCTCTTGGCGATTGCTTGAGCAGGTAACGCGAGGCGGCGCGCAATGCCTTGTCGGAACTCAGCGGTGGAGCGCCACTTCGGGGCAACTCGTGGAAGTCGAAGCGCGTTGCCACGAGCCTGGCCTCCTCGTGCCGTCCCGTGCGCGCGAGACTACGGCACTCTTCGGCCGCCAGTGACAGGGTCACGCGCCGCAAGCCGCGCTGTTCACCAAGTGCCTGTCCCTCTCTCAGCATCGTCAGTGCGCCACTCTCATCGTGTCGCAGGTGCTGGATGCGGGCCTGCGTCAGGTAGGCAACGATCAGCGCGTCGGCAGGGGCGAATTCGTTCACGCTGCTCAACGCCACTTCGAGATGCGCGATAGCCTGCTCGATCTCGTCGAACTCATAACAGATGCCAGCCAGGAGCGCGTGAAGCAGGCCGGTCTGGCCGGGATGTCCATGGAGTCTTCGTTCAATGAAGTCGAGCCCGCGCGTGCAGGCAAGCCTCGCGTCGAAATAACTTCCGCGTTTGAGGTACAGCACGGCCTCGACATAGGCGGTCCAGGCCCGCGCATAGTAGCCTTCGCTTTGCTCGAGCCACTGGCGCGTCTCGTTGATCACCTCCAGGCCTCGGCCGATGTGGCCCCGCGTCTTGTGTCCAAAAGCCAGGACGTTGCCCATCACCCCCTTGCGCCTCAACGAGGCGTCTGGCCAGCGTGCGAGCCACGCCCCCGCCATTTCGCCGCCTCGCATCCCGTCATCGCGCAGGGCACTCGACATGGCGACCTGCAGTTCGACCGCACAACGCAACTCGTCGATCCCGCGGGCGTCGTTATGGGCTTGCGCCTCGAGATTCTGCAGCAGCCGTTGCAGGCGGTAGATCTGCGCTTCGTAATCCTGATACCGGGGGTAGAACGAGAGCGCAAAGGCGTACTGGATACGGATGACCGGATAGCGATCGACATAAGCCTCTGGAAGGGCGTTCATCCAGCGCAGGATCGTCTGATGGTACCCGCAGCGAAAGACGAGGTCCTCCACACTATCGGCGACCCAGCGCGTCGCCTGCTCCCATTCCTGCGCCCGGATCATGCAATTCACGGCTTCTTCAATGTGGTCGTTGGCGTGCAACCACCGTGCTCCCCGCATGAGGCACTGTCTGGCTTGCGCTGGCGCTGTGCGGCGATATGTCTCGCGAAAAAATTCGCCGGCCAGATGATGAAAGCGTACCCACTCCCAGGATCGATCCAAAGGAATCAGAAAGAGGTTGCGCGTCCGCAGGCCCAGCAACACCTCTTCGGCGTCGTTGGCATCTGTGACGGCTCGAGCGAGCGGTGCGCAGATGCGATCGAACATCGAGATGCGAAACACGATGTCACGAGTTTGTTCGCCCATCTGTGATAGGACCATGTCGCACAGATAGTCAACCACGCTGGTGTCTGTGCCGGCAAAGTGCCGGATGAATGCTTTCGGTTCGCTCGATCCCGCGAGCACCAGCGCCGCGAGCTCGAGCGCCGCAGGCCAGCCTTCGGTTTTGGTGAGCAAGGTCTGCAGATCCGGCGCCGGAAGGTCTCGCCCGAGGCGGCTTCTGTAGAACTGAGCGGCTTCCGCGGCGTCAAATTGCAGTTGCTCGGCTCCTAGCTCGAGCAACTGGCACCGTACCCGAAGACCGCTTAAGCGAAGGCCGGGATCCTGGCGAGTGCCGATGACATACTGCAAAGCCCGGGGTGCGTAGTTGATCAACCAATCGAGAATTCCGCGAACCTCAGGCCCCTCGACAAGTTGCAGGTCATCCAGGAACAGCACGATGCGGTGTTGAACCTGCGCGAGGTCGCCTGCAATCGCCTCCAGCACGGACCTTGAATCACTCGCGAAGTCGGCGATGAGGTCTTCCGCGACGTCCCTGCCGATGTGCGCACCGGCCTTCTGTAGTGCTGCGATCAAATGACGCAGGAAGCGAGCCGCGTCGTTGTCGTCTTCATCCAGGGACAGCCAGGCGCAAGAAACTCCGCGCTCGAGGAGCCGTGCGTGCCACCGAGCCATGAGAGTGGACTTGCCGTATCCGGCAGGTGCGGCCACGACAACGACCGGAAAGATGCCGTCCAGCACGTCGCTGGACGAATCAAGCCTCGGCCGGGGCAACGGCTTCCTCGTCCCGGTGGCGGGAAACAGCTTACCTTGGACTATCGGGTGCACGTGTCGGTTGCCGTTCATACGGTTGAGTCTTCCGTTCGCGTCGAAGTGATTCGGACCTATCTAACCCCTAACTTTGGTTAGGTGCAACTCGAAGCGCTGCAGGGCAATGTTGACCCGCGTCGACTCGCCTGGACAAGTCAAAGGATGGCCGATATCAACCACATTACCTCAAATCCGCCAGCGAAGACGGCAAACCCTCAGCGCGAGTTGCCCGACGGCACCTCGGGAGGCATGGTGTGAACGCGCCCAAAGAGCCCGCCCTGCGTCCATCCCGTGAGCTTGCCGTGAGCCGCCGCGTCCTACTCTCGTTCCGAACCAACCACGCGGCAATGTCTTTCAGCTGCCTGCTTGATGAAGGATCCATTTCTTCGGGAGGCTCAATTCAAGCCGTGCGTCAATCATCTCTCGCAGTCGTCCGGCAGTACGATTCTACTGCCCTGATCCGGGACTCCGGCCCGCCGCGTACCGCGCTTCATGGTCCACACGGCAGCGGCCTGACCGGGAACCCGAATTCCAGACCACGCTCGGAGCTCAGCGCGCTGGAATCAAGAAGCGCCCGGCTTTCGCCAAATACTCTGCTCGTGCGCGCTTGGCGGAGCCTCATCGAGCTGCGTATCGACGATGCCTTGGCGACCGTCGCCCAGTTCGACGATGAGATCGCGCGTGCCGATGCCCCGGTTGCGCCCCGATCGCGGGAGTTTGCCGAGGTTCTGAGAGCCGTGCTGCTGGTGCTGAAGAGCCAGGACGCAGCCACGGTGCACGCGGCGCTTGCCGTGCTCGAAAGCAGGCAGCTGTCAGGTGGGAAGAGTCCCGCGCTGGCGGCAGCGCTGCGCGTCGGTTATTGGAAGGTGCGAGACTTTGATCGGTACTACGCGGTGCCTCGTCTCAAACACGCGGTGCCGACTCATCGCGGCTCGCACGGACTTGCGACGATCATCGGCATGACGTTCGAAGCGGTCGTGGAGGCTGATCAGCTCCGACTGGCCATCGCGACGAGACTGGCAAGGAGCGCGCACGAACGCGCTGTGAGTCGTTTCGGGAAGCGATCACCGGTGACAGCCCGAGCGGCCGTCGTGCTCGCAGAGTTGCTCTACGAGGAAGGGCACCGCGTCGGCCTCGAGGCTATGGTCATGGAGACCCTCAACGTGGTCCGAACGTCAGGGGACGAGGAGAGCGCCTTGCGAGGATATAGGGTTCTGGCTCGTCTCGCCGCCAGTCGGGGAGACACGGAGTTCGCCTTCCTTATCCTGAAGGAGGCGGAGGTCCTGGCGGCGGCGCGCGACTGGCCGGGGATGATCGCGGAGAGCTTGATGCTGCGTACTCAGCTTCTCCTCAAGGAGGGTCGCACGCGCGACGCGGCGATCTGTACTGAACGCATCGAGACGCTCGCGCGCGATCAGCGGTTCTCCTCGGACGACACGTTGCATGCCAGCCATGCCTTGGCACGTGCCCAGGTACTGGTCGCCATCGGGGACGCATGCCGAGCAGCGGCGATTCTCCGGGAGCTTCAAGCGGCGAGCTGCGACAAGCGAAACAACTACCGGGCACTGCGATTGTCGGTTCAGATGGCCGACGCTCTGCTCGGGTGCGGAGACCAAGCGGAAGGCCGTGCGATGCTCGTTCAAGCGCTTCAGGTTGGCGCGCGCGCCGGGGTGTATCAGACATTCGTCGATGCCGGAGCGCACGTGGCCGAACTCCTGTTGTCCCTCCACCACGCCACCCCGCAGGACAGCCGCCTGCCCCCGGAGCTCAGAC
>Ga0179592_10000326_pt1 | contig 19082 bp, 16 predicted proteins | sample CZODoug2_1_08_16_FD_148623 | JGI IMG/M metagenome (GOLD analysis project Ga0179592, IMG submission 148623) | Vadose zone soil fungal communities from Angelo Coast Range Reserve, California, USA - CZODoug2_1_08_16fungal (Illumina Assembly) | ecosystem: Environmental > Terrestrial > Soil > Vadose...
GAGCGGGGCTTTCAGGCGGCGCTGGCGGTGCTGGTCGTCGCGTGTCCCTGTGCGCTTGGCATCGCGACTCCCATGGCGACCACCATCGCATTGTCCCGCGCGATCGGGCGCGGCTGTTTGGTACGCAGCGGTGCGGTGCTGGAAGCGCTGTCGCGGGTCCGCGTGATGGCATTCGACAAGACCGGCACCATCACCGTGGGCCGGCCGCAGGTCGTCGACTACCGGGTTTCAGCCGGCGCAATCACGGGAGCCGGGGAGAGTCTAAGGCTCGCGGCCGGCGTGGAGCAAGAGGTGAGTCACCCATTCGCCCACGCCCTCGTCGCGGCGGTGCGGGCACGTGGCGAGTCGGTTCCCGCTGCGACCCACGTGCGCGTGGCGGCCGGCGGCGGTGCTCGGGGCCGCGTCGAGGATCATCAGGTCGAGGTGGGCAAACCAGCCTGGCTCGCCGCCTGCGGCGTCGAATTGCCCTCGACATCGGCGGTTGAAACCGGGTGCAGCGCGGTCGCTATTGCGATCGATGGACGTCTTGCCGGCGAGGTGGTTCTCGACGATCCGCGCCGGCCGGAAGCGCTCGACGCGGTGCTGGCCCTCGGTCGGATGGGGGTGTCCTGCCACTTGCTATCCGGGGATCGTCGGGAAGTGGCGGCGCGCGTCGCCGAAAGCATCGGCTGCACGGATTTCGCCGGCGACTTGTCGCCTACCGACAAGCCATTGCGCGTGCGCGCGCTGCGCCCGCCTAAGGGGCTGGTCGCCATGGTCGGGGACGGCGTCAATGACGCACCGGCGCTGGCCGCCGCGGATGTGGGTATCGCCTTCGGGCCCGCCGCCGACCTGGCCAAGGAGTCGGCCGATGTCATCATGTTACGCGAGGACCTTCTCGAGGTTCCCCGCTTGCTTGAACTCGCGCGCCGGACTCTGCGCATCGTTCGCCAGAATCTTGTCTGGGCATTCGCTTACAACGCGGCGGCGGTCGTCATTGCCGCTTATGGTCTATTGCGACCGGTGGTCGCGGCGGCGGCGATGGTGCTTTCGAGCGTATGTGTGGTGCACAATTCGATGCGCCTCAGCCGCGCAAAGGGGGAGAGCCGATGAAGAACGCAGCCGCAGCCTTGGCCTTGATTCTCAGTGGCTGCGGCACCGTGCAGTTGGTGCGGGCGCCCGAAGTCAGCGAGCCGACATGTACCGCTACCTGCAACGCGCACTACGATCAATGCCCGCAAGTATTCGCCAATTTTCCTGAACGCGGCGCCGTCGAATGCCCCGCGGAACACAATCAATGCCTCAAAGCTTGCAAAAGCGCGCCGCCGGCGGCTCCTGCTCCGGTGCCTCACGCCCCGGTTGCGGCGAGCGTCGCGAGTGCCGGCGTATCGAGGGAAGCAAGACTGCGCGAGCTGAAGCATTTCTACGAAGAAGGGCTCGTTACCGAGGATGTGTACCGGGAACGGCAGACTGCCATTCTTGGCGAACCTTGACTGCAACATGGAAGCCGGCGGCCGAGCAAAGGTCGGGCTGGAGGACCTAGTTTTTAGGGAAAAGCCTTGCCGGTTGCAATTCCCGCGTCTTGCTATCGGCGTCCAGCAAACCGTTGTCCATCGCATAGCGGGTCACGGCCGCCGTATTGCGCAGACCCAGCTTGTGCATCATCTTGAATCGATGTTTTTCGATCGTCTTGACGCTGCGACCGAGATTCCCGGCAATTCGCTTGCTCGAATAACCCAGCGCCACTCCGATCAGCACCTCGCGCTCGCGCACCGTCATCTGCGCAAGCGGCGCCGCGGCAGGTTCTTCGGTCGACCGCCGATCCGAAGCGGCGGGTATTGCCATAAGGTCCAGATCGGGGTTCTCAGCGCGAATTGCGCGCAACAAGACTTCGATCGGCGAATCGTTGACGATATAGGCGTGGGCACCCGCCATCATGGCGGCGCGCTCCCATTCCTGATCCCTGCAGCCGGTCAGCATCACGACGCGCACGCCCACGCATTCGCGCCGCATTTGGCCGATCGCCGGAATTCCCCGGCCATTTTCGAACACATCGGTGATCACGACATCGGGTTGCAGGCATCTGGTCAGGGCGATCGCGTCCGGCACGCCGCTCGCTTCACCAATGATCTCGAGATCTGGCTCTCCTTCCAACATGGCCCGCAGGCCCCGGCGAAGTATGGTGTGCTCATCGGCGAGTACCACGCGCAGGCGCGGTCGCCGATAGGCAAGATCTCCAGCGTGTCCTTTATAGATGCGTGGCATCAAGGCGATCCGATCATTATTCCCTGCTGGGCAGTGGTCTGATGCGCTGCGTTATTGTGTTGAGTCTGCGACAACCTTCACCCTTCGGTTGCGGAGCCGATCGACGGCTCCCGGCAGCTTATGTGCATTGCCATTGAACCGCAAGCCCCCGTGGTCAGGCACGGCCGGCTGCGTGCATGGGCGACACCCTCGCGCCGGCCCGGCAAAGACGTTATCTTCATCGCCGATAACACCCCTAAGAATCGGCGCAAGTCTGCGCGCGCTGGAGCCCCCGGTATGCCCCATTTCTCGCTTCGAGAGATCTTGCTCTGCATCGCCTTGAGCCTCCCCTGGGCGGGTTCGGCGTTCGCACAACACGAACATTCATCCAGTGATTTCGAGGTTTTTGTCGCCGCCGAAGCATTTCACGGGACCCGCCAGACACACCGGGAAGATGCCGATCCCTGGATCGACGCCGACGTGGTGTTCGGCACTACCAAACATCAATTCCGCGTCTTCGGTGAATACTACATAACACCCGGCGAACGCGACCTCGAGCGGTTTCAGATGGGCTTCGAGTTCGTTCCCGAAACGGTGCTTTGGATTGGCCGCTTTCATCAACCCGCGAGCGCGTGGAACACCGAGCATCATCACGGGCAATACCTGCAAACCGACATCACGCGTCCCTATATCGAACGTTGGGAGGACGAGCATGGGCTGATCCCCCAGCACATCACCGGTGCATTGTTCGAGTCGCGCCACACGCTGGGCAGGGACGGGGCAGTTCAGGTGTCCGGCGGGGTCGGTGCCGCGCCTGCCGTGGCGGACCGGGAGTTGGATGCCATCGATCTGATCGGAGCCAATCCGGGGAGGCACCGGCTGTCGGTGACGGGGCGCCTCGCGTACCTGCCGCAGTACGTCGGCGCCAGCAGCTTGGGGTTGTTGTTCGGGCACGATGACCTTTCTGTCAGCAGTGCCCGTACTCTCGCGTCTTTGCACTCGAAGGCTGCGAAGCTGAGCATTTACGGTGCCTACATCGATTGGATGGCGGACCCGTGGCGAATCGTCGCCGCCAACTACTACGTCGACATTGCGTTGACGGAGGCCAATCGGAATGAAAGTCTCATGTCCGGCTACCTGCAAATCGAAAGGCAGCTGCCCGGGCGGTTCACGATCTTCGGCCGTGTGGAAGACTCGGCGCGAATGCAGGAGTCGCGCTACGTCGCCTTATTCGACGATGCCGACGGCGATATCGAGACAGCGCTGCGGCGCCAGGCTCTCGGGGTGCGCTGGGACTATACCCGGCGCCAGGCGCTGACCTTCGAGTTATCCCATATAGTTTCCCTGACCCAGACGTCGAACGAACTACGTGCGCAGTGGAGCGCGGCAATTCCGTGACTAAGATCGCGGCCACGGCCGTGTTGGTGACGCTTCTGACGGCGGCGAGACCGGCATGGGCGGCGGATCAGCTCGTGCTCATCGTCAGCGCGGACAGCAAAGTGGAACAATTGGACTCGCTTGAAGTCAGAAAGTTGTTTCTCGGCCTGACCGTGACCCAGAACGGGGATCGGCTACGGCCGGTGCTCGATGAAGCCGATGCCCGCGTCAAGGAAATATTCCTGCAGAATATCGTTTCCATGTCGGATACGACCTATGACCGCAGCTTGCTGCGCCTGGCCCTCATTCAGGGTCAAATCAAACCGATTGCCTACAAGGACATCGCGCTGCTGCTAAAGGCTGTCGAATCCGACCCAACAGCCGTGAGCTATGTCTGGGCCAAAGATGTGGCTCACGACTCCCGAATCAAGATTTTGCGGGTACTATGGTACGACTGACATGGTGCGAGTAAGGCCCTCTTTCGCGAGTTACGTCACGCTGTGCGTGGTGGCAGTGCACATCGTCCTGCTGCCGGCGCTGTTCTTCGGGATGGGATATGTGATTCGCAAGAGTCACGAAGATCTGTTCGTCGAGCATGCAAGGACCTTCGCCCGGGTGCTCGCGGAAGAATTCGAAGTCGGCGTCGCGCTCGACTCCCGCCAGCGAACGGAGGATCTCCTCGATCTCGCGGTCCTCCACGGGGAGGCGCGCTATGCGGAGCTGTTCGATCACGGCGTCGGCACCCGCAGCCGGCTCGGATCACCCGATATCGCGGTGCCCCGGCACACAGATTTGGGCTTTGGTCAGGGGGGCGACGATATCTACTTCATCGTGTTGCCCATCGTGCATGCGGGTCACAACGCCGAATTGCGCCTGGGCTTCGACGAGTTGCCCGCGGAGGATCGGATTCACCTCGCCCTCGGTCGCATGCTGTGGTTGCTGGGCGGCTATTTGAGCGTGGCGATCAGCATCGCCATCGTCCTGAGCTACCGTCTGTCGCGACCGATTCATCGATTGCAGGATTTGTCCCGCGCCATCGCCTCCGGCGACTACGCGCGGGTACTCGATGTCAGCACCGGAATTCGCGAGCTTCACGACCTGGCGGTGGATCTCGAACGTATGCGTCACGAACTGGTCGGCGTCAATCACCGACTTCAGGACAAGATCAAGGAAAAGGAGCAATCCGAGGCGCGACGCGAAGAATTGCAAAGGCAGCTACGGCATCGCCAACGACTGGAAACGGTCGGCACGCTCGCCGGCGGCATCGCCCACGAAATCAACAATGTGCTCGTACCCATCATCCTCTTTACGAGCACGGTACTGAAGGATGCGGCGCTTGCGGGCGGATCGCGCGCGAATCTCGAGCGGGTGCTGGCGGCGGCACGACGCGCCAAGGACGTCGTCAAGAAGATTCTTACGTTCACCCGCGAGCTCGACGAGGCGAAGCTAGCCTTGATCGATCTACGGATTGTGGCGACGGAAGGACTGAATTTCTTCTCCGCGCTGGCGCCGCCCAGTGTTGAGATACGGACGGAAATCGCCGAAGCGATTCCACTGGTGAAGGCCGATGCGACGCTCGCGTTGCATCTCATGATAAATTTGTGCACAAACGCCTATCAGGCGATGGAGGGTGCGGATGGCGTGCTGACCATCGGTCTGCGCTACTCCGAACCTGCCGACGACGGCAGCGGCGCGCAGCCGCGCGTCGAGTTGTGGGTCGGCGACACGGGGCACGGCATGGACCCGGATACGGTCGAGCGCATATTCGAGCCGTTCTTCACCACGCGTTCGGTGGGCCAGGGGACCGGTCTGGGGCTTTCGGTGGTTCATGGAATTGTCGAAAGCTTCGGCGCCAGCATTACGGTGGAGACGAAAATTGGCGCCGGCACCACATTCAGGGTATTTTTTCCGGCAATCATCCAGGTCAATACGGCAGGCGAAGTGATGGCCGCCGATGCTTGAGGCGAAATGCAACGAATACTGATCGTCGACGATGAGCGCGACGTGCGCGATTCAGTCAAATGCGTGCTTGATCTCGCCGGATATGTGGTGCTTACCGCCGAGAATGCGACGGACGCACTGGAACAGCTCGGGCGCACTCCGATGGATCTCGTCATTACCGACATCATCATGCCGAAAATAAACGGCGTGCAAGCCATCCAATCGATTCGCAAGGCCTTTCCCCTGGTCCGCATCGTCGCCATATCAGGGGGTGGCAACTTCGGCGTCGCGGGCTATCAACCCACCGCGATAGCGACCAATGCCTACCTTGCATCGGCCGAGGAGGCGGGAGCGCATCTCGTGCTCACCAAGCCGTTTGAGGCCGAGGACTTGCTCGCGGCGGTCGAGAAAGTCCTCGGCGTCGGTCACGCCTGAGCGGCGCCGTTCGGTAACACCCAGAGCAGAGTCGACGACGAGCGGCGTATTTTGGCCTCAATTGGGCGAGGAGTACCGTGCCCCGACGAAGTCTCTTGACAATACATGCATATGCATGCATAATGCGGTTGAGGTAAATTCAATGAAACTGCAATCGCTTCCCTGTTACTGCGCGACACTCCGCCAAGCGGCGCGAGCGGTGACCGTTTTGTACGAGGAGGTCCTCGCAGACAGCGACCTCCATGCCACGCAATACACGGCGTTGCAGCTGCTAAAGTTTGTTCCGAACCTGACTACGACAGATCTTGCCGATGCGCTGGGGATCGACCAGACCACCTCAACGCGAACCCTGGCTCTGATCAAAAAGAGTGGCCTCGTGATCGATACTCCCGGCAGCGATCGTCGCGAGAGGCGCTGGGCGTTGACCTCCGCAGGCGAGACGACGTTTCGGAGGCTGAAACCCAAGTGGGAGGCCGCGCAGGCGGCATTTGAGAAGCGACTGGGGCGCGTCGAAGCCGAGGCGCTCAAGAAAGCGTCCTATCTTGCGGCCAGCAAGCTGGCGGCGGGTTGAGGCAGCAATCGATCGTTTTTTGGTATATACATGCATATACATGCACTTTTTGTTCGAACTCACAACTGGAGAGATCATCATGACTTCATCGAATCTCGTTAAGACGTCAAACCGTTCGCTGGTGCTGTTGTCCGCGGCATTTCTACTGCAAACCGGCGGCGCCCTAGCGGCGGCTCGCGCAGGCGACGCCCAGACGCAGGCGAGGGAACTGGTTTCCCAAACCATAGGCGGCCGGTCGGTTGCCGCTCAATCGAACGCTCTTGCTGACGGCACATCTCTGGCTGCGCTGGATCCTCAGGAGCAAGCACGCCGGGTCCTCTTGGGCGCACCAAGCGCCGGCACTGAAGCGGAAGTGGCCGCCCCACAGTATGCGAAATCGACATCACCGGCTGGGGTCGTTGGGCAAGGCCATTCTCGCGCGCATTCCGATGCCCAAGAAATGGCCCGACGGATGATCCTGGGCACGGTGATTTGACGGCGCAGATGGTAAATGGGAGCTTGCAGCCTCGCTGCTCGACTCCTGCAGGAGCAGGTTCGCCCGTAGTGAGTCGGTCGCGAAGGCCGAGCGTCTTGTGTACCTGAAGCTCATGGAAAAGACCCAGAACACGGATCCTTTCAAGTTCATTCTCTATTCGGCGAAGATCGGGGAGCAGGTTCCGCAAATGGGGGTACCCTCGCTTTCCGTGCAATAACATACGGTAAGATGCACGGTATGCGAATCGCCGTCATGGGTGCCGGTGCGGTAGGATGCTACTACGGTGGCATGCTGGCCCGCGCGGGCCATCAAGTCATGTTGATCGGGCGCATGCAGCACGTGGAGGCCATTCGTTGGCATGGATTGCTGATGGATACGACAGGTTTTCGAGCGCACGTTCCGGTCCGAGCCAGCACCGAGGTCCGCGACATCCAAGGCGCGTCACTGGTGCTCTGCTGCATCAAGTCGAACGATACCGAGAATGCGGCGGCCATGATGGCGCCGTTCGTGGGGCCCGATGCCATCGTACTCAGCCTGCAAAATGGCGTCGATAACGCCAAGCGACTTCATGCGCTGCTCCTGCGCACCGTGTATCCGGCCGTGGTTTATGTGGCCGCGGAGATGGTGGGGCCAGGGCACCTCAAGCACCATGGCCGGGGTGAGCTCGTGGTCGGGCCATCAGCGATGAGCGCGGAAATGCGCGAAGACTTCGCGAACGCCGGGGTACCGGTGCACGTCTCGGACAATGTGGTTGGCGAGCTCTGGGCGAAGCTCATTTTAAACTGCGCCTACAATGCCATCTCCGCCATTACGAAGCTGCCTTACGGCCTTCTGTTCGAGAATGCAGGCGCGAGAGATCTCATGCGGTTGGTAGTGCATGAATGCGTGGCGGTGGCGCAGCGCGAGTCGATCACCGTGCCGGGTGATAGCTGGCAAGAAGTGGAGCGTATCGCCGCAACGATGTCGGGACAGTTTTCCTCCACCGCCCAGGACTTGATGCGAGGGCGGCGCAGCGAGATCGATCATCTCAATGGTTATATCGTTCGGAGGGGAAAATCGCTGGCAATCGATACGCCGGCGAACCAAGCCCTGTATTCTATCGTCAAGTTACTGGAAAGCGCGTTCACCGCCGATCAGGCGTGACGTCGACTTCAGCATTTTGCGGCACTAGGACCTCGGGGTGGTAGCGTGTCCGGTGGCGCCGCCGCGAGTGAATTCGAATTGCAGCAGCCACTTTCGAGAGTCGTGGTTGCCCGCCGGGGAGAACTTCCATTTTCTGGCGGCTTTGGTTGCCAGGCGGGCGAAATACTTGCTTGGACCTGGATTTTCGAGGGTTTCGTCGACCACATTGCCCGAGCTATCGACAGTCACGCGAACCGCAACCATGATGTGGCCGCGAATGGTGTCGCGGTTGCGGCGCGGAACGACTGGAATCTCTTCGTGGAGCACGGACGGCAACCTGTTCGCCAACGGCTGCGTGGGTTGAGAAGGAGCAGAGGCCCCAGGAGGCGCAGACAGAGACGTCTCTGGATTCTGCGAAGCGGCTGTGGGCGGAGCAACTTGGTGCAACGAAGTTCGAGAACCAAGCACGTGCAAGCCAACCCACGCTGCGACTACTACTATAGCGAGTACTGCGATCGCCTGGAGGAACGAGCGTTGTTTCGGCGACTCCTCCAGAGGAGTGGCTCGGTTCGGAACTTCGCGCACGCGAGGCTTAGCTATTGATACGAGTGGCTGCGGTGCTGACACGAGCGGTCTAGCTGCCGAAAGGGGAGGCCGAGGTTCTGAAACTACCGGCATTTGCGGCGCTGGATTGATCTGGGCCTCCACGTCGGCAACCGTGGGGCGGCTGGCGGGGTTGCGATTTAAGCATTGCCGGACGATCGCCACGAACGTGGGAGGAAGAGCGGCGGGGAAGGAGGCGGTTTCGGAGTTACTATCAGGCCACGAAGGAAGGTGCTGCGTGAGAGCCTCAACCATGGTTATGCCGAGACCCCAGATATCGCCGGCTGAGGAAAAACTGTGGTGTTTTGCTTCTGGAGGATCATACACGGAAGATCTGGCGATATTTGCCGTGGATTCGCCGGCGGGCCGGACGGTATCACTCGCCAGTCTCAGCTGATCGTTGACGGCTAGAATGTTCGATGGCTTCAGCCGGCCGTGCACCAGGTTCTTGCTGTGAAGGAAAGCCAAGGCGCTCAGGGTGGGAGGCAGCATTTCCCGTACTTCGCCGGAAGTTAGGGCCCGTTGTGCAAGAATTTGCGAGAGAGTCTGTTCAGCGTATTCCATCACGACGAAGAGAAATTGGAGACCTCCGAGCTGGCAGCGCCCCGCCTCGAAAAGTCGAATCAGATGAGGATGGGCGAAGGTGGCCGCCGTCGTCCAATGCGAGAGCTGTGCCTGCGCCAGAGCCGGAATAGCCGGCACCAACTTGAGCGCGGCATCGGGAAGGCTTTGCGCCTTATATTCGGTAAGGAATACTGCACTATGGTCAGAGGCGCTCAGCAAGCGGCGGAGGGGAAAGACTCCGTTGATGACCTGGCCTTCCCACTTCGTCCAGACCTCAGTCATTGTTAGTCTTGCCTCCACGTTGGCGAAGGACGAGGCGCTTGCCGGATGCTAGCACACCGGATCGCTCAACAGGACGCAAACGAAACTCCGGTGGAAACGGGGGGCGGCGAAAACCCACTGTTCCAATTAAGGCTCTATCCTCGAAACATGCAGCCTCTACCGCAGCGCGCTGGTTTAGGGCGCACTACCCGACGCGGATGCGGTGGCTATCGCCGCGAGTTCCTTCGCAAGCGCAAAACCTTCTTCGTCTGCCAATGCCGCCTGCTGCAATCGCGCCAACACGGCGGCCCCATCAGGGCGTTGTGCCAACACATCGAGCTGCCCCACGAGCACTGTGAAGCTGCGCCAGCCCCGCTCGTGTGTCTCGCCATATCCCTTGACAAGCCGTTGGGCGCGCGCAAGCTCGAGCGCCAGTTCATAATTCCCCGGAGCAAGACTTTCGATCCGCGCCAGCCATTGCTCGATGCGGGTGTTTTCTTGGTTGTATCTGAAAGTCCCGCGCCGCCAACGCTTCAGGCCCCCAATCAGATGCAGCAGCAGAAAGCCGCCGACGGTGCGCGTTGGCACCTGCTTTCCGGCGGTCCAACGCGCCAACCAGCGACACACACGCGGCGAGGCCAACACCCAGCGACCCGCTCTCAGAGGCAGCGTACCTGCGATCTCCTCGATCCGCGGCTTCATGAATTCGGTGACGCCGAACAGCTGACCCGGCTCCGCGCGGACTTCCTCACGCACCCGCGCGAAACGAGCCGACCGTGTCTTAAGATCGGCAACCCGGATGGTGTCCTCGAACGTCATCCATAGCGCGAGGCTGCGTGCAGTTGCTTCGGTGAGCGCCCCACCGTTCGATCGGGATACCGCGTCGATCGCGGCGATTCGCTCCACACGATCCAAATACAGACCGGCGTAGGCCGGATCCTGGTAGTCGATTGCGCGACGAGCTCCTTCGAGCGTCAATGGTTGCACCGGAACCGCAAGCCGTCGCACCCGGTCAAGTAACGGCTGTAGCTTCGGGGAACGGGCCTGGATCGGCATTTCGCTCAATTGCGCCGCAGTACTCGGCGCAGCGGAACCGCTATCACCGGTCTCGGCAAGCCGACAGGCGTCTTCAAAGGCAGCAAGGTTCGTCGCGACCGCAATACCGCTCTTTTTGATCACCGACTCGAACACTGTTTTGCGAAAGGGCAGCACCCCGCTGCCGCAAAGGGCGCCGAGCAGCACGGAGCTGATGACGCTGTGGTGCCGCTCGGCCAGCGCGTCCATGTCAAATAGGATCAGCCGCCTCGCCTGAGTGCGCACAAGGTCCAAGAGTTGCTTCTCATCCGCCGCACCTTGTCCCAACGCACTCTTTTCGCCGATCGCATAGGAGCGATGTGAGGAAGCGATGAGCGTCGTGCGATCTGGATTGACGAGTCCGCGTTGGATCGCTCTGCCGGCCTCCGCGAGCTCCGAAGCGATCACGCAGTCGACATCTCCCGACCCCGGCATGAGAGCCATGATGGGCTCGCGCCCCGCTCGAACGGCGGCGGCGCGTGGGAAGAACTCGAGGTAGTAGATGGTGGCGCCGGTACGCTGCGCAACGCCGGGTACGGATGTCGACTGCACGAGATGACTCTCGGTCTCCGCGATTTCGATGAGCCAGTTGGCGAGCACACCGCCTCCTTGCCCGCCCAACGCCGCGATGGTCAACTTGATCGGTCGCTCAGTACTTGTCGCGCGCTCGATCATATCAGCCGGTCAGGAACGCTCACTCGGGTTCGCCATGATCTAGAGTGCGTAACTCAGCCGTTTGCGCTCACTTCGCCGTTGAAGTGCGCCGATGACGGCGGCGCGCACCTTGCCCAGCAGACGATCCCAGCGCGACGGGTTGTACACAAGCTCCGCGCGATAGAACGACGGACAGAGTACGGCCGCGTGGGCCACTTCCCCACACACTCCGCAGCCCACGCAGCTGTTGTCGATGTAAGCAACCGGATCGGTGCGCAATGGATCGGGATTCTGCTTTACGGTCAAAGATGGACAGCCCGAAAGCCGGATGCACGAGTGATCGCCGGTGCAGGTATCGGGGTCGACGCCGAAGCGCTCGCGCACCACGCGCCGGCCCTGCTGTATGGCATTTTTCATCAGCGGCCGCACGCGGCGTTGCCGGTTGAGTTCGCACTCGCCCTCGGCAACGATCACCTTGGGCCCGCGGAACTCCGTGTTCAGCGCCTCACGCAGCACCTTCAGCGTCTCCTGCATGTTGTAGGTACGAGTCTGCCTCACCCATTTGACCCCGACACCCTTCACCGCATCGATGATCCTATTGTTTCCCTGGCGGTGCTCGTTTGCATCCCGCGACGACGGAATATCCTGGCCGCCAGTCGCCGCGGAATAGCCGTTGTCGACGATCACCGTCACATCGTCGTGGCGATTGAATACCGCATTGCCGATTCCGCTGGTCAAACCGTTGTGCCAGAAGCCGCCGTCGCCCATGACGGACATTGCGCGTTTTCCGCCTCCTGTACCGAGCGCGGACGCTCCGGCCGCGCCCAGACCATAGCCCATGATGCTGTTGCCCATGTTGAAGGGCGGAAGCGTTGCAAATGAATGGCAGCCGATATCGGCGCTGATGTGCAGGGGTCCTGTCTCCCGCTGCAGGAGCTTCATCGCGGAGAAAAGCGGCCGCTCCGGACAACCGGTGCATAAACCCGACGGACGAGCCGGAACCAGAGCCGCGAGGCGCCCGGCGGCCACGAGGGGGGCTTCGGTCATCTCACGAGAAGTGGCAAAATGCCGGGTAGCGCGTAGTTGCGGCACCCACTTCGAAATGAATTCCCCGAGCCCCTCGCGCAGAACATCCACCGTGTACTCTCCGTGCATGGGCAGCACATCCTTGCCCAGAAGACGCGCAGACACGTCGTTCTTGCGCAGGATTTGGCTCGCCGCCTGCTCGATGAACTCCGGCTGACCCTCCTCCACCACGAGCACTGCGCGCTTGCCGCTGCAGAACTTGACCCACTCTTCCGGGATGAGGGGATAAGTTACATTGAGAATGTACAGAGGAATCTTGCCCGATCCGAACGCATCCGCGCAATCGAGCAGTTCGAGCGCTCGCAGGACGCTATTGTACAAACCGCCCTGAAGAACGATGCCGACCTCGCCGACCTCGCCCTCAATCATGTCGTTCATCTTGCGCTCGGCGACGAAGCGCGCCGCCGCCGGGAACCGCTCTTGGATCTTCTCCCGCTCCTGCGCATAGGTGGAGGGCGGTAGGATGATACGGCCATAGTCGCGCGACGGCGCGGCCAGCGCATCACTTGCGGAGAATGCGGGGCGCCGGTTGTTCCTGGCGATGAAACGTCCGTACACATGGCACGCGCGGATGCGGAGCATCAGCATCACCGGACTGTTGCTTGCCTCGGAAAGCTCGAAGCCCTGCTCCACCGCCCGGACGATTTCCGGCAGATGGGGGCGCGGATCCAACAGCCATATTTGCGACTTCATGGCAAAGGCATGGGTACGCTCCTGCATGATGCTGGCGCCCTCGCCATAGTCCTCGCCGAGGATGATCAGCGCTCCGCCGCGCACTCCGGAGGACGCAAGATTGGCCAAGGCGTCCGACGCCACGTTCGTGCCCACCGTTGATTTCCACGTGACCGCGCCACGCAGCGGATAGTTGATCGATGCGGCGAGCATCGCGGCGGCAGTCGCTTCCGACGCACTTGCTTCAAAATGAACGCCCAACTCGCCAAGAATATCCTCGGCCTCCGCAAGCACATCCATCAGGTGGGAGATCGGCGCACCCTGATAGCCACCCACGTAGGCCACTCCAGATTGCAGCAGCGCCTTGGTGACGGCGAGAATCCCCTCGCCGCGGAACTCGGCCCCTTCACCGAGCCGCAGCGACTGCATTTCCTTCTCAAACGATCGCTCTGCCATGGATTGTTACCTCATGCGCTGCGCGCAGGATCTACGGGGTTCGCGAAGACGCGAACCCCGCCCTTGAGGCGTCGCGACACGCGACGGTTGGGAATTCTGGGTTCAATGCTAGGTTCATACAGGGACGAGCGCCAGTACTCGCAGAGGGCTACCGGAGCCGTTGACGATTTTCAGCGGAGGCGCGATCACCACCGCGCCGGACGGCGGCAGCTGATCGAGGTTGGTGAGACTCGCGAGCCCGAACTTGTTTGATCCGTGCATGATGGTGTGGCATGGGAACATCGGCTCGAATCCCGCCGCCTGCCCCGCATCCGTACCGACGGTTTCGACGCCGACGCCGAGGATATTCCGCTCGCGCGCCAGAAACGGCACGCACTGCGGGTGAAAGCCGGGCGTGTGCGGGCCGTCGGCCCCGATATTGAGGAAGGCCTTGGCGCCGGCATGCTTCGACCAGTCGGTTCGGATGAGCACCCAGGCGCGCTCAGGAATGCGGCCGTGCTGCCGCTCCCATTCTTCCACCACACCCTGAGTCAAAAGGAAGTCTGAGTTTTCCCGAGCCTGTTTCGACACGTCGATGACACACGCCGGTCCGATGAACCGGTCCACCGGGATATTGTGCGTGGCATTGTTGGGGTGATCCTTGCCGGTGACCCAGTGCACCGGCGCATCAAAATGCGTTCCCGTATGCTCGCCGCAAGCGATGTTGTTCCAGTACCAGGCCGGCCCCCGCGAGTCGTAACGAGAAATTTCCTCCAGAGAGAATGGCTTGGACGGTGCGAACTGCGGAGGTAACTGAATCGTGGGTGTCGCAGGTTCGAGCGGAATCGTGAGGTCAACCACCCGGATGCTGCCGTCTAGAATGCCGCCGACCAACTGGGAGAGCGTATCCATAATTTCGAGTTCCGCATGAAGATAATTGACACTTCAAGTATCTAGCAATATAACATAGGCGGCACGCCCGCGATACATATGGACAGGGGGGATATCGCAGTTCATGAAGAGAATCGTCTGCCTGGGCGGCGGTCCCGCGGGACTCTATGCCGCGATCCTGCTGCGCAAGGCCTTGCCCTCGGCGAGCGTCGAGGTATACGAACGCAATCGACCGGACGACACTTTCGGCTGGGGTGTGGTCTTTTCCGATCAGACCATGGAGAACTTCCGCGCCGCCGATGCCGCCTCGCATAGCAGCATCCTTACCGATTTCCATCACTGGGACGATATCGATATCCATTTTGGCGGGCGAAGATTCGTCAGTGGCGGCCATGGCTTCGCCGGCATCAGCCGCAAGCGTCTGCTCGCCATGCTGCAGGAGCGCGCACGCGCCTTGGGCGTGCGTCAGCTATTTGAACATGAGGTGGATGGCGAAGAGGAGTTCGCGGATGCCGATCTCCTCATTGCTGCGGATGGCATCAACAGCAAGACCCGTAGCCGACATGCGGACGTATTCGAACCCGACATCGACACGCGCCGCTGCCGCTTCATCTGGCTGGGAACCACGCAGCCATTCTCCGCATTTACGTTCGCCTTCGAGCGGACGGAGCACGGCTGGTTCCAGATCCACGCCTACCAATTCAGCAAAGATCTCTCAACCGTGATCATTGAGACGCGAGAGGAGACCTGGAAGGCGCACGGACTTGACCGGTTTACTACGGAACAGTCAATCGCCTTCTGCGAGCGGCTCTTCGGTGATTATTTCGGCGGCCACCGGCTACAGAGCAATGCCGGACACCTGCGCGGGTCGGCGTGGCTCAACTTTAACCGCGTGCTGTGCAAGCGCTGGCACCACGGCAAGGTGGTGCTCATCGGAGATGCCGCTCACACGGCCCACTTCTCCATCGGCTCCGGCACGAAGCTCGCCATGGAAGACGCCATAGCGCTCTGCCGCCATGTGACCGGTGGCGCCACTCTCGATCATGCGCTCGGGGCATACCAGGAAGAGCGCAACGTGGAAGTGCTTAAACTGCAAAGCGCCGCGCGCAATCGCATGGAATGGTTCGAACACGTCGCACGCTATGCCCGCCTTCCGCCGGAGCAGTTTGCCTACAGCCTGCTCACGGGCAGCCAACGCATCGGCCATGAAAATCTGAAGGCGCGGGATCCGGAATTTGTTGAGGGCTACGAGCAGTGGCTCGCAGGCCGCAGCGGCGTGAAGGATCCACGGCCGCCGATGTTCCTGCCTTTCAAGCTTCGCGGGCTCGAATTGGCCAATCGAGTGGTGGTTTCACCGATGGCGCAGTACTGCGCGACCGACGGAGTGCCTGACGATTGGCATCTGGTCCACTACGGCCACCGCGCTTTGGGCGGGGCCGGTCTTCTGTATACCGAGATGACCTGTGTTTCTCCCGAGGGGCGCATCACGCCCGGCTGTACCGGCCTGTGGAACGACACCCAGCGGCACGCCTGGCGCTCCATCGTCGATTTCGTGCATCGGCGAACGCCCGCCAAGATCTGTCTGCAGCTCGGGCATTCGGGACGCAAAGGCTCCACTCAGCTTGGCTGGGAAGAGATGGATCATCCGCTGGCATCCGGTAACTGGTCGCTGGTGGCACCCTCGCCCCTGCCTTATTTCCCGGAGCTGAGTCAGGCACCCATCGAAATGACACGTACCGACTTGGATAAGGTGCGCGCAGATTTCATACATGCCACGCGTCTCGGTCTGCAGGCGGAATTTGACATGCTTGAGCTGCATATGGCCCACGGCTATCTGCTGGCGTCGTTCCTATCCCCTCTCACGAATAACCGCTGTGATCAGTTCGGCGGCAGCATTCACGGCCGCCTGCGCTTCCCTCTCGAGGTGCTGGAAGCGGTGCGTGCCGAATGGCCCGCCCACAAACCCCTGTCGGTGCGCATTTCGGCCACGGACTGGGCCGACGGGGGACTGACCGATGATGATCTACTCACCATAACACGCGCTTTTAAGGACGCGGGTGCCGATCTCATCGACGTCTCCACCGGACAAACCGTCCCCTGGCAAAAGCCCGTGTACGGTCGCATGTGGCAGACCCCGTTCGCCGACAAAGTCCGCAACGAGATCGGCATCGCTACGATGGCGGTCGGCAACATCTATGACCCGGACCATGTCAATTCCATCATCGCCTCGGGTCGAGCCGATCTATGCGCCATCGCGCGCCCGCACCTGGCGAATCCCGCATGGACGCTCGAGGCCGCGGCGCGGCTTGGGTACCACGCACAGTGGTGGCCGCAGCAGTACCTCCCAGGGAAGAGCCAGCTCGAACGCAACCTGCAGCGTGCCGCTCAAGCCGGCGGAGAGGTCACATGATGGCAAAGGGAAAGACCGCCCTGAATCTTATTGGTACGCCCGCCGACGCAGAAACTCGCGTGCACGACGATCATCATCTGTCGCTGCGATTGTGGTTGCGGCTGCTCACCTGCACGAACCAGATCGAGAACCGCATCCGGCAGAGCCTGCAAGCCCGGTTCGAGACCACCCTACCGCGCTTCGATCTCATGGCGCAGTTGGAGCGCACCCCGGATGGACTGAAGATGAGCGAGCTGTCCCAGCGCATGATGGTGACCGGCGGCAACGTCACCGGAATCACCGACGGGCTCGAGAAAGAGGGCCTCGTGGTACGCGAAGTCGATACGGCCGACCGACGCGTGTTCCGCGTCAAACTCACCGTGGAGGGCAAGCGGCAGTTCCGGCGCATGGCCGGCGAACACGAGCAATGGATCATCGATCTGTTCGGGCCGCTGGGCACAAAGCAGAAGAAACAACTAACGGAGCTGCTCGGGCAACTCAAAGCGCACGTCAACGGACAACTCGGCGGCTGAGGCACCATGACGCAAATCCCACCATCACAGCTGACGCCGTTCCAACCGCGGCAATTCAATCCTCGGCACTTTCAGTGGCGTCAGGACGGACGAGTCGGCGTGGTGACTCTGAATCGCCCGGAGCGCAAGAACCCGCTCACATTCGAATCCTACGCCGAGCTGCGGGATCTTTTTCGCGCACTCATTGCGGCCAAGGAGATCCGCGCCATCGTCTTGACGGGAGCGGGTGAGAACTTCTGCTCCGGCGGCGATGTGCACGAGATCATCGGTCCTCTCACGAAAATGAACGCCGCCGGCCTGCTCGAGTTCACGCGCATGACCGGCGATCTTGTCAAAGCGCTGCGCGCCTGCCCGCAACCCATCATCGCAGCGGTAGACGGTGTCTGCGCCGGTGCGGGCGCCATCCTCGCCATGGCGTCGGACTTTCGCCTTGGCACTCCCCGAACCAAGACTGCGTTCCTCTTCACGCGGGTCGGGCTCGCGGGCTGCGACATGGGCGCCTGCTCGATTCTACCGAGGATCATCGGCCACGGCCGTGCGTCTGAGCTACTCCTAACGGGACGCTCCATGTCTGCCGAGGAAGGCCAAGCGTGGGGATTCTTCAATCGCCTGACGGCTCCTGCCGCCCTGCTCGCCGAATCGCTGGAACTCGCTTCGCAGATCGCACACGGGCCGACTTTCGCTCATGCCATGACGAAGAAGATGTTGCACTTGGAATGGGACATGTCCATCGATGCGGCCATCGATGCAGAAGCCGAGGCACAGGCGGTGTGCATGCAGACGGAGGACTTCCATCGCGCTTACCGCGCGTTCACAGCGAAGCAGAAGCCGGAATTCGAAGGCAATTGACACGAATGGGCAGCCATAACTATCTCGAATGGCCCTTCTTCGCGCCGGAGCATCGCGAACTCTTTACCCGCCTGGATGCGTGGGCCGCACAACACCTTACAAATCGAATGGGCGCGGAAGACCGTGATTCGATAGACAATGCGTGCCGCGGGCTGGTGCGCGATTTGGGACATGCGGGCTGGACCCGCTACTCAGTCCCGCGGGAAATTGCAGACTATAGAATCCAAACTCCGAGTTTCGACGTTCGCTCGCTCGCATTGATCCGCGAGACACTCGCACGATATGACGCTCTCGCCGATTTCATGTTCGCCATGCAGGGGCTCGGCAGCGGCGCCATTTCGCTGGCCGGCTCACCGCAGATCCAGAAGCGTTACCTCCCACGCGTGGCGACGGGAGAGGCCATCGCAGCATTTGCGCTCTCTGAATCCCATGCCGGCTCCGACGTGGCGGCCATCCAATGCAGCGCGCGCCGGGACGGCGACTCCTACCTGTTGAACGGCGAAAAAACCTGGATCTCGAACGGCGGCATTGCCGACTTCTATTGCGTCTTTGCGCGCACGGCGGCGGCGGAATTGCGCGCCGACGGTTCCGTGGCCGCGAGAGGCATCAGTGCCTTCGTCGTTGACGCCGACGCCCCGGGGCTGAGCATTTCACGCCGCATAGACGTTATATCGCCGCATCCGCTCGCCACCGTCAGCTTACAGAGTTGCCGGATTCCGTCCAGCCAACGGCTGGGCGCCGAGGGTGAAGGATTCAAGATTGCGATGCGCACGCTCGATATCTTCCGAACGTCTGTAGCGGCTGCGGCCATTGGATTTGCGCAGCGCGCCCTCGACGAAGCCATTGCTCATTGCTTGGCGCGGTCAATGTTTGGCAAGACACTGGCGGAGTTCCAGCTTACGCAGGCGGCGCTCGCGGACATGGCCA
>Ga0179592_10000328_pt1 | contig 19029 bp, 19 predicted proteins | sample CZODoug2_1_08_16_FD_148623 | JGI IMG/M metagenome (GOLD analysis project Ga0179592, IMG submission 148623) | Vadose zone soil fungal communities from Angelo Coast Range Reserve, California, USA - CZODoug2_1_08_16fungal (Illumina Assembly) | ecosystem: Environmental > Terrestrial > Soil > Vadose...
TTCGGAGCCCGCCCCACGTACACGGTGCGGGTTATGTCGCTGCAATAGTGGCCGAGTATAACACCCAGGTCCAGCACGACCAACTCATTTTTCCTCAGTCGTTTGGCGGTGGGGCGGGCGTGCGGCAGAGCGGCTCTTTCTCCGAAAGCGACTATCGTCTCAAAGGCCGGCCCTGACGCGCCTCGCTTTCTCATTTGATATTCAATCTCGGCTCCCACTTCAAATTCACGGATCCCCGGTTTCAACAGTTCGATGGCGGATTGCACGACTTCCCCCGCTAGGATGGCCGCCCGTCGCATTTGGGTGAGTTCTGCAAGATCCTTTCGCAACCTGAGTCTCTCCACCATGCCCAAAGCTGGAACCCATTGCACGCGTGCCCCAGCTGTCCTACGAAGGACTTGCAATTGTTTCACGGTGAGCTGGTTGGGATCGAACCCCACCCTCCGGGACCTCGAATCCTTCAAGAACTGGCCGACGGATTCAAACAGCGATCCTTTCTGCTGGACGATGCGGACTCTAGAGGTTTCTGCCCTGCCCTGCACCATGAACCTCCCGTCCGTTATGAGGGTAGTGCCCTTCCGCCCCACAACGAGCGCGCCTGAGTCCCCGGTGAAACCAGCCAGATAGAACCAGTTGGCCGGGCTGGTTATCAGTAGCGCGTCAACATTTGTGCTAGACAAATTCGAACTCAGAGCGCGGCGTCGATGATGCAAAGAAGTATTCATAAATGGAACGAGGAGACCGTGGTCTCCCCGTTTCTGTCCCAACTTGAAAGAGTGTTCCCTGAATTACCCCGGGATGATTCGCGGGGTCAGGAAGAATATCAGTTCTTGCGACGAGGTTGTGACGGAAGTCCGCTTGAAAAGATGCCCAATCAACGGCAGGCTGCCCACAAGCGGGACTTGCGTGATGTCCGTTCGCTGCGAAGACACGATAATGCCGCCGATTACAACGGTTCCGCCATCGGCAACGGTTACTTTCGTTTCCGCCGACTCGGTATCGAGAGCCGGGATTCCCGAAACGCGTGGGATACCGGTATCGATCTGCGTATTCTCCACCAGCACATCCATGAAAATCGTGCCTTCGGCGGTGATTTGCGGGGTGACTTCCAGTTTCAAGACGGCGTCAATGAACTGCACCGAGATGGTGTTATTGATGGTCGTCTGAATAGGAATCTTGGTACCCTGCTTGACGATCGCCTTCTCGTTGTTCTGCGTGATGACCTTGGGCTTTGAAAGAAGCTTGCCAACACCCTTGGCTTCCGCCGCGGTTATGAAGAGGTCCACAGCAAAATTGGGGGAACGGTGGCCGAGGAAGAGTCCGCTGGTCGGCACTCCCGCGGCAAGGTTGGTAACCAAAGGCATGGCACCGCTGCCTGGGGTTGTGGGGCCCGTCGCGCTACCAGTGGTGACGATAAGCGGCGGCGTTATGGCGCTCTGATTGATTTGACTCGTACCGACGGTCGTGTCGCCACCGATAATATTTCGTCCGCCCAGCCCTGATCCGGCAAATGCCAGCTGTGTGCCAATATCCCGCGAAAAGGAACGCGACGCAGAAACCACGCGCGCTTCGATCTCCACCTGCTGCGCCTTGCGGTCTAGTTGACGGATCAGGTTATCAAGGACGGGGATCACCGAGGGAATGTCGCGAATGATGAGCTGGTTCGACCGTTCGTCGAACAAAACATCGCCGCGTGAGCTGAGAAACTTCTTCAGCGTCGTGGCCATTGTGGCAGCCTTGGAATAGCTGAGCACGCGAGTCAGGGTAACTGGAGCGACCGCTTCGGCTTGCGCCTTTTCCAAATCGCGCTGCGTCTCGGCTTCCTTCTGGAGAGTGGAGCGCGTGGCGATCCGCAAGACATTGCCGTTGAGCTGCTTATCCAGGCTGTTGTTCTGCATGACGATGTCGAGCGCTTGATCCCAGGGCACTTCATCCAATACGATGGTGAGAGTCCCCTTGACCGCCGGATCAAGTACCACGTTCAGGCCGCTGATTTCGTGAATCAGGCGGAAGAAGTCCTTCAGGTCCACATCCTTCAAGTTCACGGAGATCGGCTCGCCAGTATATCTTCCGACTGGGGCTGGTGCTGCCGAGGCCTGCGCTTGAGACGATGTTGCCATCGTCGAGGCAGCTGCCCCTGCTTGCTGAACTGCCTGCTGGGCCGCCGCCTGCTGCGTCGTGGAATCCGGGCGAACAGGTTCCTTGTTCCCACTGAATGATGCAAGCGTAACTGAGGGCTGGGTCAGTTCGCTTGGCAAAGCGAAGCGAGAAGCAGAAATCTTCAACTCCCTAGGCGAATGACGCGCAACCACCTTGGGAGACTCCGCGACGTGATTAAATTCCGGTCCGGCCTTCTCATTTTGCTTCGAGGTCAAAGTTGTAACACTCGAAACCGGCTGCACGGGAGTCGCGGACGGATTTTCAAAGTAAATAACCACTGCCTCGCCGTCGCGTGAAACCTGGTAGGGGGTCGCCGTGGTGAGGTCCACAACTACGCGGGCGACATCCGGGCGGTATTGCCCAATGCGCACGCCGCGCACGGGAGCAGATGTCCCCGGGATAACCGTCTTCTGCACCGCTAGACGGGCTCCCGCGAAATCCAGCACCAGGCGATCCGGGTTCTGCATTCGGCCGGCGTGAACGTCCAGACGTCCTTCGCCTTCCACGCGAACCGCCGACCGTTCCGGCGCTTGCGTAATGGCAACGCTGGAGATGACCGCCGAGGTCGCCGCAGCGGGCGCCTGCGTCTGCGCAAACAGTGGGCTGCTCGCCAGCGCCACGCCTGCAAGGATCAGGTAGCCATGCCGTAGGGCCGGCCAATTCGTCTTCATTGCTGTTCTCCTGGACTGGAGTAAATTCGTTTATTAACCTGGTGTTCGACGGGTTTCCCGAAGGCATCTTTTCCTTCTTCATGGAAGGAAACGCCGTCCATAGAAATCTTTTCCACGCTGCCGTCGTACAAACGGTCTCCCTCACGCAGAAAATAAGTGCGCGCTTGCGGATTCGAAACCACCGCAATCATTCCATTCGGTGCGCGGACAATGCCGTCAAGGCGCAGCGTGCTGACCTGCAAACCCAATTTGCCCGGAGGGAGATTCAGTGGTGCCTTCCCCCCCTGCCGGCCGAGTAAAGATTCAAACGGATCCCGGCGAGCCTGTCTCACTTCGCTCTCCGCGGCCGCTGGCGCGGTTCCCGGAGTCTTGGGCTTTTCGACCGCTTTCACAGCCCGTTTCGCAGGAGACTTTGTCTTCGCGACCGGCTTTGCGGCAGGCTTTGCCGCTGGCTTACCGGCTGGTTTAGCCACCGGCGTTGCAGGTTTCGCCGTTTGCGGCACAGGTTTAGCCGCCGGTGCGGCGGGTTTCGCCGCTGGTGCTCCGGGTTTGGCCGCGGCTGGTGCTGCCGGCTTGGCTGGCTGCTGCGCGGGCTTGCCTGCGCCTTGTGCGGGCTTCGCACTGTTGGGCGTTGAGGGGTTCGCCTGCGCCCGCAATCCGGGCGTCGCTGCCGCGATCAAGATCCCTAGTCCAAGAGTTATCACTGAACGCATAGTTCGCTCATTCCCGCTCAGGGTTTCCCAGCCGCGCCAGCTGCAGGCTTGGCTCCGGCTGCCGGAGCCACACCAGCGTCGGCGGGCTTGGTGAAGAATGTTGTTGCCGTGAAAATCCCAGAAACTGTTGTTCCCGGACGCACCGGGTATTTCGTCCCCTTCGCCTTATCTGGATCGTCAAAAGACAGGTCGCCCACATTGATGATTCTCGACAGGCGCCCTAATCTTCCGAAGAAGTCCAGAAGATTGAAGTACGGGCCATCGGCCTGCACTTCAAATGGCATCTCGTAGTGGTATTCCTTGGGAACGATGGCTTGCGCCGTCAAACGCCGGATTTGCACGCTGGAGGAACTCGCCGCTCCCTGCAACAGTCTTATAAATTCGTCGGTCTCTTTTTCTTCGGGCACGATGGTCTTCAGCGTCTCCAGTTGCTTTGAGAGCGCATCCATCTGCTGCTTTAATTCTCCGTAGCGCTGCTTGTAAACCGACAGTTGCTGGACTTCCTGGCTTAACTTGGCGCGCTTCTGGACGGCTTCGTCCACTTCGTCCCGCTCCCGGGCGATTGGTGAACCAGGCACGTAAACACCCACCAGAACCAGCACAACAGCTACCGCCGCAGCCACCAAGGCTTGCATGATCACGGACATGTCTCGAAACGGATTAGCCATGGCGCTCCCCTATCCTTTCTTCGCCGGCGCCTTCGCAGCCGCAGCGGGAGCCGGACTATTTGCCGCCTTGCTCTGCGCTGCGTTGGGCGGAGTGATTTCAGCTGAAATCTGGAACGCGAACGACTGCACTGCCGTGTTCTTATCGTCCTGCTTCGCTTCCTTGATTTCCACTTTCTGGAAATAACCGGAGCGTTTTAGTGCGGTAATAAAATTCGCAACCGAGTTGACGGAAGCGGACGTGCCTTCCATCGAAAGTACGCTGCCTTTCCGGACCATCTCGGTGAGCCAAAGATTTTCAGTCCGCGAAACGGTGTTGGCGACCATGTCCAGCAGTTCCTGCCCGCCGGTGCGATCGCGCTGCAACTGCTCGATGGTGGAAACTCGTCGTTGCAAAAGGTCCTTTTGCTTCTCGAACAGTTCCACTTGTTGCTTGGTCTGTTCGAGTTCCGTTTTTTGCGCGGTCAACCGCTTGATTTCCGCATTTTCTTTATTCAGTTGGTTCTGCCAGGTGAAGTAGAAAAATCCCAGCACCAGGGCGCCGAGAATCAGTCCCGCGCCGATGAATACCACCGGCATCGCTGCTCCGGTGTCCACGGGACGCCGTGCGGCCTTTGGTCGAATTTGTCCAAGAAGGTTTATGCGGATCATGGCTAATCGAAGCTCCTCAGCGCCAGACCTACGGCAATGGCCAGCCGCGGCGCCATTTCGCGAATCTGGTCATCACTGTGCTTGCCGGGATCGATTTGCACTTTGCGGAATGGATTCAATTCTTCCACCGGCATGGCAAACTCTTCCCGCAATAAGTCCACCAGCCCGGGAACGCGCGCCGTCCCGCCCGCAACTACGATCCGTTGAATGTTTTCGCCACTGGCGGTCGCCCGGAAAAAGTCGAAAGTTTTTTGGATTTCCAGCGTCAGAATGTCGGAAACGCTGCGCAGGATCTGTTGCTTCTGTTCGTCGGTGACGCTCGGCAAGGAATCGCCTCTCTTCAAGCGCTCCGCATCTTCAAAGCTCAGATCCAATTCCTTCTGCAGCGCGTCGGTATATTGATTGCCACCCACGCTGACGTCGCGCGTGAACAGCGGCACGCCCCCGCGCACGATGTTGATGTTCATGACGCTCGCGCCGATGTTCAGTAGCGCCACCGTCTGCCCCGCATCGGGTTCGTAATTGATCTCAAAGCAGTTCTGCAAACCGAAAGCGTCGATGTCCACCACCACCGGCGTCTTGCCCGCCTGCGCCAAAACGTTGGTGTGGTTCAGAATCTTGTCTTTCTTAACCGCCACCAGCAGAACGTCCATCTGCGAGTCCATGGACTCCAGCAGTTGATAACTCAGGTTCACGTCGGCAATATCGAACGGAATGTGCTGGCTGGCCTCGGAAGGAATTCGATCGTACAGCTCATCTTCCGTCATCAAGGGGAGCGGCACGCGCTTGACGATCACCGAGTGGCCTGACACAGACGTCGCCACGTTCTTCGTCTTGATGCGCTGCGAGTCGAATATCTTGCTGATGGCGTTGGCTACTTGTGGCGCATCCATAATGGCTCCGTCCACAACCGTGTCCGGCGCCAAGCTTTCCATTCCAAAACTCACCAGCTCATAGCCCGATTTAGCCGCTTTCAATTCCACAGCCTTAATCGAACTGGATCCGATGTCCAGTCCCACGAGTTGCCGGCTCTTTTTTCCCATTCCCAACATTTCGCGGCCTCTCTCCCTGTTTCTCGCGCCAGACTACCGGCGCCTCGCAGTCGCCTGGCTCATCTTTCGTTCCATCCAGCGGTCCAGGATCGTTTTACGCAGTTTCCAACGGTTGCCGAGTTTAAACGCGGGAATCTCGCCCTCGGTGATGTAACGGTACAGGGTATCCGGGGAGATGCCCAGATACTGTGACGCCTGCCGCACATTCATCACTTCGCGCGATTCGCTCACGAGAACGCCACCCCGGCATCCGGATGAACTACAAAATTTAACGACCGTGAGTTGCGCCGACCTGCGCTTGCGGAGGTTGTGAGGGCGCAACCCGTGGAAGCTTTATGACATTCTACCACTCCGAGCGTCAAGGGAATCTATAGGGCTGTTGCCCTAAGAATACGGGTAGTTCTAGGCAGTTTGGGGGGTATTGACCGATAGTACCCTGTCAGGTAGTGGATATCCCTGGATTGGACTACAATTAGTTGTGGTTTTCTCCGCCCCTCTACCTGTACCCAGGGACGGTTATCCTTTGAAATCAGTCCTAAAGCTCGATATAGTACTACTCGGAATTTGCCCTACTGATCCGTTTTTCTCTTGCGCTTGATTCTACTTTTCGAATATTTTTGCCGCGTGCTCGATATCTTGACGGCAGTTTTAGCTAAACTTTCTCACGCCTTATCCAGCATAAGAGATTTCCACAGGGCATCGACCCGCTTCCTTGTGTGTTCATCCATCAATATCTCATCCGGCCAAGGTCGTGTAAATCCTTCCGACGGCCATTTACGTGTTGCGTCGATCCCCATCTTCGATCCGAAGTCTTGCATTCGCGCCGCGTGATCCAGCGTATCCATTGGACCCAGCGAAAACTGCACGTCCCGCTCCGGATCCAACGCACACAGCGTCTTCCAAACTACTTCACTGTAATTGTGAATATTCACGTCGTGGTCCACCACCACGATCACCTTCGTGAACATCGCCTGCCCCAGCGACCAAATTGCATTCATGATCTTTCGCGCGTGCCCCGGATACGACTTTCGAATCGCCACGATCATCAAGTTGTGAAAAATCCCCTCGGCCGGCATCGCCACATCCACAATTTCCGGATACTGCATCTTCATCACCGGCAAAAACACGCGCTCGACTGCGTGTCCCATATAAAAATCTTCCTGCGGAGGCGGGCCCACGACCGTCGTCAAGTAAATCGGTTCTTTGCGGCGCGTCACGCATTCCACGTGAAAAACCGGGTACTCCCCTTCCAGCGAATAAAACCCCGTGTGGTCCCCGAAAGGCCCTTCCGTGCGCATTTCATTCAGATTGACGTAGCCCTCCAGCACAATCTCCGCGTTGGCGGGCACTTCCAAGTCGTTGGTCTCGCAAGGGACCATTTCCACTGGCTCGCGTCGCAAAAATCCCGCAAACATCATCTCGTCGAGGTCCGGCGGAATCGGCAGCATCCCTGCCAGCGCCGTCGCTGGATCGGCTCCAATCACCACGCTCACGGGAATTCTGCCTTCGGGATTCTTAGCCCGCGCTCGCCGAAAATGCTCTGCCCCATGCTTCTGTGTCTGCCAGTGCATCCCGGTCGTCCGCTCGTCGTAAACCTGCATGCGGTACATCCCTACATTCCTTTTCCCAGTTTCCGGATTCTTCGTGAACACCAGCGGAAATGTGATGAACCGCCCGCCATCCTGCGGCCAGCATTTCAGGATAGGAAAATCAAAAAGGTTGACGTCGCTTCCCTTCTGGATCACTTCCTTGCACGCGCCGGTCTTCACGCTCTTCGGAAAGAACGATCCAAGCTCCGCGAGCTTCGGCAGCATCTTGACCTTGTCGAAAAATCCTTGCGGCGTCTCCATTTTCAAGAATCCCTGGATGCGCTCCGCCACCTCATCCAATTCATTCACTTCCAACGCCAGCGCCATCCGCCGCACGCTTCCAAACGCATTGATCAACAAGGGATAGCGCGATCCCTTCGGCTTTTCAAACAGCAACGCCGGCCCTAATCCGCAGGGTTTGGGGGCCGGAGCTTTAGCTCCGACGTTTTGCTTCTCTGATACTCCGGGCTTTAGCCCCTGAGGAGTTGCTCCTGCTCGCGTTTGCCGCCCCAGCCGCTGTACCACTTCCGCTATCTCCAGCACCGGGTCCACTTCCGCGCGAATCCGCCTTAGCTCCCCTTCCTTCTCCAGCCTTTTCACAAACTCCCGCAAATCCGTGTAAGCCACTCATGCCTCCCAGTAGCACAGGCTTTAATTCACCCTGAGTAAAGCGAAGGGCCTGTGCCTACCGATCCCAAGTAAGCCTTGTACCCTGAGTCGAAAACTTTAACACGAAGGCGCCTTGGCCTCGCCCTGGCTCACACACGATTCCCTAAACCGCCGGAGACCTTCTCCCGCTCCACGTTATGCGCGGCCTGGACTCGACGCAATCGCATCTTAAGTCGCGTTCGTTTCAACATGACACAAACTGTCTCAGACTGACTAGAATCGCTGTCAGCCTTCCGCCTACATTACCTTGGGCAATCGTTCGCCTCACTCTAAACGCTGAATCTTCAAGAACTTACTGACATCATCAAAAACTGGTTACAGTTTATCGCCTCCCTCAGGTTGGCCGTCCAATTGCACCTTATCCTGCTGGCATTGAAGAGATCGTTCGCACACATTGTCTGTGCGCGTTGCTCGAAGAGTCTCGCAACCTTACTATGGCGGGACCATAGGCCTGGCCAGCTAGAAAAAGAGAATGGGAAAACCGGGAACATCCTGGCAGATTTTTCCGCCAGTTTGCACCAAGTTCACTTACGAGGCATGCTGAATACACTGCACTTGATTCGACTGGATTATCTGTCTTGCATTCTGACCGTTCTCGCCACCGTCCTCATTGGCAAGAAACTCTGGCAAGGCTGGGTCGTTGCTGCCCTCAACAGCGCCGTCGTTTGCGTCATTGGCGTCCGTACCGCACAATTCGGTTTCGTTCCCGCCAACCTTCTCTGCATCGCCCTTTACACCAGCAACCTCGTCAATTGGCGCCCCAAAAAGCAAGACCAGTAATTTTTAACAAACGACAGTGAAGCATTCGTTTGTGCCTAAACGTAGAATCTTGGATCTCTTCCGACTTGCCGACCACCCGGAAGTTGGCCAGACCAGTCAATACAAGCGTTTACCGGTACCTATCCGGTGGGCGCTGCGTTAATCAGGCGCTTGCCAGGGTCAAGACGCAGAATAAATTTGTCGAATCACAGGGAATACGGACCGGCGGGACAAAAGGAGAGAAGCGCTCGGTAACCTCACAAGCGCCTCCTCTACTACTACAACGTAAACCGTACCTCACTGGATCACCTCCTTCTCGGCAGCAACGGCGATGTCGACAAGTTTGTCGAGTGATCCGAGTAAAGCGAGGGATCGGAGAGATGTCAGAACAAGCCTTTCCCTATCGGGGTCAGCTCTTGCTGATCAGGAAACAGACGTCTGAAGTTACGCCTTTTATTCTCGGGGCTCATGAGACAAATAAAAGAGAGCTCTGTTTCGGCGCCATCTCTGAGGTGCACATGATTTGAACTCGATTATTTGGTGCCCTTCGAACTGTTCTGGAATATGTCGCCTTCGTAATGGGCGGCACGGCGCTTCTGGTGATTTTTGCCCGCGGCGTGGGAATCCTCTGGTCATTCAACCCCGAATTTGTCCATCCCGGCTTCCGCGCGGCCTTGGTTTCGGGTTGCATGTACTTCTACGCGCTCTTGGTCTACATGCCCCGGATCATGATTTGGGGCTTAGTCATCCCGCAGGTACTGAGCTGGATTTTCGTCGCCGCCCTTTTGTATGTCTGTGCCCTGCTTCTTGCAAAAACGACTTCCGGGACACTCATCCAGCGCATTGTGTTGGCCCTGATTTCCCTGTACTGCTCTGGCCGAGTGATTATGTTTTTCTCTCCGGCCCTTCTCCACGATATGGCATCTGGTTACTTCACAATGATTTTTGCTGGGTTGTTAGGCGGTGTTTATGGGTTCTGCTTGTTTCCGCGCGTTCGCAGCGAATCCCCGCACACCTCGCCCATGCTCTTGAGACATTGGATTATTGCCGGCGCTTGGATTCTGCTCTTCTCCGCTAACTTGGGCCGCACCGAGTATCAACTAAGCAAAATTCGTTCCATCAAAGATCCCCAGCTTCAATTACATTTTGTAAAATGGACGCCCGCGAAAGGTGACGTTCGGGAAGAACCAATAGGAAAATTTGAATCTGGCAACCGCTATCTGACGGATCTTGAAATCGAACAACTGCGCGCCGCTGGTCTTACGGGGATACTCCAGAGATGGGGTCACACGGGAAATGACTCCCCAGCTCCTTTGGGGGTCTGTCGTTTTGTCATCGTGATGTCGCGCCCCGTCCAGGAGACTGTTGATCTGCCAAAGCCTGCGGCCGGGGATATCCTGTACCTCCAAACCGAACAGGGCTGGAAGGTGTTCCCCCCATCTGCACCGACGGTCAGCAGGACAGTGCGACTCACTTTCTCCGGCCCGGAACCCCACTTGAATATGCCAAGCACACGTTACTCCATCGATATCGGCCTGGGTCATCTCGCTGACATTCCTTTTATTAATTCGGCCTTTTCGTGGCTTCCGAACGAATTTCAAGCGCCCATCCCCTCTTTCCCTAATGCGCCCAGTGCCAGTTCCGTGTCTCCTTAGCTTCAGAATCCTTCCTGGATATTTCCCATTCCGAAACTTGCACTCGCCGCTCGTCACTCGCAATTCCACCCGCAGGGAGTATCCTGTGGGTAGCCATATGAACCGCGTCTACCTCGATTTTAACGCCACCACGCCCGTCGAGCCCGCTGTGCTCGACGCCATGCTTCCCTATTTCTCCGCAGAATTCGCCAACGCTGCCTCCATCCACACTCCAGGCCAGCGCGCTCGCGCCGCCGTGGAAACTGCTCGCGAACAAGTGGCGGCCCTGGTCGGCGCCCGCCCCCAGGAAATCGTCTTTACCAGCGGCGGCACAGAATCCGACAACCACGCCATCTTCGGCGTCGTGGCACAGCCAATCCTGGCTGTGCGCTCCGGCGATGTCAGCAGGCACGTCATCACCACGGCCATCGAACACGAAGCCGTCCTCAACACCTGCCAGGCGCTCGAAAAAGAAGGTGCGAGCGTCACCTATCTACCGACAAATCGCAACGGACAGATAGATATGGAGGAGCTGCGCCGCGCTATCCGGCCGGAAACAATTCTCATCACCATCATGCACGCCAACAATGAGCTCGGCACCGTCCAGCCGCTCGAAGAAATCGGCCGCCTCGCGAAGGAAGCCGACATTTATTTCCACACCGACGCCGTGCAATCGGCGGGAAAAATCTCGATCGACGTCAACAAGCTCCAGGTGGATCTGCTCTCAATTTCCGGTCACAAGCTCTATGCGCCCAAGGGCATCGGCGCTTTGTACGTTCGTGGCGGAACACGTTTGCGCCAGCTTCTGTACGGAGGCCATCACCAGCGCGGCTTCCGTCCCGGCACGGAAAACGTCGCCGGAATTATGGGCCTCGGCAAAGCCGCGGAAATCGCGCGCAAGTCGCTCGTCGAAGACGCCCAGCGCATCTCTGCCCTCCGCGACCGCTTGCAGCAAGGTCTCCTGCACCGCGTTCCGCAGTCGCGTGTGAACGCCGCCTCTGCTCCGCGCACTCCAAACACCACAAATCTCGTCTTCCCCGGTGTCGAGGGCGAAGCCCTCCTTATTGCGCTCGATTTGAAGGGCCTCGCCTGTTCCACCGGAGCCGCCTGCTCCTCCGGCGCCGTTGAACCATCCCACGTCCTCACCGCCATCGGTCTGCCGCCGGAAGAAGCTCGCGCCAGCCTGCGCTTCAGCCTCGGCCGCCATACCACTCCCGCGGACATCGATTTCTCCTTGAACGTGGTCCCCGCCGCCGTCGCCCAACTCCGCGAACTCTCTCCTACTTATCGCAAGGAGGCCACCGCTCACTCATGATGCGAACGCCTCGCGTTTCTCGAGCCTTTGTAGTGGCGCGGCTTGCTGCGCCCTTGGCATTGCAGTGCAAACAAATGGAAACCTCGTCCGCTATAATGGAATGAGCATGAACGCAGCCGTCCAATTCGACACCCTCCCTGAGCGCGCGGAAACACAGCGCGGCCTCGTTGCCGTCGCCATGTCCGGCGGTGTCGACTCTTCCGCCGTCGCCGCCCTCTTGCAACAGCAAGGCCGCGCCGTCGTCGGCCTCACCATGCAACTCTGGAACCAGCGCCGCCTCCCCGAGCTCCAGGGCGACGGCCCCGCGCAGCACCGCTGCTGCTCGCTCGACGATGTGTACGACGCCAAGGCCGTGGCGCAGCACCTGAATTTTCCGCACTACGTAGTGAACTTCGAGGAGCAATTCGAGTCGCGCGTCGTTCGTCCGTTTGTTGACCAGTACCTCGCCGGGCGCACGCCCATTGCGTGCACTAATTGCAACACCGATGTAAAGTTTGAACCGCTCCTCCGCATGGCGCGTCAGATTGGCGCGGAGCGACTGGCCACCGGCCACTACGCGCGAATTCGCAAGAACCACGCAACCGGCCGCTGGGAATTGCTGCGCGCGCGCGACGACTCTAAGGATCAATCTTATTTTCTGTGGGGCCTCTCGCAAGAACAGCTTTCGCGCAGCGACTTTCCTCTCGGCGAACTTACCAAGGAAGAAGTTCGCGATTTAGCCCGCCGCGCGAATTTGCCAGTTGCCGAGAAGCCGGAAAGCATGGAGCTTTGTTTCGTGCCCACTGGCAACTACGTGCAATTCATCCAGGCGTATTCGCTCGAGCGCGGAATCCCTTTGCAAAATGGCGAAGGTGAAATCGTCAACGAAAACGGCGACGTGATCGGCCACCACAACGGCGTTCACAATTTTACGATAGGCCAGCGTAAGGGGCTTGGCTTCGCCGCCGGCAAGCCGCTCTACGTTCTCTCGATTGATCCAGAAAAGAACCGCGTCGTGGTCGGCGAAGACGATGTCCTCCGAAAGACAAGCTGCGAAATTGAAGGCGTGAACTGGATTTCCTGTGATCAGCCGCGCGGCCCGCTTCGCGCCTTCGCCAAAATCCGCCACAAGCACGAACCCGCCCCGGCCACCATCGAGCCGCTCGACGCCGCCACTGCGCGCGTCACGTTCGACACCCCGCAGCGCGCCATCACCCCCGGCCAGGCCACCGTCTTCTACGACGGCGACATCGTCCTCGGCGGCGGCTGGATCCGCTGAGATATCAATGGCAATGCTTAATTGGAATGTGAAGAAAGTTCAGAATCTAACAGGCGCGGAGATTTGGCTCTTTATTGTGGCACGCGTCCTGCTCGGATTCGCGGCTGGAATTCTCGTGACACAATATTTCCCCGGAGTCGCCGCACTGGTTGTGTTTCCGGCGCTCGCAATTGGCGTAGTTCTATTTGCGATTGCTGCTAGAGGTCTATGGAGGCAAACGAAGACTGACAACTGAGAACTCATCAAATAAAAAGTTCTTCTTCCTGCTGCTCGCGCGGCTCGTCGCCGCTGCGCCGGCTGCGGCGCGACCGCAGAAGATCGAGCCCCACTTTAATTCCCTGCACCAGCGCTGACGCCTTCTGAACCGGTCTCCAAAAACTGTGACTGAACTTCGAGCCCGCATCCTCAACCGCTTCAAGCGTCCCCGTCAAAATGCGGTCCGCATGCAGCAACTGTCCGCGAAGCCGGTCTGCCGCATCTGTGAACACGCGATCGATCTTTTGCGCCTGTCCGCGCGCCAGATACACGATGTGCGACGCGTCATTCACCATGTTGGAGATTTTCGGCTGTGTGTCGTCGAGAAGAATCTGCGCGCGCGTCAGTATCGGCCCAACCCGCGAATGCAAATCGCCCACCAGGCGATTCATGTTTTCCGTCGTCCGCCGCAGTTGAAAAAAGAGCAGCGTGAGGATCACGACCTGCACCACAAGCGCTGCTGCAGCAACCAAACTGAATACTTCGAGCCACACTTGCATACTCGCCCCGTACGCCTCACCGGGAGGCGCCACTCCATCTTACGGCCTAGTCGATCCCCTAAGACTTCGACTGGCGCAGATATGCTTCGCGTCCGGCTTCCACTGCCGCCGTGATGGAATCCTTCTTGCTGACCGCAATTTCCTTGCTGCGCTCGATCAACTCATCCGCGCGTTCCCGCAGTTCGCGGGCTTTCTTTTGAGCGTAGTCCTTGCCCTCGTCCGCCTTTTTCGCCAGAAACTCGCGCGTCTCTTCCCCAGACTTCGGCGCAAACAAAATTCCTACCATCGCCCCAACTCCCAGCCCTACCATGAAATACGTCACCTTGGAACCCACATTGTCCGCCATAGCAACCTCCATGGAAACCGTAGCATAGCACTGCGAAGTGCGCAATCCGCCCTAACCGCTATACGCGCTCGAATGCGGTTACGGCGCTTTCGAATCTCCAAGCTGGCTCAGAATTCTCTCCGCGCTTTTCCGCGAAACGACGATGCTCAATTTCTCCAATCCCGCCCTCTGAATATTGGCCACGCTCCCAAACTCTTTCAATAGTTTCTGAGCGGTTTTCGCGCCCACTCCTGGGATTTCGCTTAGCACCGTCTCCGTCTGCCGCTTCCCTCGCCGCTGGCGATGAAAGGTAACAGCAAACCGGTGGGTTTCATCGCGAATCTGCTGAATCAGGTGCAGCACCGGCGAATGTCGCTCCAGCACAATCGGCTCGTCCTCCTGCCCCAGCACGTAAAGAATTTCCTCTTTTTTCGCGATGCTTGCCACCGGCTGATTGATGATGTGCAGCGACTCGAGAGCTTGCGCCGCGGCGTGCAACTGACCGATCCCGCCATCGATCAGGATTAGCCCGGGTAATTCTTTCTTCTCCTCCTGCAATCGCCGATAGCGGCGGCTCACGGCTTCGCGCATGCTCGCAAAATCGTCATTCTGTCGTATCTGCCGCAGCGGATTCCCATTGCCGCCCTCTTCGACGCGCCCTTGTTCTCCGCGCTCTTCCTCCCCGCGAATGATGAACTTGCGGTAGTCCGATTTTTTCATCCGGCCTTTTTCCCAGACCACCATGGAAGCAACGGTGTCCGTTCCCTGAATATGCGAAATGTCGAAACTCTCGATTCTGTGCGGCTCCTCAACCAGATTGAGCGCGTTCTGTAAGGCTTCGCCGATGGCCTTGGACGTCGGCTTCAGTACGCGGAATCGCTGTTCGAACGAATGCTTGGCATTGCTTTCCACCAGATCGAGGAAAGCGCGTTTGGTCCCGCGCTGCGGCGTGAAGATTTCCACTTTGTGCCCGGCACGCTCCGTCAGCGTCGTTTCCAATAATTCGCGATCCTCAAAATCCGCTGACACGTGAATTGCCTTCGGCAGATACTCCGCCTCCAGATACAGTTGCTTTAGAAGCGAAGTTACAAACTCCTGCGGGTCAAACTCCTGCAGTTCTTCCCAATAGAATTCGCGGCGATCGACCACGCGCCCGCCGCGCAAGTGGAAAAGGTCGGCAGCGACGAGCGGCGGCTCGGCGTAATAAGCGAGAACGTCGGTGTCATCTCCCTGCGCTGCGGCAATGCGTTGTCGCTCTTCAATATCCTCCAGCGTCCGCAGCAAATCGCGGTAAGCCGCCGCTTGCTCGAACAGTTCCTTCTCCGCCGCTGCCGCCATGCGCTCTTCCAGACTCTTGATCAAATCGCGCCGGCGCCCTTCCAAAAACAACCGCACATCGCGCGCGGCTTCGGCATAGCGTTCGTCCGTCGTCAACCCGGTTACGCAAGGCCCCAGACATCTCTTGATGTAGTACTGCAGGCAAGGCCGCGGGTGGCTGCGCGTCAGATCCACCGTGCAGGAAGGAACGAGGAAGCGCTTGTGCACGAAATGCAGAATGCGGCGCGCCAGGCTCGCAGGAAAGTACGGACCAAAATAGATTGACCCGTCTTTCTTGATGCGCCGCGTGAAATATACGCGAGGATATTTTTCCGCCGCCGTGAACTTGATGTACGGATAGGTCTTATCGTCGCGTAGAACGACGTTGAATTTGGGCCGGTACTGCTTGATGAGGTTGTGTTCTAGCGCGAGGGCTTCGCGTTCGTTGCCCACCACAATGGTTTCGAGATCGGCGATCTCTCGTGCCAGGGAGCCAGTCTTGGCGTCGATCCAACGCGATTCGAGGAAGTAGGAGCGGACGCGGCTGCGCAGGTTGCGTGCTTTGCCGACGTAAAGCACCGTCCCGCTGGCATCCTTGAAGAGATACACGCCGGGACTTTCCGGAAGTTGCGCGGCTTTTTCGCGGGGTTCCATGAAGGCTCAAAACACAAATCTACATTCGCCAGACAACTTCCATCATACTAGAGGGAATCGGAGTACAGGGAGACCTCCGTAACGAGCATGAGTTTACAGAAGACAATTCCACTCTTGGCGGCAGTTTTGTTGGTCTTTGCAGTATCGACCGCGCGTGCGCAGGACCCACAGCAAGAGTCGTCCTCAAAGCCACCGGAGTCCTCCCCAAAACCAGCCAAGCCAAACGACGACATGAAGCCGAAGTCCTCCTCCAAGCAGAAGAAAGACACCGCCACGCAGAACGCTCCCGATCAGCCCGCCTGGGATCCGCTGCGCGCGGAAAAAGACCTTGAAGTCGGCCAGTACTACATGAAAAAGGGCGACGTGGATGCGGCCATCGACCGTTTTCAGGACGCTACGACGGCGAAGCCCGGGTACGCCATCCCGTTTCGCTTCCTTGGCGAAGCTCAGGAAAAAAAGGGCTTGAAGAAACAAGCCATCAAGTCCTACCAGCGCTATCTGGATTTATACCCGCACGCGGAAGATGGGGACAAAATCAGAAAAAAAATCGATAAGCTTTACAAAGAAGTTGAGAAAGAGAAAAAAGGCTAGTCGCCGAATAGGGTTAGGGGTGAGGCTTCGCTTGTGGTAAGCGCGCTTCGCTCATGGTTTTCATATTCTGCAACAACCCAGCGATTGCCGGGGGCGCATTCCCTTCGTTAAAGAAAACTGACTTCTTCGTCCCGTCGCTAAACTGCACCTCGACCCACTCCACCAACTCGTCCGCGCACCCGGGACAGCCGATTCGTCCAATGAAAGCGGCTAGCGCTGGCGCGTCGATCGAGTGTAGTAGACCCTCCCAATCCTCTTTTGTGATCTTGCGTTTCACCTTCACATCGGGATACTTTCTCTTTTCCGAGAAGGTTCGGCTAACCGCAACGATCGACCCTGGCTTGATTGTGGTCTCCTCGCGGACACAGTAGCCATAGCACATGCCGGCGTAAGAGCCGGTGCGTACGCGCACGATGTGTGCAGTCGGAGATGCGCGTGGGGGCAGAGCCTGCTGCGCCAATGCACTGCCGATCGTGAGACCAACCACGAAGAGTAATGTGCAAAATCTCCTTCGCATGGGTCTCTCAGATGGCATGGGGACAAGTTCCGAAAATGACTTGATTACAGTTTAGCTCCGCACGGTAGTGGGCAAAGTTCGCGCTCTTCATTTGGCCAGCGAGTCCAGGAAGGTACGCGCACGGGCAAAATGCTCGAAGCGCTTCTCTTCTTCGCGAAATTCGCGGGAATGCGAAACCATGCTGCAACCTGACCGGCGCGTCGGGTGCTTCACGTGCAGCATTTCGTGAAACAAAACGTATTCCACGGCGCAAGCCGGAACGCCCGGGCGGTCCATGCGGCGATTCAGCAGAATTTGATTTGGCCCGGGATCGTAACACCCGAATTGCCGGCGCCAGCTTCGCGTGCTCCAAGCAATGTGCGGGCGCTGTAACTGGCCCGCAAAGTATTTCCCATTGAGCTGGTCGAAAAGTCCGTCCAGATCGAAGTGTTCCCCGCGAGGATTGGTGGCGGCCAGGCGAACCCGTCCGCGCCGCATGCGATTCATGCGGCTGCGCGTGCGGTTCGAACGGGCATACTCCAGATAAGGATCGGTAAGCTCTGGCGAAGCTTTTCGGCGATATACGCGCGCCAGCAATAACGCGGCCGCGCCTTCCAGCACGGCCCGCGGGGCACGCTGCAAAAGGTCGGAAAAGCGCACGTAAACAACTTCTTCGCGACGCCGGATCGTCAGAACCAAGCTCGAATAGGGATAAAACTCCACGCGAAAGCGCGGAGGCCGTCCATCGCAGCCCAGCCGCGTGAACATCCGCTGAAAAAGCGGCCCGCCTCCCGGCACCATCGAAGTTCTGCGGCGGCTCGATTTCATCTCTTTGGACAGATTCCTCAAGAATCAATTCTTCCTGCGGATGGGTGGCGGCGCCACTTTCTTTTTGGCCTTCTCCGCGTCATTCATGGCGTCGCGAGTGCCCTCGATGGCATCGTCAAGGTTATCCTTGTAAAGATCGCGTTCGGGTCCATCCGTGGATAATTTTTCCAAAACTACAAGAAACTCCTTCGTCCGCGAAGTCATCAGGTCGATCCCCTGCCGGATATTGTCCTGTTTCTCGAGCCCCAGCTGAATAAGATCCGCCGCATCGTCGACACAGCCCACGTAGGCATTCAGAAGCGAATTCAGCATGTCGCCGTGACGATTCGAGGAGGGATGCTCCAGCTCGTATTGGAATTTTTTCAAGCGATCATCAGCAAAACTCAAGAAAAGTTTAATCCGTTCGTTGACCGTCTCCGCGTCGCGAATCTTGTCTGCTTCCACCGCCGAGAGGTAATCCTTCTGCTGTTGTGCGCGGGCGCGCAAAAACGGCGGCGCAGCCAGGAGAAAGGAAGCCAGAAGTAAGAGTTGCATTTTGATTTTCATGGCTGTTTCTCCGCGGGAGGCGTAGCCGCGGCCTTTTCTGCCGGAGGGGCAGCCTCATGTTTTTCCACGGGCCGGCGCGGAAAAAGCATTTTCAGCAGCTCATCATCCATGCCCATCAGGTCCTGGCGGACAAGCTGGAGCGGCGGCTTGTAGCCTTCGGGAGATACCAAGATGGTTTCGTCAACCTCGCGAATTCCCTTTCGCACGTGCATCTCCAGTTGCCGGTACCCATTGGATTGCTTTTCCGCGTTGGGGTGTTGCTTCTTCAAGGCTTCCACAGCTGCTCGAACATTGTCCCGGTATTTCTCGAGCGTAAGGCCCAAAGCGTCATATTCGCCGGCTTTTCCGGCGCGCCGTGCTTCTTCAAACTGCGCATCTCCC
>Ga0179592_10000329_pt1 | contig 18933 bp, 16 predicted proteins | sample CZODoug2_1_08_16_FD_148623 | JGI IMG/M metagenome (GOLD analysis project Ga0179592, IMG submission 148623) | Vadose zone soil fungal communities from Angelo Coast Range Reserve, California, USA - CZODoug2_1_08_16fungal (Illumina Assembly) | ecosystem: Environmental > Terrestrial > Soil > Vadose...
GGCGTAAAGCCACCGCGGCAGAATGAGCGGCGATCCGGCATGAGCATTCACCCGGCGCGCAGCGACCCTGCGCCGCGCACCACGCCAGCGCATGATCAATCGCGCGATATCCCGACGCTTGAGATCGACGAGATCGACCGGCAGCAACAAGATGCCGGCGGAATGCCGCGCACGGCGCAGCCCTAAGCGAACCGAGCTTGCGAGTCCCGTTGCCCGATCCGCATTGGCAACGAAAGCCACTGAGCGACGGGGGAAACCCAACGTGTACCGAACGGCCCGACGCGGGATGACGACGATGATGCTGGAAGCTGCCCGGAAGGGCGACAGAGCGCGGATCGTGCGATGCAGGACGGACAGACCGTGGATTCGGGCGAGCGCCTTGGGGTGTCCGAGGCGAGCCGAGAATCCGGCCGCGAGCACCACGATCCGCAGCCTGGGAGCCTGTGCGAGGCTCCAGGGACTCGCGCCGCGTTTCATTGGTATCATAGCGGTATGGTGAGAAATAACGCGCAATTGCAGCACAGGCCGTTCTTGATGCCAATATGGCTGTCGGTGCTGGGCGCGCTGGTCGTAATGAGCTTCCTGGGACTCGAAGTCTGGGTTTGGGCCACGGCGGATTCGACCACCATTATAGTGGTCCGGCACGCGGAAAAAGAACTCGGCAGCGGCGACCCGCCGCTCAATTCCGCCGGCCAGGCGCGGGCCGAGCTGCTGGCCCGCATGTTTGGCGACGTTCATGCGCCGGGGCACATCGAGGCCATTTACGTGTCGCCGACGGTTCGCAGTCAAATGACGGCGGCCCCGGTGGCCGCGCGCCTCGGCCTCACGCCCATCGTTGCTCCACCGCACGATGCGCGGAGCCTGGCGCGACGCGTACTGCACGAACATTCGGGCGGCAGAGTCTTGGTGGTCGGGCACAGCGATACCGTGCCGGAAATCGTCAAGTCACTGACCGGTGCAAAGGGTTTGCCGCCAATCGAAGAGGCCGAGTACGGCACAATGTACATCGTCACGGCGCCTCGCGTGGGGCGCGCGGATTTTTTGCGCCTGACCTATTGAGTCGCTGCGCGAAGCATGATGGCTTTGCGCACGAAATCGACATGCCGACCGATGCCGAAGTCCGCCAACACCGCATCGCGAATACGGCGGCTCCCGTCGATCAGATAAGTGGCGCGCCGCACCCCGAATCCTAGGGGCCCGTTGACGCCATACATCTTGACGACCTCCTTGTCCGCATCGGACAGCAAGGCGAACGGCAGATCGAATTTCGAGCGGAACTTGGCATGGGTTTCCGAGCTTTGCGGACTGATCCCGACCACGCACAGGCCGGCGTTCTTGATTTCGCTCTGCAAGTCGCGCAGGGCACAGGCGTAGGCCGTGCAGCCGGGTGTGAAGTCGGCGGGATAAAAATACAGGACGGTGGCCCCGGCGCTCAGAAAATCCGTGAGCGATCGATCTTTGCCGGTGTCGTCCGGAAGCGTAAATTCCGGCGCACGTTCCCCTGTTTTCAACATCCGACGGCACCTCCCTTAATACATCGTAGCGAGTTTCAGCGCCCGGATGTGCGGACTTTTGGCACAATTCAGCCTTTGCTGCTACTATTCGTCGCCCTGAAAGGGGGAGTAGCTCAGTTGGGAGAGCGTCGCGTTCGCAATGCGAAGGTCGAGGGTTCGATCCCCTTCTCCTCCACCACCATCTAATTTGGGGCACGCCTCGGTAGCTCAGTGGATAGAGCGAGTGCCTCCTAAGCGCTAGGTCGCCGGTTCGATTCCGGCCCGGGGCACCATGGCTCCCATCTGCCCGGTAGGACACGCGGTCCCGACGTTGACCCGCGGATAACCGACGTGTCACATTGCGCATGTGACAGTCTTCAATCTCAAGCTCCAGCGCGGCGCGCCGATTTTCGAGCAGGTGGTGTTTGCCTCGATCGGAGCGATACTGCGAGGGGAATATGAGGTGGGTCAACCTTTTCCGTCCGTTCGGACCATTGCCTCGGATCTCAAGATTCACCCGAACACCGTGCACAAGGTCATCCAGTTGCTGATAGAAGAACGATGGCTGGAAGTTCGTCCTGGAATCGGCACGGCGGTAGCCAGCAGACCAAAAGCGCGAAGCGTGGATGGGCGCCGCTTGCTGCGTAGCGACGTGGATCGATTGGTCGCAAAGGCGCAGCGCATTGACGTGGGTTTGCAGGACGTCATGGACGAGTTGACCAAACAATGGAGCAAGTTGGAGCATAGTCAGGAGGACTGAATAGCCGTGATTATCCAAAGCGAGGCACTCAACAAGTCATTTCGCCGTCACGATGCGTTGCGCGGGATTTCTCTGGCCGTTCCCGAGGGCAGCATCTACGCGACCGTCTTCTTGTCCTCGCATGAACTCGACGAAATTGAAGGAAGCACAACTTATGTTGGGTACTTGGAGAACGGGCGCCTCCTCTTTCAAGAATCCATGGCTGAGCTCTCGGATCACGTTCGCGAAGTTCGGGTCACCTTGGGACATGACGCGCAGATTCCGCAGGGCTCGCCTGGAACCTGGATCAGTTTCAGCCTCATGGGCAATGGGCTGAGCTTTGTCGACGCTTATTCGAAAGGTTACGCCAGCGGGCGTTGTCGGCACGATCATTGGGCTCGGTGCCGATGGAGAGACCGCCGCCGGGCCGTTGCGGTTCAAGGCCCCCATGGGCATCGTGTCCACATCCGACGGAACTCTTTATGTGATCGACTACGATGGAATTGGAGGTGCGGACGGCGGCCCGGTGGTACGCAAAATTACTCCTGACGGAGTCGAGAGTAAGTTCGCCGGTCCCAACGATCGTGAGGACGGTGCGGAGTTCTTCGTACCCTGATCGAGTAGAGTACCGAGCATCTCCGAATTGGCATAGTATGAGTTCTCAAGGCTGCGCGTCCCGATTCATAACAAGTGGGGGAAACTGTCATGACGGAAAACGTCTATAAGGTAATCGAGTTGGTAGGAACCAGCACGGAGTCCTGGGAGAAGGCGACCGCCGCCGCGGTCACTCGTGCCGGCAAGACGCTTCGAGACCTGCGGGTTGCGGAAGTTGTAAAACTCGATGTGCAGCTGAAGAACGGCAAGGTCGAGGCTTATCGATCGCGCATCAGCGTCTCATTCAAGTACGAGAGCAAAAGCTGATCGTATCCGTCGAACGGAGTCGATCACATCGAGCAGCGGCGCCGTTCATCCCGGGTGAATGGCAATTGAGCTGCCGATTCACCGCGCACTGGCTCGAGCGCGTTCCCCCTCCGACGTTGTAACATGCGCATTCGTGACGACCGACCGGACGGAGCGCGGGTATTCCTATGCAAGAAGAAGCTGAAATTACCATCAACGGCACCAAGTTATCGGATTCCGAATCCATGACGATCCGCGTAGCCGTCGACACTCTGGCCAATGTGCTGGCCGAAGACCTCGGAGCGGAAGGCGATGGCAAGGCGCTGGCCGATCGCTATCTGACCGCGCTCAGCAGTATTCAGTCGCTGCTCGAGAGCCGTCAGACCCGCAAGCAGTGAAAGCCTGCATTCCATGTGCTTTGTAGTGAAAAGAACAAAACTTTATGCCGAATTCCGTACGACGAACGTTTACGGCAGCCGTGTGCCTGACCGTCGCCCTTTCTTGCCCGGGGAAGTCCAAGGCTGCCGAGACCCTCGGCATACGCGCAGCCCTCGACGATGCGGGGCAATATTTCACGGCGCCGCTGCGATGGGGCACGGAGGATTGGACGTATTTCGGCGTCACTCTCGCGGCAGTGGCCGCCGCTCACGAGTTCGACTCGAAGGTCCGTACGCATTTCGCCGCCGGTTCGAATGCGGCGCTGAACGCCAAGGACAAGAACAGCGCCCGCGACGCGCTTCCGGCGGCGGCTCTGATCGCCGGTACGTGGGCTACCGCGGGATATCTCGGTGATGCGGACGGCTACCGCGAGACCTGGCGGCTGCTGGAGGCCGGTGTGCTCAGTACCGTCACCGGGGAAGTTCTGACCCTTGCCGGCGGGCGCGAGCGGCCGGACGCAACCACGTCGCCCAATCAATGGCGCAAGGGCGGCGATTCGTTTCCCTCGGTCCACGCGAGCGCGGCCTTTGCGATCGGGATGACGTTTGCGGAGTCGGGCAACGATGAATACCGGTGGATTCGGCGCATCGTCGGGTATGGTATCGCCGGAGGCACGGCCTATGTCCGCGTCAAGAACAATGTGCACTGGGTATCCGACACCGTGGCCGGCGCGGCGCTTGGGATCGCGACAGCCCGCTTCGTGCTCAATCGGGACAACGGCGGTCACGCCCGGATCGGATTCCAACCGCAAAAGGATGGATGGATGCTGACCTACAGCGTACCCCTGCGTTAACCGGTACCAGGCTCTAAGGCTGCCCGTTCACGCAGCGTTCGAAACGGCCGCTGACCCGGTTCGCATACCACTGCGTCGTCAGTCGGCGCGTGATTTTTGGCCCGTGCAGTTCGATGTTCGGCACGGCGGCGCGCGGCAGATTCCGACGCTCGGAAAGCTCCGCCAGGGCGAAAACCCGCTGGTAAACGGGATTTTCTTCCAGATCCGCCGTCTTCGCCTGTTCAAGGGCGCGGCGGATGGCGTTATCGCCGGCCTCGAGGCGCGGTTCCAGCCTGCGTAGGGCGAGTTCCGTTGCCCCGGGCGCGTTTGGGTCCCCGTCATGCGCGACAAGCGCTCCATCGGCGACCAGCGGTATGCCCGAGGCGCGACTCACGGCGCGTTGGAACGCTGCATTCCGGCTCGCGTACTGGCCGGCGTTGAAATCGGCGAATCTGTAGAGATAGCGATCGTAGGGCGCCCGGTAGTCCAACAAGTGCGCGATGCCGAAGTAAACTCCGCCGCGGCGTGTGAATACTTCATCCGCAATGCTGGTCTTCACGGGATAGGGATAGGGATTCGCCGCGGAAAACCGTTCGGCGAATGCGACATGCACCTGCATGGGTCCGCGCGTGCGAATCGGGTTGCGGTCTGCGAAAAGGGTGCGACCCATCGGCACCGCTCCGATGAAATCCTCGTAAACATCGCTCAACTGCTTCTCCGTCTTGGCGCTGTCGATGCGATCGCCGTAGCTGCGTCCGGTCGGCGACTTGAGCTCCAACACACCATGCACGATCATCCGCGGTATCCCCGCGTGTACCGCCCGATCGTCGATTTCCCGCCACGCGATCGCCGCCAAGCCGGGTATCACCGGATCAACGCGGAATCCCGATTCCTGCTCGATTACTGCGATCACCGCGCAGATATTTTCATGTGTGGGCGCGACGGCTAGGACGTTGAAGGCAGAGTACATATCGGCCGCCCACCCGGCGCGATCCGTGACGGAGCGGGGCAGCGAACTCTCGATCAAATCGCGCGTCTGCGCGGGACTCGAGGCGGCCGGCCGGGAGCTCTGTCTTTCGCCCGCGCATCCTGCAATCAATGCCGAAATACCGAAGAGCATCCACAATGTAGCGGGACGGCAACGCTTGACGTTGGTCATTTCTCGTAGTGGTCTATGTCGTGAATCCACAGGTCATGATAGCCGGCGGACCTAACCCGCACAGGGGGACGGGCCACGAGTAAATCAGGGCACGCGGTCGGCACGCGCTGTAAAAAGTTCAAAAATAGAAACTGCTTGCAAACCAATTATCTACGGTTCAACTTGGGCCTCCCCTAGCTTAAGGGATAAGCTGGTCTCGCACTCGCAGTTCCATGAGCGGAGTAAGCGATGGAAAAAGCCGACGTCCAGCGTCTTGCGCTTGCGGATTACATGGCCTCCCGTCGCGCCGCGATTCTGGATGCGTGGCGAAACGCCATCAAGCGAGATCCCGCGCTCAACACCGGCGACTCGCTGCCTCGGGTGCAGTCATTCGATCACATTCCCGCCATTCTCTCGACGTTCGAGCGCGGGCTGCGCCAGGCGCACGCCGATGGAGTGGCATCGGCCAGGGATGCCGCCCAGGAGCCGGCGGCCGCTCATGGACTGCAGCGCTGGCAGCAGGGCTACGACCTGCGTGAGGTCACCCGAGAGCTCGGCAAGCTCAACGAATGCGTGATTGCCGAATTGGACGGGTATACGGGCGCCAATCCGCAAATCTCGCAGGTCGTGATCGCGGCGGCGCGCCGGGTGTGGGCCGCCTTGTGCAGCGCCGGAATTGAAGAGAGCGTCGGCCAATACTTCCAGCTTCAGCAGCAGGAAGCCGCGGGGCACGTCCGGGATCTCGAGAGCGCCCTGTCCGACATCCAAGAATTGGAAAAACAACGCGCCGACCTCTGGCGTCAGGCGGCGCATGACCTGCGAGGCAATCTCGGCGTCGTGGCGAACGCCACAGTGGGGCTCGCGCATGGAGCACTACACGAGGGGACCCGGGACGATTTCGTACGGATCTTGATGCGCAACGTGACGACGTTGCATCATCTGCTCGATGACGTGACGAGCCTCGCCCGCCTGGAGGCGGGCCGCGAACATCGCCAGATCGAGCCGATCGACGTTTCGCCGATATTCCAGCAGCTCTGCGAGGGCATTCGCCCTCTGGCGCAGCATCATCGCTTGTTCCTGCGCTGTGAAGGACCAGAGGGGTTCGCGGCGGACGGCGATGCGGTCAAGATTCGTCGTATTGCCCAAAATCTCATCCTCAATGCCGTCAAGTACACCCGGGAAGGCGGCATTACCGTGACCTGGGGCGATTGCGGTGCGGACGACCGCAATCGATGGGAATTACGCGTCGTCGATACGGGACCCGGTATTCATTCGGGTTCCGCCGAGCCGCTGGCCCAGGCGCTGAGTCATGCTTCGGGGGAGCCGGTGGCGGTCGAGCGGCCGTCGAAAAAGTCGGTGCGAGATGAGGCGGGCGAAGGGATCGGCCTGTCGATCGTCAAACGCCTCTGCGAGCTGTTGGACGCGACCGTCGAGCTGAAGTCGGTGAAGGACGTCGGGACGACGTTCCGAATCCTGTTTCCGCGGAAGTACCTCACCTAGCGACGCGCTCATAAGATAAACGCCTCGTACGGCCTTTCGAAGTGAGAGAGCACGTGTCCAGGCACGGCGGGAGGTGCGCGCGGCGGATGCAATTGCGACGCGAAACATTGCACGGCTCGGGCTTTGGCCCGGCGGGCTTCGAACGAGAGCACGAACCGCCCCCACCGCGCGTCCACAAAGGATCCCGGGTCCGAATGGTGCCAGGTCCAGACGGGATAGCGCGCGAGGGCGATTCCGTGGGAGCGGGCGAGAGCGATGCAGATTGTCCCGAGCGCATCATAGTCGCAGTGACCGTCGCGTTCATAGGGTGCGATCAGCGTCATCCGAGGTTCGATCAGAGCGAGCAGGGCGTTGCGAACCCGATTCGCAAATTGACCGACCTTGCCGTCGGGCAATCCCATGCGGACCACCGACACGTGGGTGAGGGACAGCTTGCGCAGCGCGCCTTTGAGTTCGTCACGCCTCACGAGGTCGAGGCCATGCCACCTGGGAAACGCAGCCTCTCCATCGGTGACGCTGACGATGGTGACCGCTCGACCGGCGGCGGCCCACGAATGAATCAGGCCGCCGGCCGCGAGCACCTCGTCATCCGGGTGCGGAGAGACGACGAGCAGCGGTACATTCTGCGGCGTCCACTCCGGCCGGTCGTCCAGCATTTCGAGCCATCTCTCTTCCGGCGTTCCGGCTTCTGCCGGCTCTGTCGACGACATCCTTGGCAATTCCACGTTGGCGTGTTGCATTTCTGTTCGGCCCTCATGAACCCGTTGCTCAAGCGTGGGACGAGAATCGCGTGCGGGCCCGGACGCCGCCTATCGGCAAACCCGCAGACTCCCTGTAGGAGACGAACCGACGGTGCGTGAGCGACGCAAATATCGACCGCGATTCCATGCAATCCGCTATAAAGGGCGGGTGAGATTGATTGCATGCTTCATTGCGGCCGCCGGTCTGGCGGTCATGGCCCCTGCGGCGTTTGCGGATGACGCAGTGTTTGCGGACGACGCTGCGGATCAACTCATTGCATCATCGGGCACGCCGGAGCCGGCCACCGGATTGGCGGATTCCGCGGCGCTGCGTGCCACCGTGTATGGCACGCCGCCGCAGGATATTGCACCCATGCCCGCCAAGGTGCCGCTGGTCGAGATCAACATGCACATGCCCTGGGCGCGGCCGGTTCCTGATGTCTTCTGGTTCGGCCGCGATCTTCGCGTGTGGTTTTCGTCGCAAGACAAACCCGCACCGTTGGCGATCGTCATTTCCGGTACCGGCGGCGACGGCAACACCACCGTGCTTTCCACCCTGCGTGGCGCTCTATATGGTGCCGGGTATCATGTACTGACGATGCCGTCCCCCACGTTTCCGGGATTCATCGTCTCCGCCTCCACTACCGGCGTCGCCGGCGATCTCGTTCAGGACGGACATGATCTTTACTCGGCGATGCAGCGAGTCGTTGCGCATTTGCCGGGCAAGGTGCGAATCACCGACATCGATATTCTGGGCTACAGTCTCGGCGGCGCCAATGCGGGTGTGGTCAAATCAATCGATGCGAGCGAGCACAAGCTCAATATTCATCGTGCCGTGATGATCGAGCCCCCCGTGAGTCTGTTCGCGTCCGTGGAACGTCTTGACAGGCTCTTCGCCATCAGCATCGGGTCCGGCGATGCCGGTGTCGAGCGCTTGTATCAAAAGATTTACGCCCAGCTTGCGAACCTGTACCGCGCCTCAGACCGCGTGCATGTCGACGAGAATTTTCTGTTGACTGCCGCGGCGGAGGTTCTGAATTCGGACGCCGAGTTCTCGGCGGCGATCGCGCTGACGTTCCGGATCGACCTGATGAACATGTTCTTCGCGGGCGACCTGTATGCCGGCACCGGAGTCGTGGTGGATCCGGGGGCTCCGCCGAAGGTCGGCGATTCACTCGAGCGAACCCAGCAGATTCTTCGCGGCAAACCTTTTTCTGAATATTTCACCAAGGTATTTGCGCCGTACTACCTGAAACGCCGCCCGTACTCCACTCCGGAATCCCTGATTGCAGAGAACCGGCTCGACATCATCGCCGACGCCTTGCGCAACGATCCGGACTACTATGTGCAGACGAACAGCGACGACCTGATTCTCGACAAAGCGGAACTCGCCTGGCTCAAAAATACGTTGGGGCAGAAAATCGCCGTCTACGACCACGGCGGACATCTCGGCAACATTGGCGATCGCCGGCAGGTCGCCGACATGCTGGACATGCTGGCAGGGCGATGGCGGGGCGCCGCGTCCGGCATTGCTCCATGAGAATTGCCGCGCTGGCCCTTGCCGCCATGGGCCTCTGCGGCTGCGCGCCGGAGGGAATGATCATCCATCGTATGCCGGCTGAGACGCCGGCGGCGGACAATGCCGCCGCCATCCAGAGAGCGGCATCGCTCGCCGCCGCCACGGAAGCGGCGGCGAAAGCCACGGCGGGCGTGGAGGCGCGCGGTGAAGCATCGCCCCCGCCGTTGACGCCGGCGGATGCGCCGCCGCCCAGGACGTACGATCCTTGGGAACCCCTCAACCGGTTCAGCTATCGGTTCAACGCGCGATTCGACGAGACGATATTCCTGCCCTTGTCGAACGGTTATCGCCGCGTGCCGTCGCCGCTGCGCTCCGGCGTCCACAATTTTTTCGCGAATCTGGCCGAGGTCGACACCGTCATCAACTACACGCTGCAGGGCCGGCTGGGACGGGGCGTGAGAGCATTGGGCAGGTTCGTGGTCAACAGCACCGTCGGTATCGGCGGGCTGTTCGATTTCGCCACGAAGTTACGCCTCGAGAACCCGCCCACGGGCTTCGGCACGACGCTGTCCAAATGGGGTATGCACCCGGGTCCTTACCTGGTGATACCCATTTTGGGGCCCTCGACACTGCGTGAGGCGGTGGGTCTGCTCGGCGACTACGGCACCTCCTACGGGGTCAATCTGGCTAACTTGTATCGTGGCGATGTGTCGTGGGCACTCTGGCCGTTGAACGCCGTCGATCAGCGTTCGAACATCAGCTTCCGCTACTACTCCACGGGTTCGCCCTTCGAATACGAAACCATCCGCTTCCTGTATGTGCGCAAGCTTTTGCTGGAAGACGAAGGATTGCACAAGAAGAGCGCCAGGAAGCGGCGCGCACCGGATCTGCCGGCGGGTGAATAGCGGCCGGCGGGTGAATAGCGGCAAACAAGGCCCAATATGCGAATATGGCGCATGGACCTCTCCGCGCCTCGCGAACCGGACCCGCCGCCCCACCCCCTCCGCGATCGTGCCGGCGGCATCGTCGCCACCGCGACGGTGCTGGCGCTGTTGTACTTCGGACGCGACGTCCTGGTACCGGTTACGCTCGCCGTCATTCTCAGTTTGCTGATTGCACCCCTGGTGCGCGTGCTGCGAAGTGTCGGCATGGGCCAGACGCTGTCGGTGTTGGCCGCCGTCCTCGGCCTCGCGCTCGCGGTGGGCGCGGCGGCCGCCGTCATCGGGGTGCAGGTCGTCAAGATGACGGCCAGCCTGCCGCAGTACGAGCAGACGATTCGGTACAAGCTGACCACCCTGAACGAGATCACCGTGGGACGACTGAAGTCCTTCAACGGACAGGCGGGTCGCTTCATCGAACAAAACGCGGCGGCGCGAGCGCCTGCCGAAGCGGCCGCGCCTAGGTCGTCCACGGCTCAGCCGCCCGCGGCTGACGCTCCCCGGGCTGAGGCGCCCCCGCCCATACCCGTGGAGATTCACGAGCCGCCGGCAAATGCCCTCGTGGTCGTGCAACGGGTGATGGGATCGATATGGGTGCCGCTCGAGACCGCGGGTATCGTGCTCGTGGTGCTCATTTTCGTGCTGCTCGAGCACGAAGCGGTGCGCGACCGTTTCATCCGCATTGCCGGCGGCGCGGATATCCGTGCAACCACGCTTGCGCTCAACGATGCCGGCCAACGGCTGTCGCGATTTTTCGTCTCTCAATTCCTGGTCAACCTGGGCGTCGGCATCGCCGTCGCCTTAGGTCTCGTCATCGTCGGGCTTCCGCATGCGTTGCTCTGGGGAGCGTTGGCCGCGGTGCTGCGCTTCGTGCCCTACGTCGGCGTGTGGATTGCCGCGCTGTTCGCGGCGGTGCTGGCGGCCGCCGTGGATCCCGGCTGGACATTGTCCATCGCGACCCTGGGACTGTTCGTCATCGTGGAGTTGCTCGCCGGCCAACTCATCGAGCCGCAGTTGTACGGCCATACGACTGGTCTGTCCCCGCTGTCGGTGGTCGTGGCGGCAATATTCTGGAGTTGGTTGTGGGGACCCGTGGGATTGATCGTCTCGACGCCGTTGACGCTGTGTCTGGTAGTTGCGGGGCGCCACATCAAGGCGTTGAGTCTCTTGGACATACTGCTCGGCGACAATCAGGCGCTCACCATGCCGCAGCGCTTTTATCAACGCGCCCTGTCGGGCGACTCTCAGGAGATCATCGCCGGCGCACGGGCCTTTTTGAAGCGCAATTCGTTTGCCACCTATTGCGATGTGGTGCTGATACCCGCGCTTTCACTGGCCCGGCTCGACCTCGATGCCGGCGCCATCAGCGCGCAACAGCAGTCCCTGGTGCGGAACGTCATGGTTGCCGTCATCGGCGCGATCGGCGGGGAGGGGCGCAAGCATTCACGCCGGCGGGCGCGCGGGTCCGTGCTCGATCATCCCGGCGTCCATCCCCCCAACATGGGGCGCGAGCTGCGCACGCAGCGGGAACAAATCTACGGCCCGTTCCAAGGTCCGCTCGCCGTGCCGCCGGGCTCCATGATGCTCTGCGTCGGCATGGGCTCGCTCGCCGACGATTTGGCCACGGAACTCTTGGTTCGCATCCTGCGCGACCAGCAAGTCGATGCCCGCCATGTGTCGATCGACGACTTGAACGCTGCGCCGCCGCCCGGTGCCTCGCCGGGCAGTGTAGCGGTCGTCTACCTGGTGAGCGCCTTTCCGAGTGAAGAACGGAAGCGCGGCGAATCGGTCGCGACCCGCGTGCGCGAAAGGTTCCCAGGCGTCCGACTGGTTACGGTGTTTTTGCCCGGTATGTTGTTGCAGGCGAGTCCTGCGATCGAGACGGTTCCCACCGCCGACAAGGCGGCGACCTCATTCGGCCAGGCGGTGCAGATTTGCCTCGATATGCAGCAAGACCCCGTCAAGACCGGCGCGGGCCGCGCAAGCTGAGGAATCGGATGCAAACCACCGCTTGGCCTTTCGCCCGGATCCGTTGGCGCATTTTCTCATTCCTATTCGGTTTCGGGTTCATAGCCTACGTGCAGCAGAAAAGCATCACGGTGGCTGCTGAACGAATGATGCCGGAACTGGGATTGAGTCAATTGCAGATCGGCTGGCTCGAACAGGCATTCGTCCTGGGGTACGCCATTTTTCAGATGCCCGGCGGTGTTTTCGGGCAGCGTCTCGGTGCACGGCGGACCTTCGTCATCATCGGTCTGACCGCGTTCATGGCGACCGTGGCGACGCCGTTGGCTCCCGATTTGTTCAGCGGCCGGGCCCTGTTCATTGCGCTGCTTGCCGTGCAGGTGCTGTTGGGTTGTTCACAGGGCGCGATCTTCCCCGTCTCCGCGGGCGTGTTCGAAGCCTGGTTTCCTCCCATCCGCTGGTCATACGTGCAGGGTCTGCAGACGATGGGCTTAGGATTGGGCGCCGCGCTCACACCGCCTCTGATAGCTTCGCTCATGGCGGCGTTAGGATGGCAACCGGCCCTGCTGTTGACCAGCCTGCCGGCGCTTGTTTTGATCGCGCTGTGGGCCTGGTACGGGCGCAACTCGCCGCGCGAGCACCCGTCGGTATCGGCGCAAGAGCTTGCCGAGATCGGCGGGGCCGCTATCGGCGCCGACGGCGTCTCGAAGGACGCAGCGCATGGCAGCGCCGATACCGAGTCCTCGATCAGCTTGCAACGGCTGGTGCACCTGGTGGGAAATCGCAGCGTCTTGCTGCTGGCGGTTTCCTACATGTGCATGAACTATACGTTCTATTTGCTTTCGAACTGGGTGTTCCTCTATCTCGTGCAGGAGCGCAAATTTTCGCTCTTGGAGAGCGGATGGCTGGCGGCCGCCCCGCCTCTTGCGGCCGCGATTGGCGCCGGCGTCGGCGGTGTGGCCACCGCAGTCTGTTGCAAGCGTTTCGGCGAGCGCTGGGGGTTTCGATTGGTGCCCCTGGCGGCGATGCCGCTGGCGGGCGGGTTGCTGCTGCTCGCGGTCAATGCCACGAACCCCTACTTGGCCGTTGTTGCCCTGGCCACTTGCTTCGGCTGCGTCGAACTGACCGAGGGTGCGTTCTGGGGGGCCGGCATGACAGTTGGCCGCGGCGACACGATGTCCGTCTGCGGCTTCATGAACACCGGCGGCAATCTCGGCGGAATCATCAGCATTCCCATCGTCGCGTATTTCTCGGGCCAGCACCTGTGGTTCACCGCCTTTCTCATCGGCACGGGATTCGCGCTCGTCAGCGCGCTGGCGTGGCTGGGGATCGACGTTGCGGCGCCGGTGGACCACGGCGCCCTGCCGCTCGGGGCGGATACCGTCAGGGCCGGGGCCAATTAGGAGAGGTTCGAATGAAAACTGTCGTCGTCACCGGCGCGGCGCAAGGCGTGGGTCTCGCCACGGCCGCCCTGCTTGCCGGATCCAACTTCCGGGTCGTACTCCTCGACATTCAACCGGTGGACGCGCAGGTCGGGCGATTGCGTGATGCCGGGTTCGAAGCGGCGGGCCTATCCGGCGACATTTCATCGGAGGTCTTCGTCAAACACGTCGACCAATGGCTTCGTACTGAATACGGGGCGCCCGACGGCCTCGTCAACAACGCAGGCATCAGTCTCATCGCTCCCGCCGAGGATACGTCGGCCGCGCAGTGGCAGAGGGTGATGGACATCAATTTGCTCGGTCCGTTTCTTTTGTGCAAGTATCTCGGCGCCGCAATGCTGGAACGCGGCCGCGGCAGCATCGTCAACGTGGCATCGGTGGCGGGGCTTGCCGCCGTTATCCATCGTAGCGCCTACAATGCTTCAAAACATGGCCTGATCGGACTCACCAAGACGTTGGCCGCGGAATGGGGCGGTCGAGGAGTGCGCGTGAACGCCGTCTGTCCGGGTTGGATCAAGACGGAAATGGATGTGGCGGACCAGGGCAGCGGCGCATATTCCGATGCGGACATCATCAATCGGGTGCCCATGGCGCGCTTCGCTGGTGCAGACGATGTCGCCGCCGCGATCGCGTTTCTGTTGGACGACCAGCGCGGCGCCTTCATCAACGGCGTCAGCCTTCCCGTCGACGGCGGCTGGATCGCGGATGCGAGTTGGGAAAGCCTGCGAGTTCGGACCAGGGACTAGCGCATTTGGGAGCGCCGCGCTGGCAATTCTGGGTCGATAGGGGCGGGACCTTCACCGACGTCGTCGGGCGTGCGCCCGACGGTGGGTTGCGGACCTTGAAGTTGCTGTCCGAAAACCCCGCGCACTATCGCGACGCAGCCGTCGAGGGGATTCGACGCCTGTTGGGTCTTGGCGTCGGCGAGGTCATCAGTTCTGCGCTGGTGGAGTCGGTAAGAATGGGCACCACGGTGGCGACCAACGCGCTGCTCGAACGGCATGGCGAGAGAACGGTGCTGGTGATTACGCGCGGCTTCCGGGACGCGCTGCGCATCGGCAATCAATCGCGGCCGCGACTGTTCGACCGTCACATCGTTCTGCCCGAGTTGATGTACGAGCGCGTGATCGAGGCGGACGAACGGGTAGGAGCCCGCGGCGAGGTGATCGCGGCGCTGGACGAGGCGGCGCTTGCCGCCGAATTGCGGAGGGCCCATGACGACGGCATCCGAGCCTGCGCCATCGTTTTCCTTCATGGCTTTCGACATGCCGCGCACGAGTTGGCCGCCGAAGCGTTGGCGCTTGCGGCCGGCTACACACAGGTATCGGTGTCGCATCGGGTAAGTCCGCTGATGAAATTGGTGCCGCGCGGCGACACCACGGTGGTCGACGCGTATCTCTCACCCGTCCTGCGCCGCTATGTCGAGGGAGTTGCCCAGGAAATGCCCGGGGTGCGCTTGCTGTTCATGCAGAGTTCGGGCGGATTGACCGAAGCGAGCCGATTTCAGGGCAAGGATGCCATCCTTTCCGGTCCGGCGGGCGGCATCGTCGGCATGGCCTTGAGCGCGCGGGCTGCGGGACACGATCGCGTGATCGGCTTCGACATGGGCGGTACGTCGACCGACGTCAGCCACTACGCTGGAGAATACGAGCGGGCCTTCGAGACCGAAGTCGCGGGTGTGCGCGTGCGAGCGCCTATGATGAACATCCACACCATCGCGGCCGGCGGCGGCTCCATCATTCACTTCGACGGCGCGAGACTCCGCGTCGGGCCGGGATCGGCCGGCGCCAATCCAGGTCCCGCGAGTTACAGGCGCGGCGGACCCCTGACCATCACCGATGCCAACGTGTTTCTGGGCCGCATTCAATCCACGTTCTTTCCGGCCGTATTCGGGCCGCAGGCGAACCAGCCGCTCGACGCGGGCGTGGTGGAGCTCAAGTTCGCCGAGCTCAAGGATCTCGTTACGGCGGGCGTGGGCGCCGTGGTCAGTGCCGAGGAAATTGCCGCCGGTAGTTTACGAATCGCCGTCGGCAGCATGGCGAATGCCGTGAAGCGCATCTCCGTGGCGCGCGGCTACGATGTTACGCGCTACACCCTGCAGTGCTTCGGCGGCGCGGGCGGGCAGCATGCGTGCCTGGTTGCGGACGCACTCGGCATGGGGCGGATCTTCTGTCATCCCCTGGCAGGCGTCCTGAGCGCCTACGGTTTGGGATTGGCCGATCAGATCGTCATGCGAGACGGTTCACTCGAATGCGATCTCTCCGACGAAGGCGTCACGGCGGCGCATGCGCTCGCGCTGCAGCTTCAGGCCGATGCCGCCCTGGAACTGCAGCGGCAGGGTGTCGCGGCGGACGCCATACGTGCCGTGCGCCGCGTGCGCGTCCGTTACGCAGGCACCGACACCGCACTGCCATGCGAGCTGCCGCAATCGGGATCGCCGGCGGATGCGGCGGCCGCAATTCGGGCGGAGTTCGAGAGCGCGTACCGGCGGCGCTTCGCGTTTCTCACGCCGCAGGTCGGATTGGTGCTGGAAGCGGTGTCGCTGGAGTGCATCGCCGCCGGTCAGCCGAGCGGGCCGGAATTTCACCATGAGATTGCGCCGCCTTACGCCCCGGAGGCGCGCGCCGCGGTGCGCATGTATTGTCTCGACGACGCACCGAGCGGTTGGCGCACCGCCAACCTGTATCTTCGCGAGTCCTTCGCGGCGGGTGCATGCGTCGACGGTCCCGCCATCATCGTCGAGCGCAACGCCACAACCGTGGTCGAACCGGGATGGCGTGCGCAATGCACGGCTGAAGGGAATTTGGAACTGCGGCGAATTCATGTGCGAACCGCCGTAAGGAATGCGAGTGCGCGCGTCGATCCGGTGATGCTCGAAATCTTCAATAATTTGTTCATGAATATCGCCGAGCAAATGGGCTTGAGGCTGCAAAACACCGCTCATTCGGTGAACATCAAGGAACGCCTGGATTTCAGCTGCGCGGTGTTCGACGGCGAAGGCGCGTTGATCGCCAATGCGCCCCACATGCCGGTGCACCTGGGGTCCATGAGCGAATCCATTCGATCGGTCATGCGGCGCAACGCCCCGATGCGGCGCGGCGACGTGTATGCGCTGAACGATCCGTATCACGGAGGTACCCATCTGCCCGACGTGACGGTGGTCACCCCGGTCTTTCTGGACTTGGAACAGCCCAGCTTTTTCGTGGCCTCGCGCGGTCATCATGCCGACATCGGCGGGGTCACGCCGGGCTCAATGCCGCCGTTCTCGACCGACATCGGAGAAGAGGGTGTCCTCATCGATAACTTCAAACTGGTGGAGGGCGGAGAATTCCGCGAAGAGGCGTTGCTCGAGTTGCTCCGCGGCAGCAGCCACCCGGCGCGCAATCCGGGGCAAAACATCGCCGACCTGCGTGCCCAGATTGCCGCCAATGAAAAGGGGGTGCAGGAACTCGAGGATATCGTGGAACAGCACGGGCGCGAAACGGTGATGCGGTATATGCGCCATGTGCAGGACAACGCCGAGGAATGCGTGCGGCGGGTCATCACGGCGCTTCGCGACGGCCGATTCATGCTGGTCCTGGACAATGGCGCGCAAATCCATGTGGCCGTGCGCGTCGATCACGAGCGGCGCTCGGCCCGCATCGACTTCTCCGGCACCAGCGCCCAATTCCCGGATAATTTCAATGCGCCGCGTGCCATTACGGTGGCGGCCGTCTTGTACGTGTTCCGCACCTTGGTGGACGACGAGATACCCCTGAACGCCGGCTGCCTGAAGCCGCTGGAGATCATCGTGCCGGAGGGCTGCATGCTGAACCCAGTGGCACCGGCTGCGGTCGTGGCAGGGAACGTCGAGACCTCGACCTGCGTGACCAATGCCCTCTATGGGGCGCTGGGCAACATGGCCGCGAGCCAGTGCACCATGAATAACTTCACTTTCGGCAATGCCCGCCACCAGTACTATGAAACGGTTGCAGGCGGTTCCGGCGCGGGGCCCGGTTTCGCCGGCACGAGTGTGGTACAGACCCACATGACCAATTCCCGTCTCACGGACCCCGAGGTACTGGAGTTCCGGTTCCCGGTGCGCATGGAGTCCTTCGAAATTCGCGCAGGTTCCGGCGGCTCCGGCCGGTGGGGCGGCGGCGAGGGCGGGGTGCGACGGATCCGCTTCCTCACCCCGATGACGGCCGCCATCCTGAGCAATGGCCGCAAGGCGGGCGCCTTCGGCATGGCAGGCGGCGGCGCGGGCGCGCCCGGACAGAATCACATCGAGCGGTACGGCGGGCGGAAGGAAATCCTCGGGGCGGTGGGGCAGGCGGAGATGGCGGTGGGCGATGTGTTCGTCATCACCACCCCCGGTGGCGGGGCTTACGGCCACCGCCTGAATCGCCCCCTCTCCGTCACTCGATAGGTCAAGCCTCATAGGCCTGGATTAGTCAAATATGACAGCGACGAAGCGGGGATAACGCCCGAAGGGCGGCCCCAAAGGGGTGAGCGCGCAGCGCGAATAATTGAGGGTTCGGGGGCCGGGTTATCCGTCTGGGAGCCTGTCGACGCGATCGGTATGTGCGATAGCGTACAGACATGCCCACACGACCGCTTTAGCGTGCGGGCCATGCAAGCAGCCTCGGGCCACTCACTCATGGGGCGGATATCTCTGATTCGCCCCGAATTCTTCGCGCCCAAGTACTGGCCCACGTGGAGCGGAATCGGGATCTTGCGCATCCTGGAGCTGCTGCCCTACGCCACGCAGCGGTTCGTGGGTTCCCGCATTGGGTCACTGATCCGTCATCTGCCCTTCGCCTACATCCGCATCGCACGGCGCAATATCGAGCTCTGCTTGCCGCGCCTATCGCCGGTCGAACAAACCGACCTGCTGGAGCGCCATTGCGAGAGCCTAGGGATCGGATTATGTGAAACCGCCACGACGTGGTGGAGCAGCGACGAGCGGGTGCGCAAGTTGGCGCAGGTGGAAGGGCTCGAGCATCTCGCCGCCGCGCTCGCAAAGGGTCGAGGCGTAATTCTGGTGGGCGGCCACTTTACGACCGTCGAAATTGCGACCCGCATCTTAGGTACGGTAGTACCGCTCAATGTGGTCTATCGACCGACGAAAAATGCGTTGCTGGCGCGCGTGATGTACAAGGGATTCTCCCGGCATGGCCATCCGATCGCGCACGACGACATACGGTCGATGATTCGCGCCCTCAGGCACAACGAAGCCGTGTGGTATGCCCCGGATCAAAGCTATCGCAACAAGGGGGCCGTGATGGCCAACTTCTTTGCAATACCGGCCGCGACCAGCACCGCGACTTCGCGTCTTGCGCGGATATCCGGCGCTGCGGTGCTGACTTA
>Ga0179592_10000330_pt1 | contig 18929 bp, 15 predicted proteins | sample CZODoug2_1_08_16_FD_148623 | JGI IMG/M metagenome (GOLD analysis project Ga0179592, IMG submission 148623) | Vadose zone soil fungal communities from Angelo Coast Range Reserve, California, USA - CZODoug2_1_08_16fungal (Illumina Assembly) | ecosystem: Environmental > Terrestrial > Soil > Vadose...
GGTGTTCCGGTTCGACACCAACACCACGGTGTACTCGCGCGTCGAGGCGCTGACCGATCCGCGCGGCATGGTGGGGTTCTCCTTCCAGGCCACCAAGGACGCGTTCTATGGCCAATATGCGCCGGGCCACTTGCTGCTGCTGACCTACGAAAGCCTGGCGCGCAATCCGTCGGCGGCCATGCGCGCGGTCTACCAGTTCATCGGCGAACCCTGGTTCGAACATGACTTCGAGCACATTTCCTACAACGCGGACGAGTTCGACGCACGGGTCGGCATGCCCGGTCTGCATACGGTGCGCCCGAAGGTGGAGCCCATTGAGCGCACCCCCATTTTGCCGCGCGAAATCTTCAGCCGCTTCGTGAACGAATCATTCTGGATGGACCCGAAGAACAACATCAGCCAAGTGCCGGTCGTGTAGTCACCCGCCGAACATCAACGAGGCACGATCGAATGACAATGACATCCACGGTGCACGCCGCAACTGGAGGCAGAAGCCGATTTCTGGTTGCGGTCGTGTTCTTCGTGTTTTTCGTGATCTCCTTTCTCACGAATATCCTCGGGCCATTGGTTCCAGACATCATCGCCGACTTCCACGTGTCGCTCACGATGGCTGCGATCCTGCCGTTCGCGTTTTTTATTGCGTACGGCGTGATGTCGATTCCTGCGGGCTTTGCGGTACAGCGCTGGGGAGAAAAGAAACCCATGGTCGCCTCCTTCATTGCGGCGACCCTCGGCGCGACCAGTTTCGCGGCCTTCCCCACTTATTCAATGGCCGTGACTTCGCTCTTTGTGATCGGGGCGGGAATGGCTGTACTGCAGGTTGCGATCAATCCTCTGTTGCGTGTGGCCGGAGGCGAGGAGCACTTTGCATTCAACTCAGCGTTCGCGCAGCTCATCTTCGGCGCCGCTTCCTTCGTGAGTCCTCTGGTCTATTCCGATCTCGTGAGGCACCTCGATCCCGCGCATCGCGATCTTAAGGGCTTCTACGCAGTTCTGGGGAGCATTACAACTCCCGCGTTTCAGTGGGCATCGATTTATTGGATATTTGCCGTGGTCTCTGGCGTTTGCGTGGTGGTGATCACATTGCTGCGCTTACCCAAGGTGGAGCGCACGGCGGAGGAGTCGGCGGGTACGCTTTCCATGTACCGGCAGCTTCTGCGCAATCGATACGTCTGGCTTTATTTTCTCGCGATAATTGCCTACGTCGGCTGCGAGCAGGGCACGGCCGATTGGATGTCCCCGTTTCTCGAGCGCTATCACCATGTCGATCCCCACAAGGGAGGTGCGGATGCGGTGGCCTACTACTGGGGACTTATGACCGTCGGCTGTCTCCTGGGGATGGGCTTGCTGAAGATCTTCGACAGTCGCCGCGTATTGATCGGGTTTTCGCTCGGTGCGCTGTGCATGCTGTCGGTGGCCCTGTTTGGCCCGGCCGAAGCGTCCCGAGTGGCCTTTCCCTGCATCGGCTTCTTCGCCTCGATCATGTGGCCCACACTGGTGTCGCTGGGCTTGAACTCGGTACCCCAGCACCACGGCCCTTTCGCCGGGATCCTGTGCTCGGGGATCATGGGTGGTGCGCTTGTGCCCTTTGTCATTGGCTGGCTCGGGGATCTGTACGGCCTGCGATTTGGAATGCTGTTTCTGTATTTTACCTTCGGGTTCGTCTTGAGCGTCGGCGTGTGGGCGCGACCGCTCATTCGCAACGCAACCAGGGGCGGCACGAACGAAACCTACGATTGAGCCTCATCGATGCATAGAAACATTGCAGGGTTGGTTATAGCGATACTAGCGGCCGCTGCGCGGATCAGCGGCGCTCAAGCGCCATCAGGACCTCAAGTCAATGTGCCGCCGGCGGCAAGTGCCGCAACCGCAGCACGCAATGATAGTGACCCTTATGAATTTGCGGCCGCAGACAGTGTTACCCATGTCATCCGACTGTCGAGAATTGCCGACGGCGTACGCTTCACCTGGCCACGCACAGGCACTCAATGGGACACCGCTTTGCTCGCAGTCCGCAGTTGGGGCGCGGAACAAGACCCTTACGTTGAAGTGTCGGTCGGCGAGTTCCGCATTCAACAGTATCTCGATACCAACGCGCTGGGTGTGCGTTGGTTAAACTTAAGTAGCTTGCGTGAGCAACTTGCCGGTGGTACCGAAGTAATCATTCGCACTCATGCAGTGACGCTCGAAGCCGAAGCGGCCACGCTACGCTTATTCGACAATCATCTCGACTTGCAACAACGCATCTTAGTGATTGCGCCTCATCCCGACGATGCCGAAATCGCAGCGTTTGGCCTGTATGCCGATCGGCAAGCCAGCGTGGTCACGGTTACCGCAGGCAATGCCGGCGACATGAACTATCGTGCCAGCGTCAGCGACCCGGCGGAGCATTACGCCCTCAAAGGCTATTTGCGCGCGGTCGACAGCGTTACCATTCCGTGGCAGGGCAATATTCCTCCGGAGCGCACCGCCAATCTCGGTTACTTCGATGGGCAATTGGATGCGATGTATCTGGCACCCAAGCAAACGTTTCCCGAAGTCTATAGTGCAAATACCGATGTGGCGCTCTATCGGCGCGCCAACTTGAGCAAACTGGTATCGAGCGCCACGCGCAGCAACACCTGGCAGCATTTGGTGGAGGATTTGGTGGAGGTGCTGCGCAAGGTGAACCCGGGGATTGTGGTGATGCCCGATCCACGGTTTGACACTCATCCGGATCATGAATTCACCAGCGTGGCCCTCGACCAAGCACTCGAGCAATGGCAAGGTAACCCAACCTTTCTGCTCTACACCAATCACACCGACACCGATCATTATCCCTATGGACCCGCGGGCACCGTGGCGTCGCTGCCCCCCAGCGAACGGCACGTCAGCATGCAGAAAATATATTCGCATCCCACCGCGCACGCCCTACAAATCCGGAAATTGTTTGCCTTGGAGTCCATGCATGACCTACGGCTCTCTCCGGATGAGCAGATGACATGTAGTTCGGCAACAATTGCGCACCGTCCGGATTATCCACGCATCCCGCTAGGAGATTATTTTCGGCGCGCGCCGCGCGCGAACGAATTGTTTTTCCTGTTCAATAAAGCCGGCGTACGCGCGGCAATTCAAGATTTTCTTGCGCACTACAATGCGGCTCAAGGCGCGCGATCCGCGCAGCAAGCACATTAAGCTTGACACGCTTTTTGCTTGTGCCATGTGCGAAGTTCATGCCTCAGACGCGTTCAACGGCCAATGCAAGTCCCTGCCCGACGCCTACGCACATCGTGACCAGCGCACGCTGCGCCCCCGTCTCGTGCAGTCCCCGAACGGCCGTCATCGCAAGCCGCGCTCCTGACATCCCGAGCGGATGCCCTAGCGCGATCGCGCCTCCATGTGGGTTGAGGTGCGGAGCCGCAGGGTCCACGCCGAGCTCGCGCATCGAAGCAATCACCTGAGAAGCGAACGCCTCATTGATCTCGATCAAGCCGAAATCCTTGATCGACAGGTCAAGCCTCGCCATCAATTTACGGGAAGCGGGGACCGGGCCGATGCCCATGAAATCTGGCTCGACGCCCGCGCTGGCCATCCCCAAAATGCGCCCCCGAGGCGTCAGTCCATACCGCTTAGCTGCGGCCGCCGACGCGACAAACATCGCCGCGGCGCCGTCATTGATGCCTGATGCATTGCCGGCGGTAACCGTCCCTTCCGGACGCACGACCGGGGGGAGCCTTTTTAGCGCATCGAGAGTCGTCTCGGGGCGAGGATGCTCATCGACCGTTACGAATATATCTTGCTTCTTTCCGAAAATCCTAACGGGCTCGATCTCCTCGGCAAAATAGCCGTTCGCCTGCGCTTCGGCGACGCGCTTCTGGCTTTGCAGCGCGTAAGTGTCCTGCTCGTCGCGAGTGACATGATAGCGCTCTGCGACATTCTCCCCGGTTTCAGGCATCGAAGCCGTGCGGTACAGCGCCTGCATCCTGGGATTCACCAGCCGCCAACCGACGACCGTGTCCTCGAGTTGCATGGTCCGGCTGAACGGTTTGTTCCCTTTAGCCATGATATAAGGCGCCCGCGTCATGCTCTCGACGCCACCGGCGATCGCGAGGTCGAGCTGCCCGGCAATAACAGCACGCGCGGCTGTCCCGACAGCGTCGGCGCCGCTGGCGCAGAGGCGATTGATCGTCACGCCCGGCGTACTGACCGGCAGACCGCCCAGCAGCGCCGCCATACGCGCGATGTTGCGATTATCTTCTCCGGCTTGATTGGCACAACCGAGAAAGACGTCATCGACCTCTCGAGGATCGACTTGAGGATTGCGACGTAGCAGCGCGGCAATCGGAATGGTTGCGAGGTCGTCCGTTCGTACCGAGGACAATGCACCTCCAAAGCGTCCGATCGGGGTCCGCACGGCATCGCAGATATAGGCTTCGATCATTGCGTGCCAGTCAGCGGCCCGGAGCAAGGGATTGGGAGTGCCGTTCGTCCTGGTGCGGCATCGTGCTTCGGATGCCAGCGTTCAGAATTTGAGCAAACAGCTCATTCTGCGAAGTCACGTTGAGCTTGGCATAAGCCCGCTTTCGGTAGGTCCGAACTGAATGGAACGAAATACCGAGATCGAGCGCGATAGCTTCATTGGAATAGCCCGTAACGATCCGGGCACATACCGCCGCCTCCCTGGACGACAGCATAGGCATACCTTCGAAGCTCTGCAGGAGGTCAGTCATGCGGGCCGGGCTGGGCGAGGGAGGCGTGGGACTCAGATCCAGATGACGTTCCAATGCCGCGGCCAGCGGCGCCTTGATCGCATCGATCTTGTTAAATTCCTCGGCTCCGAAGCTTCCGTAGCGGCGGTCCCGGTAAAGTGACAAGCAGATCGCATCGCGCGGCCTGCGAAGAATCACCGAGAGCCTGCCGGCGATTCCCGGTTCGATGTAAAACCGTCGCGAGTATTCGCGATCGGTGATCTCTTTGACTGCGAATCCCTGCAATTCCACCGTCCGGGACTTCGCCGGGGTGCAACGAGGGCGGAACGGATCGTAGACGTGGTAGCGGTGAACATAATCGTGAACCAACGTATGCACGCAGCCGTCTGCGCGATCGTCCTTTGCCGCCAGCGTCTCTACTGTCAGGTCGTCGCGGAAATGAAACACCACGACCTGGCGTGCGCGCATTTCCCGATGTAGTGCATCGAACAGTACGTCTGCGAACTCGCTCTTGCCGATGGACAGAATGACGCGTTCGAGCATGGTTCCTCCAGGACAATCACGTCTGGGTTGCCATTGTAGTGCATCCTGAGTCGACACCGTCAAAGTCACAAGCAACACTGGGCCGACTATCTCAACGATCAAGCACCAATTCAGCATCCAGACTGCGGGATACGCAGAGCAGCATCCGGTCTCCTGCCTTCTGCTCCTCCTCGGTCAGTATTACGTCGTGATGATCAGGCCGCCCAGCCAGCACGGTGGTTAGGCATGTTCCGCAAACGCCCTGTTCACAGGAGGTCTCGACCTCGATTCCAGCAGCCCTCAGGGCCTCGACAATGGTCCGATTGGCATCGACCCGTATTGTCGTCCCCGATTTCGCGAGCTTTACCCGAAACGAGCCGGCGGTAAGGTCTTGGGCCGGAGGTTCGGCGACAAAGTACTCCAGATGCAGCACCAATCCACGTTTGGCGGCGACTGCTTCGCGAACCGCTTGCATGAACGGGCCCGGCCCGCAAGTGTAAACATGTGCATTCGGTGGAACCGTGTCCAGCCGCGTCGCCAAAGCCCGCTGAACCGCCTCGCCGGTCAAGCCGAGGTGAAACCGCGTCCGCGGGGCCAGTGCAGTGCCGCGGATTTCCTCTGCGAACGCGACAGGATCTTCCGACCGTGCGAAATAGTCGAAAGAAAAGGATTTGTCCCGGGCATGCAGTTGATAGGCCATGCCCAGCAATGGCGTGATACCAATGCCACCTGCCAGCAGGACCGAATGAGTCGCGTCCGGGTGCAGCGCAAAATTGTTGCGTGGCAACCCTATCTTTAGCGTCTCGCCTTCCGCGAGCGCGTGCATGAACTGCGAGCCGCCTCGCGAATTCGGCTCCAGCTTGATCGCGATTCTGTAGGAGCCGTCGGTATCGGTCGTGTTGATCAGCGAGTATTGCCGGATGATCGATTCGCCGAGATGTACATCGACATGAGCGCCGGCTTCGAAGGGCTGCAGAGGTCTGCCGTCGGCGCCGACCAGTTCGATCGACCGGATATCGGCAGCTTCGACGCCAATTCGTCGGATAATGGCACTCTGAGTGGTCAATTTATGCCTTCCCACTACCTCGCTCGACCGCTGATCCCGGAAGAAGCCGCAGGTCAAGCCGCGCGGTTTTCCCCACCTTGCAAAGTAGCGGCTTCCTGTTCCTGCTTAATCAGCGCCTCCAGAACGCGCTTGTATCTCACGGGGCCGGCGTCGATTTCCAGGAGCACGGGATGTTCCGATTTCTTTTGACCTCGTATCCTATCTTGCTGTGCCTTGATGATGGGCTGGTCCTGTTCCTCAAAAGCAAACCGGCGCAGATCAGACAACTTTGCCCGAATTTCGTCGTCGAGCGGCTGGCCCCAGGAGATCGGGTTGTAGCGGACTGCACAGAAATGATAATACGTGGTCGTTCCGGTTTCCGGCGTCAGAAAATGCATGCCGTAGATACCGCTCCCCTCATCGCGCGGCGCTCCGGGGTCGGTGACCCCAGAGTCAATTATCATGCAGGCAGGGGCATCCCAGCGCACGTCCTGCCAAAAGTCGACCTGTCGGCCATCATTCTTGTACATGAGGTCGTACAGGCCCGGGGCAGGCACGTTCTTCAGACTACGCCCGGCCTTAACGGTGATCCCCGTTTGCTCGATCGTGACGTTCCCCTTCACCGTGTGCTCGGTGCCGAGAATGCCCTCGTGCATGATCGCGGTGTGGCTGAGGTCCATCAAATTGTCGGTGATCAGTTCGTAGCTTGCCTGCATCAGCAGCCAATCGCGCTTGCTGACTACCTTTTTCGGATCGGGATCGAGAATGCTGAAATCCGGAATCAACGACGGATCGGCTTCCTTCTCACCCATCCAAATCCAGATCATCGAATGCTTTTCCGCCACCGGATAGCTGCGAACTTTCAGGGCTGGCGGAATCCGGCCGCTGCCGTGCGGGTTGAACACGCATTTGCCCGAGCCATCGTATTCAAGCGCGTGATAGCGGCACCGTACATGGGTGCCTTTCACAATCTTGCCCATGGACAGGGGCGAGAACCGGTGGGCGCAGGCGTCTGCGAGGGCCGCGACCTTGCCGTCCGCCTGCCGGAACAGAACGATGGGCTCATTGAGAAATTTGCGGGAGACCATTTGTTCGGGCGCGAGGTCCTGCGACCACAATGCGACGTACCAAGTGTTGCGAAGAAATTCCATGGTGCCTCTCCTCCGTACTGTTAACTGTTAGTCGATCACCGATCGTAGCGAAAACAGCCAATGCCAGAATTTTTCAGGAAGGAATCGTGCGCCGAAGCGCCAAGCTCGTAAAGTCGCCCCAATGAGTGACAAACGCGAGGCGTAACCTAGCCAACTCACTCTGGCCCCGGAACCCAGTGATGCACGAGCGCGAACGCTCGCCAACGCAATTTGGCCTGCCGGTGCCAGTTCTGTTGTCTCTTTCGATGTAATGCGGTATGAACCTCCGATGCCCACCACCAAACAAGCGAGCCACAGCGCCCAACCCTCTCCCGATCACATGCTGGTCCTAGAGAGGGGCTTGGCCGTCATCGAATGCTTCGACGGACAGGCCGCCCTTAGTGTCACAGAGGTGGCGCGACTCACTGGAGTCTCTCGCCCAGCGGCAAGGCGCTGTCTGCTGACGCTCGTGACGCTCCACTACGCCACCTTCGACGGGCGGCTGTTCCGGCTGGCGCCACGTGTGCTCAAGCTCGGTTTTTCGTACCTTTCGAGTGCCGACCTTCCGCAGATCATCCAGCCCGTGCTGGAACGGTTGAGCGCTACATTGTCAGAATCCTGCTCCGCGGCGGTGCTGCATGAGACCGACGTGCTCTACGTGGCGCGTGTCGAGACCAAGCGCATCATCTCGACGAACCTGCGCATCGGATCCAGGCTACCGGCCTATTGCAACGCCATGGGTCGAGTCCTCCTCGCTTCGCTCCCTGAGCAGGAGGCGCGGTCTGTTTTGCAACGGACGGATCGGATCAAACGCACTCAGAGGACCTTGACGAAAATTCCCGACCTCGTGGCCGAGCTCGGCCGTGTCCGCGACCAAGACTACAGCGTAGTGCACGGGGAGTTGGAGCCGGGGCTGCTGACGATCGCAGTACCGATCCGCGACGCTCGCGGAAATGTTGTCGCTGCGGTTAATGTCGGCGAGCATGTCGAGCGAACGACACCCGAACGCCTCGTCAGCGAGGTCCTGCCGCGGATGCGCGCGTTGCAGAAGGAAGTTGCCCCGCTCCTCAGGGGCTAGTCGCTAGCCCAAGAATCCGTTGCTTTCCGAGTCGCCCTTGACAAGCGACAGAACTTCGCTATACCTTGTCCGTAATTCGTACATATGTACGATTATCGTACACCAACCGGCAGGTAACGAATGTTCGTCCGGGTAAATGGAATAACGATGCATGTGCAGGTCCGCGGCAAGGTTGGAGCGCCGCCGGTGCTGCTACTTCATTCGCTCGGCACCGCGCTTCAGCTCTGGGACGGCGTGGCGGAACTCCTTTCGGCCCGTTTCCGGTCGGTGCAGATCGATCTGCGTGGTCACGGCCTGACGAGCGTGCCACGAGGTTGCTACACGATCGACGACATGGCCGTCGATGTCGTCGGGGCGTTAGAGGCGATGGATATCCCCGAGGTGCATGTCGTCGGCGTGTCGTTGGGCGGCGCCGTTGCGCAGCGGCTTGGCGTCATGCTGCGAGGGCGCGTCCGGTCGCTGGTTCTGGTGGGTACCGCTACGAGCTTTCCACCACCGGATTTCTGGCTCGATCGCGCAGCCGCCGTCCGGTCTGCCGGTATCGAGCAATTCGTGGAATCGTCAGTCGCCCGCTGGGTCTCGGTGGCGAGCCTCGGCACGCCCGCCGCCGATGGACTTCGCGCAATGCTGCGGCGAACGGACCCAGAAGGTTATGCGGCCTCGGCCGAGGCGCTGGCCACCGTCAACCTCGCGGAAGACGCGAGATCGCTTGACCTGCCGACGCTGGTCATGGTGGGCGAGGCTGATCACTCCACCCCGGTCGGAACCGCGACCGGGCTCCGGGATGCCATTTCGGGCGCACGCCTTAAAACACTGCCTGGCCTTGCACACCTGCCTCCTGCCGAGGCGCCGGTGGTGGTTGCGGCGGCCATTGTCGAATTTCTCGATAGCTTGCCTCGACAGAGCGGCGAGCACTGACGGGGAGGATACGTTGGCACCTGAAAAAAAAGTGCATGTCACTACCCACGATGCTCGTGGCGCGAAGATCAGCGAAGCTGACGAAGCGCGCTGCCAGCAGATCCTAGCCGATTGGATGGCGGCGTTGAACGCCCATGATGCTGCGAGGATGGATTCCTTCCTGCGTTTTCCCCATGCGCGTGTCGCGGCTAACAACGTAACCGTCTATTCGAGACCCGGCGACAACCCGATGGATGTGTTCCGGAAGCTGATCGACGAGCAAGATTGGCACCATAGCGCCTGGACTCACATCCATCTGGTGCAGTCCTCGCCGAACAAGGCGCACTACGCCGTTCAGTACACGCGTTATCGGGCGGACGGCTCCGTCATTGGAGTCTTCGACTCCCTTTACGTTTTCACCTGCATTCATGGCGACTGGAAGATCCAGGTTCGCTCGAGCTTCGGCCCATGAGCAACCGTTACGCAACCAAAAAACCGACAGGAGGGAACACGTGATTTTCGATGTCAGGGAGGGCATGCGCGCGAGGGAGCGGCGCGAAATTTGGACACTAACGCAATCATAGGTGGGGGGTATCGAAAATGAATTCCGCCAGCATCAATCAGTCGGTCAACTCGATCTGGTCCATCAGAACGGGCTTGTTCCGTATAGTAGCCACGGCAATCGCGTTTGTCGGCCGCAGAAACATCACGTCCAATTGGTTAGCTGCCCCGACGATTCTCTTGCTCTGCGGCTTTTACTATGCCGCCTCGGCCAACCCGGTTGCCGAAATCATCGATGGGGCAAGTTGGGATTTACCGATCGGCGAGAACGTAAATATCTTCCTTCAGAGAGGCTGGTATCAATCGAGCGGTACGCGCTATAACGCCAACGGATCGGCGATCTCTGGACCTAGTACAACCGAATATATCGCGCTCCCCAGCTTCGCTCATTTTTTCTTCTACGATGCGTTACCTAAAGTCGAATTTTACTGGGAATTCTTTCAGCCTGCCGTCAATGTCGAGCCGCCGAGTCACGCGCAAAGCGTGAGCGGATTAGGCGATCCGCTGTTTCTCCTCTCGGCCTACATAAGACCGCTGCCCAATTTGATGGTTGGCCTGCAGAGCATCACCTCAATTCCCGTCGGGGAGAGCAACCTTACGAGTCACCGATTCGAGAACTATCCTCACATCGTCACCGACTACAAGCTGGGTCGCTTGGGCTTCGACGGCACATTCGGAACGGGTATCTTTTCGACTCAGCACAATGGAATCGGCTCGGTAAAAAGTGGCAACCTCTATTTTGCTGAGACGGCGGTGCGCTACCGGCTGAATCCTACGTTCGAGCCGTTCATCACCAACACCTACCAGACCCAAAACTCCGGCACGGCTTTGCTCAACAACGCCTACATTCCCCGCAATCACCAGGACGATTTCGGCGGGGGCACCAAGATCAACTTCTCCCACAAACGATGGATCTCCTTTTGGTACTACAGCACCATCGACGGTAAGAATGTCGGCAAGACGAACGCCGTTTATTTTAGATTCGTCAACATATTTTAGTTCCGCTATAAGTGAGTACACAGACATGGCATACGCAAGCATCAACCCATCGACAGGCGAACTCGTGCAGGAGTTCGCGGACATTGGCGACGCCGATCTCTTCGGGGCTCTCGACCGAGCACATCATTGCTACGAAAGCGATTGGAGCCGCCGATCAGTTGCCGACCGTGCCAAGGTCCTGTCTGCGGCCGCCGCAAAGCTTCGCCAGAACATCGACGAGTATGCCGCTTATCCGACACTCGAGATGGGTAAGCTGACGGCGCAATCGCGCGGCGAAGTCGAACTGTCGGCGAAGATTCTGGATTATTACGCCCAGAACGCGGAACAGTTCCTCAAGCCGGCACGAATCGGCGGGGCCGCGGATGCCGTCGTCCAGACGCTGCCGATTGGCACCATTCTCGGCATCGTGCCTTGGAATTTCCCCTACTACCAAGTGGCGCGGGTTATCGGACCGCAGCTGATGGTCGGTAATGTCGTGACCATCAAGCATGCTCCCGGCGTGCCGCAAACCGCGCTGGCACTGGAGAAGTTGCTCGAATCGGCCGGCGCGCCTCCTGGGCTCTACACGAACATCTTTGCCAGCAATGAACAGATCGCCCGGCTCATCGACGATCCGCGCATTCGTGGTGTCACGGTCACCGGCAGCGAGCGCGCCGGCGCCGCGGTGGCGGAGCGCGCAGGACGAGCCTTGAAGAAAACCGTCATGGAACTGGGTGGCAGTGATCCGTTCATCGTGCTCGAGGATGCACCGCTCGAGCCGACATTGGACTCGGCCATCCTCGGCCGCTTGTTGAACGCCGGCCAAAGCTGTGTCGCCGCAAAACGGTTCATTGTCGTTGGCAAGGATCGCGGCTCGGCATTCCTGGAGGGTCTCATCGGGCGAATGAAATCCGTAAAAGTTGGTGATCCGAAAGATCCTCAGACGACGCTCGGCCCGGTCAGCTCGGAGCGCGCGCTGTTGGGGCTTCTCGACCAAGTTACTGCCGCCAAAGCCGGCGGGGCACGAGTGATGTTGGGCGGGAACCGCATTGATCGGCCGGGATTCTTCATGGAGCCCACTATCGTCACGGACATCGATCCGCATAACCCGTTGTACCTCCAGGAGACGTTCGGCCCTGTCGCATCCTTCTACGTCGTGGAAAACGAAGACGAGGCGGTTGCCTTAGCCAACGCCACAACATTCGGACTCGGCGGTTCCATTTACACCGCCGACCTGGACCGCGGAAGGCGCCTCGCCAACCGCATCGACAGCGGCATGGTATTCATCAACCATCCTACCTATTCGCTCCCTGAACTTCCCTTCGGTGGCGTAAAGAATTCCGGGTTCGGACGCGAACTGTCTGAGCTGGGGTTCGCAGAGTTTACCAACCGAAAGCTGATCAACGTCTTTCCGGCTGGGACCTCACCACGGCGCCCGGTCACGGCGTGATCATGAAAGTCATCTCCAGACGGGACGTGACGTGACGTCCGAAACAATTCCCCAGCAACGCGGGCAAGGCGCCTGGGTGATCACGCTGGCGGCTGCCGCCATCTTCTTGGTGACGATGGGTATAAGGCAGTCGCTCGGGCTTGTCATTTCGCCACTGAAGAATTCAACTGGGCTTGGCATCGCCACCATCAGCCTTGCGTTTGCCGTCGCGCAGCTGATCTGGGGTGCCATCCAGCCGATCGCTGGCGCTGTCGCCGATCGCTATGGTCCCGCCAAAGTCCTTATCGCCGGCCTAGTCGTCCTAGCGATCGGCATGGCAGTGACGCCGTTCATGACGTCGGGCGTCGGCCTCATCGTCTCACTCGGCGTCCTCTCGGCGGCCGGTTCCGGCGCAAGTAGTTTCTCGGTGCTGATCGGCGCGGCATCGCGGCACCTCCCGGCCGATAAACGTGGCAAGGCCGCTGGCATCATCAACGCCGGGGGATCGTTAGGGCAATTCGTTTTCGCGCCTGTCACGCAAACCCTGATTCAGATTCTCGGATGGATGGGTGCGATCTGGTCGCTCGCGCTTGTTACCGTGAGCGCGCTGCCCCTCGTGCGTGTGGTGAGCCCGGCAGGTTCCATGCATGGCGGGGCCAGCGGATCTAGCCCATGGCAGGCCGTGCAGGATGCGATGGCCGATCGCAGCTATTTGTTGCTGCATGCCGGCTTCTTTACGTGCGGATTCCACATCGCATTTCTCGTAACGCATCTGCCGGGAGAAGTGAATCTCTGCGGCCTGCCACCGGCAGTGGCAAGTTGGTCGCTGGCCCTGATCGGCCTCTCCAACATCGTGGGAAGTCTGATTGCCGGTGCGTGCACACAGCGCTTTCGCAGCAAGTATATTCTTGCTGCGATGTACGGCTCGCGCGTGCTGTTGATCGGCTGGTACTTGGCCGCACCAAAAACCAGGTGGACATTCTATAGCTTTGCCGTTGGTCTGGGACTCACTTGGCTGGCCACTGTACCACCTACGGCCAGCATCGTCGGCAAGCTCTTCGGGGTCCGGTATCTGTCCACGCTATTCGGGCTCACACTGCTCTCACACCAAATCGGTGGTTTCCTTGGCGCTTACCTCGGCGGTCTCGCGCTTGTTCGATTCGGTAATTACCAGTGGATGTGGTATGCAGATATGGCCCTGGCGGCAGCCGCTGCGCTCATCAATTTGCCGATTAGAGAGAGTCGGATTGCGCTAGTACCCCGGGCTACCTGAAAGATGTGCATCGGCGGCGCGCGAGGCATCGCGCTCGCACTCGGCCCCATCGCCTGCAAGTAAAGGTAAAGGTGAATCATGAACGGACATTACTTAGAAGATTTTGCAGTAGGGCAGACGTTCGGTTCAGGGCGGCTGCCCATCGATAAGGAGCGGATCTTTGCGTTCGCTGCCGAATTCGATCCGCAGCCCTTCCATCTCGATGAGGCGGCGGCGCGCCGTTCGATTTTCGGTGGACTGTGCGCCAGCGGTTGGCATACCCTCGCCGTGACGATGCGGCTGCTGCTTGACAGCGAACTCAAGCCGGCTGGCGGCTTCATCGGCGCTGGCTTAGACGAGTGCCGCTGGCCCCGGCCGGTGCGCCCCGGCGACGAGTTGCGCGTCGAGTGCGAGGTTATCGAGGTGCGACCGTCAAAGTCGCGTCCGGAGCAGGGTCTGATCAAGCTCCGAACGACCACCTTGAATCAGAATGGCGAGGCCGTGCTGGTGTATGTCGCAAATCTCGTCGTGCCGCGCCGAAAAGACACTCGACCGGACTAAAAGCATCGCAGAATTTGCGGCGGGGACCGAAACGTGACGACCCTGCCGAACCGCTGAAAATTTGGTCAATGCCCAGATAGAATCGGGATCGGGTTTGCCCATACCGGGGTAGGCTCATCGGTAGTCACCGCCGCCCCTTCGATCTTCGCGCACGCTTCCCAGTCAGCCGCTTCCCAGGTGAGCAATGCCTTCGCTGGCCTCTTCTCGTTCCTGTGCCGCCGGCATGCGGAAGTGCTTGCGATACTGACTCGGCGCGATCTTGAAATAGCGCACAAAGCAGCGACGTAGCAGCTCCGCACTGGAAAAGCCGCAACGGCTCGCGATCTTTTCCACGCTGTCGTCCGTCGATGTGAGTTGAGTTCGGGCCGCTTCGATGCGAGCCTGCTCGACATAGTGTGCGGGTGTGATGCCAAGCTCGAGAGCGAACACCCGAGCGAAGTTACGGTCGCTCATGGCCGCGCGCTCCGCAAGCACCTCGACCGAGAGATCTTTCGCCAGATTCTCGGCGATCCAGACTTGTAGCTCCTGCAGACCCTTGCGCTCGGCTGCCTGCGCTGAAAGCGCGACACTGAACTGCGCTTGACTGCCGGGCCGGCGCAGAAAGATAACCATGCGTCGCGCGACGGCGAGCGCCAGAGCGCTACCGTAGTCCTCCTCAATGAGCGCCAACGCCAGATCCATGCCGGCCGAACCCCCCGCGGAAGTATAGATGTTACCGTCCTGCACCCAGATAGGATTCGGATCCCACGACACCCCAGGATGCGCGTGCGCGAAACTCTCAACGTACTTCCAATGCGTCGTGGCCCGCTTGCCGTTCAACAATCCCGTGTTCGCCAGGAGGAAGGCCCCGGTACAGACGGAGCAGACTCTGCGCGTTTGTTTTGCCATCTTGCGCAGCCATGCCAACACCGCCGGGTCGCTCGGCCCGCGAGCGCCAGCGCCACCGGCAATGAGGAGCGTGTCGACTTCCCCTCGCACCCTCCAGTAGTGCTTATGCGCGGTGATTCCGATGCCGTTAATCGTCGGAATCAAAAGGTCGGAGGAACTCGTCACCAGCTCGATCTCGTATCCCCGATGCCCTGATGTCTCTTCCAATATCCGGCTGGCCATACCAAACGCTTCTATCGGTCCTAACACATCGACACCCTGACCAGGGGGTACGCAAAGCATGACGATCTTTTTCATGCGGCGAGTATACACGAATTGGCAGATATCGTGGGATACTTGTCATTCCAGCCATGTGGCCGGCGGCTATTATTTCCCACGTGAGGAAAACTGCACCGCGCCTCGATCGACCCGGCCGGCCGCGCTCGCCGGCGCAGCGCTCATTCATTCCTGATCAAAGGCCCTAACGTATGTGGATTGTCCAGGTTGCACTGCGGCGCCCTTATACCTTCGTCGTACTCGCGCTGCTGCTGCCGTTGATCGGCGCTCTAGCGATCATGGGCACGCCGCTGCGTCCCGGGATGCCGACGGACATCTTTCCCGACATCAAGATTCCGGTCATTGCCGTTACGTTTCAGTACACGGGCATGCCGCCGGATGACATGGCCGGCCGCATCACGGCGCAGGTTGAGCGCTACGCGACGACGCTCGTCAACGACGTCGAGCATGTCGAATCGCGGACCTACCCCGGCATGGCCGTGGTCAAGATCTTCTTCCAGCCGGGAGTGGACATCAATCTTGCCATGTCGCAGGTCACGGCGTTCGGACAGACGATCTTGAGGTTCATGCCGCCGGGCATCCAGCCGCCGCTGATTCTCAAATACAACGCCGCCACCGTGCCCATCCTCCAGCTCGCGATGTCGAGCAACGCGCTCACCGAGTCGCAACTGTTCGACTTCGGCAACCAGGTCGTGCGCACCCAGATCGGGACCGTCTACGGCGCCTCCATCCCTTATCCCTACGGTGGAGCGACCCGGCAGGTGCAGATCGACCTGAAGCCCGATGCCCTGCGCGCGCAGGGGCTCACCGCGAACGACGTGAACGACGCGATCAATAGTCAGAACCTCACCGTGCCGGCCGGCACGCAGAAGATCGGCGACACCGAATACAACGTCAAACTCAACGCCAGCCCTTTCAAGCTCGATGAAATCAACGATCTGCCGATCAGAGGGCAGGTGAACGGCAACGTCACCTACGTCCGCGACGTCGCCTTCGTCCACGATGGCCATCCCCCGCAGACCAACATCGTTCGTGTGAATGGCCGGCGCGCCGTGTTGATGACGATTCAGAAAACCGGCGCCGCATCCACGCTCAATATCGTCAACGAAATCCGCGCACGCCTGCCCCGGGTGCGCGAGCTGCTGCCGACCGGCGCGTCGATCGACGCGACCGGAGATCAATCCGTGTTCGTCGGTGCCGCCGTGAAGGGCGTCGTCATGGAGGCGGTGCTCGCCGCCTGCCTGACGGCGCTCATGGTGCTATTGTTCCTGGGCAGTTGGCGCAGCACCCTGATCATCGCCATCTCCATCCCGCTGTCCATCATCGCGTCCCTCGTCATCCTCGACGCGCTCGGTGAGACGATCAACCTCATGACGCTTGGCGGTCTCGCGCTCGCGGTCGGCATTCTTGTCGACGACGCGACTGTCACCATCGAGAACATCAACCGGCATTTGGAAGAGGGCCAGGAGGTCGAGCCGGCGATTCTCAAGGGCTCGTTCGAGATCACGATTCCGGCGCTCGTCTCGACTCTCGCCATCTGCATCGTATTCGTGCCCATGTTCCTGCTCTCTGGCGTAGCGCGCTATCTGTTCGTGCCTCTGGCTGAGGCGGTCGTGTTCGCCATGCTGACGTCCTACGTCCTCTCGCGTACCTTGGTGCCGACTCTGGCGAAGTACTGGCTGCGCACGGCGGCCGAGGAGCATGCGGCGGCGGCCAACCCCGGCTTCCTGCGGCGATTTCAACGCAGTTTCGAGGCACGCTTCGAGAAGGGGCGCGACCGCTATCAGTCCTTTCTGACCACCGTGCTCGAGCGCCGCGCGGCCTTCGTAGCGGTGTTCCTCGGCGCCGCGCTTGTCTCGACACTGATCTACCCCTTCCTCGGCAGAAACTTCTTCCCCGACGTCGACGCCGGACAGATCAAGCTGCACATCCGCGGGCAGACGGGGCTGCGTGTGGAGGACACGGCGGCGCTCGTCGATCACATCGAGGCGGCTGTGCGCGAGGTGATCCCCGAGAACGAGATCGGCAGCATGGTCGACAACGTCGGCCTGCCGGTCTCGGCCATCAACATGACTTACGCCAACTCGGGTACCTTCGGCAGCAGCGACGCCGACATTCTGGTCGCACTCAAGCCGGACCACGCACCCACTGCAGGCTACCTGCGTCAGTTGCGCGTGCGCCTGCCCCGGGAGTTTCCCGGTACGGTGTTCGGGTTTCTGCCGGCGGATATCGTGAGCCAGATTCTGAATTTCGGGGTTCCCGCGCCCATCGACATCCAGATTTCGGGCCCGAGCCCGCAGAATCACGACATCGCCGACGCGCTGGTCGCTTCACTCCGTCAGGTGCCGGGACTCGTGGACCTACGCCTCGGGGAGGTGTTCAATCAGCCCGAGCTGCGTGTTACCACCGACCGCAGCCGCGCGCAGCAACTCGGTATCAGCCAGCATGACGTCGCCAACAACCTGCTCTTGACTCTGTCGGGAAGCGGGCAGTTCGAGCCGACCTTCTGGCTGAACCCGAAAACGGGGTTGCAGTACCCGCTCGTCGCCCAGGCGCCGCAGTACCGCATGACCTCGCTGCAGGATTTGCAGAATTTGCCGATCACTACAGCTACAGCCGGCCAGCAACAGATTCTCGGGGGTCTTGCCACCATCACTCGCGGGGTCGGTCCCGCCGTTGTCGTGCACCGTGACGCGCAGCCCATCATCGACATCTACGGCGCCGCGCAGGACCGCGATCTCGGAGCGATCGAGAAGGATATCAACGCGGCGATTGCGAAGTGGGATGGCAAGCTGCCCAAGGGGACGCACATCACCGTCCGCGGCCAGGTGCAGACCATGACGGCATCCTACACCGGACTGGCCATGGGCTTCATCGGCGCGATCGTGCTGGTGTACCTGCTCATCGTCATCAACTTCCAGTCCTGGACCGACGCCTTTATCATCATCACGGCGCTCCCGGCTGCGGTGGCCGGCATCGCGTGGATGTTGTTGATGACGGGTACGACGCTGAGCGTTCCCGCGCTGACCGGGGCCATCATGTGCATGGGGGTTGCCACCGCGAACAGCATTCTGGTCGTGAGCTTCGCGCGTGACCGGCTGAACCAGGGCGCGACGCCCCTGCAGGCCGCCCACGACGCTGGCTTTACCCGCTTTCGGCCCGTGTTGATGACGGCGCTCGCAATGATCATCGGAATGTTGCCCATGTCCCTCGGCATGGGCGATGGCGGTGAACAGAATGCGCCGCTCGGCCGCGCAGTCATCGGCGGTTTGATCTTCGCCACCGTGGCGACCTTGGTCTTCGTGCCGACCGTGTTCGCCGCGATTCATGGGCGGCGCGGCGATAAATTCCGAGAAGCTCCTACGCCGAGTGTAGCGACCTGATCGGCCGACACAACACTCACCACACGCAACCGAGACGACAATCATGGACCAACTAGTACGGACGAACGAATTGGGAGCTGGAAGCACCCTGGCGTCTTCTGATACCAAGGGCGGCGCGCGGCAATTGCGCCGGACAGGTGCCGTACTGGGCGTGACAGCCCTCGCCATACTCGTCTGGTCAGGAGTTTCCGCGCGTCACGCATCCGCGAAACTCAAAGAGTCCACTGAAGCGGCGGCCCTC
>Ga0179592_10000331_pt1 | contig 18888 bp, 26 predicted proteins | sample CZODoug2_1_08_16_FD_148623 | JGI IMG/M metagenome (GOLD analysis project Ga0179592, IMG submission 148623) | Vadose zone soil fungal communities from Angelo Coast Range Reserve, California, USA - CZODoug2_1_08_16fungal (Illumina Assembly) | ecosystem: Environmental > Terrestrial > Soil > Vadose...
AATGGGTACTCAATTGCCAGTTGACCCACTAGTACCAGCTAAACTAGTATCTGCCAATTTGGTATATTCCAAGTCTGCGTAGCCCAAGTAAGTACCTCCCAAGGCGATAATTACATTCTCTCGATTAATAAGACCTGCCTGACGTAAAAAGCGCACTAGTTCGCCTTTACGCCCAGCATTTAACTGGGGAAGAACTGTCACAGTTCGGGCTCGCGCAACATTACGAACCTCGTCCTCAGGTTGAGATTCACGGAGTTTGTTGTTCAACAGCAGGTTTGACATCCGGTCTAGGTACATCTGGAGTGCAGTTTCTTGTTGCTGGTCCTGCGCAACTTGAGCACTTGCCTCACTTTGCTGTGCAGTAAACCGCCAAGTCCCTATTGCGATGACAACCGGAACAGCAAGAGCTGCTATGACCTGCAACCAATTCCGTACACGCTTCTCGGAAATGCGCATTATTCGCTCCTTCGACACAAAACATTGCAAGAGATACTACCTGAAACACTAATCATTTGCCTACAGTATATCAGACTCAGGCAAAAGGAATAAGTACAGCTTGTGACTAACAGCATTAGATGGCCCTGCATTAAGATAGTAGTCCTTGAATGACACAGTGTGTGCGAGTTCAACCAAACTTTGGTTGAACTCGCATGACACAATTGCTGCAATAGCGGCTGGCATACCAGCTATTCCTTTCTCTCCGACAGACTGCTAGTGAGCAGAGATGGTGAGAAACTGCCAGGGGGAAATCATGGGTGTTGAATGTTACATCTCGTACAGAGGTCAGTTCTCTGGCTACGTCCCAAACTGCGAAATGAGAGATGGAGAAGAGCAACATAACTACCGATTAGGACTGTGTAGCTTCTCTTACATACCACCAAGTATGCAGGAAATAGGAATGGTACGTTGCACAATATCATTTCTTTACCGTTGGTATACTAAGGCATGCGTCAAATCCACTTGACAGTTTTGTGCCTGTACACGGTTGACACTGTCAAGCAGAATCACCCCTTTTTGACACATGCCTAAGAATGTAGTAATAGCAAACAATGTCCGTTTGTACAGATCAGTGTGGATTGAAGCCAAGTATGACCGCTTCGGAACCCGAGTGTGGCCGCGAGAGCGAAAAGCTGTCAACTAGCTCTACTGGCTGGTCCACTACTGCCGAGACGAGACAAGCATAATCAAGGACTTGGTTGGTAAATTGCCCATCATATGGCTTTACAGGCTGATCTACTACATATTTTACTGTGCGGCCATACTCAGGTTCTGCAACGGCCATACTCGGGCTCTGGTAGTTCACACGAAGGTTCGGAACAAATTGAGCGTAAAATAGTTGTGTTTCCGAACCTTGGCGTAAAAACCTTTTACCTGAAGGTTCGGAAGAATCGAGAGCGAGCAGTGGCATCAGCCGACCTCTCGTCGTGGGTTCTCTCCTGAGGAGTCGGGGAGAACCATATCGCTGCGAGTAATCTCATCGCGCCGAATGGTCATGAGATCAGCCACTTCTCCCAGAAGCTTGGCGTTGACATCCATCTCTCTTCGCTCATACGCCCACCGCAGGGCAAGGGTCACGAGCCTGGTCACGTTCCCCATCAGGACACGCCCCGTCGCATGAGGATCAAGAAGGGGGTTCGTCAGCCAAGTGAAAATGGGCTTGGTCCAGCGGTGGAGTTGAAGATCAGGGAACTGATCGCAGTAGAGAACCTCGAAGGTTGCCAAGATAAGACGCAGTTCCTCTTCGGTATGGCCAGGAACCATGATGTAGGGGTTTTGAGTGTCCATGCGTTGACGAAATTGTTTCCACAGGGTTTCAGGTCTGGCAAAGGTCTCTCGAAAGGGCACATCATTGTTCCCATGGGCAGCGACTAGGCCAAGGCCGAGGAGGCGTTCATAGGGAGGAGCAGCAAGATTGTCGGTCAATTCTTTGAGAAATGCGAGATGACGCAGGTTCAAATCCTGTGCGTCATCGATGATGAGACATTCTACGTGAGACGAGGCGAGCATTTTGACCAGCCAGAGACGGCGGAAAGCCACAGACATGGAGGGGAGAACCGGGAAGCAGGAGGCCAGGGCGGTGATTAAACCTTGGTCTCGCGAATCATTCTTGGGAGCACGAACAGCCAGCACAGGGAGTCGAGTCCTGCCGATCGCCGCAAGCTCTGCCCCCGAATTTCGCACGAGATCATGAATGCCTCGTGATTTCCCACTTCCAGGAGGAGCTGCAATCACATGCCAACTTCTATTCTGCCAAGCATGTCTCAGCCACCCTTGAAAACGCTGTTCAAAGGCCGTTTCGATAAAATCCCGGTTGACCACAAATGGCGGACGTGGCTCGAGTTCCGGATCAGTCATCTTCTGGCCTCCATTTCCTGACTTTCAGACGCTTAATCTCGATGCCTGGAGGAGCCTCTTCAGGCACGGCGGGGGGAAGCAACCCTGAGCGGTGGATTGGTGGAGGAGGTGAAACAGACTGACTGATCAAGGCCTGCAGTGTGGCCTGAACGGCTTCGGGATGGATCTCCTGACGTTGCTGATCGAATTGTCGCGCTCGTTCGAGCCGTTTGGTTTCCAGAGACAGCAGCTTGCGCCCAGAGAGAGCCTCTTCTTGGATACGCTGGCGATTTTCCAGGCTCTCAGCAGCGGCGATCTTGGCACCTTTCGCGTCGGCTTGCCTGTGGGCATCCGCTTCCCAGACACTCATCCGTTTTCCCATCAACTCGGTACAGAACGCCTCGCCAACCAACTCCCCGTTCAAGAAGAGATAGATGACGGAAATATCACGCCGATCGTAATAGATGTCTATCTCTCGTCCGCGCAGGCGATTCAACAGTCCTGGACTGACATAACGTCGCCCAAGAAAAGAAAGTGAGTCTTGCCTGACCGCGTAACGCCCCGTCGAGCAATTCTTGCGATTGGCGGCTTTCATGAGCAACAGTTTGAGATCATCCTGAGATCCCATCCAGCGAGGAAGGCCTTGCTTTTGGACAGCATCTTCCCACAACGCAATTCTGGTTTGCCGCCGAAGTTTGTCCCATTCTTGCATATACCCATCGACAATGGCTTGAATGAACAGTTTCTCCAAGACATCGAACGTCATCCCCGCCTTTTCTGCTGCGTTCGCACTGTCATATATTCCACCATCCGAGGGTTTCGCTTTGGTCGTTCCGGGGAGACGATGGGAAAACTTGCGTGTGACCCAGGTAAAAAGGGCTTCCACCGTCCCTTTCGCTGAGGGTGCATAAGGAGGAGCCTGCTGGGTAGTAATGCCAAGGCGATCAACGAGCACAGCAGTTGCCCGTGCACTTGTAAAGATCTTCCCCCGATCGTGAAAGATGACAGCCGGTTTGCCAAAACAGGGCCAAGGATGTTTGCACTCGTAAAGCATGGTCAAGCGATCTTTCGGCTCAAGGGTTTGTTTAACGAGCCGCATGTAGTCTTCTTCGCGGAGCACATCGAGTGACAAAATGGCTCCCAAGATGGCTGCGGTTTTCACACAAATGAGGACCGCCCCGTGAACACGGCCAGTAAGAACCGTCCCATCTGATGCCACGATGAGTTGATCGAACGTATGCTCATCGACTTGGCAAATGAGTGCTGGGGAAGAAATCGAGAGAACGAAAGACTGCGACGACATCCGTTCATGAGGAGCATGTTTCAGTCCAGAACGAGCCTGGGCTACTTTCGTCTCTTGAGAGATCTCTTTGAGAAAAGACCAGACCTGTCGATAGGTTGGAAGTCGAACCAGTTGGCCCTCCTGCTCGCTCAGTTCTTCGGCAAGGCGCTTGAGGCGGACATCTTCATAGACTGCCATAACCGTCGGGCGCATCGCATGGGTGTAGAGCTTGCGAATCAACTGTTGAAATTCCGGACGCAAGAGGCGATCGCGGTGGTAGGTTCCGTAAGGGACACAAGCGATTTGCCCCAATTCTTTGGTGCGTTGGACGAGTCGCCCAAGAGTAGAGACGCTCATAGCGAAGGCGTTGGAGACTTGGCCCAGTGTTTTCCCCTCCAAGACAGCTCTCACCGCATTGAGATTGCGATGAAAATGCGCCTGCTGCGCTGCTGTCTCTAAGCCAGAGGCGTCAAAGGTTGGCCCAGGTATGGCCGAATGCTCCGAGAGAACAATGGCGTCGTCATCAAGTGTTTCGCCGGCAGACTTCGCTTGGTGAACTTCTGTGATCACAAGCTCAGATGGAAGAGGATCTGGAAGGATGGGAGGGTTCTCAGGAGAAAGCAAAGCCAGTGGGGTATTCAGATCGAGGTCGACTTCTGTTAAATCAACAAGGAGTCGTCCTGCAGAGGCGAAGTCTGCAATCAGCTTCCAAACTGCCGCCTCGACTTCCACCTCGGACCAGCGACTTCCAAAGAACCGGACCAACTCACTCATGCTACGAAATTTGCCCCAAGGCCACTGTTTGAGAAGGGTGGCCTTAATCTCGTCATACGTGGGGAAAGGCTGGCGGCAGGCTTGAAGACGCAGCAGATTTTGATAGCGACGCTCAGAGAGGTTCTTGTCCGTCCCAATCCAATAGACGCCGCTTTTGAGTGTCGCTAGCCGTCGCGCTGCCTCAGCTTTGGCAAGCGCTTGTCCCTGGCTTTTCTCCTCTTCACGGCCAGCTTCTGCAATGAACAAGCCACCGTCGCAGAGCGTTCCGACAAAATCCGGTAAATAGGTATGGGGCTGACCTTCATACGTGTAGGAGATCCGGTAAGGCGTCCCGAGCGGTGCGTGAACGTTATATGCGTTGGCAAAAGCTGAACTCATATCCCCACGCTGAAAGCTTTGCACATGAGGGTGATATTCACAAAAGAGCGCTAATCGGGCTTCTAACAGACTCGTGTAAGGCATCCGAACGAGACGTTGATCCCCTGTCTTCCAACTATGGAGAAACCCAGAGATGGATTTGCCCGCGATTTTGAAGACATCGAGTCCTGGCGTTCCAGTGCGCTGTGAAGGGGAAGGTGGCTGCGTACCCATGAAAACATCACTTCCTCTCGACTTTCCGAAAAACAGGGCCAATCTCGACGAGGAAACCATCAGGAAAATGTCCTGTGCTCCTTTCCACATAGTATACCAAAAAGTCAGGGAAGAAGCCATGTGAGGGGACCCTTCTCTTCCATAAAATGATGAGTTTATTGAAAAGATTTCCGAACCTTGGCGTAAATTTCCGAACCTTCCTGTTCAGGTCTTCCGAACCTTGGGGTTAAGTACCACTATGAGGGCTAGCATATTTGCGTAGTCGGATTGATCTACAAAGGGGAAATCTGCTATGATGTCATTAAGAACAGCACATGCATTTTGTACTTCTTCTTCCGAAGGGCACTCAGGTACCTTGCACGCGTGCATATCCTTATGCGGAGCATAGTAGAGTTTTGTTAGCTCGTCATATCCTGGTTTTTGGAGAATAGTCCCGTCTGGTCTTATGACAGGTGTCTCAACAATCGCTTCTAGTATCTTGAACGGCCATTTTGAAGGTGATAGAGCAAGAATAGCTTCTGCTATCTCTTTAGGAGGTGATGCGGGTTTAGGTGCGTACTCGTTTTCAGTGTGGGGTACTTTTCGTAGCGTAAAGAAGTCAGCTGCTTTGGTGAGAGCGTTCTTTATTTCAGGCACCCCCATAGCCATAACAACTGTTTTATTATCTTTATCACGTCCTATTTGCACAAGTCGGCCTGATTGGACAAAGATCGTTGGTTCCTGCTCTTCACTTTTGCCAAGGTATTGCAAGGATTCGTCTCTGCTATCCCTGAGCTGGCCCCCTAAGATAACACTCGGTAGTCCTGTATTTGCTTCCTTGTGCCCATTCCCGTTTGAAGAATGCTCCTGGCCAGGGATGTAATTTGTCCATTGGTCTTGCTTTGGACGAATATCCTCCCAAGTACGGCCTTTGCAGTGTGCATGAAAGCAATTCACTGTATGTGGGGGTCCGTACCATATGCGCATTTGTTCCCCCGGGGTTGTATGTAGGTTCTTCCAAGGGCAGACAACATCAAAGCAGTCCTCATACTCCTCAATGACTTCTAGGTGCTGGTTAACCCATGCCTTCCACTCCGCAAGAGTCCAATATCCCTTCTTCTTTGGCTGCTTTATTGGTGTAAAGCGGGTGATGATGTCGTCAAGAACCTCGGGTACCTCGTTAATAGACTTCTTGCCCAATAATTTTTTGAGCTGGAAATCCGAGGCTCTTTGAGCTCAAATGGCTTATTCGGCAAGTTGTCTAATCTCTGAGGGGCAGCCCGGGATTATATCGCCTGTTACTGTGAAAGGTCGGCTGTCAGCATAGACTTCAATGCCTGTATGTCCCCCTGGAATACCCCATGGCACCATCTCGTTTAGGATTGCCTTATCATTAGGCAGCCTGCCACGGACCCACATCTTAATGCCAGTTCTACTAGGGGATTTTTCTGCATAGGTCGGACCTAACCAGCTTTTAACGAGCGGGTGGATCTCTCCGCTCTCATCGATACAGCCATCAATGTCAACTCCGATGATACCTGACTCTAGCGTGATGAATGTTTCGATTAAGGGGTAACGTGACACCTCTTCAAACGTGAGTTTGTTGTCCTCATTGCTCCATGACATCCAAGACCCGTCTAGGCTGCATGGATTCTTCTTTGCGTCGGTTCGCTTCCATATTGCCCATTGACGCGCTTCTTTGAGTTCTAAGGGAATAGCGGCATTGCGTGTTTGTAAATCGTTGGGGAGAGCATGTATTGTCACTCTGTCACCTCCCTACCACTATTCAGACGATAGAAGCGGCTTGTGATAAGCGCGTATACTTGTGCTATATCGTGAACTGTAGTATACTTACTTCTAAGGAAAAGTAAGTAACTTCCTAACGATGTCATCATATAATTCTCCCGGGCTACAGGAGTGTTGACAGAATGCTTGATCTGGATTACACTTCTTGTAGCGCCGTATCATAATCGTGAGCTGGGAAAGGGTCACTGACGTTCTAGAAGTGCAAAAACTAGGTCAGTGGCTTTTTTGCTGCTCATTTTTATCATTTCAATTCTTCTTATACACCATTCAGGTGTCAGTGCACTTTTTGTTCATACTTGTGTCCTTTCAATTGCTTGCCTGCCGTGCCTTCAACCTCTGTGGATTGCTATCACTGCCAGCCCTGCGCGTCTACAGGATAAAACGACGGTTAGTGTTGAGTGCGCTTCTCGGCACGTCGGTTCTTGTGTCTTTCACGCCCTCGCCGATTGTTCTTACTTGGCTCGCCTCTAGGAGAGGATTGCATAGGCGGGTCTTCAAAGACCATAGTACCACCGTGTGCTTTTTGCTCTTCTGGTGAGAGGGCAAGGAACCTCTGTCTATATTTCTTCCACCGTTTGCGCTGCCTCTGTGTTCTGATGTGTGCACTCATAGGAGAGCCATCAGAAATAGTGGTTTGTTTGTGGTCTATTCCCATCTCCGTCCCTTCTAACAGCCTCGCTGAGATAAGAATAGCAGCATGACGGCAGTATAGTCAAGCTTTTCATGCTACCGACTCAGCTAACAACTTTCATATGACAGCTAACACTATTAAATGCCTGAAAATCCATTGTGGATAACATGTGTAAAACTTGTGGATAAGTGCTCCATCAGTGTTGATAACTTCGGACTTGACATGTGTCTAACTCTCGTTTCTTATAGCACAATGCTACTCACCTGACTTTTGTTGCAAGAGCTTCAATATCTGCTCTTGAGTAGCCTCCATCCTGTCAAGACGTGTCTCAATAGTGCCAGTATCTTGCTTGAGTTGGCCTTGCATAGCCGTAAGATCATCCTTGGTAGCTGTTGCTGCCAGTCGCTTTCCGTGCTCTCCGAAGAATTTAGAGTGGCCACTCTGGACAGTTTTGACATCAGAGAGAGCTTCCTTGTGCTCGTCATAGTGTTCTTGCAGTGTCTCTAGCCAAGTGTTGGAGACAGTCGTCAGCTCTTGAGTTAGGTCCTGCTTTAGGTTATCCAAGCGCCTGATGACATCTTCACTGGCAACTTCGATTCGTGTCACCTTCATAGGCTCGGTAATTTGCTCCCTGAGCTGCCGAACTTCTTCAGCTAGTTGTCTCTGCTTAGCTTCCAGTCGGTTAAATTCCTCACGTGTTGGTTGGTTCATAGTGTGTGTGGTCCTTTCTGTAGTAGTCGCCTTACCGATAGCCGATCAAGCTTCAATCGACTGGCTAGGTAGCCCTCACTACATTCCCCTCGTAGATGTGCGGCTATCAGCTGGTCTTGGGTCCAGTCGAGAGGCAGCCCTTTACCGATCAAGTCACAAATCGGAATGCCAGTACGTTTTGCTTCGTCAAGGACTTCGCGGGCATTCTGGAAGCCATTGATGGGATAGTGTACTTCTATCATGATGTGTGTGTGTCCTCAGTTTCTCGCAGTGCCTGAGCCAGCTGGTCTTGCTTTGACTTGGTTGCCTCGTCAAGATTCTCATCCTCTCTTGTGAGTCGAGAGAGCTGATCTAGGACTATCCTGATCTCTCCGATCTGCTCGGGGCTGAAATGCTCAGCAAAGTTGACGAGCAGTGCTTTGAAATAGCCTGTCAGGATGCCGTAGGCAGTTGGATAGCGTTTATCGATTGAAAGCTCTTGGTCTTGCTCATGGATCTGCTTCAAGACTGCTTTGGTTACTTCAAAGTGTCTGTTATCGCGTCTCTCTTCATAGTTTGCCATGTGTGGATGTCCTTTCTAACTTGTATGGTACTTGTCTACCTCGCCTCGTCGGTGATCCGCGTCAAGATGCCCATGGTCGGCCTACTTTTGGCTGCAGGTATTTCTCTCTCAGTGCGATGTAGCGTTTCCTTGTCCGCTCAGGCATGGATGCTAGTTCCTGATAGGCACGTTCAGTCCCTGTGATCAACTCACTCAAGAATAAGCGCATCTCAGTGGCGTTCTTGCGCTGTATCTCTTCTGCAGGTCGAGAGATACCGACTGGTGTACTAGCAGGTGCGAACATCAATCCGCTATCCAGTTCCAAGCACCGCAATGGGATGCATGCATCGTGACGTTGGACAATGGCAAGCTCTATGCCGTATCGCTGTAAATTCATGCGCAATTCGTAAAAGCTGAATGATGAGTGCAAACAGATTGCTAGCAGTTCTACGCCTCGTTCATCATCAAACATCTTGTAGCGATAGTTCGTGAGTCGCTCAACTATTCGAAGTGGGTATTTAGGCATTTGAATTTCGAACTGACGTGCGACTGCCTGACGGCGTTGACGTTCGCTTAGCATATCTCTCTCCTTTCTCGCTGGGAGAAAAGTCTCAACGTTGAAACTCTCTCCCAAAATCTATCAGTGTTTACCAGCCACCATAGCGGCCTTTGTTGCCAGATCCTCCGCCACCTAACGTGTCATCATTGCGACGTTTGGTTAACTCTCTCAAAAGTTCATTATCCATACGTTTTCGTTCTTGATCAACACGGGCATTTTCGCGGTCAATAGCTGCTTGGTCAAAGGCTGTTTCCACCTTAATCTCAGAACGTGCGACATTGTTAATAGCCTCCTCTTTCTCTTGCATATCCTTGATAAATTTCTTCTGGCTCTTGACGGTCACAACAGTCAAGAAAACGGTTGCAATTGAGTCAATCAAGAGCGGTCCAAAGCTACGAAAGTATATTGATGCTTGCCCTTTAAAATCATCTGCTGCTATCTTGACATGACCTTCCATCAGAAACATTTGGGCAAAGGAATTGCCTATCGCCAGCCCTACGAAAAAGACCGCTAAAGCGATAGGAATCCAGATTTGAGAACGGTCTTTTGTTGCTCTTTTTGCAGCGACGGTAACTGAATATCCCATGACCGGAATCATCATTTCCAGTCCGATGGATATCCCGTAAGAGTACCAAGTGTAGGGGTTGTTCCAATCGAACTTGCCAGAAAACGCTTGACCTATTGCGCATCCAACAATCCAGGCAATGAAAGGTGGCAGGAGATAGGCCAGCCCTTTAAAGAAATGGACGATTACCCATTCAAGTCCTACCATCCGGTCATCGTTGAATGACTCAACCGTTTTACGGATACGTTCGGTATGCGCAAGCGCATCGCTCCCTTTTGCAGTGTTGATTTGAATGTCAGGGACAAAGGTACCGGAGACAACTTCTGCATCCCTCCCATGGTCCGGTATGGTTGCTACCTGTTCGTTGGTAGCTGGTGATAGAGCAGTACTCTGTTGTGAGTTGAGAGTGGCATCTGGATCGAGCTTATTTACAAGCCAGGTACTGACGCGAGTTTTTATTCCCATCTGCATTTTTTCCTTTACTGCTAACATTTGAAACGAATTGTTTTCAGCAATCAATTCCGAGAAACTTTCGTTTATTTCTGAAATCTGCTGTTCGCTATGCCATTGCTATCGCTTACTAGCTCTTAGTGGATGTAGCGAACGGTTGTAAAAGAAAGCCGACATTTTGCTAATGTCCGCGCAATGTCGGCTTCAGATGGCACTATATATCCGATGTGGTAGGACCTGACTCGCGAACCTCTTTACGGAGTGCTGCATGAGCTTTGTTGATCTTGGCTCTTTCCTCTCTTGCTTGCCTGTTTACCGCTTTTGTCACAATTGGACTGGCAACACCGATTAATTCGGTGAGCACTCCCATTAAGAACACGTCTTTTGCTTCGTGTGCTGCTTTAGCTTCTGCTTTAAGGTTTTGAAGGATAGTTTCAGCTTTTTCAACTGAACTGGTGTTTTCTGCCATGATGGTAAAATCTCCAATCTGTAATCTTTACTTTTGGTTACCATCTGGCTATCATAGAAATAGAGCAGGTGGCAACACTTTCTCGACAATGCCCAGTCAATTTCTTTGCGGGAGACGGCTGGGCTAAAATTTTGCTTTACGAAGTCCTCATGTAATCGTCCAGGTCCTCTTTCTTGATACGAAGTTGTTGTCCCACATGGAAAGCTTTCAACTTCTTTGACTTGATAAGTTTGCGAACGGTAGAGACACTCACTTTTAGAATATCAGCTACCTCTTCGACTGTGTACACCATTGCAGTGTCCTTTTAGCTAACGGATGAAACCGTTTAATCAAATGATACCCTGTAGTGAAGAGATTGTCAATATAGATAGCTGGTTACTACCAATAGCCTCCAATATCTCCTTCAATCTGGCCCAATGAGTCCTATCTACTCACTTCGTTGTGCATCCCCCATCAAACTGTCCCTGTTTTCGACTAGACAGGATGGCACACGTTGGGTACTCTTGAGAGTGGCACTCGTTTTGTGCCAGTTATGAGATTTGTTTGAAATACTTTATGAATTAAGGAGTGAAAGAATATGGATAGTAGAAGATATTATCAGCGCGAAAGAAATATGCAACCCAGGCCTAAGCCCCGGGACATTATCCGAAAACATTTTGATAGATCACAAGCCGCAACCAACGTAATGTCTCGTCTGCATACCGAAGAATTAGGGTATATAAAAGCGCAAGCTCTGAATCTGTTCACTGATGGCAATAAAGTAAAAGATGCATGTGAAAAAATTGCGATTTTTCGCAATTTAACGAGAAATAATAAATATGGAGAAATAACGGAATACGATGCTGAACAATCTGCTGCTTTCTTGATAAGAAAGTTCAGGCAAGACAGGAATTTGGAAGGCTTCTCCAGAGATAACCGTCGCATCTATAAGGGAATAAGTCAAAGAGTTCAAGAACTTGCAAAAGACACTGCCAAAGTGTCTTTTGCAAGTCATACTCAGAATCAAGAGTTTGTGCAAGGCTCTTTGCGGGACGGACAGGGAGAAAAGGAGTGGAATATTAATGAGATAGTAGACTATATTGGCACATCTACCTTAGATAACTTACGTCTGACATTTCGGGCTCTGGCAAATCCTCTGGAGAAAAAAGATCTGTATCGTCAGCTTGCGATTTCGGCGCAAAAAGTGATGGATCATTACCAGTTTCGTAGCCCTTTGACGAAAGAAGATGCACGGAAAGGAATGAGATTTATCCTTGATAAAATCCCTAATAACGACACTCTCTCTCAGTATTCAGCAGTACATGACTTTATGTATGCAGCTAAGCAGATTCAGAAGCGGCCCAATTCCTAGCATCAATTCAGGAATAAGGTCCACACCTGCTCCCTCACTTGTAAGAAGAGGGTGAGATCGGCAATCTCTTGGCTCGACCTAGTCGTCTCCATGTGGAGTAAGGATCAGATCTGGGAATAAAGCAAAGACGAGCAACCGGATAGATCGGTATTGCCGCTGATCACTCGATTTGCTACTCCTGTGTTGCAGCTTTTCTTGAGAATTGCCGTCCTGGCAATGGTATTCTCTTGTGCTAAGAAGGCGTATACGACCCTCTTCTTACACTTTCCTAGAAAAAGGACACCAACCAAGTAATATTAACAGTAGGGCTAACTACCAATAAAGAAACTTCTTACTGCGCAAATGATTTTACACGAAGCGCTTTATAAGTTTTATAAGACGCATGCCTAACGGCAGAGTGCTTTTTCGTCTTCTCACTCCAAGCACCATTCCTCCCGTGCGCCGGAGCCGCGAAATTCTCACCTTCAAAAAACTTCCACGACTAAAACATTCTAGCGTTTGAAATGCTGCATGAGCAAAACCGCATGGAGAATGAGCAACAAAACCTTTAGTGACAAGCATAGGGAGCTATTCCCCTATCTAGCTGATGGCAAGAGCGATAGAGAGATATCCAAGATACTAGGCGTACGACACTCAACTATCTACCAACATGTTGAGAAAATGATGGATGTAGTAAAGTGTTCAGAACGAGCCGATCTAGAGCAGTTTTGTAAGCAGTATCTCGCGAAAGAGCCACTCGTAGCCCAAAACACAGAGCAGTGGACATTTGACCAGCTTCTAGACCGCAGCATGCAGGCATTCAAAAAGAGCCTGAACATACCGCAAGTGGTGGAAGCTGAACGGGTTGGTGATGTTAGCAATGTGATAGAAGATGTGAAAGAGGGAGAATAGTATGAAATATACAATATCTGACATTATCGTAAAAGACCGTAAACGAGAGGCTAGCAATATCACGGCGTTAGCTGAAAGCATACAAGAAATTGGCCTGATTAATCCAATCACCATTAGACCAGACGGCACCCTCAATACTGGTCTTAATCGGCTAAAGGCTTGCCAGTCTTTAGGATGGCAAGAGATTGAGGTAAATATCTCAGAGCTTGACGATCTAAATGCTGAGTTGGCAGAAATCGATGAGAACTTGATCCGCAATGAGTTACATTGGGCAGACAGGGATAAACAACTTAAGAGGCGTAAAGAGATCTATGAGCTAAAGCATCCAGAGACAAAAAAGGGGAATAGTATAGAAAAAACTCTTATAAAAGCGAGAGAAGAAGTGGAACGAAATGATTTCGCTTCACTACCTAGTTTTGCTCAAGATACAGCAAATAAGACAGGATACACTAACAGATCCGTAGAACTAAGCGTCCAACGAGCTGAAGCTTTCACTGATGAGCAGATGGAAACCCTAAAAGAGGCAAATGTTCCCCAGACAGAGGCGACAAAGATAGCACGACTACCAGAACCGGAAAGAGAGGAAGCAGTCAAGCAGGTATCCAAGGGTGTACCGACTGCGCTCTTAACCAGCGAAACAAACGAATGGTATACCCCATACCAATACGTGAACAAGACGCGGGAATTGATGGGAGGGATTGACACAGATCCGGCTAGCAACGCCTACGCAAACGAGAAAGTCGTACAGGCTACCACCTTCTACGATATCCAGACAAACGGTCTAGACAAAGAGTGGCACGGGCGTGTCTGGCTCAATCCCCCGTACGGGCGTGATGAGGGCGGAAGCAATCAAGAGGCGTGGTCACGTCGACTTATTGAACAATTTGAAGCAGGTATCACCAAAGAGGCTGTTTTGCTTGTCAATGCCAACACTGAAGCTAAATGGTTTCAGCCGCTTTACGACTATACCATCTGCTTTACCAACCATAGAATACGCTTCTACAACACTCAGGGAACTCCTAACCAACCTACACAGGGGAATGCATTCATCTACTTCGGACACCAGAAAGAGCGCTTCACTGAGCTTTTCAGCACTTTTGGGGTGGTTATACGGAGGATAGACAGATGAGCGCTAACCTTGCAGACAACTTTGACGCGGCACGTGAATACTCTTGCAAAATGCGTGATACCTTCCTCGTTCACTTTTACAAGAAATACTCTTTTGATGGAAGATATGTCTTTGTTGACAAAAGCGCATGTTCAACACTATTGCAGAAAGAACTAGCAGTTGACACTATCTCCCAATGGTCAAATAAAGGCTCTATCTGCATTGAAGAGAAGATAGAGCAATGGCCTGGGTACCCACGATGGAACTTTGCTCTTGAGACGGAAAGTTGTACCAAACCTGGGAGGGAACGCAAGGGATGGATGCATTATGCAAGAGCTGACTACCTGCTCTATGCCTTTGCATTTGAGGGAGATATTGGACTAGATGCCTACCTCATCGACTTCCCAAAGCTACGTGAATGGTTCTGGAGCCTGCCAACACGGTACAAGCCTCACACGATGGATACGATAAACCGCACGCGATTTGAGAAGGTCCCCATTCAAGACGTGAGACAAGCAGTCCCCACGTGGCACTATGTCATCAACAATGAGGGTTGCACATTCATCCGCAGGAGGGCTTCAGCTTGATCCACATCCTATCCTTCATCCACCACACCATATCCACAGTACTGCACTCTATGCCCACATCATGCTCTACATGTGGCACCAACATCCCGTGCTTAATCGTGCCTGACCCGATAGAGCAGCACTTCAGACAAGCTAAGCGACAACGACGGCATGAGTGGATAGAGAACAGTAGCGTGAAACCTGTACAACCTGTGCACAATCATGACATGGGAAGACATCATTCAAGAGTGCAATAAGGGCATAGAGCAGATATGAATGAGTGTATGAAAGAAAGGGTTGAGTTGATGTGACATTTGTTCTATAATGTCTGCACTATATGCAGATGGTTGTATGTAGAATTTAGTTTAGAGGTAAAAAGATGAGCGATCTCATCAATCCTAACGTTAATGAGCAAAAGATGGAAGCGCTAGCAGGGCTTGTAGCTAGCTATATAAAGGCGCATCCTGAATTCCGAAACACTGTAGCACCAGAGATACACAGAGGTGCTTTTGACCTTGCTTTGAAGTTGGCTTCAGCATATCCATCTACAAGGAGCGGTGGCGATAATACTGCTCAGGCAATTCAATTAGCTATTGAGCTTCTAGAGCGGGCTTATAAGCTTATCTCGCAAGAGAATAGCCATCAACCCTTTGTGTGGAGTTCAGACGACTATAGTTCTCTTTCCTAGTGAACAGCAACCTAGAGATAGCGTGGCATCTTGAGGCTATGAACTATCTTTAGGTTTGTAGCTGTATTGTATCACAGTATGGGTAGAATGTCTATAAAGACTTATCTTGACAGCTTAATGCCCTCGTTGGCTATCTTGGCATCATCTGCATAGCGGAGTGGCATAGCAGGACTCGACCACCCTCCAGCTTGTTGTAAGCTCTTAATATCCGACTCTTTCACTGCGGACCTGGCCCAGTCGTGTCTGCAATCGTGAGCCGACAAACCTTTGACACCTATTGCTTCCCCCAGGACGCGCACCCGGTCGGTTATCGCCCGTTCACTCATTGCTCCCTCCAGTTTCCCACCCTTGCGACTTCCCATGAGTAACTTTCCTGCTGGCTTGCAGATCTCGAGATAGCGCATGGCGGCCAGCAGCGTGTCTCTAGTCAACTTGTGAATTTGTGTCTTGTCTACCTTCTGCCTATAAAAGGTCAATGTCCCTTCTGTGAGATTGAGAGCGTCAACAGCCAGCGCTGCAACTTCGCCACATCGAAGCCCATGATCAAGCAAGAGGCACATCAGGAGTGCATCTCGTCGGCCCTGGTGGGTATCTGGCTGCTTTGCCTTGAGTTGCTTGGCTTGCTCCGGTGTGAGTTGTACGGACTCAGCTTTCTTGCGACTGACTCTGGTCACTTCCCGTTTCTGGTCGAGATGTCTGCCATGTGTTGGGCTGTATCCAGTAACGAGTTTGATGAGGGCATATTGGTCACTAGGCATAACCTCCGCCCTGGCCGCTAGTTTGCAATATGCTTTCACCGTTGCTAACCTGACGTTGATAGAGTTGATAGCATAGCCTTGATTCAGTTGATGGCGGACAAAGCCAGTAACAAGCCCGTGTGTGATGTCTTTCCACATGGTAGGCTCATACATGATGTTACGTGTCTGCATGCCTGCTTCACCTAGAAACGCCTCGAAAAGTGCAAGATCGTTTTTGTGTCGCTTTAAGGTATTGCTTGACATTCGCTCGTGATAATCAGTAAACACGTTTTGCCTTGCATAGGCATTGGCTATCTGTCCAATTGATAAAGAACCTTGTGAGACTGGTATGATCTCCATTGTGTGTATCCCTTCTTTTATACTCATCTCTGGATTGCTTCCGAATGGCTTCCTATTCCCTTTACTAATCGGTAGCTATTCTCATCCATTGTAGCCTTGTTACGCCAAACTGTCAAGCTTTTCATGGCTGTATACGTCCGACAATCTATGCTATACTAGTTATAGGTTGTCAATTATTCATAACGTACAGGCATGAAACCATGACGAAGAAAATTGTTCGCTTAGAGGACTACATCACGGCGGCGCATGCGGCTCATCTTCTTTCGCTAAAACTGGACCGTCCGATCAAGCCCGATTATGTCCGTAAGCTGAAAGGTGTCCGATTTTACAGCCTGAACAGCACATCAAAGCTCTATCTCAAAACGGATATCGAAGCAGCATTTGTTCGTCAGAAGCAAATCACACAAGAAAGGTGAGACATTATGGGCAAGCCAAGTAAGGGTACCAAGAAAGATATGCGACTGAAAGAGAACAAGAAACCAACCAAGAAGAAAGGGCAATAGCACTATGATGTACAACATAATGAGTACGCAAGAACAATTAAAGCAAGCCATGACAGAAGTAGCAGATAAGCAGAAGACGTATGATGAGAACAGCGTTGACGAGGCACGTGCAAAGTGGGATGAGGCAAGCGCACTTGTGCAGTATATCCAAGCTGGTGGTCGGAGCATCCACACGCTTCATGAGGCACGGCAATCTGAGAACGATGCACGAATGCTACTTGACGACGCTATCAAGAATGCTGGTCATCTTCAGCTTGCAAAGCGAGAACGTGAGCAAGAGCAAGCTAAGAATGCTGCTTTAGAAGCTGAGAGGCACGCGGCACAAGTCGAGCATGCTGCAGCCGAGAAAGCCAACTTCAGAGCAGAAGCTAAGACCAGATGGTTAGCAGCTGGGGGAAGTGAACATTCATTTGGTGAGCAATTTGAGTCTCTCTGGACGGATGAAGTGCGACGGCGAGTGCAGCTGGTACCTAATGAGCAGGAAGCTATGAGGCAGAAGCTTGCTCAGAGTGGTCGCTATAGCGCATAGGAGATTGATCATGGCAAAGAGATTAGGTGGCTATGCAGCAATGGAAGCTGCGCGATTAGCAAGAATAAAACTGGCGAAGAAGGGGAAGATACCAGGCGGCCACAAGAATCCACCTCGTCGCACACATTAAGGGATGAGCTATGAACTACGAAGAGATAGCTCAAAATTTGCGTGAGATGTCAGTGAAGGCCGTGCAATCTGTTGAGCAAGCGGTGGCACGTGGGAAAGAGCTGCTGGCCCAGGAACAAGAGAAAGCCGCGTCTCTGCTCACATCTCCCGAGTGGTCTTCATGGTCGGAACAAGAGTGCGCCCAGGCCGTCATTGCGCACAATAAGCGGCTGAACCAAGCAAAAAGGAACCTTATCGAAGCTGAAAAGGCCTACAAACGTCTCAAAAAGCGAGCAAAGGAGATCAATTTGTGAGGGCGTACGTGTTTTCTCGCTGTTTTTCGTGGCATCATTGGAGTAAAATAACTGCATAAGAAGTAAGGAGATGAGAGGGCTATGACAGGAACAGCAAAGAATATCACCAATTTACGCCCTCCTGAGCAAGATTTTGAGCAGAATCAGCCTCTTGAGCCATGGTTACGACAAAGAAGTGAGCCTGCAGCGTGGTATATGCGCTTCAAACGCTATCTCGATATGGGCTCTAAACGCAGTCTACGAGCGGTTTTAGCCGACGAAGCCAGTACACAGGTGGACACAAGAGAGACTGCGAAAAGTCAGGAGGTCAAGAAACTTAGTGATGTGTCTGTCCCCAGGCCATGGCGACGAGCAAGCAAATTGTGGCGTTGGGTTGAGCGAGCTGCAGCCTACGACCTGGCCCAGGTGGAAAAGCAAGCCGTTCGTATTCGAGAATTGGCTACTACCACACCACATGCATCAAAAGCGTACCGGATCATGCAATTAGACTACCTAGCACGGCTACTCAAAGATAACATCAAGCCAGGAATGGAACTCAGATGGTGCCTAGCACTTACTGCTCGTTACCAGTCGATTATGCAGCAAATAGAGCATGAGATGGAAGGGATTGACGAGGAAACCTTGCAGATGTGCGACGCGTCTGCTATGCATAGTGTGAGGAAAGAAATTATAGAGAAGCAATATGAAGAAAAGATGAGAAGTGCTACAACACATGAAAGAAATAAGTTAGCACTTGAGAGAGCTGATAAACTCGCAAAACTTGAGAAACAGAAACCATTGTGAGCACCGTCTAGACACGCTGTCCACACACTGAGCACAAAAAAAAGCCCCGGCCGCTCGTAGTGAACGGACCGGGGTGTTGTCTACTTACTTACTTGCTTGCCAAGCTGCTTCCTATGGCGAGAATGATTGCTCCGATTAGGGGTTTGCCTATAGTTGGAACGAAAAGTCGGAATAGCAAATAGGATGAAAGGGCCATTCGAGGCATGCAAACCTTAGCAGACATCGGTTTTTGGGCTTTTTGCACTGGGTTAGCAGACA
>Ga0179592_10000332_pt1 | contig 18814 bp, 18 predicted proteins | sample CZODoug2_1_08_16_FD_148623 | JGI IMG/M metagenome (GOLD analysis project Ga0179592, IMG submission 148623) | Vadose zone soil fungal communities from Angelo Coast Range Reserve, California, USA - CZODoug2_1_08_16fungal (Illumina Assembly) | ecosystem: Environmental > Terrestrial > Soil > Vadose...
CGAGGCCGGACGGCACGGCGAGCATGCTTGCCGGGCCGAAGATCGCGAATTTCGATCGCGTCGAATGGCAGGTCATGCCCGATCCCGCCACGGCTGCCGCGGCCCTGCAGCGCGGCGAGATCGACTGGTGGGACCAGCCGATCGTCGATCTTCTCCCGAACCTGCGCGCCAACAAGGCGTTGAAGGTCGAGCTTCTGGACAATGTGGGCAATGTCGGCGTGCTGCGCTTCAATCACACGCAGCCGCCATTCGATAACGCGGCGATCCGCCGTGCCGTGCTCTCCGCTGTGAGCCAGCGCGACTTCATGTCCGCGATCGGTGGCGACGACAGCAGCCTGTGGCACGACAAGGTCGGCTTCTTCGCGCCCGGCTCGAACATGGCGAGCGAGGAAGGGATGGAGGCGCTCAATGGGCCGCGCGACCTTGCGGCCGCGACGAAGGCGATCAAGGAGGCCGGGTACAAGGGCGAGACGGTGCTGCTGATAGCGCCCGGCGACTTCCCGGTGATTGGCCAGATGAGTGCGGTCGCCGCCGATCTCTTCAAGCAACTTGGATTCAACGTCGACTATGTCGTGATGGATTGGGGCTCAATGCTCAAGCGGATGAACAGCCGCGAGACGCCCGACAAGGGCGGTTACAGCGCCTTCTGCACCTATTCGGCCGGTGTCACCCATCTTAATCCATCGGCCCATAACTTCCTGCGCGGGAGTGGCGACAAGGCCACCTTCGGCTGGGCGAAGAGTCCCAGGCTGGAGGAGCTGCGCGATGCCTGGCTGGCCGCTCCGGACGCCGCAGCGCAGAAAAAGATCGGTGTCGAGATGCAGCGCCAAGCGTTCATCGACGTGCCTTATGTGCCGCTCGGCGTCTTCTACCAACCGACCGCCTACAAGAAGGAGCTGACCGGCGTGCTCAGAGGCCTGCCTTTGTTCTGGAACGTGCGGCGCGCCTGATCGCCGAGCCTGACGAAAGAGACTCTGATGCTTCCAATCACCGGCTATGTCGACCGTTGGAGCGTGCGCCCCGGCGAGGAGATCAACTTCATGATCGGCGTGCGCGGCGGCGGACGCTACCGCGCCCGCATCGCTCGCGTGATCTGCGGCGATCCCAACCCGCAAGGCCCGGGCTATCGTGAGATTCCCGTCTCCTGGGCGCTGGAGGGCGAGCATGACGGAAAGGAGCAACGCGTCGCCAAGGGTTCCTGGATCGATATTCCCTTGCTCGATCTCGGCACCGGCGAACGGCCGATTGCGTTCGCGGCGACGATTTGGCCAACGCTGATCGCGGCAGACAGGCAGGCTGTCCTGAACTGGAGGGGCGGCGGTGTAGCATTGACATTCGGCATCGGAGCGAAGGGAGTCTTCTGCAGGCTCGCCACGCCAGAGGGCCTCGTCGATGTCGACATCGGCGTCCCCCTCACCGAGCGCGCCTGGCACGATATCGCCTGCCTGTTCGATCCAGCCACCGGGACGCTGCAATTGGCTCAGGCGCCGCGCAAGGCGAGGCTCGACCGCGACGAGCGCGCCGAGAAAAGCGTCTCGGCCAAAAGCGCCCGGCTGTCCGGTGTCGGTGCGGCCGCCGTCGCGGCAGAACATTCAGGTGACGGCGCCCATCTGCATTTCAACGGCAAGATCGAACGGCCGCGCATCGTCGCGGGCGTCGGTGGCATTGGTGCGGTGCTCGCGACGCAACGCATAGGCGCCGCGACATCCAGCGGGACCATCATTGCCGAATGGGACCTGTCGATCGGTATCCCCACGGACATGGCAGCCGATATCGGTCCGGCGAAGGCGCACGGACGCTGCGTGAACCTGCCGACGCGCGCCATGACAGGCTCGCGCTGGACTGGCGCCTGCCATCGCTGGACCGAGGAGCCGGCGCAATGGGGCGCAATTCATTTCCACAATGACGATATCGGCGACGCCGGCTGGACGCCCTCGCTCAGCTTCATCGTGCCGAAGGATTGGGCGAGCGGCGTCTATGCCTTGCATCTTGAGAAAGACGGCGCACGCGACAACATCGTCTTTTATGTACGCGCTGCGATAGCGGGCTCGCAGGCCAAGGTCGCCTTCCTCGCGCCGACCTTCACCTACACCATCTACGGCCAGTATCAGAAGAAAGGCCGGGAGGCGCTGATCGCCGAGCGGTCGCGGGCATGGGGCGCATTGGCACAAGCGCCGGACGGCCATCCCGAATACGGTGTCTCACCTTATAATTTCCATTCCGACGGCAGCGGCGTCGTCATGTCGACGATGCGCCGGCCCTTGATCGACAAGCGGGTCAATCAGATTCATCTCGTCGACCCGAGCCCCTATGGCTCCGGCCTCTATTGGATCGCGGCCGACAGCTACATCACCGATCTGCTGACGCGCAAGGGCATCGACTTTGAGGTGATCACCGATCACGACGTGCATGCCGAAGGCGCGGAGCTGCTCTCAAACTACGCTGTCGTGCTCACCGGCCAGCACCCCGAATACCATACGACCGAAACGCTCGATGCGCTCGGCGCCTATCTCGAGAATGGAGGCCGCTTCATCTATCTCGGTGGCAACGGTTTCTACTGGAAGGTGGTGCCGCATGCGAGCGGCCCCTGGGCCTTCGAACTGCGGCGCGCCGAGGGCGGCATCCGTCTCTGGGCGACGCAGCCAGGCGAAAGCTACCACGCGTTCGACGGTTCATATGGCGGCCTTTGGCGTCGCCTCGGCCGTCCGCCGCAGATGTTGGCCGGAGTCGGCTTCAGCACGCAGGGCGAATACAAGGGTTTCCCCTACACCTTCCTCGACGGTATCCTGGATCCGCGCGTCGCCTTCATGCGCGAGGGAATGGAGGGCAACGCGAAGCCCGGCAGCATTCTCGGCGAGCGCGGGCTGATGGGCGGCGGCGCAGCGGGCCATGAGCTCGATCGCGCCGATACAAGCTTGGGCACGCCGGCCCATGCCATCATTGTCGGGCGGGCAGTGCTCGAGGACCCGACCTACCAGCCGGTCAATGAGGAACGTTACGATCACACTTGGCCAGCCGCGCGCGAGGATATCATCCGGTCCGACTTGACGTTCTTCGAGACACCGAACGGCGGCGCCGTGTTCTCCGTCGGCTCGATGAACTTCATCGGCGCGCTGCCGATCGACAATTACGACAGCGTCGCAGCGCGATTGATCACCAATATCGTCACACGCTTTGCGAACCCAGCGCCATTCCCCGCCCCGCGAACAGCCAACGTCTGAGACATGGCGAACAGGGTCTCTTCGCTCTGAAAACTCTCCGGCCGCTTCTCATGAAGATTACGCGGACCGAAGTTCCCGCCCGGACGGCACCACGACCGATCGGTCGGCGTCGGCAACGTCGAGATCGAGACCGGGTTCTCCAGAACGCGGACATCGTAGAGCCACGTATATGCAGATCGTCTGATGGACGCTCCGTTTGAGAGGGAGATCAGATCGCTATTTCAGATCTCAGGGGACGCGAAGCCCATGATCATTTGGTGACTTCGGCATAGCCGCCGTGGGCGTCCCATCGGTAAACCGTGAAGTCGATTTGCTTAATGTCACCCTTGGTGTCGAATTCCAACTTGCCGAGCACAGTGTCCCAGGAGCCGGCCTTGATCGTCTCCATCACCATTTTCGCATCGGTCGTATTGGCCTTGGCCACGGCCTGCGACCAGACCTGGAAAGCGGCGTAAGTGTAGAGCGTGAAGCCTTCGGGGTCGACATTCTTTGCCTTGAACCTATCGACGATTGCCGCAGCGCTCGAGTTCGTGCGGTGGTCGCGGCCGAAGGTGAACAGCGTGCCTTCGGTCGCGGAGCCGGCGATCGAGGCGAACTCCTTGTCTGCCATCGAGTCTCCAGCCATCAGTACCGTCATCAGACCTTGATCGCGCATCTGACGCAGGATCAGACCGAAGTCCTGATGGTAGCCGCCCACATAGACGATATCGATGTTCTCGAGCTTCAGCCGGGAGACGATAGCGTTGAAATCCTTGTCGCCCTTGTTGTAGGACTCAAACAGCTTCTCGGCGATGCCAGCCCTGTTGAGTGCCTTCTTGGTCTCATCGGCAAGGCCTTTGCCATACGTCGTCTTATCGTTGAGAATCGCGATGTTCTTGCCCTTGTAGGCTTTCGCCATGTACTGGGCGGCAACCAGGCCCTGCTGATCGTCGCGGCCACAGACGCGCACGACATTCCAGAGCTTGCGCTCGGTGAACAGCGGATTGGTGGATCCCTGGGATATCTGCAGCACGTTGCTCTCCGCATAGACTTCGGAGGCCGGCATCGAGGAAGACGAGCAAATGTGGCCGGCAACAAACGGGATCTTTGCGTTGGCGATTTTTTCCGCGACCGAGCGTGCCTGCTTCGGATCGCAGGCATCATCCTCGATGTGCAACACGAGCTTCTTGCCGAGCAAACCGCCACCCGCGTTGATGTCGGCCACCGCTATCTCCGCGGCATTTTTTATCTGCTGGCCGGTCCCTGCTTCGCTGCCGGTCATGGGGCCTGCAAGGGCAACTGTGATGTCGTCCGCAAACGCCGCGCCGGACAGCGCCAACGATACGCCTAGCGTCAAGCCGATGAATTTCAAAGATTTCATGAGTCTTCCCGATAATCTCTTTGGGTGTCCTGGCCAGGTTCGAATAGCCAACCGATAATCTGTCTATCGCGAAGCCATCGGCGACTTTCAGACAGATGTGCGTCGGCGTCTCACATCTTGCTGCGCGCGTTGCTAGCGGCGCTCTCGTTTCTGTCATCATGATGGGGAGCCATCCATGTGCGGGCTGTTGGCCCTAGGCGGCAAATACCGGCTGTCGCACCGCTCCTGAGGCGTGAACGGACGTCGTGGTCCCGTCGGCCAGTCCCGACAATGGTTTGAGCCTACGTCTGCGGCTTCCGCATGCGGCTCCGATTGCGGCAGCGGCGACGGTGAGAGCTGCGTTTGCGGTGTCGACCAGTGCTCGGACGCCAATGGCATCCGCGCCATATCGGCGCACGACGCCAACGAACTCTTCGACGTCTGGGCCCCGAAGGGTGGATGACGGCAATCCTGTCGAATTCTTAAACTTCGGCGCCCCCGTAGATGTCGCGCTCAACTCCGCAATGGGACAGCTCGTTTTCAAAGAGCGCGCACCACCACGCGTCCGAGCAGGTCGCGGCATAAGTCGCCTCAAAAGTCAGGATGAAATCCGAGATAATGCCGGACAACGGCGCGATCTGAAGTTCTGCGCACGCTCGGGCCCATTCCCCATTACGGCCGGTTCGCCGCGCTCGGCCTGGCCGAAGACGGGCGACCCTGGCGCCCGTCCTCGATCGTGCTGCAGCGGTGTGCCCTGCTTGATGAAGGTCGGGCGCAGCCACGTTTCGAGGTCGGGCGCCGGAACGAAGGTCAGCGCCTCGAACTGATCGGGGTCTAGCATGGTCGCCGGAGGCATCGGCCGCTTCAACCGGGCCATGCAACACCAAAGGGGGGGCAGGCCGACCAGATTCGGGACGACGGACCAGATGGTTAACCTGGTCGAGCCACACAACACGCCGGGAAGAGCGTGCTATCTCAGAACAAGGCGCCGAGGGGACTGGCGACTCTGGTGCGCGAGGCCATGAGGGTCGATCCGTTCTCCGGCGCGATGTATGTGTTCCGGGCCAAGCGGGCGGACCGGATCAAGCTGATCTTCTGGGACGGCACCGGACTTTGTCTGTTCGCCAAACGGCTGGAGGACGGCATCTTCCGCTGGCCCAGGATCGAAGACGGGGTGATGCACTTGTCGGCTGCGCAGTTGTCGGCGTTGCTGGAAGGGCTGGACCGGCGGCGGGTAACCGAGCTGCTCGAAACTGAAACCGTATTGAAACAACGTTTCACGATGCTGCATCAACAATTCCGCGGGGATCAACAATCCCTTAATACAGAGGACTTCCGTGACCAAGATCATCTCCTGTCTCGAACTGCTTTCCTGTCTCATCTGCTTGATTGTCGGTCCAACAGAGCGGATGACCGCTGGCGAACTCTTGGACGACACGAGACGAATTGCCGTCATTTCGGCATTCGAGCCGGAATGGGAGGTTCTCCGGGCCATCCTGCACGACCGTAGCGATCACATTGTCAACGTAACAGCTTTTCTGACTGGTACCATCAGCGGCAAGCCCGTTGTGGTGTTCCAGAGCGGCATCGGCATGGTCAACGCAGCCATGACGACTCAGCTCGCACTCGAACGATTTCGCGTCGAGTCGATCGTGTTTTCGGGGATTGGCGGCGGCGTCAATCCCGATCTGTCTCTCGGTGATGTTGTCGTTCCCAAGGAGTGGAGCTCACTTCAGGTCGTATTGGCGCGTGAAGGCGGCGATGGCTATGTGTTGCCGAAATTCTTCGATCGAGCGGCGGAGAATTTCGGGATGATGTTTCCGCAGTCGACACAGATCGCGCAGATCGGGCGGCAGCCGGAGAAGAGACTGTGGTTTACGGCCGACGCGCATCTGCTCGACATCGCCAAAGCGGTCTCGGGCAAGATCGCGCTGAAGGATTGCACCACCGATCATAAATGTCTTGAACGTCACCCCAAGGTTCTCGTGGGCGGGCGTGGCGTCTCGGGGCAGGCCTTTGTCGACAACAGCACGTTTCGAGACTACATCCGACATGCATTCAATGCCGACGTTCTGGATATGGAGAGCGCGGCCGTCGCCCACGTGGCTTATGTCAATCATGTGCCATTCATCGCATTCCGCAGCCTGTCCGATTTGGCCGGCGCAGATCACGACGAAAATCAAATGCACACGTTCGGACAGCTCGCGTCAGCGAATTCGGCGTCTCTCCTGGAGGCCTTTCTTTCGGCGCTGCACTGAAGCCGAACGTCTGAACACGACGGAGCTCAAGGGTCACGACCCAGATCGTGAGCCACAACAACCCCGAGGAACGTCCCCCCTTGCGAAATATGAGCAGGAGCGCGTCTTCGGCGGCGGTTCCTCGATCAACGGCCAGCCGGCGAACCGCGGTGCGCCGAGCGACGACGACGAATGGGAAGCGGCGCCGCGGGCTGGAGCTGGAAGGACGTCCTGCTCTATTTCAGGAGGGTCGAGCGCAACCTCGACGGGCCGTTCCACGGCAAGGACGGCTGCATTCCCCGTCCGTCTACCCCGAATCGTGAAAAACCCACGGCGGCTAGTAGCGGGTCGCGAACGGATATGTTCTGCGGGAAATTGCCAACAATAGTCAGACGCGCGGAACTAGAGCGACCAAAGCCTGAACAATCGCCGAGGCCGCCGCGGCGACCTCTGCCTGTAGCCGTGGTCCTTGGCCTTGTCGCACGCCAGCGACACCAACCAGGCTTTGGCCTCAGGCGTGATGGTTGGTTCCTTGCCCGGTCGCGGGCGATCGTCGAGGCTGCCAGCGGGCCATCGGCCAGCGCCCGCTCGACACAGCGCTGCACCGTCTGATGATGACCCCAAGTCTTTGGCCCACCGCGCAGAACGAAGGATTCTCCCGATACGCCAGCAGCATCTGCGCCCGCGACACCCGGCTCGCTAGTTCGAGTCTCGACCGCGAAAGCGTGGTCAAGGCCGCAATCTCTTCATCACTCATTGCCAATTCGACCGCTCGCCGCCATCCTGCCATGATACAGCTCCTCATTTCGCCGACCGCAAACGAGGAATCCATCAACAACCCGTCCGTTCCACCAATTCAGCCTGCTCCACGAACGCAGGTTTCACGGAATCGGTCGTCTAGTCGCCCGGGGGGTAAGGGTGACTTGAAAGCCAGCGGCGCGGTCGCCGACGGACTTCGCGTCGGCGACCGCAAGTTCCAGAGCAGCGTTCACGGTGCTATCTCCGCGGCCGCGGTCGCCGGCGCCCTCGAGTAGATCGCCAATTGAAGTGTGAGAAGGGAGGAGCGCATTGGCGCTCCCTCTCTGTTTTTTTCCGGGGTCTGCCGCCGCGTGTCCAGGCGCACGCTAAAGGGCGGCAGGCGGCCCATGCGCCGTTGCTAGCCCCGGATTTGAGTTCTTCTAATTTAGAGGCGGCCTACCGACCCTCTGGATGAAGCCTATGGTAACAGCGCCGAGGCTGAAATAGCGAAAAGCGCTGAGGGCCCACCGCGAGATGAAAGCGCGCAAAGCTCATCCGAGAGCAAAGGCGAGCAGACCTTGCCGGTCGTCCGGGATACGCCGATCGGGTCAGCCCTCGCTTATATCTGCTTCCGAAGATGGGGGCCTTCATTCCTAGATGCGGCGGAGGCGGAGCGGCGCGCCGAGGCTAATGTCGCTTTGGATGATTTTTTGCGAGCCGCCGCGGTTGGGGCCTCGCAAGTTTGGGGGAAGACGCATCGTGACGGTGCGTTTGAGCGGATCGACAAAGGCTACTGGCGCGAGCACACAATCGATCGGCTGAGCCTTTTGCAAGGAAGGCCGTTCACCAAGCGAGCGCTCGGAACCAGGCGTGCTGCCGGGATGGTCGATCTGATGACGAGTAAGGCGCAGGTCGAAACTTTGTGGCCACCGTTGGCGGGATATAACTGCCAATCAGAACGGCCGTCGATTGACCTGCTGGCCGCGACGCGGAGCGCCAGTAGCGGGCGTGAAACGGTTGGCGGCCGCAAGCGCTGCGCGCTCGTTCGTTTCAAGGGAAATCTTTTGGGCGAGCATGACATCGCCTTCAACGAGATAACCTTTGGGAACAAAACACCAGCCGATCCGGGCCACGCCGTTTTTGTCGAGCTCTTCGACGTTTGTCGACGTTCCCTGCCTGATGCGATACGTCTTTCCCGTATGGCAACCAACGACGTCGAAGTAACCGAGCGCGTCATATTGGGCTCTCTGATTTGGCGATAACCATTCGCGCAGAAGGCTTTCGCCGCGAGCGTGCGCGGGATCCTCCTCAAGAAAGCGGTTCCAATAGTCGCGCACCATGCGAGCATGCTGCTCGCACGCGGCTCGCCAGAATTCAAACACGATGACGCCCGACTTTATCCACCCACGAGACGCGGAAAGAACAGCGTTTCGTTCGCCTTTGGATCGAAGGCGTGAATTCGTCGAGATTCGCCTGAGGCCGTTCGCACCGCGGCTGTAAAACCGCCACCGGTTAGCTGTTTGAAGCGCTTTTCGGCCTTCGCCAACGCCTCGGCATCCCGAGGATCGAATTGATGCCGGCTGTCGCCGGTATGGTCCATCACTATCTGGGTCGCCATAGAAGCACTCCTGACACCCCTGGCCCGAATTCCTCGAAGCAAACTCCGTGCCGCGCTGCTTCGTTCCTTGGACACAGCAATTTCAAACCAGACCAGGCGGGCCGTCACGAGATTGGAGGCGCGTTCGTTTCATGCGGGATGCTGGACGCCGAGTTCGCGCGCGCCGCTCGCGGAGAGCGGCCATCACCTGATGATACCATTCTCTTGCCGCCCGATATGCCATTGCTCTCTCCCGTCGGGGCAAGGCGCGAAGAGCCGCCCATGCGGCGCTGCAATTCCCGCCGGTTTTCTAAGGCTGCCGCGCCATCGTGCAGTTCAGGGGCTTCTAATGGAATTGCCCATAGCCTTTCTTCTTCGTTTGCCGGTGAAGCTGGGGACGCGGACGTGGCTGGCCCGGTCCCCCGGTCATTCGCCGTGGACTCGACCGCTTCCGACACGGCACGCGTTTGCGGTTCATAAACGCAACCGCGCAACACGGGGGTGACTTCGATCTTGGTCTGGACACCAGCTTGCCGGATAATCAATCGTGTGACGGCGCCTTCCAAACTTGTTTGGGTGATTTTCGCGTCCGGCATCGCTTTCTGAATGCGCGCGGCGATGCGTTTCATGGCGCCATCAATGGCGGCGAGAGATACGGCGCGGGTGCGACCGGCACATAAGTCAGGTCGATATCGACCGACAGGCGCGGCATGTCGCGCACGAACAGATTGATGGCCGTGCCGCCTTTCAGCGCAAAACACGCTTCTTCGGCAATGAGCGGCAGCGTGCGAACAAGCAGTGCGACTTGCTTGCGATAGGTCTCATGGAAGGCCATTCAGATCCTCCGGAACCGTGATCTGATAGCTATGATCGAGCTTTCCGCCTCTGACCAGCAGGCGTTTTCCGGAGCCCAGATCAAACGTCTGCTTTTTGAGCGGCTTGAGCCAGGCATGTGCGTGGCGATCGGCGAAGAAAAAGAACAGCCGCTTGACCTTGACGCTCGTGCAATCGGCAAGAAGTTTTTCCAGCCGGCGCGGGCTGAGATTGGTCAGGCCCTGCATCAGCATATCGACTTGATGGAAGGTCTCATGCACAGGCAATTCATCAAGCAGTTCGAGCAGGGCACGTTCGGGTGTCGACAGGATCAATTTCCAGTCCCATTGCCCCAGGGGCAGCGTGGTCAAGCTTGGACTTGAGAATTCTTTGGTGTTCGCGGAAGCACCAGCCAGCTTTTTGAGTTCGGACGCGACCGGATGGTTTTTGAACAGCCGTTGATCGTTGTGATATTTGAATTGAGGACCCAGCCGCAGATGGTCCACCCACCCGGGCGGTGCGTTCGGCCCGTAGAGATGAACCTGCTTTTCCTTGTGCGGAAGGTAGTGGGCATAGCCGAGCAATTCGAGCGCCGTGCGGCCGCCTATCGCCAGCGGGTAATCGAGATAAGTCTGAAGCGAAAGGACGAGTTCCTGCCAGGTGAGTGAACCGCGCGGACGGCGGTAAACGCCCCGCGTCGGCTGGTCGAGCCAACCCGCGCTGACATAGTGGCTGAGCAATTGGCGCGAATAGCCGTGAGCCTTCAGCCACGCCGTGTTGACCAGGATTCCTTCGGGTAATTCGGCCGCAAGCCGGTTTAAGGGTCTCTGATTTGGTCTAGTCATATTTTACAATATAGCATATTTTCAAACCAATAGCTAGTTTAAAAAAGATCAATAAAGTCAAACACTCATAGACAAAGCGGCCTGTTTTCAAACGAATCCCATAATACCCGCCCCTACGCGGCACTACGTGTTGGGAACGACTGAGACTTCCGGAGTACCTTTAGTCCACTTTCTGCAAGAAACTGGAAATAGAATAAAGGTGGCTAAGGTCGTTCCGATTTTCACCATGCTCGCCTTCGCCAGACACAGGAAATTTTGTCGTGCGCGCACGCAAGACGGCCGTCATCGGCCTCGGTTTGATGGGAAGCTCTGCACTTTATTCGCTGGTCCGTCGGGGAGCCGACGTTATCGGGTTTGACCCTTTGATCGTAGGCACGGCACGTGGCTCCTCGCACGGTTCATGTCGAATCTACCGACGATTTAACTTTGAGAGCGACGCCTACACCGAACTCAGCGACCGTGCTTTTGAAGGCTGGCGTGCGCTCGAGACCGACAGCGGACGAACCATTCTGAAATCTTGTCCCGTGCTCGAAGCCGGTCCGCCGGGTTCGAAGATGGTAGCGGCGACCCGGGCATCTGCGGCGCGCCATGGTGCCATTCCAGGCCCGAGGACGGGCGCCGAGGCTAACGCCACATTTCCGGCTTTTCACCTTCCATCAGATTGGGATGTCGTCGTCCAGGAAGACAGCGGGATACTGCTGGCCGACGCAGCGATCCGCGCCTTCCGCGAGGGGGCAGAAGGCCACATCATCCAGGCTGCTGCGCAAATGCGTCGAACTTCAGCCGGTATCCTCATTATGACCGCAGACGAAGAGATCTTGGCGGAACAGATTATTGTCGCCGCGGGTCCCTGGCTTTCACGCTTTGTGCCGGAACTCAACCATGTTCTGACAATAACACGGCAGGAAGTTGGTTGGTTTTCTCCCGCGAAACCCCAAACCGTTCGCTTCGGTGCATTTCCAGTGTTCATGATCGAGGGCAAGCACGGTATGGTATACGGCTTTCCCGATTTCGAGAGCCGCGGCGTTAAGGCCGCACGGCATGTCCACGGTCCTATCGTTGACGCCGATGAATGGCGATTACCAGCAAGCAATCAGGAGCTGGAAATGGTCTTAGCAACACTCGAAAGCTTGGTGCCAGGCGCGGCCGGCCCGATTGTAGAGCGCGAAGTCTGCCTCTACACAAACACGAAAGAAGCTGATGTCCGTGTGGACGCAGGCGAAGAGTTCATCATCGATCGGCTGCCGCAAGACCCTCGTATCATCGTTGCTTCGCCCTGTTCAGGTCATGGCGCCAAGTTCGCCAGCGCCATTGGTGCCATATTGGCCGATATGGCGATTGATCCACAACTAAAAGCGCCAGCCTCTTTTCGTCTGGATAGATATTCTGCGTTCCAAGCGCGTTAGGTTCAAAACCTGGACCAGCGCTCGATCAATCGTCTTCCCAATATTTTCGCATCCGTTGGTTCCGTGAGCGCCGCGAGCTATCCTTTGAGGGAATTATCTTTCTTTGCGTAAATAGAGTTCACGTATTCTTCGACGCGTTCACTGATAGTGCGCCCTTCTGAAGAAGGAGCTGGATAGATCAACTTTTTAGCCAATTTTGATTTGAAGCGTTTTTCGCAATAGTCGAAGAAGTAAGCCACATTGGCGGGGTTATCGGTAAAAAACACACGCGAGTTTGCCGAACCGGTCACGAACCAGCCGACGAAAGCTGCGCCTTTCTCTTCGTCTTCTTTGAACACCAAGCATTGAAATAGGGGTAGTTCATCCAAAGGAAGTATCCGCGCCTGGTAATTTTTCCATTGGTCAGCGTCGAGTTCGGATAGAAAAGGTGAAGTGCATCGAGTTCCTTTTCGAGGACAATATCCAGCCACGTGCAGCCGCTGCTCAGCAGCTCCCGCTTTTTTTTCTTCGATGCCGCGAATGAACTTCTTTACGTGTCCTTCCATTCGTTCCGAGCGGGTGAAAATCGTGTTGTAGACGACCGTTGCGTTTGTGGAGACGAGTTTAAACTTTTCAACGCCGTCCTCGGCGGTACCAATGTAAGTTAAGTCTTTGACAAAACGTTGTGTACCAGATCGCCGTCGTTCAAGCTCTTCAAGTTGAGTTCGAATGCCCCAATCGCGTCGGAAGGTGAAGTCGGCTTTGATTTCATTGGCATTCGCCAGCATCGCATGTGACGAAGCATTTTGAGCCGAGCGGCACATGCAAAAGCCCGCTAAGTGATTGACCTAGCGGGCTTGCTATCTTGGTTGCGGGGATAGGATTTGAACCTATAACCTTCAGGTTATGAGACAGATGGCGAATGTCGCAACCAATTGATATTTATGGGTGAAATTGGTCTGAAAATATTTTTGTGCTAGCGTTTGTGCTAAAATTTGAAGAAATCTGCTGTTCTGCTAGGCATCTCGTCCTAGGGCAAAAAGGCCGTCTTTTTCGTTTGCACAGGAGTGGGCAAACGATAACGCACGCCCTCTCCAGAAATAAAGCCCACAGCCACTTTCAGCGGCACCTTCCTGAAAATCGGATCGTTCGCACAGGAGTGGGCGAACGATAATTCCGGGCCGGGCCCGCGTGAATCCCATCTGTCTGATAATTTATCACCAAAGTGGGGATTGCTCCCCTGCCCTACTCGACCTCGTCAGGCCGCCCGGCATCAAGCCTCCCGTTTGGGGACACGTCGGTAAGCTTGCGTAGCAGGTCTGTACACAGCAGCAGATCTTCCTCGTTCCAGGATGCGATTCGTTGCCGGAATGTGGCGCCCTTGGCCTGCATCGCGGCATCAATCCGTCGGCGGCCGTCAGCGGTCAGTGACAGGACGACACCTCGCCCATCGGAGGGATCGGTGGACGTCTTGACCAGCTTCAAGCGTACCAGTTCACGGGTCAGGCGGCTCGCCGCGCTGCGGTCCATGGCAACAGCTTCCGCCACCGCACTTGGCTTGGCCGGGCCAAACGTGTTGAGCCAGAGCGCGATGTGGAAGGCGGCGGGCTGCAGTTCAGCATGAAACGTAATCGCTGCCTGCGCCGTCAAAGCACGGGCCTGGCTCACCAGCGCGTTCAACGCCCCGCCCAACGCGCGGATGCGCTGCTCGCGACGGCTGTCATTCCCTTGCGTCTTGCCAGCGTTCAAACCCAATCCGTCACCCTTTAATTGCTGCCTCGCTCATTGGCAGGTTAATTGACAAAAGTCCACTATTTATCTAATGGATATTTATCAACTATGAAAGATATCGCTCATGCCGCAGTCTGTTCCCACCATCCTGATTACCGGAGCAACCAGTGGCATTGGCCAGCGCGCGGCACTTGCGCTTGCCCGCCAGGGCGCGCATCTCGTTCTCACCGCACGGAGCCAGGCCAAGGCTGAGGCAACGCTGAAGATGATCGAGGCTGCCGCGCCGGGAACGCGGGTCAACGTCTATTATGGTGATTTCGCCAGTCTGGCCTCGGTCGCGGCGCTCGGACGTGAGATTGTTGCCCACCACGCGCGGATCGATGTGCTGATCAACAATGCCGGGATTCATGCCTTCACGCAGCGCGTCACCGTTGATGGATATGCCGAGATGGTCGCGGTCAACTATCTGGCGCCATGGCTGCTGACAAACATCCTGCGCGAGACCCTGGTCCGGTCGGCACCATCCCGTATCGTCACGGTCGCATCGGAAGCCTCGCGCCGGGCCGCCGGGTTTGATCCGCTTGCCGCACTCACCGACAAGCGCCCGTTCACCGCACGAGGTTCCTCGGCGGTCTACGGCCAGACCAAGTTGATGAATATCATGTTCTCGCAAGAGCTTTCGCGGCAGCTGGATGGGACTGGCGTGTCGGTCAACTGCCTCAGTCCTGGATTCAACGTGACGGGACTTGGGCGCGAACTGTGGTTTGCCGCGCCGCTCCAGCAGCTGCTGGCCTGGCTCAAGATCGGCGATCCGGAGCGCGGCGCAGGCATCATCGTCCGCCTGGCCAGTGAACCCGCCTTCGCGGAAGTGACAGGCGGCTATTTCTCCGTCAAGGACGCACGACCGCTCGTCCCCGTGGCGCCGGGCGCCGACCCACAAGCGCAGCAGGCTCTGTGGGAGGCAACGGCCGAACGGGTTATTCTCGTCAGGTTTGACAAGGTCCCGATTTCTAATTTCGTCATCTAGTCAATGAGAAGGCGTAGTTCCCGGACAAGCAAAGCATTATCGCCATGAAAGGCCCTGATCATGGCCTGGAGAAAGCGTCCGGGATCCAATCGGTCCAGATGCAGCGGATGGCCGGCTCTGTCTGCTAGAAGCTGCCCGTCTACTCTCGCGCATCAAAGTCTGCTCGCGCGGCAACGATCTCTATCATGTTTTCCTGCGCCCAATTAGCGAAGGGTTCGAGCGCGCGCCATAACGTACTGCCGAGGCGGGTCAGTTTATAATCCACGCGGGGCGGCGTCGTTGGCGTGACCGTGCGGGTAAGCAACCCATCCCGCTCAAGACCGCGCAGCGTAAAGGTCAACATGCGCTGCGAGATTCCCCGGACGCTTCGCTTGATCTCGCTGAATCGCTTAGGCCCGTGCCCGAGCACGACCACGATAAGCACCGACCACTTGTCTCCGGCCCGTCCGATAATTGAGGCGAGCACTCGGCAGTCGTGCGATGCGGGATCGTGAATTTCGATGGCCATGGTCCTTCCAGGTAACAGCGCTGTGCCTTCTTGCGCAACCTATAGGAAGTCACTTAAATAGTCCAGGTATCAATTCGATACCAAGAGAGAGCGCGACTGGCGGGTCTATGCCGCCGATCGCAAATTGCAAAAACTATCAAGGAGACAGTCAATGTCCGTCATTTCCGTCATCGTCGGCACCACGCGAGAGACCCGCTTTTCTGAAAAGCCCGCCCATTGGATTCTGGAACACTTGAAGAAGCGGCAGGATGTGGACGCCCGTCTTCTCGACCTGCGCGATTTTCCGATGCCGTTCTTCGATCAGCCATTGACGCCGGCGATGCCGGGCCGCCCTGCTTTCGAGAACGAGGCTGTGCAGCGCTGGACCGCGGCGATTGGCGCTTCGGACGGATATGTGATCGCCACTGCCGAGTACAATTACGGACCAGCCGCTGTGCTGAAGAATGCGATCGACTGGGTCTACCCGGAATGGCAGCGCAAGCCGGTCAGCTTCATAAGCTGGGGTTCGGCAGCAGGCACGCGGAGCGTGCAGCAGCTCCGCGTAACGGCGATCGAGCTTCAACTCGCCCCAATCCGCTCTTCGGTCCACATCCCGGTATCGACGCTGATGGCTCACTACCAGGGTGGTGACGTCGCGACCGGTCTCGCGGAGCTTGATGGGCCGGCCAACGCCATGATCGAGGATCTTCTTTGGTGGACCAATACATTGAAAGCCGGCCGGGCGAACGAGGCGACGAAATGAGCGATATCCTCCCTCTGGCAGAGGACGACCACATCATGAACGCGACAACGGTGCCTGGACGTATGATCACGCATCGAACTCGCGGCACGTCGCTCGGCCCCGTAACGCGGCTCGTGAGTCCGTCAGGGCTTGGCGCGATCTTGAAGCCTTTCGTATTCCTGGACTTCATTGATCGCGATGGCCCGGCGTTCGATGGCGGCCTTCATCCGCACTCCGGCATCGCGACACTGACCTACCTGTCCAAGGGAATCGTCAACTACATCGACCACGACGGGCATCGCGGGCAGATGACGTCTGGTGCCGTCGAGTGGATGCGTGCTGGACGCGGAATGTGGCACGGCGGCGGTGTCGGTGCCGGCCCGATGTTGGGTTTCCAGCTCTGGATTGCGTTGCCGCCCGAACTGGAGCTCTCTCCGCCAGAGAGCCTTTGCGTGGATCCAAACGAGATCGAACACAGCGGTCCGGCTCGCGTTCTGTTCGGCGAATACGGACCGACCAAGAGCAAAATCTCTTCGCCGATGAACGCCAACTATCTCGCAGTGAAGCTCAAGGCAGGCGAGTCCTGGCGCTACTTGCCGCCTCACGGTCATCTCGTTCTGTGGATCGCTGTCGCTTCAGGAATACTTTCGGGGTACCGATAATATCGGTACCGGCGAACTCGTCGTATTCGAGCAGTCCAGTCAAGCCGTAACTTTCACGGCAAAAACTGATGTCGAGTTCGTTCTAGGCTCTGCGGCCCCACACGACCATGAATTGGTTCTTGGCAACTACTCGGTCCACACATCGGCTCAAGCGCTGCTTGAGGGCGAACGGCGGATTGCATCTCTTGGCGGCCAGCTCACACACTAAGAGCGCGCTGTGCGGGCTCAGACCCTTTTCCAAGCCCTTCAAACCCGTCCAGCTCAGCTTTTTCCGAAGCGGGGATGTCATATAGACCACGCGCCAGACCGTATGAGTTTCGTCGCCCGTATCTCCAGCCATGCCTCATTTGGCTTCATCCAAGGAAGCCTTTACCACCAAGGCGCCACTCAAGGTCCTTGGCTCCCATCGCATCCATGAGCCAGAACACGCATTCTTCCAGGTCTTGTCGCTTGAGATCGGCAAACGGAATTGGCGCCGGCAGCACCCATTCCTTTGAGGAGAGGTGCTCATTACTTGTTTTCCCTCTGTGGGACGACAAGCGAATAGCTCGTGCTTCGACCACCCGCAGAATCCTTCTGCAAGATGTCACGCTCGATCAGTTCCTCAATGTCGCGAGCCGCGGTGGCTTGTGAGACCTTGGCCAGCCTGGCCCATTTAGAAGAAGTCAGCTTGCCTTCAAATCCGTCGAGCAGCCGATTGATGACCAGACGCTGCCGATCATTGAACGAGCTACCGGAATGCAACTCCCAAAACCGGGCTTTATCCAGAACGTTGGCCAATATCGCCTCCGCGCCATCAAACGCACGATCCAGGCAATCAAGGAACCACTGCAGCCAAGGCGTAATATCAAGTTCGCCCTTCTGTGTATTTTCCAAGATGTCGTAGTAAGCGTTGCGCTCCTTCCGGATCTGCGCGGACATGCTGTAGAACCGTTGACCACTGTTCTCCGAGCGCGCCAGTGCCAAATCCGCAATAGCACGGGCAATGCGCCCATTGCCGTCTTCAAACGGGTGGATGGTAACGAACCACAAATGAGCGACAGCCGCTTTCAAAACAGGATCCGTGGTGCCCCCGCTCTCAAACCACTCCAGAAACGCTTGCATTTCATTTTCAAGTTGCCCGGCGGCAGGAGCCTCATAATGAACGTGCTCACGGCCTATGGGACCGGATACGACCTGCATCGGACCTGACTGTTCGGTACGCCAGGCGCCCACAACAATCTTGCTCATGCCGCTACGCCCTGTCGGGAATAGCGCCGCGTGCCAGCTGAACAAACGCTCTGCCGTAAGACCCTCACTATATCTCGCGGTAGCATCGAGCATCATCTCGACAACACCCTCGACATGTCGATCGGCGGGAGCAAGCGCACCGATGTCCATACCGAGACGACGAGCAATCGATGAACGAACCTGATCCCGGTCAAGAATTTCGCCCTCAATCTCGCTGGATTTAACGACTTCTTCTGTGAGGATCTGCAGGGCGGCTTCGGCACGCAGGTTGAAGCCCAGTCGCTCCATCCGGCCGATCAGCCTGCCTTGCTTATGTCTTACCGCCGCAAGGCGTACCGCCAGTTGTTCGGAACTCCATCGGAAGTGGGGCCAGCCCTCAAGTTCATAGATATAGGTCATTATTCTCTGCATCCTTTGCAGAGAATATGGGACCTATTCTCGTCATACGCAATACTATTCTAGTCATATTTTGCAGAGATTAGCTGCTCTAATCTCTTCATATCTAACTAAGTAATTGATATATAATTGATTTTATCTCACTCAGAAGATTCACTTCCTAACCCTCTGAGGGGCCAGGTTTTGCCGGTTCTATTTCTTAAAAATGTCTTTAATAGCAGCCCCTTAACGTAAATTTGGCTGCCAAAATTGCCGGTTCCTTTGCCGCTTGCCGCCCCCCTTGCCGAATCGAATGCACCTTTCCGGTTGCGGGCCTAGTCACGAACTTCTGTTTGTAGATTTCATTCCTTCCTATCCCGCCTTT
>Ga0179592_10000335_pt1 | contig 18700 bp, 17 predicted proteins | sample CZODoug2_1_08_16_FD_148623 | JGI IMG/M metagenome (GOLD analysis project Ga0179592, IMG submission 148623) | Vadose zone soil fungal communities from Angelo Coast Range Reserve, California, USA - CZODoug2_1_08_16fungal (Illumina Assembly) | ecosystem: Environmental > Terrestrial > Soil > Vadose...
AGACTTTTTTCACGAAGGCGGCCGCGTAGAGGCGTTGGCCGATCGAATCGTCGAATCGGGGATGAAGATCACTTGGGCCGCCACTATGCGCGCCGATCAGGGCATCCGCCTGCCGGACACGGTTTGGGCCCGCTGCAAGCAATCCGGCTTGCGCCGGCTGCTCGTAGGCGTCGAGTCGGGTTCCAATGAGGTATTGAAGCGCATTCGCAAGGACATCAAGATCGAGCAGGTATTCGAGACCGCACAGAAGATGATCAAGTACGGTATTGCAGGTCACTTTCCGTTCATCGTCGGTTTCCCGGACGAGAGCGATGCAGATATACAGGCTAGTCTCGATTGTGCGAAGAAATTGCGCTCTATGAGTCAGGATTTCTTGACACCGATGTACTACTTCAAGCCTTATCCCGGCAGCGCGCTGGTCATCGAAGCCGTCGCCCGTGGTTTTCGTCTGCCGGAAACACTCGAGGCATGGGCGGAATTCGACTATGTGGCCGGCGAACCCGGCCCGTGGGTGTCGCCCGAGAAGTTCGAGCACATCGAACGTTTCAAGTTCTTCCACGAACTGGCGTGGAAGAGAGTGTCGCGCGGCAAAAGGCTTCTGCAGAAAGTCGCGCGCTATCGCTGCGACAAGGACAACTATCGGTGGCCTGTCGAAATGCTATTCACCCGCTGGCTGGTTCCAGTACAAACTCTGTCATGACGTCGGGAGCGCCGATGCTTGATCTCACGCAGCAATCCGCTGCCTTTACTCGGAACTCGCTGAAGGTTGCCCGGTTGCCCCTGGTCATGCGGCTACTCGGCAAGGCGATGGCCCTCTGCTATAGGCTCATTGGAAGAGATCGATACGACGATTTCCGCTTGGAGCGGGTGCATGGCATACCCTTCGTCGTCACCCCCAGCGTGTTCAATCCGAAAGTGCCTCGCACCGGTGAGTTCCTTGCGTCGCAGATCGATGCGAGGCTCGTGCAGCAAGACTGGGCAGTTCTGGATATGGGCACGGGTTCCGGCGTCTGCGCGATATTTGCCGCCAGGCATGCGCGCCGCGTCGTGGCGGTGGATATCAACGAAGCTGCCGTGCGCTGCGCCGACATCAATGCCCGTCTGAATCACCTGGAGCACAAGATCGATGTGCGGCAAGGCGATTTGTTCGCGCCTGTGCAAGGCGAAAAATTCGATCTCATCCTGTTTAACCCACCGTTCCTCCGGGGCACACCAACAGATGACCGAGATAGGGCTTGGCGATCGAGCGACGTGGCGGAACGCTTTGTGGGAGGCCTGCGCGAGCACCTGAGACCGCGCGGTTCGGCATTGGTGCTGCTTTCTACGTTCGGTGATGGCGGGCATTTCCTCCACGCATTTCGCGAACAAGGCTTGGGCGTTTCGGTGTTCGCCGAACGCCGATTTGTCAACGAGCGGTTGACCGTATTCAGGGTCGTACCGTTGGAATCCCAGAAATGCCGGGCCGTCCCGGTTCAGAGGTTATGATGGCCGCTTCGCAACGTGTTCTGCTCATCAATCCTACGATCACGTCGCATCGCCACGCGCGGTTTCCACTTGCGATGATGAGCTTGTCAGCGGCACTCGATGGTAAATACGAATCAACGATCATCGACGGCAATGTCGATCGCGACTATGTCTCCACTGCATTGCGCGCCATAGCAGATGGCTCCGTATCGGCTGTGGGCGTTACCGTCATGGGAGGACCGCAGCTACGTTCGGCAATCGCGGTATCGAAGGCAATCCGCGAAAAATTGCCCACCTTGCCGATAGTTTGGGGCGGCGCTTTCCCGACGGTCTGTCCGGACGCAGCGCTAAATGCGGCGTACGTCGACTATGTGGTGCGAGCTCAAGGAGAGGACACGCTCGTGGAGCTTTTGGATGCGCTCGCGGAGCGTGGCAACGTGGTGTTGGAATCGATTCTCGGGCTGTCTTGGAGGCTGCGCAGCGAAATTGTGCACAACAAGGATCGCAAATTCTCCGCTGCCAGCCTCGATAGAATGCTGCCTTACGACAAATTGGAAAATCCACGTCAATATCTGACCAATACGTATCTTGGGCGGCGTACGATTGGCTATCAGGCGGCTTTGGGTTGCCGGTTTCGCTGCACGTTTTGCGGTGTCGCAAAGATGTTTCACGGCAAGATGGCCTTGCCGCCGGCGGCACGCCTGGAGCAGGATCTTCAATTCATGAAGGATCGGTTCGGCGTTGACGCAATCCAGTTCTACGACCACAACTTCTTCGATCGAGAAGTCGATATGGTGCCGCTATTGGAAGTGCTCGCGAAATTTCGAATGCCATGGTGGTGTTTTGCGCGCTCGGACGCTCTCGTGAATTTGTCAGAGCGATCTTGGGCGCTTGTAAAAAAGAGTCGGCTGCGCATGGCCTATATCGGTGCGGAATCTCCCAGCGACTGGCTGCTGCACGATATCCGTAAAGGCACGAGCCGCGATCAAACTCTCGAAGCGGTGGAAAAGTGCCGAAGCCACGGCGTAATTCCCGAGCTCTCCTTCATGCTGGCGCCGCCGCAGGACCCTGAGGGAGAAACTGAGAAAACATTTGAATTCATCCGCCTAATCAAGCGACTGCACCCTGCAACGGAAGTAATGATATACATCTATACGCCTCTTCCGCGGCGGCAGGATGACAGGAACCCGGCTTCGATGCGCGCGGAGAGCGCGCTTCGCGATTGCGACGGCAAGCCGGTCGTGTTCCCGCAGACCGCGGACGAATGGGCCGAACCGCAGTGGATAGATTACTGGTGCCATCAAAGCGCGCCGTGGCTCAGCGAGCGCCTGCGGCGGCGAATCGTCGATTTCACGACCGTTTTGGGCTGCAGATATCCTACCATCATGGATATCCGTGCATCCGCCTGGGGAAAATCGGCTCTGCGTGCACTGGCCTCGTGGCGCTACCGATTTCAACGATACGATGACCCTTGGGAGCTTCGAGTTTCGCGGAAGCTCATTCGCCATTGGGACCCGCGCGTCATGAGTCTGTGATGACTCTATTTGGCGATTTCTGGAGTATTCTGACGCCGAAGCAGAGGCGCGGTATCCTGACAATGCAGATTGTCTCGATGGCAATGGCCTTCTCGACCGTCAGCGGGATCGCGGCGATTGCTCCTTTTTTTGCGGTACTCGGTCAGCCGGAACTCGTCGATCACAACGCATTGCTCCACTGGGCGTATGCGCACGGCGGCTTCTCAAGCAAACGCGGCTTCGTCGTTGCTCTCGGCATTGCATTCATTGCGATGATGCTAATCGCCAATCTGATTAACGTGTTGGGCGCCCTGGCGATGAGCCGCCTGGCGCTGCGGATCGGCACCGAACTCCAATCCACCTTGTTCGGGGAATATCTCTCGCGCCCGTACTCTTTTCACGTCCGCGCGAACGGCACGATGCTCTTTAACAACATTCTCTATGAGACCGCGAGGGTTATCAACGGCATTCTGCGGAATGCCTTCCTGCTGGTGACCAGTCTAGTCGCCGCATCGTTGATCATCTTGTCAATCCTACTGTTGAACCCGATGATCGCGCTCGCCATGATCGCCGGTTTGGCCGGTGGCTATGCTCTGATCTATTTCGTCCTGCGCAACCGGCTGCTGCAACTCGGACAGACCCAGTCGCGCTCTGCCATCGAACAGGCGCAGATCCTGCACGAGAGCTTCGGGGCCATCAAGGAAATCATCGTCCTGCAGGCGCAGAATTTCTTCCGCGGCCGATTCGAGCGAGCCAGCAAGTCCTTTTCTCTCGCCGCTTCTCACAGTCAAGTCGTATCGGAAAATCCCAGGTACCTCATGGAATGCATTGCTGCGGTGGGCCTCGTCGGCCTCGCGCTCGTGCTCAGCGGCAGCGAGGATGGCGTCGGCCCCTGGCTGGGGCAATTGACGTTTCTCGCATTTGCCGCGTATCGGCTCTTGCCTATCCTGCAGCAGGTATTTGCCGCGTCCGTCAATATTCGTGCCGGCCGCGCCGGGCTAGCCCTGATTGCGCCGGATTTGCGGCGAGCTCGAACTGCAATTCACGCTACCACTCCGGCAATCTCACGGGCGGACAGCGCATGGCAGGTGCGCCCTCAACAGGAAATCCGGCTCGAAGAAGTGTCGTTTCGTTATGCCCCCGACCAACCTTGGGCCCTCATGGGGGTCTCCCTGCGAATCCCCGCCCGTGCTGCGGTCGGCATCGTCGGCGTCAACGGCTCGGGAAAGACGACTCTGGTGGATGTGATCGTGGGGCTGCTGGCGCCTTCTGAGGGTCGCGTTGAAGTGGATGGGAGCGCGCTCGACGAGGCCAATCGCACGGCCTGGCAGTCCCGAATCGCCTACGTTCCGCAAAATATGTTTTTGCTGGACTCGAGCATCGCGCAGAACATTGCATTGGGAATTCCTGCTGCGGATATTAATCGACAGCGGCTGTTGGAAGCCGTTCGCCTGGCGCAACTCGATGAGTTCATCAAGACCCTCCCTGCAGGCTACGACCATAGGGTGGGTGAGCGAGGCATCCAGTTGAGCGGCGGCCAGCGGCAGAGAATCGGCATTGCGCGCGCGTTATATCGGGAAGCAACCGTCCTCGTGTTCGACGAGGCCACGAATGCTTTGGACGGTCTGACCGAGCAGGAACTCATGGCGACGCTTGGCCGTTTGCGCGGCCGCTATACGACTATTCTCATCGCGCACCGAATGACCACGGTGCGCTCATGCGACATCATCTTCGAGCTCGAAAACGGAAAAATCACTGGCAGCGGTACTTATGACGGACTCCTGAAGAGTTCGGCAGTGTTCCGGCGAATGACCGGGGTCCGCTGAGTGGAGGCATGGCGTGAGACCTAGGCCAGATTTCTTCATCGCCGGTGCCCTCAAATGCGGAACCACCTCGCTGTTTACCTACCTCAGGGCGCATCCAGCGGTATTCATGCCCGCAAACAAGGAGCCAAACTACTTTTGCGGCGACCTGGTGGCTCACTGGCCCGACGGAGCGCTCTTCCGCGTCGGCATCCTCGCGGAGTACGAGGCGCTCTTCTCGACCGCTCCGCCGCAGGCGCTGACGGGCGAGGCATCGGTGTTTTACCTCTATTCGAAGCTCGCGATCGGTCAAATAATGGCGCACAACGTCAATGCCAAGATCATCGTAATGTTGCGTAACCCCATCGAGGCGGCGCGCTCTCTGCACGCCTACCACTGGAACAACCACCTGGAAGACGTCCGCGATTTCGAGCAGGCGTGGCGACTGCAGGAGCCGCGTCTTGGGGGACGGCACTTGCCGCCGCGCTGGCCGTACCCTCAGCTGTTGCAGTACGGAGCCCAATATTCCTATGCGCCGCAAGTGCGTCGGCTGTTGGCACAGGTACCGCGAAAGCAGTGTCTGTTCTTGCTCTTCGAGGAATTCTTTGCCGATCCATCGCGCCAGTTCGCGCGGGTGCTCGATTTTCTGGGATTGCCCCCCGACCCCGCCAGGACGGCTTTCCCGGTAGTGAACCAGACGGTCGGGGTGAGATCCCTGCGCCTGGATCGACTGCTGCGTCAGCCACCGCCGGCACTCCTGGCGCTACGGCACGCGGCACAAGCGTTTGGTTTCCACCCCATGCGTGCACTGCGGCGTCTCAACCGGGTCGCGGGCGAGAGACCACCGCTGCGAGAGTCGTTTCGCGCGGAACTCGAGGAATATTTTTCCGTCGATGTCGCGGAACTGGAACAGTTGCTCGGTCGGCGGCTGTGGCCGTCACTGCAATCGGCTGCGCCGTCTGTTATGCGCGAGCTCAATTGAAGGAGCGCAGGGCCCCGCGCTTGCCCCTGAGGTACGGCTTTTCTACCAGAGTCCACGACAGCGCAGCGAGACCGAGCGACACAATGATGGCTGCGGCAATCGGAGCCCACCCGGAAGGGGCCGCCAATACCACGAGGAGATCGACCACCAGCATGTGGTAGAGGTACAGTCCGTAAGAAACATCGTGGTGCCGCAGGATCCTGTCCGAAAGCTGGGGAGCAGACGTAGCCAGAGAGACGATTAACCCTGCCAGGGGGAGCAGGTAGACCGGATTCATGTAGTTGCCTCCGGTATCGACGCGTAGCCATCTGCCGGCTGCGCACAATATCAAGTATCCGAGTCCCCACCAATGGGCACGGCCGAACAGCCATCCGCGCACGGTGCTCCAATTTCTCTGAATCGAGACCCCCACCAAAAACATCCAAAGATATGGTGCCAGCGTCATCCCTAGCAAAGAGTAGGCTCTGGCCTGCACAACAGGCTGCTTGCTGACGATCAGCAGTTGGAGAGCGAGACTCGCCAGGGCGATCGCGAGCAGGTGCATATTTCCCAGACGTCTGCGCAGACGCAGAATCCCATAGAGAGCCGGCAGGATAATATAAAATTCGAGTTCGACCGGAATGGTCCACAGGCTGCCGTTGAGGCCGGCGCTCAGGGGCTTGAGGAAGGCGGCCCGAAAATTCTGAAGAATGCTCATCTGCCCTGCCCACCACAACAGCCAGGCCGGCGTGGTGATTCGGCCGAGGGAGCCGACTCCGAGAGCAAGAATCACAGCGACGCTGACGACGAGGCAGACCCATAGGCCGGGGAAAATGCGCAAGCACCGATTTCGGATGTAATCACGCAACGAATCGGAGCGCTCGTAGGACTTCGAGATCAAGACCCCGCTGATCACGAAGAAAATCGGGACGCCAGGGAATCGGTCCAGGCCCGCCTCCAGCAGGCGCGCGAAGTAGCCGGTCGGCTTCAGGAATCCGATGCTGTGCACTACCGCGACCTGCAGTGCCGCGAACAGCCGCAGCAGGTCGAAATTGTTGACACGCCAGTCACTCGCCAGCTCCTCGGATAAGCCAATGTCACGCTCGCCAAATTTTCGGCAACCACGAGGAACCACCATGTGGAATAACATATCCAGCATATCTGGGATGCGGTTGGACAGACGCATGGCCATCACTACATCAACGTTAACTACGCGAGCGAAGGCCCGTTACCGAGCGCCTGCGAGCGGTGCGGTTATAAGTGCCTTCGGCGTCAGCCCTCCATTGGGATCGGGCGTGAGCAAAAAGTACTGGGATTTCCCGCTCACTGTCTCTCCGAAACCCAAGATGTCACCGCGGCCGTTGATGGCGGCCGCCTCCGCAGAACGATAGCCGTCGGGTGTCAGGTCGAAAGCTCCCGAATTCGCGCTCCACCTGAAGAGATGTCGTCGGTTGTAACCAGCAGGTTGGTACGATCCGACGACGCTCGCAGCAGAATTTATTCCGACCGCATGGCTGGGCAAACTCACGATCACCGTCGCGATTCCGTTCTTGAACACAGTTGCCATCGCTTGACCATCTGAGATGGAGCCCCCGGCCGCTTCACCCGAATCGTTTATCGCATAGACAAACCCATCGAGGTACTGAGTCGTACCGCGGCTTAGAACATAGCCGCGTTCGCCCTTGCAACGCAATTGGCCGGTGAAGAGACGCCGGATGAAGCGGAGTCTACGGTTGCCAATGATGATGCCGCTGGAATTTATGCCCAGTGCGGCCGTGCTGGTTCCGGATACCGGTAAGCTGGAATAGGCGCCATTGGACCAAAGCCACCCTATTACGCGGTTACTTGAGGTATGGTCATATCCAACTACCTCTCCCCGGTTATTGATGCCGATTGCAGCGCCGCCAAGATCCGTCGGGTCTGCCAGAGGTAGGACAGTGAAACGACCGCGGTCATAGATAAACCAACGTGATGGTAGGTCGCCAGCAGAGGTGTGGATGGTGCCGACGACCGTGCCGCAGTCGTTTATGCCGAACACCCGGGGCAAATTGAACTCTTGGCTCGGAAGGCCGGGCGGGACGCCCAAGTTAGTGAGCACGCCGTTGGACCATTCCGCGAGTGAAACGGACCCGTCAGAGTTGCCAATTCCGCCGACGACCACACCGTTATTACTCAGGGCCTCGCCCCCGGTGTTTGAGAACGGGATGAAAGGGAGTGGAGTTACGTCGTACCGTTCAGCTGCAAAACGAGAGTTCATGGTGAGTTGCGGTTCGATGGCGTTTTAATTTGCTCGCTAAGTATACTCCCGGCCCCGAGTCGGCACGCCGAGGAACATACGAAAATCCCCGGCGAGGCCTTTGGCGTACAATGCGCCATCATTCAGCAAATACAGCGGACTAGGACGGTGCGTCGTTGCGACTTTCGCGATCCGATCACAATGTGATAGAAACTTTTCGATCGATCTCAGACACTCACTGTCGAGTGCTGAGTGTTGCCTTTGCGGGCTTGGGCGGGTGCGCGCTTCAATGCAGCCAGTGATATCGATCATTCTGCCGACGTTCGGGCGCCTGCAGTACCTGCGTCCGACGGTGGCCTCCGTTTACCGCCAGACCTGGCGGGATTGGGAGCTCATCGTTGCCGACGATGGCTCGGACGCCGAGACCCAAGCATATCTGCGTACACTCGAAGCCGACAGCCGCGTGAGACTGCTGTGGCTCACGCATAGCGGCATCCCTGCCATCGTCCGCAATGCCGCGCTGCGCGAAGCGCGGGGCGAATATGTCGCATTCCTTGACTCCGACGATTTATGGGTGCCCGAAAAGCTGTCACGGCAAGTCGCGATCCTGCGCTCCCGACCCATGTGCGGTTGGTGTTACACGGCGGTTTCCCACATCGACGGCTCCGGACAGCCCCTGACCGAGCCAGTTTTCGGGCCTTGGCTCCCCTGTGACGGCGCAGTCTTCGAGCGCCTCGTGACCGGCCCCGTGGTGATCCGCACTCCAAGCGTGCTGGCGGCGCGGGAATTGGTCGCGAGGGCCGGCGGCTTCGACGAGACCATTCGCTCCGGCGAAGATTACGATTTGTGGCTACGGCTCGCGTTGATGAGCGATGTGGCGCTACTCGATGAACCGCTCGTGCAAGTTCGCCGCCACGAAGTCAATTATACCCGGGACTGGGAAATCGCCTTCACTGGCCGCGATCACTCTCTCGAGAAGTTGCAAGGGACAGTCGACATCGACAGGCGCATGCTGCTGCGCACGGAGCGCACTCGGAACGCGCTGACACTGGCTGCGAGGCACGCGTCGCTCGGTAACCCCGTCCAAATGTTGCGCGCGTTGTGCCGGGCCCTGCCGTACTCTTGGAGCAGCCCCCAGTGGTGGCTCGCACTGGTGAAGACGCCACTGCGTCCCTACGTACCTCAACGCCTGGTTGACGCCTGCCGCAGGCGCCGCGGCGCCGCCGCCTTATGAGCATGTTGCTGCGACAATCCGAGCGGTTCGAAAGGCTATTGCACGGCCGGGACGCGGCGCGCCCCCTCAGGGAGCGCGTCGGCGCCGTTGCCGGCGCAGGCGTTCATAAGGAGTAGCTACGTGCAGCAGAAAGTTCCACAAGCCGCGTTCGCCATTCACGAGTATTCGCGGCAGCCGCAGGCGGTCATCCGACGCCCGCGCCACACCCGGCAAGACCGTGACCGCCGAGGTGTAGCCGGCGCGCCGCACCAACTCGACGGTATCGGCGGTGAAGTCCCCGAAAGGATAGGCGAAATGCTCGATCGGGACGCCGAGCATGTTGCGCAGAGCAACCCGACTCTCCGCGATCTCGTCCCGCGCCGCATCCGGCGGCAATTCGTGCAGCCGCTGATGCGAACACGAGTGCGAGCCCACCTCCATCCCGGCAGCCAACCACGCATCGAGTTGCTGGCGGCTCATCAGCGGTTTTGTTTCCTGCAGATACTGCGCATCCCAGCGGTTGTAAGCTCCGAGAGCGCCGCTCACCACGTAGCAGGTGGCTCCGAAGCCATAGCGCTTCATGAGTGGTGCCGCCGCCGTGAGAGTGTCGGCGTATCCATCGTCAAAGGTGAACGCGACGCACCCGCGCGCAGTGCCATTGCGCAGCCGCGCAATGCCTTCACCCATGGAGACGCCGCGCAGGCCGAGACGGCGCAACGTCCACAACTGTCGCTCGAATTTGTCCGGGCTCACGTACAGCAGCTTGAAGCGCGCCTCCGGGGGCGTGACGGCCACGTTGTGATAGCAGAGAATGGGAAGCACCGACATGACCGATAGCATATTACGGGCATCTTCCGTAAGCACGGATCGAGCACCATGAGCACCCAAAGCGAGCGTCCGAATAAGCTTCTCGAGCACGCGGGGCGTTGGCTGCAGTCGTTCGTAGACCGCGGTCGCCGATCCGATGGCCTGTTGCAGTCCGCACAGACCTGGGAAGCGCAATATGCCGCCGGGAAGTGGGACTTCCTTGCGGAGCTTTCCGAACTCTCCCGCTTCAGCATATTGGCGGGCTATATATGCCACCTGAAGCCCGGCGGGGCAGTGTTAGATACGGGCTGTGGCCAGGGAGCGCTGCTGCGGAGACTTCCGAGTGATTCCTACTCCAGGTTTGTAGGAATCGACCTCTCGGCCAGCGCGATCTCGGTGGCAAGGAAGCAGCAAAACGAGCGCAGCACTTTCCTCGCGGCGGACTGTGAGAACTACTCTCCCGAGGAGCGTTTTGACGTCATCGTCTTCAACGAAGTCCTGTGTTGCCTGCCCGATCCGCTGCGGACGGTGGAGCGATACGTGCGTTCCTTGAACTCCGGCGGTCTCGTTCTGGTGTCCCTATGCTCGGCCGCGCGGGGCAGCGCCACGATACTGTGGCGACTCCGGCAGGCGTATGCCACCGTCGATGAGGTTCGGTTGGCTCACAGTGGCAGGAAAGTGGCCTGGGTGTGCACGGCGTTGCGCCCTCAGGGAGAGTAACGCGAGATCCACCACGAACCCGGCGGATACCTGCCTCGCTACCGCCGCGAAACCGCATAAATGGCCAGTCGTGCATGCGATCCCGGTTTGTCGAATGAAGCAATTCGACGCAGGTTGATTTGATCGAGATTAATTCGGCCAAAGCTCGAATCCAGATACCCTTGCAGAAGCTGCTCCGAGATTATGATCCACGCCGGCGTGCGGCTTAGCAGATTCGCCAAGCGTGCATCTTCGCTGTTCAACGCTTTGCCGTCCTGTCCATAAAAGATCGGTTTAACACGGCTTTTCCATGCCGCGGGCAAATAAGTAAGCAACTGGTACGCGCTGTGACCGTCCAGCGAATAGATCATCAACGGCGCGTTAGGCGATTCGAGAAGGAATTTCGCTGCCTCCGGGTAACCATACCCGGAGCTCCAACCCTCGAAGTACTGAAAGCGGTCTACGGGCGACCACCTTGCGGCGGCTGGGTTGAAGACAATCAACGCCGATTGATAGCCCATGAACCCGACACAGACCGACACTATTACGATTTGAATGGGTTGCCGGAGTCGTCCGGTGCGCAATGCAAGACTTCGCCAGCCTAATACAGCCGCGATGATGAGCGGCGGGAGAGTGAACAGCAAATAGCGCGGAAACCAAAATGCGGCGAGAAATCCTATGCAGAGCATGGGCACCGCCCCTACTGCGATCAGCCAGCGTTGGCGCCAATCGCCGCGAAGAACACCCGCGGCAAGTCCGATCAATCCGATCACCATAACGGGCAATGACAGCTGCGCGGCCAGTTCATCAGCCAGATTGATGCGTGGGATGCCGATCGTCTCGGCGATATCGTGATAGCGGCCCACGCCGATACCCAGGAGATCCTGCAAGCCAAATCCAAGCGGTCGGCCCCGGCGCGCTTGACTGATTGCCACGATAATCACCACCAGCGCCAGCAGCGCTAGGGGCACGTGGGCGGTGAGCAGCTTTGTCACCACCGGTGGACGCAGTAAAGTCCGACGCTCATGGAGAGGCATCAACAAAAGCGCCAGTGGCATCGCTATAAGAAAGACAAATCCGACCGGGAATTTGCAAAACGCCGCCAGCACCAGGCCACTCGCGAATTTAATCGCATGCCACCCCGTTGGCGATTGGATGAACTGTATGACGCAGAGTAGTACCCATACCCCTGCCGTGCACATGAAGATGTCTGATTCTGCAAACCGCTGCAAGTTGACAACAAACGGACAAATGGCAAAAAGGGCGCCGCTCACGAAGGCTGTGTCTCGATTACTCAGCTGAAGCGCCAGCCAATAAGTCAACACTGCGCCGATCATCCCGGCTAAAACGTGCAAGGCGCGCATCGCAGTGAGTGGATGAAGACCCAGCCGAACCAGTGGCACCATCGGCCAAGCTTCGAGCGGCTTACCATCACCCAGCGGCTGCAGCCATTCGCCCGCTTCGATCACCCTCCAGATCCAGCGCAATTGAGATCCTTCATCCTCGTACGGGGGCAACGCCGTCAGGTGCAAGAAGGCGAAGGAGCCAAGGAGCAGCAACGCTGCGACTGGAACAATATGCCCTCGACAAGCCGTCACCGTTTCGTCATCACAATCAGGAAGTGATCGCCGATCGAACGCAACAACGGCCAGCCCGCCGTGCGTCGATCGATCCGCCACAACAATTCATAAACGCGAGAATGCCGCTCGCGCACCCCGGTCAGGTATGGCGGCGGCGCAAACACGCATAGTCCGCGGTAATGCTCGAGTGAGAAGTCGCGCTCGAACCCCCGATAGAATTCGCGCGGGGTGTAGTAGCGAGTCCAAATGGTATGTTTATTCATCGCGACCGGCACGACATTTCTGGCAAACCGTATTGTCACTCGCGACCAGTCCCGCCGCCGTGCGTAATGCGCGATTTCCCACGGGCACACGCGGCCGACCACGGTAAACACGAGCGCACCGCCGGGCTTCAGCAAGCGTGCGCATGCCGTCGACACATCGGTCAGGTCTGGTACGCAATTGAGCGGACCGAGATCGGAATACGCCCCGTCAAACGTACCGTCACCCTCGAGTCCCTGAAGCTCATGCGCGCCAACGACGATGGTTTGCACTTGATCAGAAACCGATTCCCGTCGCGCCCGGTCGGCCGTACGCGCAACCATTTCTGGCGACCAGTCCGTGGCGGTTATGCGGTGTCCAAGCTGGCCCATTCGAACAGCGTCCAAACCCGTGCCACAGCCAATATCGATCAGTCGGCTATCCGGGGCGAACGTTCTGTCCAACCAACGCCACATCTCGTGGCGCATATCCTGGATCTGCGCGTTGTTGCCGCGCGGACCATCGTAGTCCGCCGCCACGCTGTCGAATGCGTCTTGGGTATCGCGCAGTTGTGTCAGGGGGTCTTCCGGAGTCATCGCCAGAACTTCAATTGACCATCGCCGCTGAATCCTGTTTCCGCCCTTCAACCGCCGGTTCCGCTTGGCTCCAGATGAAATGGACGCAAGCGACGAACATCGCCAGGAGAAGAAAGAGTCGGGGATAGGCCAACACCGTAAGTCCTCCTCGCCCTTCAAAGGGAATGGTATACCTGTAAGGGAAAAATCCGATGAGCGCGTAGGCGCCGAGAATGAAGTACGCGCGCACACGGGCGCCCCGCCGAACAAAGTAGTTGATCAGCAATCCAACGGGTAGCCAGAGCAACACGAAGTGGTAGGTTGCCGTTGCCGGCGCGAGCAGCAATGTGACAACTCCCAGTATTCCTATAGACGGCGCAGTTGCGCTGTCGGCGCCTCTCCGAGCAAGTTTGACGAGCGTTGAAATTGCCGCGAGCAGTATTGAAGCCTTCGTGATCGATACCGCAATACCTTGGAGTCGAGGCAAGGCATATAGCGGCTGTGGATTCCGCGTGGCGTCATAAATGAATAGTCGGCGAAAGAGCGAATCGAATGACTGATACCTGGCGGTAAACGGGTCCTGCAAATCGAGTTTGGCGATAAGATGATTTCCGAGCACGGATGAAAGAAAATCCTCGTGAATTTTCCAGCCCAAGACCCCGATGCTAACCGCAGTCACGGTCAGAATCGCGGCCGCTCCGCCAAGCACCACCTTCCACTCCTTGCGAAATGCAAAGTAGACGAGAATGACTATGGGAAAATACTTGACTGGGGTGAAGAGACCGAAACACATCCCGGCCAGTGAGGACCTGCCTTTCAGGTGCGCGTAGTAGCCGAGAATACAAGACAATGAAACTAGAATGTACGGCTGTCCGAGACGTAATGCGCCAAGGACGGCATAACCGGATAGCAGGACGAAAACCGTCGAATCGACCAAGCTCCAGGAAAGAATCTTTGTCAATAGGATGATCGAACAAACAAGGCACAGAACGCTCACGCCGGTCACCACCCGCAGAGCATCCAGCGGTTTCAATCGCGCAAGAGGAACGAGCAGCAGCGCCGTAGGGGGTGGAAAGGGCTTGAATTCCCCTTCTGATGCCTTCCCTATCTGGTAGCGGCGCATTTGATCCTGGAACCACCCATTGTCGTATAGTCGATCCGTATTTCCCCCGTCCGCGACGATCTTGGCGGCCGTGAAATAGTTCGGAAAATCGGTATCAACCTTGGATAGTGCCGGCACGATTCCACGCGCGGCGAGAACGAGCGTCAGGGCGATAAAAAGAAGCAGCGCGGCGGGTCGTTTAAAGAGTAAGTACATTGGAACTTGGATCATACAAGATGATGCGCAATACTAGTTGGCATCAATTTTGGCCTCTATCGACCGCCAAACGGCATGGGAAGGCAAGTTGCGATACCTCGTTACCGGTTGTGCCGGCTTCATTGGGAGTGCGTTGACTGAACGGCTATTGTCGGCCGGCCACGCGGTGGTTGGCTACGACAACTTTTCCACCGGTCAGGAGAGTTTTCTGGTGACGGCGCGCGCGTCCCCAAATTTCCGTCTGGTGCGCGGAGATGTTTTGGATCAGGCCGCTCTCACGCAAAGCATGCATGGATCGGAGTTTGTATTTCACCTGGCCGCCAATGCCGACGTCCGTTTTGGTACGGCGCATCCCGCCAGGGATCTCGAGCAAAACACGATCGCAACTCATAGCGTGCTGGATGCGATGCGACGAAACAGCATCGATAGAATCGCTTTCTCCTCCTCAGGTTCCGTGTACGGTGAATCTTTGGTCATTCCGACGCCGGAAGATGCCCCGTATCCCGTTCAGACGTCATTGTATGGCGCGTCCAAGGCAGCTGGGGAAGGACTGATCGCCGCCTATTGCTCAGGGTTCGGATTCCAGTCCTACATATTCCGATTTGTATCAATTTTGGGCGAGCGTTACACCCACGGCCATATCTTCGATTTCTATAAGCAGCTGAAGGACGACTGCGGCACGCTTCGTGTGCTCGGCGACGGTCGCCAACGTAAATCCTATCTCTACCTGCATGACTGCATTGATGCCATGCTGATGGCGATCGAGCGGTCGAACGATAGAGTGAATATCTACAATTTGGGCACCGACACCTATTGCGAGGTGAACGAGTCGATCGCTTGGATTTGCGAAGCGCTGGGCGTGACGCCGAAGGTTGAGTACACCGGGGGTGACCGCGGATGGATCGGCGATAATCCGTTCATTTTTCTGGATACGAGAAGAATCGCTGCACTGGGGTGGAAGCCGAAGTTCACGATTCGGCAAGGAGTGATCAAGACCATCGAATACCTCAGAGCCAATCCATACGTTTTAGATACGCGCCGATGAACATAGCCGTTCTGGGCTTGGGTCATCTCGGTTCGGTAACGGCGGCTTGTTTGGCTACATTGGGGCACCGGGTAGTTGCGATTGATTTCGACGAAGCCGGCGTCGCTGATCTGAGCAAGGGCGTTGCGCCGATCTTTGAGCCTGGCCTCGAGGAGTTGGTCAAGGGAGGACTGTCATCGGGCAATTTGCGCTTTTCCGCGACGGTCAATGACGCGAAAGACATTGACGTGCTCTGGGTTGCCTACGACACGCCGGTAAATGGCGACACTGCCGACCCGGATTTTGTCATTGGTCAGATCGAGCGTGCGCTTCTTGGAATCAGCCGGGATGTCCTCGTGCTGGTTTCCTCGCAGCTGCCGGTCGGCTCGGTTCGCCGCCTGGAACACGCTGAAGCCTTGAATGACGGGGCGCCGCCACGTAAGTTCGCCTATAGCCCGGAGAACCTCCGTTTGGGTAGCGCCGTAGGTGATTTTCTGCGCCCGAAACGGATCGTGGTGGGCGTTAGATCGAGCCCTGACCGGCAGCTGCTGCACGGCCTTTTGAGCTCCATCACCGATTCCATCGAATGGATGTCGGTCGAATCCGCTGAAATGACCAAGCACGCAGTCAATGCCTTTCTCGCCGCGTCGGTCGCCTTCGCCAATGAGATCGCCTCTATTTGCGAGTCGGTGGGCGCGGATGCCCGGGAAGTGGAACGGGGCCTGAGGACTGAAAACCGGATAGGCCCTCGGGCCTACCTCTCTCCCGGCGCGGCGTTTGCCGGAGGGACTCTGGCGCGTGACGTTGCCTTCCTCAACCGAACGGCGCGTGAGCACGGCGTGACTACGCCGCTGCTGTCGTCGGTCCTGTTGAGCAACGACAGGCACAGGCACTGGGTACAGCGGAAGCTTCGCGAGGTCTTTGTCGATCTCTCAGGCACAACGGTCGCTGTGTGGGGTCTTACCTATAAACCGGGCACGGACACGTTGAGGCGATCTCCGTCGGTCGAGTTGTGCGATTGGATGCTTCGCGAAGGGGCGACAATCCATGTGTACGATCCCATCGTAAAAACCCTTCCGGAGCATTGGTGCGACGCAGTAAAGTGCTACGAGGACCCTATTGCCGCAGTTCACGGGGCCCACGCACTGGTCGTGGCAACCGAATCGCCCATATATCGTGCAATTTCTACCGATCAATTGATTCAATGCTCTCCGCGCCTTGTGGTGCTCGATGCGAATCGCGTTTTGGCAAACGTGGCGGCTACAGACGGACGCATTAAGTATTTTGCGGTAGGCATGCCCTTGAGGGATCCGTGAGCGTTATGGCCAAAGTACTTGAAAACCGATACGCAATTATCACCGGCGCAAGCGTTGGCCTGGGCTTCGAGATCGCCAAGAAATATCTCCACGCCGGTGCGAGCTTGATGATCTGCGCGCGCAACGAGGTGTTGCTGGACAAGGCGGCACTGGCGCTGAGGCCGCTCGCGGGAACCGGACAGTCGGTGCTTGCACTGCCGGCCGATATCTCCAAACCCGGGGATGTGACCGCCCTCGTCGAAAGGGCGCTCAGAGAATTCGGCCGTCTGGACGTCCTTGTCAACAACGCGGCAGTCGTGGGGCCCAGCGGCACAATCGAAAATATCGACATGGAAGAATGGTTCCGGGCGATCGAGATCAATCTTCTGGGTGCAGTCCTGCTGAGCCGTGCGATTTTGCCGCACTTCAAGAATGCAGCGCGCGGAAAAATTATTCAGCTGTCCGGGGGCGGCGCCACGAGTCCGCTGCCTGGCTTAAGCGCCTACGCGGCATCCAAAGCAGCCGTTATTCGTTTCGTAGAAACACTCGCCGAGGAAACGCGCCCACATCACATTGACGTCAATGCGATAGCACCCGGCGCCCTCAATACACGCATGCTGGATGAGTTTCTCGCCGCCGGGCCCGAGAGAATCGGACCTGCATTTCATGAGCGTTCGCTGCGCCAGAAAAAGGACGGGGGTGCTCCGCTCAGCAAGGGCGCTGATCTGGCCGTATTCCTCGGTTCGCCTTTGAGCGACGGCATCACGGGCAAATTGATCAGTGCGGTCTGGGACCCTTGGGAATCGCTGCCCAATCATCTCGAGGAATTGAACGGGACAGACATCTATACCTTGCGACGCATCGTTCCCAGAGATCGCGGTATGGCCTGGGGAGACGGCGATTGAACATCGGTATCATTGGATGTGGTGCGGTCGGCCGAAGGCGGGCTCAGCATTTGGCGGGTGGTCGGCTGGTCCACTGCGCCGACACGGACTTCGCGCGCGCCCGCCACGTCGCGTCCTTGAGTCCAGGCTGCCTTGCCGGCAGCGACTGGCGCGAACTGTTGGCTCGTGCCGATATTGACGCAGTCATCGTGGCCACGCCGCAGGACTCGCAGGTCGCGATTGCGCGCGCAGCCATAAGCGCCGGAATCCATGTACTCGTCGAGAAACCTGCGGCACGACACGTCGACGAGCTGCTGGATCTGCCGCAACTCGCCGCCAACCATGATGTTCGCGTCCGGGTGGGCTTCAATCATCGGTATCACCGGGCCTTTCAGCAAGCCAGGCGTCTTGTCGATTCGGGAATATTGGGTCCCTTGCTGTTCGTGCGGGGTCGCTACGGGCATGGCGGCCGACTTGGGCTAGCCGGCGAATGGCGCGCTCAGCCGCAACGGTCGGGAGGCGGAGAGCTGATCGACCAAGGCGTTCATCTCATCGACTTGGCACGCTGGTTTCTCGGCGAATTCGCGGAAGTGAATGGCTTCGCTCATACTTACTTCTGGGACATGCCGGTTGACGATAACGCCTTCATGGTGCTCAAGACCGCGACGAAACAGGTGGCCTTCCTACATGTCAGTTGCACTGAGTGGAAGAACACTTTCTCTTGGGAACTCTACGGTCGCGACGGCAAGCTGCAGGTCGACGGATTGGGCGGCAGTTATGGCGTGGAGCGTTTGTCCTTGTATAAGAATCTGCCCGAGATGGGCCCACCGGAAACCACGATCTGGGAGTACCCGATGGCCGATAATTCGTGGGAGACGGAAATGACGGAGTTCCTGGAGGACATCCGCGGCGGGCGCGAGCCCTCGGCAGGGTTGCCTGATGCGATCGCCGCGCTTGCGGTGGTGGCAAAAATCTACACGGACTCCGGTTATGATCATCGCGCGTAGCCCTCTGCGCATCACCTTGGGCGGCGGCGGTACGGATCTGGCTTCGTACTACGGTGAACATGAGGGATTCTTGGTTGCCGC
>Ga0179592_10000337_pt1 | contig 18659 bp, 19 predicted proteins | sample CZODoug2_1_08_16_FD_148623 | JGI IMG/M metagenome (GOLD analysis project Ga0179592, IMG submission 148623) | Vadose zone soil fungal communities from Angelo Coast Range Reserve, California, USA - CZODoug2_1_08_16fungal (Illumina Assembly) | ecosystem: Environmental > Terrestrial > Soil > Vadose...
GGGGGCGGCGTGTCGCGCGTGGTATCTCGTTCGCGCAGCATCCGCAAGAACTCATCCGGCGGAACGAAGAACGGGTTCTCCTGGAGGATGCCGCCGATGATGATCATCGGGTGGGTCCGCATGATGTCGACGACGATCTCCCCGCCAAACTTGGCGAGATCGTACAGTCATATGACCGGGTCCTTATAGCGAGGCAACACATAATTCAGCCTCGTTTCGTACTCCACCAGGTCGTCGACTCCCGGTCGATCTTCAAGGGCCCATTCCATGTGGGCGACCAGCCGGGTCAGCGCGAACCCATGCTCGATGCCGCCGTCAAGGACCTCCTGGATGAGGGCGAGCATCCGGTCCTGATCGAAGTGACCATCGCGCAGATAGGCGTCAGCCCAGTTGCGTAGCTCGAACTGACCGCTCTTTTCCGCCGCCTCCACATCGATGCCGGCCGACGCGAGTCGCAGGGCGTGCTCCGCACGAAGCTTGGGATCGACGATGTGGAACGCCTTCTCGCCCCGCTCGAAACCCTCTTTGATGAACGGAAGCAACACCCTGTATTCTTCGTCGGGGCTGTGGAAGAACGCGCAGACATGACGTTTCGCGCCAAGCACCGAGCCTGCGAACCGAATGGGTTGGCTGGCCTCACTCGGCGTTGCTCGACTGGACTTCTCACGATTATAAGTGGGAGCCATAGGGTCCTCCTTGGGCAGGCGGCCGCAACGGTCCAGCCGCTCGCGGCAGAGAAAGAATCGACCTGCACCCAGCGCCAAACATCCCGCCACCGGCACATCATGCGACTCGGCTGCTGTGGTATCAATAGAGATCTTATAGGCTCATTGCGCCCCCCGCCAGGCGCGCCCCGATTTTGACCCGCAGTCTCAATCCCGATGAGAAGCATTTGAACCGTCCAAATGCTGACTTGAGGGCTGCGTCTTCCGGGTGCACCCGTTGCCGAGAACCCTAGGAGCGCCTGCGGCGCTCATTCCTTTGCCTCGATTTTAGTCGGTAGAGCGAAATGAAAACTTGCGCCGTGCGGAGAGTTGTCGGCAGCCCACAAGCGCCCGCCATGCGATTCAACGATGGACCGGCTGATGCGAAGCCCCATTCCCGTCCCGTGCGCCTTCGTCGTAAAAAACGCATTGAAGATCTGGTCCGCCTGCTGCGGGGGAAGCCCTACACCGGTATCGCACACGGACACCAGAACTTCTTCTTTCTTCGTTCTCTGCGACTTGACGGCCAACTCGCGCGTCCCATCCACTTCCTTCATCGCATCAATGCTGTTCACGATGAGGTTCATCAGGACCTGTTGCAATTGCACACGATCTCCCATGATCCGGGGAAGATCTTCGGCTAGCTCCATCCGGACGGTTATTTTGTATCGCGTTGCTTCACTGCGCAAGAGGACGATCATCTCTCGAACGGCTTCGTTTACGTCCACCAGCTCCCGCTGCGGAGTACTCTTCTTGAAGAGCAGGCGGATTCGCTTGACGATTTCTGCCGCACGCGTTCCATCTTTCACGATTCTCATGGCAGCCGCACGTGCTTCTTCCACGTCGGGGCGATCGCGCGTAAGCCAGCGCAGGCAGGTATTGGCATTGGTGACGGCAGCGGCAATCGGTTGATTCACCTCGTGCGCCAGGGAAGCGGTCAGTTCTCCCATGGTGGTCACCCGGCTGACGCGTGCCAGTTCCGCCTGCGCCTCCCGCCGCGCTTCTTCCGCATGCTTGCGCTCAAGGCTCTCTGTTTGCAATGCCTGGTTACTTTTCTGAAGCTCTTGAACTGTTCCTCTCAAGTCATCGCGCGCGCGCCTGAGCGATTCTGTAGCGTTCCTTTGCGCAGCGCTCAGCAATCCGACAAAGAGGGCTGACACCGTGAAGATGACAAGGCGTGGTATTTCTTCGGGCTTTGGACCCAACGAATAGACCGGAGGCAGGAAGTAATAATTGAAAGCGAGGGCGGAGAGTGCCGTCGCGAGTAATCCCGGTCCGACTCCGCCGAACCAAGCACTCAATATGACGGCGCAAAGAAAGAGTGACACAGGAGCATCCTGCAAATGAACCGCTGGCAACCGCGAAATGACCAAGGCTGCGGCAACCGAGAGAACACCAATCCCATAGCTCCAAAACCCAGGCGGCTTGGGCCACATAAGGGGATTGAATCTGGACATACTTCTGCTCCGGCGAAGCAAAGTGTTGCTCCCCGCTATTAAAATCTTAGCATCAGAAAGTGTCCTGGTCTGGCCAGGTCGGCCACGTAGTGCATATCAGCCTTCCCTCACGGAGAAGTAGCTAACCTCAGCTCGTCCAATCCGATGGACGGAATGCCAAGATTCTGACAGGTTCGCATTTCGTCTCAAGTCGCCCAAGGACTCATCAATCGGCGCATCTCCCGCTTTGCCAGCAATTTCCAAGCTGTATTTGTCAATCACAGTCTCTGGCATCCAGATTGCCTCCTCAGTGGTGGCTGGCATTTTCCCGGCGAATAGAATTCGCCGCGAGCAAAGCGTCAACGTGACAGCGACGCCAGACCAGAAAACGGGACGCAGAAAGGAGTGCGCCATGAAACCCCTATCCATTCTCGACTGGTATCGCATTCTGCGCGCCCACCGTCAGTGGACCATATTCCAGTCCTTTCGATATGCGCTGTGGCTCGCGCGCTAGTTAGCTTCTTTACTTTGTGTCGCAAGGGCGGTGGAGGATCGCATTCATGAAAACGTCTTGTACGGCCAGTATAGACAAACACTCCGACGGCACGCTGGTGGCTGCCACAAAGCGCGGAGATATGCAGGCTTTCGAGGAATTGGTTCTTCGTCATAGGCAGAGAGTTCTGGCGGTGGCGCAACGCATTACGCTTAACCGGGAGGATGCCGAAGATGTGGCGCAGGAAAGTTTTCACAAGGCTTTCCTTCATCTCGATGCCTTTCAAGAAAGGGCGCAGTTCTCTACTTGGCTAACACGTATCGCCATGAATGAAGCGTTCATGTTGCTGCGTCGAAGGCGGGGAGTTTTCGAAGTCTTGCCCGAGAACCCTGACGATGGCATGAAGTCTAGTTCGGAGGCGTTCGTTGACCAGAGTCCCAATCCCGAAGAGTCCTGTTCGCAGCACGAGCGCATGCAACTCCTGACCGAGGCAATCAATCGCCTAGGTCCGACAATTCGAACGACGATACTGCTTCGCGACATCGAAGAACAATCTGTCAAAGACACGGCTCAGATTCTCGGCACCTCAATTACCGCCGTGAAAGCACGCGTTTTTCAAGGACGCCGGAAGTTACGCAGAAACCTGAATACTGGATTCCTGCGCGGACTCTACACTGTCGGTCAACCCGAGGCACAGCGCTGTTAACATGTGAAGTCGACCATTTCGCGAGACGATGGGTCGGATGTGGTTTTCGTCGACGCTACTGTTCTCGCCAAGTGAATCCGCGGCTGCGTGAGACCGTTCAGGGAAAGCATTTCTTTGGGCCAGCTTCAGAGCGAGTGGACTTGCCGCAGCAACCGCATGAAAATGTCCCGTTTATCAGACCCCAGCCCGATTCCAGCATACGCCACTTGGATTAGCGGAACATTCTTCCTCTGCGGGTCCCGAAAAAACGGAAACGGACTTGGTGCGCCTACCGCCCAGAAGAAATCCGCCTGCGCGCCCTGCATTTCGTCGGGCAAGTTGAAGTGGTTCACCGTCGGCAGATCGAGCTGTTTACGGCCCTGCGCCTCAAATACGTAAAAAGTCAGCCCGTTCGCCTCCACTTTTTCCATCGGCGTCAGATAGAACTCGGGGTAAATCCCGCTCGCGCGCTCCACTCCATTCGTGGCTTGAAACAATACGCCCGGGCTCAACTCTCTTGAATAAAAATCCGCCAGCGTGGGGGCGTGTTTGCAGTCGGTGCGAATACTCAAATTCGGCGAAACCGTCGTCTGATCCGGTAATTCTGCTTGGCTCTTTGCTTTCCTGTAAGCCTCCGAGCCTCCATCCAAACAATCCCGCGGCGGCGAAAAGAAAAAATAGAATAGATAATCCCCCAGGCCGTTGCCCGAACCGGCGGCGCTATGCATCTGCACATCCAGTGCGACCTCATCGTCTCCCAGGAACGGATTGGTGGTCGTTGCAATCCGTAAGGCCGAATGCATTTTCGGATTTTCCAGCGCCATGAATTCCAAGAACGTCACTTGTGGAGCAAACCGTGCCAGCCGGGGCGAAGGCGGAAGCGTCATCTGCTCGCGCTCGATCCAGTCCGGGGAGACATCAATCAAGGTTCCGCTCAAGAGGGAAAACCGCTTCAACTTCACTTGCGGCTTTCCTTGCGATGACCGTGAACTACGTTCCGCCCCGCGCTCGGGCGATGGCGGACTCTGCCATGACATCTGAGCCGCCACTCCTGGCACCAGGAATCCAAACAGGACCATCCTGACGATTCCGCCCAGCTTCATAGGCACCATCCTTGTTTCATTCGCCATCACCCCGCTTGATGCACGCGCCATCCCAGCGCTACCGCTTTTTCCGCAAGAATGAAGTTAGGTTTTGGGCGTTTCTTGCAAGTTCCGCTGCTTCGCCGTCTCCATCCAGTTCGAAGTGGATATGATAATTCCTTGTTGCAGCGTGATCCACGCCTTCTTTGAGGCTTACGAGAGGTTCAGTGACTTGCCGAGACAGGATGACCGTGGCTGCGTCGGTGAAAACGGCGTCACCGTGATCCCACGAGCTCGGGAACCCCAGAAAGCTTCTCGTACTCTTCTTCAGCTAAGCGCAGGGAAGCTGCCGCAACATTCTGCTCGAGATGTTCGATCGAGGAAGTCCCAGGGATGGGTAGCATGTTGGGGGATCGCCGCAGGAGCCAGGCCAGCGCTATTTGCGTGGGGCTCGCGCGGTGTGCCAGAGCAATTTGGTTCAGCACGTCGCCAGCAACTTTGCCTGCTCCCAGGGGGAACCACGGAATAAAAGCAATTCCATTGCGCTCACAATAATCCACCACGTAGTCCCATTCTCGGTCCGCAAAGCTATAACGGTTCTGCACAGAAACGATAGGGACAATTCTGCGTGCTCGTTCGATGTGCTCTTGGGTGACGTTGGACAACGCGATCAGGCGAATCTTGCCTTCGTTCCGCAGTTGAGCCAGGGTTTCCACTGAGGCTTCAAATGAGACGACCGGATCCGGAATATGCAGTTGATATACGTCGATACACTCTGCACGCAGTCTCTTAAGGCTTCCCTCAACGGCTTTGCGAAGGTGCGAGGGAGTTGCATCGTGGGTCCATTGGTTCGGGCCGGGCCTGTTCCAGCCTCCCTTGGTGGCAATTACAAGGCCAGCCGGGTAAGGAAACAACGCTTCGGCAATCAGTTCCTCGCTTACATTTGGACCGTAGGAGTCCGCGGTATCGATGAAATTGATATCAAGCTCGACGGCCCGGCGAAGAACCGCCAAAGCTGCTTTGCGATCTTTCGGGGGTCCCCATATGCCTTCGCCGGTAAGGCGCATTGCCCCGAAGCCGAGACGATGCACGGAAATTTCCCCGCCCAACGAAACATTCCCAGCCGCATTTGCAGAAAGTTCTTTCTTGTTCATAATGACCTCCAAAATTTTCCGCTTAACTTTACCCCAAGCTGACTGTCCGGATCTCCTTGCTTATTTACAAATCGGTGTGTTTCTAGCCAAGCCACTGGGGGTTGGCGTAGGTGCCGTCGAACCGGTGGCTCGTTTTATAAAGCTCGAACTGCCCCCCTTCCGCAGCCTTTGCTGTTTTTGCCAAAAGCGCAGCAACTTGGGAAGAATTCATCGGTTGAAAACTGCGGGCCGCCTGGAGAGCTTGCTGAAGAATCGGAAGCGAGTCGCACCCCGTGATAACAACGCTGGTCGGAAGGTTCATAGCATAGTGAAGGCACTCCACAGGGGTGGCTGTTTTGCTCTCGAGAATAATGTGGTCACCCATAGGCTTCATACCGAGCACACCGATGTCGTTCTTAACCAAGACCGGCAACACTTTCGCTTCAAAACTATTAAAGTGCGCGTCCATTACGTTGAGAGGCATTTGAACGGCATCGAACGTGAAGCCGTGCTTTGAAGCGGTGGCCAGCATTTTCAAATGGATGTCCGGGCTCTTGTGACCCGTGAAGCCGATGAAACGGACTTTGCCCGCCTTTCGCGCCTCCAGGACGGCCTCCATTCCTCCGCCTTCGGCAAAAATGCGATCCGGATCGGTGTCGCGAATGACTTCGTGGAATTGGAGCAGATCGATCCGGTCGGTTTGAAGGCGGCGCAGAGACTCGTTGATTTGACTGGCAGCGGCAGCTTTGGTGCGCCCGTCAATCTTGGACATCAGAAACGCCTTTTGGCGATAACCGTCGCGCAGCGCGTTGCCCATGCGGATTTCACTCTCGCCGCCGTTGTAGTCCCAGCAGTTGTCGAGAAAGTTGACACCCTCGTCGAGGCCCGTGCGGATGATGCGAATGCTTTCCTGGGGATCCGCCTGATTGCCAAGATGATAGCCACCGAGTCCTATAAGCGAAACTTTCTCTTTGCTGCGGCCCAAGGTGCGGTAAGGAATGCCGTTCCTGGACTCCGATCGCGGGGATTGCTGCCCAGCGTGCGCCAGGAAAATGGACGCTGCCGCAAACCCCAGGAATCCCCGCCGGGAAATGCCGCCGTCTACGGCGTCATTAGTTCTCGGATCTTGGGCGAGATTTGGATGACCAGCATCCTCTTGGCATGGCTGATTTTTCTTGTTATTCATGACGAACCTCCCTTTTCGACCGCCTCACGCCCGAAGGATGAGAATCCATTTCCAGTTGCGACGACCGCGGTATACAGGGTGCGACCTATTTCTTTTGATGCAGCCAGCGAACGCAGGAAACCATCGAGTGAATCTGATCCTCGCTGAGCGAATTCTTGAATGAGGGCATTCCGCCCTTGCCGTTGGCAATGACTTGAGCAAGTTTCCGCGTCCGGCAGCTTTTGGACTGCCGGCGACCGAAGGTCCGGAACGTTCATGCTTTTTCCGACCTCAGAGCCGCCTACATCTTGACCGTGGCACACTGGGCATTTCGTCCGAAACGTCGCACCGATGGCCGCACCGTCTGGAGCGGGGTTTGCTTGCACAATCGAAACAACAAAAAGTGTAAGACCAACGAAAATCGCCAGCAAAATTAAAGTGCCAAACATCATGTGGTGTTGACGTTTATCTTGGCTCATGGCTTTTCCCTTACTTTCAATTTTCCGTTCCAGATCAGGACAGGTCCCCATCCAAAAGCGCCCGGATCTTCAACTCATGCCTAGCTTTGTGATCGGCAGACCTCTCACTCGCTTGCCGGTTGCGGCAAAAATAGCGTTGCACAACGCCGCTACAAACGGCGGTACCCCTGGCTCACCGACTCCCGCCGGAGGGGCGTCGCTATCAACGATGTATACGTTCCTCTGATAGGGCGCCTCTCCAATCCGAGCTACCGGATAACCTGAAAATACTTGTGCCGAACACCGCTGCGCCCTCAAACTGGGCGCGGGTTGCTTCTGGATTTACTACCAAGCCCGCATCCAGAACAGTATCCACGCGAGCGATCCGGACCTCACCGTGGTCATTGACCTCGACCTCAACGACCGTTGCCACATACGTCAAGAAACTGCGGTGCGCCGCAAACCCCAATGCCGCAGCCAAATTTCGATCCGGTCAACCCTAAAACGTCACGCAGGTACCAAAGCAGCGGCATTTCATGTTCACCGCCGAAAGACCGCTCAACTCCGTTCACCTTCAGTTGAATCATTTCCTACCCTCGCCAAAACCTATGAAAGGGAATGAAGTTCAGCCAACTACGTCAATGCCCTGTCTAATCGACGCCGGATCATGTCCGCTCATTGCCGCTGGAACCCAAATGCGCACGCTTCTCCATTTGCAGAATCACCGCTGAAAAATCTTGTTCCGCTCCTTCGCCCGATTGCCTTGCATTGATCTCAAAGGCAACCTCCGCCGCGGGCATTCGCGCGCCAACGGCAACCGCGAGATTCAGAATCAACCCGAAATCCTTGTTCATTAGCCGAATCGGGAATTGCGGGCTGTAGTCCCTCTTCATCGCTCTTTGCAGTTTGCCCGCGTGCGCTGGAGCGATCACTGCAGTCTGGGCCAACACATCCAGCAAACGATTGCGATCAAGACCGGCCTTCTCACCGAGTGCAACGGCTTCGGCAATCGCCTGCATTCCGATTCCCAGTAAGGTGTTCACCACAAGCTTCATCGTCGCTCCAGAGCCGCTTGTTCCAAGATAAAAATACTTCTTGGCGATAACGCGAAAGATCGACTCAGCGCCGTCGAAGCATTCCTTGTTTCCGCCCCCGAACAGAGTCAGCAACCCGTTTTCGGCGGCAGGGGTGCTCCCCGATATAGTCACGTCGAGAACCTCCACTCCGCGCTCGGAACCGAGTCTCGAGAGTTGCTGCGAGGTCTCGGGATACACCGTGCTCAGGTCGATGGCAAGAGAGCCGCGCTGTACATTGGCGAACACGCCGTCAGGTCCTGTATAAGTGTCCAGGACAGCCTCATCGCTCGGTAGGCACGACAACACGACGTTGCAACTGGAGGAAAGTTTCGAAACACTCTGCGCGACAGTGCCGCCATATTGAGTTAATTCCTCTGACTTACTGTGCTCCCGGTCGTAGGCTGTCAGCTTAAAGCCGGATTCAAGCAACCTCCGCGCAATCGGCCGGCCCATATAGCCGATTCCGACAAATCCAAGCCTGCCGTTTTCCTGTGTGATTGGTTTCATGATGAATCGCCCTTAGTCTGAGCCGCGCTTTCGATTTCAACTTCCACATCGTTCAAAAGCATGTGTGGCGCCGTTTCGCGAAGGGAACCGAGTATTCATGCAAGATATTGGCGGCAAGGAGGATACGGACTTATGCGGGGAGGACTTAACCCTCAACAGGCGAGAGTTGTCTGTCGAATCCCTTGGACACTGTCAGTCTGTTGGAAATTGGATAGCGCATCCCAATGGCGCCCTGCCCTGGGTGGGCGTCCCGCTCGCCGGGAGCAAGATCTGTTTATGGCAGAGGTCAATAGAGGTCGCGGCAGTGTTTCCATCCCGATAGAAGGCGAGACGTTCCGAGATGCGGTTGATGCGTGGCGCATCCTCGCTACATTGTGACCGAACCTTGGATGGGCCACCGATTTCAGTTTCCAAGCATAACCTCCGAAAAACGTCCCCGTCGCAAATCGTGACGGTTATCGCGCCAGATGAAGACTGTCGAGATCCAGGTTCAGCTCCAACACATTCACGCGCGGTTCGCCGAGGAATCCAAGGTCGCGGCCCTTCGTATGTCTCTCGACAAGCGCGCGCACGTCTTCTTCTTTCATGCGACGCGAGTGAGCAACGCGAGGAATCTGGAATTCTGCAGCCGCAGGAGAGATATGCGGGTCCAGCCCGGACCCCGAGGCTGTCACTAAGTCGACGGGGATCGGAACATTTGGATTCTCTGCCTGAAGTTTTTGTACGTCACCCTTTACACGCTCAAGCAGATTCTTGTTGGTGGGAGCTAGGTTTGAGCCACCGCTGGATGTTGGATCGTATCCGGCTCCAGCTGCTGACGGCCGCGAGTGAAAATAACCAGGGCCGGTGAATGTCTGCCCAATGATTCTCGACCCTACGAGCTTTCCATCTTTCTCGATGAGTTGTCCGTTGGCACGATCTCGAAAAAATAACTGCGCCAGCGCCGTGATTCCGAGCGGATAGATGAGGCCGAACATCACGGTTGTCACCAGAGTGAACCACACGGCAATGAGCAGATTCTTTTTCATAAAGGTCTCTTAGACAAATCGCAGATACGTTAGCAACACATCGATCAGCTTGATTCCTATGAAGGGAGCAATGATTCCGCCGACGCCATAGAGCAATAGATTGCGGCGTAGCAGTACCGCCGCTCCCACTGGCCGATACCGTACGCCTCGGAGAGCCAATGGAATCAGCGCAATGATGATCAGCGCGTTGAAAATAACAGCGGATAGGATCGCCGACTCCGGAGTGCGGAGCCGCATAATGTTCAGAACTTCGAGCTGAGGAAACGCGGCCGCAAACATGGCGGGGATAATGGCGAAGTATTTGGCAACATCGTTCGCAACGGAAAAGGTAGTCAGCGCGCCACGAGTGATCAGGAGCTGCTTGCCGATTTCAACGATTTCGATGAGTTTCGTCGGATTGGAATCGAGGTCGACCATGTTTCCGGCTTCTTTCGCGGCTTGCGTTCCGGTATTCATGGCCACTCCCACGTCAGCTTGAGCAAGTGCCGGAGCGTCGTTGGTGCCGTCGCCGGTCATAGCCACCAGCTTCCCCTTCGCCTGCTCCCGCTTAATGAGCGCCATCTTGTCTTCGGGCTTGGCTTCAGCAAGGAAATCGTCGACACCGGCCTGGCGAGCGATTGCGGCGGCGGTCAGAGGATTGTCTCCCGTGATCATCATGGTGCGAATCCCCATGGCACGAAGATGGTCGAAGCGCTCTTTCATGCCGCCTTTGACGATGTCCGTAAGCGCGATCGCCCCCAACACGCGGCAGTTTTCTGTGACCAGCAGCGGTGTTCCTCCCGCATTCGAAATGTCACGAACACAAACCTGCAGCTCGACAGGAATGCCGTGACCACGGCTTCCGCACAAGCGAGTAATGGCCTCCAGCGCTCCCTTGCGAACTTCGCGACCGTCAAGGTCGACTCCTGACATCCTGGTTTGTGCGGAGAACGGGATGAAAGTTGCGGCGTGAGTAGAAAGATCGCGGCCACGAAGGTTGTACCGCTCCTTGGCGAGCACGACGATGGACCGGCCTTCCGGAGTTTCGTCCGCCAGCGAGGAAAGCTGAGCGGCATCGGCAAGATGACGCTCTTCGACGCCGGGCGCCGGAAAGAATTGCGTGGCCGCGCGGTTCCCCAGCGTAATCGTTCCTGTCTTGTCCAGCAACAACACATCCACGTCGCCCGACGCCTCGACAGCACGTCCCGACATGGCGATGACGTTCCGCTGAATCATGCGGTCCATTCCGGCAATGCCGATAGCGGATAGAAGCCCACCGATGGTCGTGGGAATCAGGCAAACGAGAAGTGATACCAAGACGAAGATGCTCTGCGGTGCACCCGAATAGATGGCGAATGGCTGAAGCGTTACAACGGCCAGCAAAAAGATAATGGTCAGCCCGGCCAACAGAATGTTTAGGGCAATTTCGTTCGGAGTTTTTTGACGTGAGGCTCCCTCAACAAGCTTGATCATCCGGTCCAGGAAGGTTTCCCCCGGATTCGACGTGATGCGAACTTTGATCTCGTCGGAGAGAACACGCGTCCCTCCGGTAACTGCCGAACGATCTCCACCTGACTCCCGGATGACTGGGGCAGACTCGCCAGTAATTGCCGATTCATCGACAGAAGCCACACCTTCGATCACCTCGCCATCGCCGGGGATGAGGTCCCCTGCCGCGACGACTACGATGTCCCCTGAACGCAATTTCGAGCTGGGTACGATCTCGATCTTGTTATCACACGTCAGCAGATGAGCTTGCGTCTCAGCCCGTGCTTTACGCAGGGTGTCTGCTTGTGCCTTGCCTCGTCCTTCGGCCATGGCTTCTGCGAAGTTCGCGAAAAGAACTGTGAACCACAGCCAAAGTGTGATCTGCAGGCCGAAGCTAATCTGGCCTGCGTGATGAAAGGCGTTCCAGATAAGCTGAACGGTTGTCAGAGCGGCGCCCACCTCGACCACGAACATCACGGGGTTCTTGACCATCGTGCGGGGAGCCAGCTTGCGAAATGAATCGGTTACTGCACGAGTGAGAATCTTCGCGTCGGCGAGCGACTGTTTTCTAACCTGGGCGACTGGATCCATTGGAACCTCAGAAAGCCTTCCCTGCGGACATCAGCAGGTGTTCGAGAATCGGTCCGAGACTCAGGGCCGGGAAGAATGTAAGCGCGCCCACGATCAGAATCGTGGACACTAGCAAACCAGCGAACAGACCGCCTGTTACGGGAAATGTTCCCGCCGATTCCGGAACAGTTTTTTTCTTGGCTAGACTTCCGGCAATAGCAAGCACTGGAATAATCATGAAGAAGCGGCCGAGTAGTTGGGCTACGGCTGTGCTCGTGTTGTACCACATGGTGTTCACATTCAGGCCTCCGAACGCCGAGCCGTTGTTCCCGGTTGAAGAAACATAGGCATAAAGCACTTGGGACAATCCGTGCGGCCCTGGGTTCGAGATGCTCGCCGTGCCGAAGGGCTTCACGATGGCGACGGCCGAAAAACCAAGGATGGTGAACGTCAGAATGAGAATCGCCAGCATGGCCATCTTGACGTCATACGATTCAATCTTCTTACCCAAGTACTCTGGAGTCCGACCAACCATCAACCCTGCGATGAAAACCGCAAGGATGACGAACACCACGATGCCATAGAGGCCAGCGCCCACTCCGCCGAAAACAACTTCCCCTAACATGATGTTGATCAGCGGCACCATACCGCCAAGCGGTGTATACGAATCGTGTTGGCTGTTCACCGCGCCGCAGCTGGCGTCGGTAGTTACAGTTGCGAAGAGGGCGGAGTTCGCAATGCCGAACCGTACTTCCTTCCCTTCCATATTGCCGCCGGAATGCATGGCGCTCGCATGCTGATCGACGCCGCCGAGCAATGGATTCCCGCGTGCTTCAGCCCAGTACGCCGTCGAGACTCCGACGAAAAAAAGAAACGCCATTGCCGACCATACCGCCCAGCCATGCCGCTGTGAGCCGGTCATGCGGCCGAGCGTGTAGGTAAGGCCCGAGGGAATCGCGAAAATCAATACCAACTGGAAAAAGTTGGAAAAGGGAGTGGGATTCTCGAATGGATGGGCGCTATTGGCGCCAAAAAATCCACCGCCATTGGTGCCGAATTCCTTGATGACTTCCTGCGACGCTACGGGGCCTTGTGCGATGAACTGCTGCGTCACAGTCTGAGTGGTGACCTTGCCATCCGCTCCGGTCACCTGGACGGTCTGGGGTTCGATCGGCTGCACCGTGGTGTAGGGTTTCAAGTTCTGCACGACGCCTTGCGAAACGAACACCAGCGAACCCACAACACAAATTGGCAGCAGAACCCACAGCAAGCATCGCGTCGTGTCCACCCAGAAGTTTCCGAGCTTATCGGTTTCCTTGCGGGCAATGCCGCGAATAACGACAATGGCCAGGACGATGCCGACCGCCGCGGAGGCGAAGTTGTGGTATGCCAGACCAGCCATCTGCGTGAGATAACTCATTGTCGCTTCGCCGCTATAGGCCTGCCAGTTTGTGTTAGTGGTAAACGATGCGGCCGTACCAAAAGCCAGACCAGGCTCCACGTTCGGAAATTTCTGCGGGTTGAATGGCAGCCACTTCTGCGTGCGCTCGATCAGATACAGGAGTGCCATCGAGACGCCGCTGAACAGGAGCATGGCGATGGCGTATTCTGTCCAACGCATCTCATGCTTCTCGTCGACTCCGGTCAGCCGGTATACGACCCTTTCGATGGGTCGCAGAACGGGATCGAGAAATGTTTTCTCCCCGTTGAACACACGGGTCATGAAGATTCCAACTGGCTTGGTCAGTAAGAAGATCACCAGGAGGTAGAAACCGATTTGAAACCAGCCATTTGCCGTCATGCTTAGAACTCCTCCGCTTTCAGCAGGGCGTAAAGCAAATACCCACAGAGAAGGACACAAATCAACAGCAATACCGCATTTCCTAAACTCATGGCTCGCTCCTATCTAAGCCGTTCGCAGCCGCGCACGTAGAGGATTGCTACTCCAACAAACAGTGCCGTCGCCGCCAAGAAGATGATGTCTAGCATGAGCACATTTCTCCGGTTCGGAATCTAGAACTTAACGAGTATCGCCATGTTTAGGCGGTTCTCGGTTTTGCGAAGATCCGGGAACCAGGTATTCGCCAGTGACCCACACGGTGGCGCCCCGCTGAAGCAAACCGTTGAACCAGGCGCGCCAAAGGTATTGCCGCCCGGCGGCGTCACGCCTCCGGACCCCGAGAAGTAAGGTACATTCGCCGCACGATGGTTGTACTCCCAACGGAACGTAATATATTGGCTGGGCATCCAGTCAAACGTCCCAGACACATCCCAGGCCTTGTACGGATCTCCGGGATTCTCGGTGAAGTAGGGCGTGCCCGAAGCAGCAGTTGCGCCATTGATCGGCGGTAGCAAAACCAAATATCGCCCGGGATTGTTAATCTGCCCGCCGCCGAGCGTCAGACCATATTTGTCGTTATCGAACCAGAAGCGGTTGTAAAGCATGTAGCCAAGAAAGCTTTGCTTGGGCCCCTTCGCAGAATTACCGGCGCAACTGACGCCGCCGCCGTGCTCGCATCCCATGTCGCCGGTGAGTGAAAAGGCCGCCTTATCAAGGAACCTCTCCTTGTTGTCGTAATACTTGATCTCAATGCTGTCGTCCGTGTGATAGCGCACACGGCCCGGCGTGTTCAACGCATCCTCGCCCAAGGCGTACTGATTCCCAAGAACTGATAGCCAGCCGTTCGGCCGCCATAGAAATTGGACTCCAAGGCCAGGCCGGCTGTTGAAACGCCCGTAGGACTGCCAGCCGTTCGTGAACCACGGCTCGATCTTCAAGTGTTCGGTCGGAAAAATCTGGATGCGGACGCCGTTGAAAAACCATGGCGTGTTCGAGGAAACATACGACGGCTGATAAGCCCAGTTGTCGAACTGGTAGTAGCTGAACAGCCCGATATACGACATGAAAATGCCGGCGTCGACGTTGATTCCATGCAGCGCGTTGAAATGGTAGCCACCATAGGCTTCAGAGATATACCGGTACGCGTTATCCAGATTCCATTGGCCACGTGCGGGGCTGGCGTCATTGCGCGGTGTGGTTTGCGAATATAAGCCAAACTGCGTCATCAACCGGGCGCGAACGTTATCGTAATGAAAGTCGCCGCCGACGCCGAGCTGCGTTACCTGGACTTCATTGGCCCTGAAAACTTCGCTCGACCCGCTGACAGTATTGTCTTTGGGATGGTTGAAATCGTAGATGTAGTCCACGTCGGCACGGATTTCCGGCGTGAAAAATTTCGTATCCATCGGCGACTCTTTCGTCCGCGCGTTGCCGTTCAACCAGGTAAAGTCCGCAAACGCGAACGGCTCGGTCGCTGGTGTCTTCGCCGCCCCGCTCTTCCCTTTTTCTGTGGCCTGCGGCCCAAGCAAGGCGACATGATCATTGGAAATCGAGCTTGAACTGGCTGGCTTTGGTCCGGGGGTGATACTCGAATCGCGCGCTGCGACAGCTGACGTGGCCAGGTTCGCTGAAGCTGGCTGCGCGGCTGATACATCCCCAGCAGGAAGTGTTGTCGTGTTGCCCTTGGACTCGAGGTCGGCAACGCGCTTTTCAAGCTGCTCAACGCGATCGAGTAGCCATCGTTCGCGCTCAGTTAATCCGGGAGCCGGTGCATCAGGCTTAATTGGCGCCGCTTTTGACGGAGTATTATCTTTGCTGTCGTCGGCAATTAGAAGACCGGGAGCCATGCTCCCAGACAAGACGACGGCCAGAAAAATCCAAAGAAGTACTCGCTTCACTCCGAATAAGGTCATTTCTCTCTCCTAGAGTCTTCTTCCGAAGCTCAGTGATCTTGCAATCCTCTCGTACGCATTCCGTTCGCAGTAAACTCCAAACTATGAGAGTCATGGAGCTAAAGACACATAGTGCCCGACCTCAGTCGCTCTTTTCCAGTGTGGGTTCGATGAACCGAACCTCTCCCCGCAGTCGAAGACAACATAGCGAGACGCTGCTCAGAAAGTCCTGAGAGGTTCATAAAGATTTCATAAGGGCCGCTTAGTGAGTTTGAGAAACGCAAGCTCTTAGCGTCTGCGCCCGAGTCCGCGGAACGCTCACCCACGAAGGCCAGCAAGTAAAGATGCTCGCAGTCGTCCGTGTGGTGAAACCGCAGCTGGCAAGCGTGTTTCTGAACTGAGTCTTAAAGGCTGTTACCTCGATACGCTAAATCCCTTTCCCAAGGGCACGCAGATCAGGCTTGTGATTTTTCACGGGGGCGCTACATTCACCGCGCATGCTACTGTGATCTACCCGCAACCAAATATGGGAATGGGAGTTGAGTTCTCAGCTGTGGAACCGGGACAGTTGGAAGTCTTGTTGAAGTGGCTCGAAGAGCTGAGCGCCAAGTAGTGCCAGGTCTAAAGCAGGAAGTTGGGGAGAAATCTCAAATACCCAGACGAACCGTGAGCCCCTACGCGTAGTAGGAGGCCAGCATCGTTCTTCCCCTCACAGGGAAGTATTCGCCGTCTGTGCAGATCTGGGAGAACTTCAGCACCACGGATGCATCGAGCCAGCCGTTCCTGGCTTCGGTATAGAGAGTCTGCAAGGCTTCTTGGGGATGGAGAGCTCCTCGGTAAGGGCGATTGGTAGTCAATGCATCGTAGATGTCCGCGACCTGTAAAATTCTCGCTTTCAGCGGAATGGCTTCTCCGCGAAGGCCATCCGGATAGCCGCTGCCGTCCATTTTTTCATGATGATGCCGGATCACTGGTAGGATTCTGCGAAGCGACTTGAGAGGCGCACAGATTTTTTCTCCAATAATCGGATGCTCCTGCATGATTCTTCTCTCCTCGGCGTTCAGGGGCCCGGGTTTAAGAAGAATGCTTTCTGGCACGTTAATTTTTCCTATGTCGTGGAGCCAACTGGCGATGCGGAGTTCGTGAAGGTCGTCGTCTCCAAGACCGAGGCCTTCTCCCAATTGTTCTGCGTATGCCACCAGACGCTCCGAGTGCCCATTCCGCAAGTTTTGTTTCGAGTCGACGCTGCGCGCCAATGCAAACACTGCGGACTTCGCCTGCTCATCCATGTATTTCTTGAGTCGCAAGAGCGTCTGAATGCGCCCGAGCAAATCCCAGACCGATGGAGGAGTAGGCCAAGTATCCATCGCCCCGGCTTCGCGCCCACGCTGGATGTCCCATAGATCCGGAGAAGGTTTCAGCAAAACGACTGGCGTGAGTTGATTGAGAGGATCCTTCTTGATCTGATGGCAAAGTTCGAAACTGCCGATGTCTGGCAAACTATCGTAGAGGAGAACCAAGTCAGGCTGCATCTCCAGGCAGCATCTGACCGCGGATACGCCATCTGCTGCCGTATCTACATGGCACTTCTGGTTCTGCAGGAAAGATTTCAGTCCTTCGCGATTCGCCGAAGCAACATCCACGAGCATGATGGCCGGGTTCATGCTTCCCTCGCTATTTGTTCGCGCAAGGATGGTAAACACACCACTCCCCACGCGATACAGTAAGATTTTGAAGGATTGGTCTTGCCTGCGATCTCCAATCCCAGTTTTCGGAGGCCCCCTGCCTCCGCTTCCCAGGGACAAGAAGGAACAAAGTGGCTCGGCATTCTTGGCATGTGCTCATGAAATGCCAAAATGGGAATCCACATAAGTAACTAGAAATTCTAGCCTTGCGGGACGCCTGTCAGGGTTGGGAGGGTACTGGCACGATGAACAATTTTCATTGCCACTGGAGTGTTTACCTGATGCCAGGGGTTCTCCTCCCTCCTTTCGTTCCCCCTTCGCCATCTCTGAAATAATTTCACTCTTTCGGCTCGGCCAGTCGTCTGGCCCCGAGATCACCGATTGATTGCAATCCACGATGCCCACACGCCAGAACGCCCGCAAGCGTTCCATTCAGTACTCGGGTGGTCACCCGGTAAAGAACCGAGGTCTTGACCCGATTGTCGCGGGCCCGGACGAATGGTATCCAAATGGAGACTTGAGATAGCGGACGGGGTTTCTAGGAGACTGATCAAGGGACCAAGCGCCAGACCACGCAGAGAAACCATCGACGCACCAAATCAAGTCGCTCCCAGCCGAAGACCATGATGCGCGTTTCCTAGGCGAATCAGCGCGCCACAACCCCTCAGGTTTGCCCAGCCAAGGTCTGAGCGAAATGCCTTTGGACCCCACGCTTAGTGGCAGAATGGAAAGGCGGCTCCCCATCGTCGTCGTGGTACGCTTCGCACAGGCGGAGTGTGCGAGCACCGATGGAGGAGAGCGTACGTACACCGATAACATCAGTTCACGCGGCGCTCGCGTCTACTCCATTCGCCCCTGGCAGCTTGGCGATGCGGTACAAGTTACTCCGCGGAATGAAGCTCCCGCCTGCGGGAAGGTCGTTTACTGTCAGATGCTGCCGGACGACCGCTATGTCATCGGAGTGAAGTTTCAGGATCGTCCCATCCAGTGGTCCGCCATAACCAGATATGACGGCTTAAGTAGCAGCCTCCCGGCCAAATCAAAGTCCAGCCAAGGAACGTATCATCGGTACATTGCCCAAACGTACCATTGAAAACGCAGTATGAAGATCGTTTGATTTTGTTTGTTCAACGACCCAGCCCTTTTGACGGCACCGCGTCTCCCCTCTGGAGAAGGCAACGCGATGACAACCGGGCCGCGTTCAACTCGTACGGAAATCCGCACCCCCTTAAAGGTGCTTGTGGAACTCTGCAGCTTCGAGAATGTCACGTATGAACTCGCGTACACTGCCGACGTCAGTTCTCACGGCGCCCGCGTCCTGACGAAAAACCCGTGGCAATCGAACCAGCACCTTACCGTTCGATCAGTCCAGGGGAATCTGTATTCGCACGCGCGCGTTGCTTACTGCCAATCTGTTGACGGTGGTTCGTTTGCCATC
>Ga0179592_10000338_pt1 | contig 18596 bp, 14 predicted proteins | sample CZODoug2_1_08_16_FD_148623 | JGI IMG/M metagenome (GOLD analysis project Ga0179592, IMG submission 148623) | Vadose zone soil fungal communities from Angelo Coast Range Reserve, California, USA - CZODoug2_1_08_16fungal (Illumina Assembly) | ecosystem: Environmental > Terrestrial > Soil > Vadose...
CAATGCCATTATTACCATCGTGCTGGTCTTAATGATCGGCGCCGGCGGTGTATACGTCTACGGCAAACAGAAGCTCGAGGCCCCGGGACCGTTGCAGGACGACAAGGTCGTCAACATTCCGGCGCGCGCGGGAATGACCGACATTGCCGATATTTTGCAGCGCGAAGGCGTGATCGATAACAATCGCTGGGCGTTCATCGGCAGTGTTTTTGCGCTGAAGGCGCGCTCTGAGCTCAAGCCCGGCGAATACTCGTTTCAGAAGAACGCCAGCCTGCGCGATGTCATCGGCACCATCGTCGAAGGCAAGGTGGTCCAGCACGCCGTCACGATACCGGAAGGCCTGACCTCCGAGCAGATCGTTACCCGGCTTTCGGAGAACGACATTTTTGCCGGCGCCGTCCGCGAAATGCCGCGCGAGGGTACATTGCTGCCGGAGACCTACAAATTTCCGCGCGGCACGACGCGCGATCAGGTGCTTCAGCGCATGCAGCAGACGCAGAAGCGGGTGCTGGCCGAAATATGGGAACGCCGCAATCCGGACATTCCAGTCAAGACGCCGGAGCAGCTGGTTACGCTGGCCTCGATCGTCGAGAAGGAAACCGGCAAGGCGGACGAACGCAGCCGGGTCGCTGCGGTGTTCGTCAACCGGCTGCGGCAAAAGATAAAGCTGCAGTCCGATCCGACCATTATCTATGGGCTGGTTGGCGGCAGGGGAACGCTGGGTCGGCCGATCAAGCGATCCGAAATTCAGCAGCCGTCGCCCTATAACACCTACGTGGTTGAGGGCCTTCCGCCGGGGCCGATCGCCAACCCCGGGCGCGCCTCGCTGGAAGCCGCGGCCAATCCGGCGCGCACCCGCGACCTGTTCTTCGTCGCGGACGGCACTGGCGGTCATGCCTTTACCGAGACCTATGACCAGCACCAGAAGAACGTCGCCAAGCTTCGCACGATGGAAAAGCAGATTCAGAACGACACCGCCGAACCTTCCGACGATTTGCAGCCGCCTGCGGCGGGTGGGCCGGTCGACGCCGCCCCCACGGCCACGACAAAGCCGGCGCCGCCGAAAAAGCCCGCCCGCAGCGCTGCCCCGGCCCGGCAGGGCGCGGCACAGTCGACGGCGGCGCCTCCGGTGGTCCAGCAATAGCGCACGCTTGGCCGTGGCAGGCCGGAACCGAATTCCACATGGGTCGAAAACGCGGCCAAGCAGTAACTTAGCGCTTATCTCGTTCGCAAAACCGGTATCCACTTTTGCGGAATCGGCGCTAAGGTTGCGGCAGTTTCTGGCTTGCGAATCTCACACCCGTCCCTTTCGGAGAATTTCACGCGATGGCGCTGTCGAGCATGACTGGTTTTGCCCGAAGTAACGGCGCCAGCGGACCATATGCATTTGAATGGGAATTGAAGTCGGTCAACGCCAAGGGGTTTGATCTGCGGATGCGGCTGCCGCCCGGATGGGACGATCTCGAGGCCTTCGCCAAGAAGCGCGCCGGCGAGGTGCTGTCGCGGGGTACGGTGTACGCCAATCTGAACCTCAAGCGTGCCAACGCGGTCTCGACGATCCGCATCAACGAGGAAGTGCTGGCCTCGATCGTAAGGGTCGCAGGCGTACTCGCCGGCAAGATCGATGCGGTGGCGCCGAGCATCGACGGGCTTTTGGCGATCAAGGGTGTCATCGAGGTTGTCGAGCCGGAAAGCGATGAGGCGGAAGACAAGGCTGCGAAGGCTGCGGCCGCGGCAGCCTTCGAACAGGCGCTCGCGAATCTTGTCGAGATGCGCCAGCGCGAGGGCGTGACGCTCGGGCAGATCCTCTCGCAGCGCATGGACGAGATCGAGAGCCTGGCGAAGAAGGCCGAGGCCGCTCCCGGCCGCAAGCCCGACGCGATCAGGGCACGGCTTGCCGAGCAGATCGCGGCATTGCTCGAATCGTCCGATCGCTTCGATCCCGACCGGCTCAATCAGGAAGCGATCATGATCGCGGCAAAGGCCGATATTCGCGAAGAGCTGGATCGGATCGCCTCGCATATTTCGCAGGCCCGCGAAATGATCGGCAAGGGCGGACCGGTGGGACGGCGGCTCGATTTCCTGGCGCAGGAATTCAATCGTGAGGTCAATACCTGTTGCTCCAAGTCGAACGATCTCGAACTGACCAACGTTGGCCTTGAGATGAAGAATGTGGTCGAGCAATTCCGCGAACAGGTGCAGAATCTGGAGTGAACCATGACGGCTGGCGGCCATGGCTTCGACGGGGTTGAGCGGCGCGGACTGATGTTCGTGCTGTCATCGCCGTCGGGCGCGGGGAAGACCACACTGTCGCGGTTGCTGATCGAACGGATGCCTGATCTGAAGATGTCGGTATCCGCGACCACGCGGCCGATGCGGCCCGGCGAGGTCGAGGGCCACGACTATCTGTTCGTCGACCAATCCAAATTCGAACAGATGGCAAAACGAAACGAGTTGCTCGAATGGGCCACCGTGTTCGAAAACCGCTACGGTACGCCACGTGCCCCGGTCGAAGCTGCCTTGTCGGCAGGCCAGGACGTGCTGTTCGATATCGACTGGCAGGGCACCCAGCAATTGCGGGAAAAAGCTCGGGCGGACGTCGTCAGCGTTTTCATCCTGCCGCCATCGGCCGCTGACCTGGAAAAACGCCTGCACTCCCGCGCGCAGGATTCCGATGACGTGATCCGGGGACGCATGAGCCGCGCCAGCCACGAAATGAGCCACTGGGCGGAATACGATTATATCGTCATCAATCACGATATCGATGAAGCGTTTGCCGAAGTGCAGTCGATCCTGAAGGCTGAGCGGCTGAGGCGCGAACGCCGTACCGGCTTGACGACGTTCGTGCGGGAATTGCAGCGCCAGTTAGAGAAATAGCCCGACGCTGGGTTGGCGCTGTTTTTTACCTTTGCCACTTTTGCGAGAAAAATCCCGCAACAATTCGGCAATCCGGTCGTCCGGGTCACTGACTTCATCAAGGTCGCGAGGAAAATCCGGCCGCGGGGGAAGAGCGTCGGCTCCGGGATAAACCCGCGATGCGGCCCTGCCGCCGGTAGCGGCTGATTTCCAGATCGCTCCTCGGCGCCCACGACCTCTGCGACTTGCAGGGCTTCGGGGGCTAACGAACTTGATAATTACGCGTCCCAACAGGCCCGCCAGCGCCAGCGCTCCCATCATTGCAGCCAACAGCATCTGCATGGGATAGGCCGAGGTCGCTGATGACAAATCTGCCGCGAACTGGCCGGCAGCGAGGGGCGGCGAGGGCGGTCGGGTTGGCGTGGCTGCGCCCAGATTCGTGTCGGAATCGACCTTGTTTGCCATGGGACTATTTGAATTCGCCATGGGACCATTTGACACCGAACCACCTGGCATCGGACTGGCCAAGGGGGTCGGACTGGTCAGGATAGTTGCACTGTTCGCCGAATCCGCTTCCGACTGACCTAGCCAGCGCGAACCGACAACCGTTTGCGGTATCTCCGCAACTGGCGGTTTTGTATCCCTGTTCGTTGCGCTGACCGCCACATCCGCCGAGGTCAGCCGATTGCCTTGGTTCGGCTGTTCGTTACGTCCCTGCGTGGGTAGTTCGGCGCGAGCTTCCGCTATTGAACGCTGGAATGGGGCGACTACTTTCGGCGAAACCGGCCTTGCTGCGGCTTGAGACGGCTTTTCGTCGTCTACCTTGAGATACCAGCAATGACGTTTTGTGACGCGATCGATACGATAATACCAATGGCCACCCTGCGGCGTCTGGTCCTTCGGGCTGGAAAGGCACTCGTCGTCCGCCCCCGCCGCGCTGTCTGAAATTGTCGTTAGCGGCGCACCTACAATGAGGCTGGCGAAAATCGCTGACGCGAATTTCGCGGTTCGGCTTGACATACACATCTCCGGCTTACGCTACGCAACACTCCGTGTGGCAAGTCTCCGCAAAAACTTGGGTCGTAATGAGCCGCAATTCCGGACAGCATAAGGCTTAATTCGGGCTCGCATCTGCCGCCGCGAGGCCGGAAATATTTCAAGAAACAATAGCTGGTGCCGGGGCCGCGATAAAGCGTCGCGGTGGTTGTCCGGAAGCGAAGTTACTCGCTTGCAAGTACGTCGCTGAACAGCACGTAGCGCTCGCCATCAAAACGCACCAGCCGCATTTGTTTGATCGGGCGCAGGTCCGTCGAACTGGTCTTCAGGCGGATCCCCGGCAGCAGCAACGGCAGCTCCATGTCGAGATGGGAAGCCTGCTTCATGATATTTTCCCGGGTAAGATTGTCCCCGCATTGTCTCAGCAACTGGACCACCGCGAAACCGACATTGTAGCCGTAGGGAGCGTAGTAGTCGCTTCTGTCGACGCGCGGGTTGTACTTGTCCATCCAAACGTTCCAGGCCTGCATTGCCGGATCGCCTCGCCACTGCGGGTCGGCCGGGTCCTTTTGATAGGCCGCGGAAATGATGCCTTTTGCTGCTGCGAACCCGGCCGGTCTGATCGCGCCCGCAATCGACGAACCGACGCTGACCACGAGTTCCTGCGGGTGCCAGTCGATGTCATAGGCTTTGCGAATGGCTTGGGCGGAGAATTTAGGCACCGTGACAATGAAAAATACATCCGCGCCCGAGGCCTTCAGCGAAACCACCTGGGAATCGATCGTCGGGTCGCTCGTGTTGTAGGTCAATGACGACACGATCATCGTCGATGCCTTGTCACCGAGCGCGCGCTTGAATCCCAGCAGATAGTCGCGGCCAAGATCGTCGTTCTGCGACAGGATGCCGATCTTCGCGCCGGGCTTCACCGAGAGAATGTATTTGGCGTAGATCTCGCCTTCCGACGCATAATGCGGCGTCCAGCTCATGGTCCACGGATAATGCTCGGGGTCATTGAAGACCGTGGCGCCCGAGCCGATGAAAAGATGCGGCACCTTTTTCTGATTGATATATTTGACCACAGCCATATTGGTGGCCGTGCCCACCGGATTGACGAGAAACAGCACCTCGTCGCTTTCGATGAGGCGTCTGATCTGCTCCACCGTCTTCGGCGGGCTGTAGGCGTCGTCGAGGCTGATGTAGTTGATCTTGCGGCCGTTGACGCCGCCCTGTTCGTTGATCATCGTGAAATAGGCCGTGGCGGAGACCGCACCGGCGGAATAAGCCGATGCCGGGCCGCTGTATGGCGTGGTGGTTCCGATCTTGATTTCGGTGTCGGTGACGCCGGGGCCGTATTGTTTCTGCGCCAAGGCCGGCGTCGCGGCCAGCATCAGCGCAAGCGCCGCCAAAGCCCATGGTGTCGAACGATTCCTCCAGGCCATTCAAGTCCTCCCTGTCAAGCGAGGCTTACATGGCACTCTGCCTCTTTTGGCGAGGCTTAAGAGATGCTCTGCCTCAGTTCTTCAGCACGATACGCCCCACGACTTTTCCGGCTCGCAATTCGTCGATCCATTTCTGGACGTCGCCCATGGGTTCTTCCTTCATCGGCGTGGGCTTGATCTTGCCGGCGCGCGCGAGCGCCATCAGCTCATGTCCCTCGGCCAGCGTTCCGACCATGAAGCCTTCGATGGTCATACGCTTGTAGATCCATTGTACCATCGGCAGGCTGAAATTACCGCCCATCAGTCCGGAGACCACGATCTTGCCGCCACGCGCGACCGCGCCGATCGCAAAGGCCATCGATTTCTCGTTGCCGGCAAAATCGACGATCGCGTCAAATCCGCCCTCGGTTTCCTTGATGATGCGTTTGACCACGTCTGCTTCCGAGGGATCGTAAGCGACATCCGCGCCGTTTTTCAACGCCGACTCGCGCGCGGCGGGGCTCAAATCAGCGACCGTGATTTTCTGCTTGAACATGGCTTGCGCGAACGCCAGTCCCATCATGCCGACGCCGCCGAGGCCGATCAGCAGCAGGTTGCGCTGCCGCGGCCGGTCGACCAGGCGCTTCAGCGCGCCATAGGCGGTCACGCCGGAACACATCAAGGTTGCCGCCTGATTGACCGGCAGCGGATCGTAATCCAGCAGGTACTTCGCGTCCGGCACCAGCACATGGCTGGCGAAGCCGCCGTCGATGGCAACACCGAGAAAACGCTGCTTGACGCACAGGTTCTCGTCGCCGTTGAGACAGTCGCGGCATTGGCCGCAGCCGATCCAGGGGAATACCGCTTTTTTCGCGCCGATCAGGTCCTTCGAAACATCCGGACCGACTTCCTCGACGATCCCGGCGATCTCATGTCCGAGCGTAAACGGCAGCGTCATGCCACGCGTGGTGTCCAGCTTCTTGCCGCCGCCGAGGTCAGCGTAACCGTCCTGAATATGAAGGTCGGAATGGCACAGCCCGCAACGTTCGATCCGGACGAGGACTTCCTTGCCTTGCGGTTTCGGCGTCTCGATGATGGTTTCACACAACGGCGCATCGAATTTGACCAATGACTGGCGTCGCATCAGCGCCATGGTATTTTCTCCTTAAGGGACGTTTATTTTTGTGTTTCGTATATCGGTCAATTCGCGGGCCATGGCAACAAAGCCGCTTACCGGAACGGTTTCGGCGCGCCGCGTCAAGTCGACATCCGCCGCCGTCGCCAGTCGGGCCGGGTCGACGGCCAATGATTTGAGGCTTTGCCGCAGCATTTTCCGCCGCTGGCCGAATGCCGCGGCGGCCACCAGCTCCAGCGCCCGGCGCTCGCACGGCTCCGGCGCGCCGCGGGGCACCAATCGCACTACGGACGAGGTGACCTTGGGCTGCGGTACGAACGCCGCGGGAGAAATGTCGAACAGGATTTTTGTCTCAGTGCGCCAGTTCGCGAGCACGGCCAGCCGTCCGTAGGCTTCGTCATTCTCGCGCGCGACGATACGCTCCGCTACTTCGCGTTGAAACATCAGCACCATCATGTCGTACCAGGGCGGCCATGGCTCGATCGACAGCCAGTCGATCAACAGCGCGGTCGCGATATTGTAGGGCAGGTTGGCGACGATTTTCGCGACTGTGCCGCCGAGCAGCGGCCGTGGGTCGAAATGCTGCGCGTCGGCGCAAATAATCTCCAGCCGTCCCGGATATCGCCTTGAAATCTCTTCAAGCGCCGCCAGTGCGCGCTGGTCGCGCTCCACCGCGATGATGCGCCGCGCACCGAGCGCCAGCAACGCGCGCGTCAGCCCGCCGGGGCCGGGCCCGATCTCGACAATCGTCGCATCTTCGAGCGGGCCCGCGGCGCGCGCGATCCGCGCGGTGAGGTTGAGGTCCAGCAGGAAATTCTGGCCAAGCGATTTTCGAGCCGAGAGCGAATGCTGGCGAATGACCTCGCGAAGCGGCGGAAGGTCATCGATCGCGCTCATGCCGGTTGCGCAGCCGCCATGCGGGCGGCGAGGCGCAATGCCGCGATCAGGCTTGACGGATTGGCTCGTCCGGTGCCGGCAATGTCGAACGCCGTGCCATGATCCGGCGATGTGCGAATGAACGGCAATCCCAAGGTGACGTTGACGGCGTCTTCGAATGCCAGCGTCTTGACCGGGATCAGCGCCTGATCGTGATACATGCAGATCGCGCAGTCATAGGTCTTGCGCGCAGCGTCGTGAAACATGGTGTCCGCCGGCAGCGGCCCCCTGATCTCGATGCCTTCGGCGCGCAGCATTTCGACGGCCGGTGCAACGATCGTGCGTTCCTCGGTGCCGAGCGAGCCCTCTTCGCCGGCGTGGGGATTGAGACCGGACACCACAAGGCGCGGGTTGGCGAGGCCGAAGCGCGCTTTCAACGCCGCGGCCACGATGCGGACCGTGGTAACGATCAGGTCAGTCGACAGCTGCGCGACCGCCTCGCGCAGCGAAATATGGATCGTTACAGGCACGACGGCGACAGCAGGGGACCACAGCATCATCACCGGCTGCGGCGTATGGCCGTCGGTGGCCGCGAGTTCGGCGAGAAACTCGGTGTGACCGGGATGCCGGAAGCCGGCGCGGTAGAGAACGCTTTTGGCGATCGGATTGGTGACGACCGCGCTGGCCCGGGCGCCGATCACGTCGTCAACCGCCTGACGAATCGAGGCCAAGGCTGCGTCGGCACTGGTGTGGTCCGGCTGGCCTGGTTTTGCGGTCGCCCTGTGCCCGGTGGCCACGACCGGCAACGCATCGGCGAATGCATCGAATGCATCCTCGGGGCGAACCTCGGCGAGCCTGATCTTCAGCCCGAGAGTATTGGCCCGGTCGCTGAGGAAGTCGCGATCGCCGAGCAGGTAGAACGCCGGGAGCTTCAGCTCATTGCGGCGCAGCCATGCTTTGATGGTGATATCAGGTCCGATACCCGCAGGCTCGCCCAAGGTCAGCGCGAGGGGCTTAGCCATCGTCAGCGATATTCGATCATCGCGGCTTTGCGGACTTCCTGCAGATACGATTTCGACTTGGCTTCGTATTTTTCGGCATACATCTTCTCGCGGATTTCCTTCTTTATCGGCGTATCGATGGTGGTCGGCTTCCTTCCGCACAGGGCAACCATCTCCACGCCCTGTTTTGTCACCTCAGGCGCGGTCAAATGGCCGATCGTGGTCTTGTCGAGCACTTCTCGAAGAACGGCTGGTATGTCGGCGGAAGTCTTGGTCACGGTCTCGCGTATCGCTGCATTTTGCATGGATTTGAAAAAAGCGTTGGCCTCATCGCAGGTCTGTACCCGGCTGCGCAGGGCTTCGGCTTCCTTGACCCTGGCTTCGATGGCGGAATGTGCGGATCCGCGCGGGACGACCAAGACAATCGGACGCATTTGATACTCGAAGCTTTCGGTCTCCTTTTTGTCCTCGCCGCCCTTGACCTGAACAGCAGCGGCGACGTCCTTCTCGCCGACCTGCAGGCTCTCCTTGAATCGTCCGCGGACCAGACTGGTCCAAACCATCTCGGCCTTCATACGGGCCTTCAGCGTGTCGGCCCGAACGCCCTGGCTTTCGAGAGATTTGGCGAGCGCTTCGGGCGTCGTGCGCATCCGTGCGCTCATGGCCGCGAACGACTGGTCGATATCCGAAGCGGTCGGGTCGACGCCGAATTTCTTGCCTTCCTTGATTTTCACTTTTTCATCGATCAGCTCGTCGATCACTTGCTGTCGGGCGGTGGCCTTGTGCGTCGTCAGGAAGTTCAGCTTGCTGCGCTGATCGATATCGTAATTGGTGATCGGTTCGCCGTTGACCATGACGGCGACAGTTTGCGCATGCAGCGGCGAACCGCACCCCATCAAGATCAGCGCCGCGACGCACCCCAGAATGAGAGGCGAAAGGCGATTCAGGATCGTAGTGGTCGTCATGATCATATTCGCTATATCAACCGATTCGAACTGGATCCGAGACGCGGGAATGATCCTCCGGCAACGTCAAAGCCGGCGCTACTGGATGCCGCCGGTCGGGCTGGCCGATGAGGACGTGTTGGCAAGTGTCCGCAGGCCGATCTGCAGCATAAACGCGTGGCTGAGCACAGGCGGGGTGGTGCCTGCGGAGTACTGGTAGGACGTCACGTAGTTCGCGGCCAGCACGAAGCAGTCGTCCACATACCCGGCCCCGATGATATACTGATTGAGCTTGTTGGCTTCCAGATCCCATCGGGCGGCTCCCGACACCACCCAGTTCGCCGCCACCTTGATCGAACCGCTGCCCAGCAATCCTTCGCGGCGGGTCAGATATCCCAGATCCGCTTGCGGGGCATAATTGCCGTACATCAGGGCGACCGACCAGCGGTCGAAGTTGGCGCGGCCTTCAGCTTCGAAACGGTTAATGTTCAACGTCTGCTCGTCCATGCGCGAGCGCACACTGAACGTGTAGGTTCTGTTGGGCGAATAATTGACGCGGGCGACGTAATCGGACCGCGTATTCTGCAGGCCGGAATCGATACCGGTGTTGGTCACATCATGAACTGCGAACGAATTCAGGCCGAACAGCTGATAGGACTGTCCGAACAGCACATTGATCGAGCCGCCGCGATCGAATTGCGTCGTCGATTGCACGCCGACATTGGCGCGGCCACCGCCTTCCACGCGATCATAGCCCGAGAACTTGTCGACGGCGAACAGGTTGCTGGCGTCGAAGACCATGCTCTGCGCGTCTTCGTTGGGAAGCTTGCCGGCATAGGTTTCATTGGGACGAATGATGATCTGTGCGATCGGCTCGATCGTCGTGGAGCCCCAGGGCTGCACGTTGATGAAGGGATAGCGATATTCGAGGCCAACCGTGGGCATCAGGCGCAGCGCCTGCGTGTCGCCGACGGGGAGGAAGTTCGAAACGCCCGGCTGGTTCGAGATCGACGCATCGATCGCATCGGCGCGGAGGATCGCAAACGGCGTCCAGATTTGGCCCGCGGGATCGGTGAACGATCGCCGCCACTGCGCCTCAGCCGTCAACCGCGTGTAAGTGCCCGGCATGCCGCGCAGCAGGCATTGCGCCGGCAACCGCGCCAGCGGATCGGCTGACGCCGTCAGGCACAGGCCATTGGTGTTTGCCAATGTCGTGATCGGGTCGAACGCGGCGGTTTCCCGCGACAGGCTGGTGAAATTCGTCTTGTAGCTGAATTCTCCGCCCAAGATCGGGCTGTTGATCACGTTTGAATAATCGACGACCGGGTGAATCACCGGCACCTTATCCTGGTTACCGGAATAGCTGAGATAGTAGATCGTGCGCGCATCGAAGTAGCTGCGATTGCCGACGCCGGTCAGATAAAGCTGGGAAATGGCTTCCGTTGGCAGGCTCAGGAATGAGTTCAACGGATCCTTGTATTGGGCAAGCCTGTAATCGGAGAAGAAGTAATAGTCCGATAGCAGGACGCCGTCCCAGCCCCACACCCATTTATCGTTCAGCGCGAATTGGCCTTTGGTATCGACGCCGCCGCGGAATTGACGATCCCCGGGCAGGCCCGCGAAGGCTCCCTGGTCGAGTTGGTCGATGCCGTAGGCGCGGATTTGATACGAGCCGTTGATCAGACGCTGACGGAATTCACCCTGGAGCAGCACGCCCTGGCGGGTGGTGAAGCGTGGGTTGAAGGTCGCGTCGTAGTCCGGGGCGATCGCCCAGTAGAACGGGGTTTCAACGGCGTACCCAAAGGTCGAAGCCTGCGAGAAGCCCGGCATCAAAAATCCGGTCTTGCGCTTCACGGTCGGATCGGGCGTCGAAAAATACGGCAGATACGCCATCGGAACGCCGAAGAACTCCAGCTGCGCGTTCTCGAAGTACAGCATCTTTTCGGTCTGGTCGTGAATGATGCGCGCGCCCTTGACCTGCCACAACGGCGGCTTCTTCGGATCGTTCTTGCAGGGTGCGCAGGCTGTGTAGACCCCGTTCTCGAACACGGTGTAGTTGCCGCTGGAGCGGTCCGCGCGCGTCGCGGCCATTCGCGTCGCGTCGGCGGTGTCGACGCGCAACGAATCGACGAAACCGTCACGGTAGTCGTCGCTCAAATCCATGATGTTCGCGTAGGTGACCTTGCCGTCCGCATCGGTCATGCGGATGTTGCCCTCGGCGTGAAGCCGCTTGGTCTTCTGATCGTAGATGACCTTGTCGGCCTCGACGCTCGTGCCGTTGTAGAACATCTGCACGTTGCCGACCGCCGACACGCGCGAATTGTTGTAGTCGTAATCCACCTCGACCGCCTGGACCAGCATCTGTCCATTGTTGGCAACCGGCACCGGTTTCGGCTTTGGCGGCAGCGGATTGTAGGTGAAGCTTTGCGCCGAGGCCGGGATGGTCGAGCCAATGCCGAACGCGCCAAGGGCGAACCCGAAAAAAAGCAGGGCGAGAATGGGCCCGCTGGCGGCGGCCAAGCGACCGCTGTGACGGCGCACGGTAGTGCGCCGCCCGAACGCGGGCAGGCCTATCTGGCGGGCGGCGACGACGGCCACTACCCGTCCTCCTGGTATAACAAGGCCAAAAAGCCGGTGAGGCCGCCGACACACACGGGCAGCCACGCCGCAGCGATCGGATGCATCAACTCAGCCTTGCTCAAATCTTCAGTTACTTTCGACAGAACATAGAGCAGAAACCCTGCACCCACGCCACTTAAAACCATCTTTTGCACGCCGCCAAAACGGAAGAACCGAAGGCTGACGGCCGCGGCCAGCATGACCATTGCGGCCAGCAAAAACGGCTGTGCGATGAGTTTATGATACTGCAACCGGTACCCTGCGGTCGCAAATCCGGAGCTTTCGGACGAACGGATATAGCCCGGGAGTTGCCAAAAAGACACAGTTTCTGGCGTGGAGAAACTGTTGCGGACCTGGGCCGGCGTCAGGCTGGTGGTGAGGAAGAAACTGTCCTGGTCAACCGGAGGTCCGTCGAGCGAGTACCGGCGCGCGGATTTGAACAGCCAGCGTCCCTCCTCAAGCGTGGCTTCGCGGGCTTCGATTCGTTCCTTGAACCGGAAGTCGGGATCGAACCGGAACACCGTGAGCCCGGTCAACCGGACGCCCTGCTGCTCGCTGCGGGCGGCGTTGATGATGGCCTGGCCCTCACTGTTCACTTGATTGATCCAGAAGCCGGACGCGTCCTGTATGCCGCCGCCGGGGGCGGAGCCGAACAGCTCCGCCTCCATTCGCTTTGAGAGTTCGCGCAGATTGGCGGAAATCGGATTGTAAGCGGTTGTCGCAACGATTCCGAGCACGATCGAACTTGCCAGCGCCGGCGCGATGAACTGCCACGCGGAAATGCCGGCGGCGCGCGCAACCACCAGTTCCAGTCGCCGCGAAAGCGCCAGATAACAGGTCATCGCTCCGATCAGGATGCAAAACGGCATCATTTTTTCGAGCAGTTGCGGCACGCGGAACAACGACGTCTCTGCGACCGTGATGGCGGAGGCCGAAGCCAGCCCCGACGTCTTCCTGACCATTTCGATGTAATCGACCAGCACCAGCAGAATGAAAATACTGGCGAACACGCCGAGCGCCGAGACCACGAAGCGGCCGGCAAAGTATCGCCCAAGCGTGTTGGTCATCATGCTCATGCTGTGGCGGGCCGCCCAAAAAGCCGTAACAGACGCGCGTTGGATTTGTTGATCGCTTCCATCAGTGCCGCCGGCGGTTCCACGACGATGCCCCCGATGATGATCCAGAGGCTTACGCCGATTGCCGTCGCCAGCATCAGATATTGAACGAGCGGGGCGAGTGGCGATTTCACCGCCATCACGGAGCAGGCGAATCCCGCCATGCGCACCCCGAACACGGCGAGGATTGAACCGGTGATCGAAAAGTTGCGGCTCTGACGTGTCGTGCGCGGCGCGCCGAGGAACGCGAAGGTCAGGGCGGCAAATGCAAACGGATAGATCGGCGCCAGGAAACGGTCATGCAGTTCGGCGCGAAACTGTCCGGGCAACTGCTTGTACACCGGATCCTCCGATGGCGGCGAGAGCAACTCCCAGAGGTAGCGTTCGCGAATGCCCAGGGTGATGTCGCGGCCCTGATTCGAGAACTTCGACATGTCGAATGCATAGCGGCCGAATGCCACCATCGCGGGATCGCGTTTGCCGGTCTCGAAGCGTTCGAGATTTCCGTCCTCGAGAATCAGAAACGAACCGCCTTCGTTCTTCAGAATTGTCCCATGGTCGGCAATGATGCTGACACGTTCCTTGGGATCGCGGCGGTCATCGACAAAGATGCCGACAAGCACGCCACCGGGTTGCCGCTCTCGAATGCGGATGGTCAGGTTTTGGTCGAGCTGGGCAAAGCGGCCGGGCTGGAGGATGTTGGCGAGCACATCGGCGGTGATTTCGGCATCCCACTGCTTCAGGCGCCGCATGCCGTCGGGGGCGAGATAGGAGGCGATAAAGGCAACCATGACCGCCACCACGATGGTGGCATAGATGAATGGACGGAACAGCCGCAACGGCGAGAAGCCGGCCGCATTCATCACAATGATCTCTGAGTCGGTGGCGAGCTTGTTCAGGGTGTGCGAGATCGCGATCATCAGCGCGATAGGTGAGATGATCAGGACCAGCGCTGGAATGACCAGGCTGGTGACGCCGAGAAAGGTGATGATGGTCTGACCCTGGCTGGTCATCAGGTCGATACCGCGCAACGCCTGCGTAATCCAAATCACCCCTGTCAGGCTGACCAGAACCAGCGCAAACGACGCCAGCGTCGTGCGGAAGATATACCTGTCGATCGACCCCATCGCTATCGCACGATCCCCGCCCCACAAACCGGAACGGCAGCTGGCGACCAATCCCTTAAACCGGGATCCCCTTTGGTCGCGCCGCCACGGCAAGCCGGCTCACTCCCCCACTTACCATCCCTTTGATCCGTCAACAAAATGGCTGAGCCAAGGCACCCCCGAAATATGGTTAATTATTCGCTCTATGTGGCCTTCAGGCCACGCGGACGCTTGGCAGCGCGGCGGCTGACAGGCAATAGTGTCACGAACCAAGCTTTCGACGGATGTGCGTTGCATCCGAAACGAACATCCGAAACACCGCCCGGCGGGTCCCCGGCCCAGCGACAGCCCTGATTTTTTGGAGGATTTGCTTATGCCCGACGCCGTCAAGGTCGGCTTCGTTCCGTTTTCCGCAGCCGCGCGCGGCACTCTGGTCATATTCTGCGACGACGCATTGAAACTCGGCACGGCGACCAGCAAGGCGCTGGGCGAGGCGGCCAACATCGTCAAGCGCGCGGCGGCCACGAATCAGTTCAAGGGAAAGAGCGGGTCCACGCTCGATATCCTGGCGCCGGAGGGTCTCAAGGCCTCACGCCTGATTGTGATCGGCGCCGGCAAGCTCTCGGCCATCAAGGACAGGGATTTTCTCAAGTTTGGCGGTGCGGCAGCCGGCAAACTGGGCGCCGGCGCAGACACCGTGACGATCATCGCGGAATTGCCTTCGGGGGAGATGAAGCCGGATCAAGCGGCCGCGGTTGCATCGGGGATACGGCTGCGCGCCTATAAATTCGACCGCTACAAGACCAAGAAGAAAGACGGCGAAGATGCCGGATTGCACGCGGACGTCTCGCTCGCCGTCGGCGATGTAGCCGCCGCGCGAAAGGCCTTTGCTCCGGACGCGCACATCGTCGATGGCGTCATCATGGCACGCGAACTCGTGAATGAGCCGCCGAACGTACTCTATCCCGTGGAGTTCGCGCGCCGCGCCAGCCAGCTCCGCAAGCTCGGCGTCAACGTCGAGATACTCGACGTCAAGGCCATGACGAAACTCGGAATGGGCGCGCTGCTCGGCGTCGCTCAGGGTTCGACGCAGCCCGGACGGACCGTGATCATGCGCTGGAATGGCGGCAAGCGCGGCGATCAGCCGGTTGCCTTTATCGGCAAGGGCGTCTGTTTCGATACCGGCGGCATTTCCATCAAGGGCGCCGCCAGCATGGAGGACATGAAGGGCGACATGGGCGGCGCCGCCTGCGTGGTCGGGCTGATGCATGCGTTGGCTGCGCGGAAGGCGAAGGTCAATGTGGTCGGAGCCATCGGCGTCGTCGAGAACATGCCCGACGGCAACGCGCAGCGCCCAGGCGATATCGTGACGTCGATGTCCGGCCAGACCATCGAGATCATCAACACCGACGCCGAAGGCCGTTTGGTGCTGGCCGACGTGCTCTGGTACGTGGCGAAGAAGTTCAAGCCGAAATTCATGGTCGATCTGGCGACGCTCACCGGCGCGATCATGGTCGCCCTCGGCACCGAATATGCCGGTTTGTTTTCCAATAACGACGAATTGGCGGAACGGCTGACCAAGGTCGGGCTCGAGACGGGGGAACGGGTCTGGCGCATGCCGCTCGGCCCGGAATACGACAAGCAGATCGATTCGCAGTTTGCCGATATGAAAAACACCGGTAACCGCAACGGTGGTTCGATCACCGCCGCGCAGTTCCTGCAGCGCTTCGTCGACGACACGCCGTGGGCGCATCTCGACATTGCGGGAACGGCGATGGGCGCGCCGAAATCCGAGATCAATCACAGCTGGGGTTCGGGTTTTGGCGTTCGTCTGCTGGAGCGGTTGGTCGCGGACTATTACGAAGCCAAGAAATAGCTGAAAACCGGATGACGGAAGTTTTGTTCTACCATCTGCAAAACATGTCGCTCGACAACGTTTTGCCGCCGCTGCTTGAAAAATCGCTGGAGCGCGGCTGGCGCGTTGTCGTGCAGTCGACATCGCAGGAGCGCACCGACGCGCTCGACGCCCATTTGTGGACCTATCGCGACGATTCATTCCTGCCGCATGCCACCTGGCGCGCCGGCGATGCGCAGGATCAGCCAATCGTGCTGGCGGTAGAGGAGGGCAATCCGAACCGGGCCAATGTCAGGTTCCTGATCGATAATGCCGTTTTGCCCGCTGATGCGGATGCCTATGAGCGGGTGGTTCTGGTCTTTAACGGCGACGATGACGATGCGCTGGCCGCGGCGCGGGGTGCCTGGACAGCCTGCAAGTCGCGGGGATTCGAGGTCACTTACTGGCAGGCCGACGAGCAGGGCCGGTGGCAGAAGCGGGAATAGCGATTCAGCGAGATTAATGATAATCTGCCGTTTCAGTCCGTGGGCCTGCACAAAGCCACGGTCGTGCCGCAAAGTGATAGTGGAACAACCGCTGGGGCTTAGGGTGGGAATCTAATTCATCGTGCGAGACAAATACCTTTATCGAAAACGGTTGCTGATGTTGCTGCTGCTCGCCCCTGCCATCGCGGGCTGCTCAAGCGCGTCAAATATGTTCTCGTCCGATCTTCTGTCGAAGGATGCGGAATGGTTTTCGCGCTCCGGCAGGCTGTTCATCAAAAACGTTTCGATTGAAACGCCCCCGCTAACTCCCGACAAGCCGGTTACTGCAGAAGATTTGGTCAGCGCGGACGGGGGTTGCCCGGGAATGAATCCTCCCGGCGGGCCTGCGGACGCCAACGCCTTGACCGACGGCGCTGCCGGCGCTCCGGCGCCCACGACAACCGGAACGGTCGCGCTCGGTCATACCGAATGCGACGTCGTGCGCGGTATTGGCGCACCCGACAACGTCAATCTGTCGAACAATGGGCGTGGCGATCGGGTGGCGGTCGTCAATTATTCGCGGGGTCAGCGCGCCGGAATCTATACCTTCACGGCCGGACGCCTGTCATCGATCGAGCGCGGAGCCGAGCCGGTGGCGCAGCCGAAGACCGCCAAACCCAAAGCGAAGAAGAAGTCGGCCGCGACGTAGTCGCACGCTGTTTGCTTTAATCAGCCGTGAATTGGTTCAGCCGGTAGCCTCGTCATATTGCGAACTCGCCGCCAGCCATTCCTCCTCGGCGCGCTGCAACGCGCTTTCGGCGCCGGCGCGCGCCTTGCTGAGCTGGGCCGCCTGCTTCGGGTCGCGCTTGAACAAATCCGGTAGCGCGAGTGCCGTGTCGATCTTGGAGATGATGCCGTTGATGCGCGCGATCTCGGCCTCGGCGTCTGAAATCTTCTGTTTCAGCGGGACGCGCTTTTCGGCCTTGTTGCGCTGCGGCTTGTCGCGGCCGCCTCCGCGCTCATTGCCGCCGCGGTCGCGCGAATTCGCGCGCATGCCACGGGCCGACAGAACCATGCGGCGATAATCGTCGAGGTCGCCGTCGTAGGTCGTGACGGTACGATCGGCCACCACCCACAATTGATCGGCGCAGGCTTCGATCAGATAGCGATCGTGGGAGACCATGATGACGGCGCCTGGAAATTCATTGATCGCCTCGGCAAGTGCGGCACGGCTGTCGATGTCCAGATGGTTGGTCGGCTCGTCGAGAATGATCATGTTGGGGCCGAAGAAGGTCGCAAGTCCAAGCAGCAGCCGCGCTTTTTCGCCACCCGACAAACTCTTGACGAGGGTATCGCCGGCCTTGCCCGAGAATCCGATTGCGCCGGTGCGCCCGCGCACCTTGGTTTCGGGGGCGTCGGGCATCAGCTTGCGGACGTGATCATAGGGCGAACCGTCGAGATTGAGCTCATCGACCTGGTGCTGCGCGAAATATCCGACCGACAGCTTCTCCGCGCGGGTGACATGACCGGAGAACGGCGGCAACTTGTTGGCGAGCAGCTTGACCAGTGTCGACTTGCCGTTGCCGTTGGAGCCGAGCAACGCGATGCGGTCGTCGGTGTCGATGCGCAAGGTAACGCGATTGAGCACGGGTTTTTTGCGATCGTAGCCGACCGAGACATCGTCGACCGCGATGATCGGCGGCGACAGCATCTTGTCAGGCGCCGGAAATGAAATTTCACGCACGTCCTGCGTCACCAGCGCGGTGACAGGCTTCATCTTTTCCAGCATTTTGACGCGCGACTGCGCCTGGCGGGCTTTCGAGGCCTTGGCCTTGAAGCGATCGACAAAGGCTTGCAGTCGCTTGCGCTCGTCGGCCTGCCGTTTCGCGTGCTTGGCGTCCAGCATTTCGCGCGTGGCGCGTTGTTCCTCGAACGACGAGTAGGTCCCCTTGTAGAGCGTCAACTTGCCGCGATCGAGATGCAGGATCTGGTCGACCGAGGTGTCGAGCAGGTCGCGGTCGTGGCTGATGACGATCACGGTGCGCGGATAGTTCGCCAGATGGTCCTCAAGCCACAGCGTGCCTTCGAGATCGAGGTAGTTGGTGGGCTCGTCCAGCAGCAGAAGATCGGGCGCCGCAAACAACGTTGCCGCGAGCGCAACGCGCATTCGCCAGCCGCCGGAAAATTCCGAACACGGCCGGGCCTGATCCG
>Ga0179592_10000340_pt1 | contig 18451 bp, 17 predicted proteins | sample CZODoug2_1_08_16_FD_148623 | JGI IMG/M metagenome (GOLD analysis project Ga0179592, IMG submission 148623) | Vadose zone soil fungal communities from Angelo Coast Range Reserve, California, USA - CZODoug2_1_08_16fungal (Illumina Assembly) | ecosystem: Environmental > Terrestrial > Soil > Vadose...
AATTGGTACAGCAGTTTCTTCATTGCGGGTGCGCCGCTTTAGGTGACGAGATTCTGCGGATTCCCGGCCGCCCAGCGGTCGATGTTGTCGATCAGCTGGTCCGCGAGGAATTGCATGGCGCCATCCGAGGCCCATGCCACATGCGGCGTTAAAATGAAGTTCGAACGGCGCACATCGAGCAGCGGATGGCCGTCGCGCGGCGGTTCGACCGTCAAGACGTCGAAACCCGCACCCGCGATGAGCCCCTCATCGAGTGCCTGTATCAGCGCCGCTTCATCCACCAAGCCGCCGCGTGCGGTATTGATGAGGAGCGCATTGCGCTTCATCTTGCGGAACGCCGCCAAGTCGATGAGATTTCGGGTCGCGGGCATGAGCGGGCAGTGGAGCGAGATCACGTCGGATGCGGCAAGCACCGTTTCGTGCGGCGTAAACACCACACCGTCCATTTTGGGCGGCGCATGGTCGGCGAAGAGCACGCGCATGCCGAATGCACGCCCGATCGCCGCCGTCGCCTGGCCGATGGCGCCTTCGCCGATGATACCGAGAGTGGCGCCGTGCAGATCGCCGATCGGGTGCGTGAAGAAGCAAAACTGCTCCGACCGATTCCAGACGCCGTTTTCCACATCGTGCCGGTACGCAAGGAGATTGCGCCGCAGCGCGAGAATCATCGCGAACGCGTGTTCGGGCACGGTGTGCACCGCGTAGTTGCGGATGTTCGCTACCGCGATCCCGTGTTGCTTGCAGTAGGGGACATCCACCACGTCATAGCCGGTGGCCGCCACCGCGATCATCTTCAAATCCGGCAACTGCTCCAAGGTGGGTGCGCGCATGGGCACCTTGTTGATGATGGCGACGGTGGCACCGTCCAAGCGCGGCACGATCTCGCCAACCGCGGTCTTTTCATACTCCACGTAGTCCGTGACGCCTGCGGGCTTGCGCACCTTCGCCTTGAGGGATGCGCGGTCCAGGAACACGGCCCGCTGAATCACGCGGCGATGCCCGCTTTCGCCTCGGCGGTGCTCTTGGCAGAATTGTTGTGCGCGTTGCGCCAGAAATTCTGTGCGGCAGCGACGCCGCTGCCAGGTTCGATCTTAACACCCACATCGAGCATGGCCATCTCCGCGCCGGCGATGCCGCCGAGCAGCATGAGTTCGTTCAGATCCCCCAAGTGACCGATGCGGAACAGCTTGCCCGCCACTTTGGACAGTCCGGCGCCGAGCGCGAGATTATAGCGCTTGAAGGCGCGCGCGATAACATCGGCGCCGTTCACGCCCTCGGGCACCATGATGGCGGAGACGGTGTCCGAATGCCACTTCGGAGCGGTCGCGCACAGCTTGAGCTTCCAGCCTTCGAAGACCGCGGCGCGCATGCCGCCGGCAAGATAGGTGTGGCGGCGGAGCACGTTCTCTAAGCCTTCTTCCGCCAGCATGGCGAGCGATTCGCGCAGGCCATACAGCATGGGCACGGACGGGGTATACGGAAAGTAGCCGGAGGCATTCGCCTGAACCATGTCGGCGTAGTCGAAGTAGCACCGTTTCGAAGTTGCCGTCTTGGAGGCCTCGAGCGCTCGTTGACTGACGCAGGTGACGCCCATGCCCGCGGGGAGCATCAAGCCCTTCTGAGAACCGCTGACACAGACATCGACGCGCCAGTCGTCCATGCGAAAGTCGATGCTCGCCAGCGCGCTCACCGAGTCGACGAAGAGCAAGGCAGGATGCTTGACGCTGTCCATGGCCTCGCGCACCGCTTTAACATCGCTGGTCACCCCGGTGGCGGTCTCGTTTTGACACACCAGCACCGCCTTGATCTTGTGCTGCTTGTCCGCCGCGAGCGAAGCCAGATAGCGCTCCACGGGCGCGCCTTCTCCCCAGGGGGTTTCCAGCGCTTCCACCTCGAATCCCAACCGAGTGCACATGTCGACCCACAGATGGCTGAACTGGCCAAACCGTGAGGCTAGGATCTTGTCCCCTGAATTCAAGCAATTGGTCAGCGCCGCTTCCCAGCAACCGGTGCCCGATGAGGGAAAAATGATGGGAACGCCGGTCGAGGTCTTGAAGATCGGCTTGAGCCCCGTGAGGCAGGCCCGGGTCAGCTCAGGAAAGATGGGGGAGCGGTGGTCCTCCATGGGCACCATCATGGCGCGGAGGACTCGGTCGGGCACGTTGGTGGGTCCCGGGACGAATAGGAAGTTTCGACCAGCCATTGATGATCTCCTTTAGCGTTGCGGCTGCCTTAGGCATGATTGACAAGGGGCGACACTCTCAGCGGCTACCTACGCTGGGTGCTCTCATGCCTCCATGATATATGAGATATCATGGAGTGCCTAGACCGATGGAAGGACTATGCGAATCGCCATATTGGGTCAGCAAAAGTTCGGAAAATCCGTCCTGGAGGCGTTTACCGGACGGGGAGACACGGTGGCTGGTGTGTTTTGCGCGCCGGATAAGGCAGGCGCGGCGCCCGACCCCTTGAGGTTGGCGGCCGAGTCCCTGGGGATTCCGGTTCACCAGCTGCCCTCGCTCCGAACTGCCGAGGCGGGGGAAATCCTGCGGGGAATGGCGGTCGACCTGGGCGTCATGGCCTACGTGTTGCAGTTTGCACCGCAACACCTCACGTCAATTCCCGGCCACGGCACCATTCAATACCATCCATCGTTGCTGCCGTGCTACCGCGGACCGAGCGCCATCAACTGGCCGATCATTCGCGGCGACACCCGCACCGGTCTCACGATATTCCGGCCGACGGACGGTTTGGATGAGGGTCCGGTGATCCTGCAGAAGGAGACCCCCATCGGTCCGGACGACACCCTGGGTTCCGTCTATTTCGACCGGCTGTTCCCGATGGGCGTTGCGGCGCTGGTGGAAGCCGCGGATCTCATTGCGGCGGGCCGCGCGCGGGCGACGCCGCAGGACCACTCGAGCGCCAGCTATGAAGGCTGGTGCCGTTCCGCCGAAGCGAAAATCAACTGGCATACACATGTCGACCTGCTGTATGACCTCATCCGCGGCTGCGACCCCGCCCCCGGGGCATGGACGCTCTGGAATAGTGAGAAGCTCCAACTCTTCGACACGCGCAAGCACGCGGTGCGAGCGTTTTCGCAGGTCTCCGGCAACGTCGGAACGGTCACAACCGTCGGCGATCGCAGTTTCCGCGTGGCAGCACACGGCGGAGAAATCGAAGTGTCCAAGGTCAAACACGGAGACCGTGGAAAAGTGCCGGCGTCGCAGTTCTGCGCCGAGGCGGGCATTCGCGCCGGAACGCTGTTGGGGCAGTAAGCCCGTCTGATTCCACGTGAGCTTCCAAGGTCCGCCCGCCGCCTACGCGGGGTAGGAGGGCGCTGTCGCTGTTCATCGGCGCGGCGGCGTTAACTTGGCGCGGTTGCCGTTGCATATTCCAAATACGAGCATCCGAGCATCCGAGCATCCGAGCGTCACGACGGCGTCAAAGGCGCCTACTCGCTAACGGCCGCTCTACCAGCGAGTCCTACACGCGAAATGCGTCGCTGCCTCTAGCGGTGCGAGCCGTAAAGCGCTAGATTTTTTTCGGCGCCGGGTAACCGCAATGGAGTTGCCCGGATGGGTGGAATGGGGGTGGTGTCATGATTCCCGATTCGTCCGTTGTGCGCAGGCACTACAACCGTAGATGCTTTCTTTTCAAACACGACCTTCACGAAAATCCGCTCTTTGACCTCGATCAACTTGCGGAGCTCGTCTGCAGGGAACCTGAACTGTCCCGGTCCGCGTACTGTTCCTGCGCGCCGGCTTCGGTCAAGGATCCCTGGGCCTCGGGGGTGCCGTCACCCGACACCGTCCGTGACGCGGTACGCGAGGTTGCAACCAACGACTCGCTCATCATACTTCGTCACATCGAGCGTAGCGTGAGCGTTGGGCCCGTGCTGCGGGAGTTCATGGAGCAGGTGGTCGTCGCCGTGGGGCCGGTACTGCGAACCGACATAATGACTTCGCGCGCAACGTTGCTGATCGCCTCCCCGCGGCGTATCACGTCGTATCACCTCGACTCCAACACCAACTTTCTCTACCAGATCCACGGCGACAAGCGCTTGAGCGTCTTCGATCCAAGCGATCGGACGCTGGTCACGCCCGAGGAACTGGAGGGTTACTACAGCGGCAATGTCAGCGCCGCTCAATACAAACCGCAGCGCCAGGCCGATGCACAAGTATTCGATTTGCATGCCGGTTCGGCCGTGCATATCCCCAGCCACGCTCCGCATTGGGCGCAGAATCTCGACAACGTATCAGTTGCGCTCAGCATCAATTTTGACCTGATCTCCGTCGAGCGGGTCGGTCGGATCCATCGTCTCAACGGCAGGCTGCGCCGCCTGGGACTTGTTCCTCAGTCCCCGGGAGATTCAGCATGGAAGGATGAGATCAAGCTGGGGATGAGCGCTCTGAATCGCGGCGTGCGCCGGTGGGCTCGAACGACTCAAGCATCCGAGGAGCGCGACTACCGCTAGCACACGCTCGCATCGCGGTACCAAGGCGAGCGGGTGCCTAAGGCGCGGGTGCGCCGCCGAACAGCCGGTGCCCCAACCGATACAGAGGCCAGCCGGTGGCCAGTATGACAATGCCCGCCAGCGCGAGCCGGGGCTCCAACGTGAAGACACGCGCCGCTACGCCGAGCAGACAGACCATGTAGAAAGCCGGCAGCAGCGGATATCCCCGCATCGAGAATCCGCCGTCGCCCGTCCCGCGGCGGCGCAGGACGAATATCGTCGAGGCGACGACCGCGAGCGTCAGGGTGTCGGTGAAGATCACATAGTTCAGCAGCTTCTCGAACGATCCGAGCAAGAATGCCGGTATCAGCATCGTGGCGCCGAAGAACAGCAGTCCCAACTCTTGAACTTGAGTGTCCGGATTGACCCGCAGGAACGCGCGCGGGAATACGCCGTCCTCCGCCATCGCGTAGAAACTACGCGGCATCTGAATGATGGTCGCGTTCACGAATCCGGCCGCGGACAGGAATACGGCTATCGAGATCAGCACTTCGCCGGCGGGACCGAATGTCGCTCGCGACAAGGCCGCCGCCGCCAGCTTCGATTCGGCGATGCCGCCGATCCCCAACACGCGCTGATAGGCGAAATTGAGCAGCAGGTAAAGACCGACCACGGTGAACATGCCGGCGGTGATGGCGAGTGGAAAGCGCCGCCGCGCGTCCTTCAAGTCGGCTCCGAGGTTCATGGTCAGGTGATACCCGCCGTATGCGTAGAAGCACGGTATCAGTGCCGATGCCAGGCGCAGTGCGACGGGAGCGTCGGAACGGGGCTCCATGGCGGTAGTTCGCGGAGCGATCAGCAGCGCAAGCACTGCAAGACCCACGATCATCACGATCTTGAGGATCGACAGTAGATTCTGGACGCGCGCACCCGGCTTTACCCCGCGGTAGTTCAGGACCAATAGAATCAGCATCGTCGCGAACGCGAGAATGAGCGACGCTTGCGGGGTGCGCCATGGCGGCGGCAGCAGTACCGGCATGAGGTAGTCGGCACCGATGAACGCGACGCCGGCCGCGCCGGCGCCCTGCATCAGCGTCTGCGACCAATTCAGCATGAATGCCAGCGTCGGATGATAGCAGTCGGCGACCACGCGGTAATAACCGCCGGCGCGCGGATATCGCGACCCGATCTCGGCGAAGGTCAGGGCGCCGATCAGAGCGATGAAGCCGCCGGCGATCCACGCGGCAAAGAACAGGGAAGTGCCGCCTGCCGCGCCGGCCACGATCGCCGGCGTACGAAAGATGCCGATGCCGACCACCAGGCTGAACACCACCATCGCGGTATCGAAGGTCGATAGCCGTGCCCGGATGGTCTTCCGGATCTCCCCGGTTTCACCGGCCATGCAGTGCCTCCTCGAGCAGGGCCGCGAGCCGCTTGAACTGATCGAGATCATTGTAAAGCTGCGCTGAGATGCGCAGCAGCGGCAAGGGATGCGGATGGAGCCATGTTTCGACGCCGCGTTGGCGGAACCAGTCGTGCAAGCCTTCGCAGTCGAGCCGGTGAGCCGGGGCACCCACCGCGGCCGGCGGCAACGGTACGGACGCCATCGATCCGATCATCGCGTCCGGACAAGGAGCATCGACTCCGGAGGATTCCAGCATCAAGACACGGGCCTTCAGCGTCAGGTCACGATTGACCGCCATCACCTGCGGCCATCCGGCGGGCAACAGGCCGCCGATGAAACGCAACGCCTCCGGGACGCACAGCCAAGCCGTCGGATCGAACGTTCCGGGCCAATCGAATTCCGCGTGGAATCCCGCGGTGTAGCCGTGGCTGATGACATTTGGATGCAGCTGCGCCTGGCGGTCGCGGCGCACGTGCAGGAATGCGGCGCCCTTGGGAGCGCAAAGCCACTTATGAGCGTTGCCCGTGTAATAAGCGGCGCCGAGTTCCGACAGCCTAAGTGGCACCATCCCGGGGGCGTGCGCGCCATCCACCAACGTATCGACGCCGCGAGCCCGCAGGCCGTTCACCAAGCGCGCAATGGGCAGGACCAGGGCCGTGGGGCTGGTCACATGATCCAGAAGCGCCAGCCGCGTGCGAGGCGAAACGCATTTCATCACCGAGGAGACCATCTCCTCGTCATTTCGGCACGGGAACGGCAAGTGCGCCACCACGACCTTGGCTCCGGTGTGACCCGCCACGTAATCGACGGTCTTGCGGCACGCCGCGTAGGTATGATTCGTGAGAAGCAGTTCATCCCCCGGCCCGAGAATCGCTGAGCGCAGCACCGCGTTTACCCCGGCCGTCGCGTTCGGCACGAAGACCAGATCCTCGGGCGCGGCGCCCAGAAAAGCGGCCAGCGCTTCCCGTGCTGCGTCGAGGCGAGAGGGCAGGATCTCCACCAAGAAATCAACAGGCTCGCGCTCCATCTCCATGCGCAGCGACGCCTGCACCTCCAGCACAGCGGATGGGCAGGCGCCGAAGGATCCGTGGTTCAAGTAGGTGACCGACGGGTCCAGGCACCAGAGAGAGGCGAGGTTCACGCGGGGGTTCCGTTATAGTGTGGTCGCGGCGGCGCACCGGTTCGTGGCGAATGTGGCATACAGCAGGGAGTCTACTCGATGCGGTCATTGCTGGCGTTTCCGTCGTTCGGGTTGGCGGCATGTCCGATCGGCGCGCGTTGCGGAGCCGTTGTCATTTCTTGCCTGGTGGCGGCGGGCAGCGCGGGGGCCCAAGATGATTGGGCGACCACTCGCGAGAGCTTCCTATGCAAATCCAATACGGAAGTCAGAGAGATCAAGACCTATATTTCCAATTCGTCGGATAGTGACCTCGCGATAGCTCGCGGCTGTCGCGTGGATTACATCAAAAACGGCATGACCAAAACCATCTGGTCGTCCCGGACCAGCCGGTCTTACTGCGATGGAAAGGCGTCGCAGCTTGCCGCCAGGCTCGAGGCAAGTCATTTTTCCTGCAGCCCGCTTCGCTTGCAGCGAACGGACGAAGGCTCAAGCGGCCGCAACGATTGAAGCAGAGACTCCACGGTCTCCGCCGCAATCGGTTTTGTCAGGTGATGGTCGAACCCCGCATCGAAGGCGCGGCGCCGGTCCTCCTCCTGACCCCAGCCGGTTGCCGCAATGAGGGCGATGCCGCGACCCCACGGGGTCGCTCGGACCTTCGCGGCCAGCTGGTATCCATCGAGATCCGGGAGTCCGATATCGAGCAGAAGCACATGAGGACGAAAAGTCTCGGCGAGTTCGAGCGCACGTCGGCCGGTATAGGCCGTCTGGACGTGGTGACCTGATAGTTCCAAGAGCGCTGCGCAAGCATCCGCCGCATCTCGATTGTCATCGACAACCAGGATCTTCATCCCGGCACCAGCCACGGGAGCGTCCGCTTCCACTTCGATGTCAGCGGGCTCCTCTGCCGGGGTTCTCGCCGGCAAGCGCACGATGAACTCGCTTCCACGGCCTGGTCCGTCACTGTGCGCTTCCACGCTCCCACCGTGCAGAGTCACGAGCCCGCGCACCAACGACAGTCCGATGCCGAGTCCGCCCTCCGCGCGTCCTAAGGCTGCTTGGGCCTGCGAGAACATCTCGAACAATCGCGGCATCATGTCCGCGGAAATACCGATACCGTCATCCCGGACCGCAACGACGATCTCATTTCCCTCGCGAGCCGCCCGCAACTGGATGTGGCCGCCGGGATCGGTGTACTTGGCCGCATTGATCAGAAGGTTGGAAAATACCTGTGCCAGGCGTATGGCGTCCGCCTCGAGCCGCACTGCCTGCTTCGGCAGTTCGACCGAGAGCGAGTGATGCTTCGTGTCCAGAATCGGCCGGGCAGTTTCGATCGCGGACCCAACCACCAGAGTCAGCTCGGTGGGGTTCATCTTCAGTTCGAGCGTACTTCGAGTAATGCGTGAGACATCGAGAAGGTCATCGAGCAGGCGGCTCATGTGCGTCACCTGTCGTTCGATGATCTCCTCGGCGCGCTTCCGCTGCTCGGGTGTCCTGCCGGTCTTCCTGTTCGCAGCCAGCGTATAACGGATGGGGGCGAGCGGGTTACGCAGTTCGTGGGCGAGAAGCGCCAGGAATTCGTCTTTGCGGCGATCGGCATCACGCAGGGCTTCTTCGCTTTGCTGCAGTTCCTGCTCCAGCCTGCAGCGCTGAATGAAATCGGACGCTTGGCGCAAATACAGGTCCAGGCGACGGAGTTCCTGCTCGGAGGGTCGATGAACCAATCGGAAGTGACTGGAAACCATCCCAAGCGGCGCTCCGTCGGCACGCGTCAGCGGAGTGGATATCATCGAGCGATACCCGGCGGCACGAGCGACAGCGCGAAACGGCGCGTCGGGACCATCGGTCTCGACATTTTCAATGAGGATCCGTTGTCCGGATCGCAATGCCCTGCTGCACGGGGAATCGTCGGTGGCGGAGACCTCGCCAAAGAACTCCAGGAAGTCCGGCTCGAAACCCCGTTGCGCCACGATGGATAGCTTGGAGCCTTCGGCGTCCAAGAGCTGAATGTTGCCCTTATCGGCTCCGAGCAAATCAATGACGGCGGCGAGTATTTCATCGAGTCCCTCATTGAGGCTGCCAGAACGCCACAGGCGGGTGCTCAACTCGTTCAGCTTTGCGAGCGCATCCGCTTGCGTCGCCAGCCGTCTTTCGCTCTCGAGCACTGCGTGTTCCGCGCGCTTGCGCTCGGAGACGTCACGCGCGACTTTGGAGGCGCCGATGATGACGCCGCGGGAATCGCGGACCGGAGATACCGTGAGCGAGATGAAAACGCGTCGGCCATCCTTAGCTATACGGATCGTGTCGAAATGTTCGATGCGCTGGCCGCCTCTCACCTGTTCCAATATGCGCCGTTCTTCTTCATGCAGCTCGGGGGGAATGATGATGGTGATCGGCCGGCCGATGACCTCCTCCGCCGTGTACCCGAATATCCGCGAGGCGCCTGCGTTCCATGACAGGATCCGGCCGTCGAGTGTCTTACTGACGATCGCATCGTCGGAAGATTCCACGATAGCCGCGAGAAGGGCCAGTCGAATGAAGTAATCCGGCTCCTCGATGGAAGACGGGACCGGGGAGGATCCGGCAGCAACATCACGTGCGCTCATTTCGCGTCCCCTGCATGATGATCGTTCTAGTTCGCGCGAAAGAGGCTCAATATAGGGGAACTTGGGCGGTAGCGGCAGATCGCAACGGCAAGCCGCCAACGTAAATATTGAGACGTCACCACCTGGTGGGTGGCGAGGCCGGAAGTTTGATTCTCCAACGACACCGCCAAGCGTCCGGCTAGACTCCGTGCCTCCAGGCTCGAGCCATAAATCGGCCGGCTTCGCCGGAAAGGACGTGGAGGGCCTTGGCTAGATTCCGTGCGCGGGCCTCTGCCGAGATGAGGCGTGAAAAGTAGCGAAGGACTTCCTTCCTGCGGCTCGGCGGGAGTGCTTTCCAATTCTTCAGGGCCTGAGGATTCGAGGCAAGCCCGCGCTTGAACCACGGAGGCATACGATGCTGCGGACCACCGCGATAGCGCGGGTCGAACGCAATCTCGACGTCTACCCGGTCGCCCACCACAGTTTCGGAGGCTTCGCGGACAGTCCCGTGCAAGTAGAGATAGAAGCTCCCGTCGCCAACGGGCATCATGTTCACGCGCCATGCCTCTCTGGGCAGGCCGTTAATGCGTAACCGGACCGGCAACGGTTTACGCCATCCTTCCTTGATCGCGGCGGCTCGTGACGCATCGACGGGAATATACGGATTGCCGTTTCGAATCCTGATGGTGGCTGTGAAGGCGGTTCTCATGGGCATTGAGTTGCGCAGCGTGCCGGCGCAACGAACTTACGCTCCGAGCAGGTTGATTGCGAGAGTCACCACGCCCGCACCGAGTACGGAGAGGCCACAGAGATTGGCGCGGCGTGTGGTGTTCGGATCCGTTCCGGCTACTCGCCGTGCAGCCCGCCAGTAGAGGTAGGCTCCCGTGACGACGAGCGCGAGTTCCAGCAGCGCAGCTTCTGTCGGGTACCTCCATAGTCCGAATCCAAGGTGCGACAGTGATCCGCCGCCCCCGGGAAGGATCGGCATGTCAGCCACTGGCACGCCAGCATCAACGCCCACAGTGGCACCGCGGTCGCCTTCGCCTTCACGGCTGCCGCGAAGCCAAAATGTCCGGCGATCACGGACGATCGACCGGGCGGGATTCCGAGGGCCACGGCAGCCGCGAGTCGAGAAATCCGATGACAACCACAAACAACAATAAACCTAATACGAACGACACGCACGGCCTCCTGCTGCTTATCTTGAGCGATTCTTTCCGCGAGCGAGCGCAAATGCAGCCTCATATCGCGGTTATAATAGGAGCCCGACTACTGCCGGCTGAATCAATGGCCTCAACAGATGTGCCCGCAGGCATTCCCGTCCGCTACTTCCACGCTGGGGACGGCGTTCAACTTGCCTATCGCGAGATGGGGGAGGGTAGGCCGCTGGTGCTGATCCACGGGTACTTCTCGACCGCGGTGGTGAACTGGATGCGCTACGGCCACGCCGCGATGCTCGCCGCCCATGGGCATCGAGTCATCATGCCGGACCTGCGCGGCCACGGCGACAGCGCGAAACCACATGCGGCAGCCGCGTATCCCCCCGATGTTCTGGCCGACGATGGATTCGCGTTGATCCATCATCTTGGCCTCACCGACTATGATCTCGGCGGCTATTCGCTGGGCGGGCGAACGACGATGCGGATGCTGGTCCGCGGCGCGATGCCGGGACGCGCGATCGTCGCAGGGATGGGTCTGGACGGAATCGTCCATTCGGGCGGGCGATCCGCCTTCTTCCGGCGCATCCTCACCCAACTCGGTACCTTCGAGCGGGGATCGATTGAATGGATGACGGAGGCCTTCCTCAAGACGGTAGGCGGGGACCCGTTGGCATTGATCCATGTCCTTGCCACATTCGTCGATACGCCAATCGAGGATGTGGCGAGGATTCGTACTCCGACGCTGGTGCTGACGGGCGCCGACGACCATGATAACGGTTCCGCGGAAGGCTTGGCCGCCGCCCTGCCGAATGGGGAGTTCGTTTCGGTGCCCGGCAACCATATGAACGCGGTGACGAAATCGGAGTTAGGTACTGCCGTCGCGAACTTTCTGGGCGGACGAGTCACGACCTGACCGATGCCGGCGAATCAAAGGAGCTGACTTGAAAGTATGGTCCGCATTGAGCGATCCACTGCAGGGCAAGACTTCATTGTCGACGGTGTTCTGGGGTTACGGTTTGCTGGGATCGATCGCGTATGGTGCGATCGAGTTGTTCTTGGATCCGGGCAATGATTTCGCGATGCGGGTGTATACCGTGGGCGGACTGCTCTTCTGCGTCTATGTGACCGTCGCGACGTATCGTTGTGCCGGCAATTGCGCCTCCAAGTTCTGGGGTCGAATGGCACGGATCTCGGCGGTGCTGTCCTTGCTGCTGCTGCCGGTGCTTGCGTACTTGGCACTGACCGGTGCGCTCAGCCTGGCGATGTTGGGGGAGCAGTGAATCGTTTCGTGCGGCGGGCGGGGTGTTGCGGTGAGGTTCGCGCCGCGGACCGCTACCGCACGATTCTTGCAACGATGACCGCGGTTGCTGCGGCCGCTCTTATGTATTTTCCCCCTGTGGCGTTTGCCGACTGGGAAGACCACGAGCGCCTCACCCGTGAGGTACTGCTGGCCCAGCTCAGCCGCGCGCCCGATTCCGGGCGGATTAACCTAAAGGCCAAAAATCTATCGGGCCTCGATCTTCATGGCATTAATTTTCGAGGTGCCGATTTGTCCTCCGGGGTCTTCAATGGTGCCAACTTGCGTGATGCCAATTTTGATGACGCCAACCTGACGGTGGCATTTTTCGAACATGCCGATTTGACCAACGCTTCGCTGCGCAATGCGATCCTGTTTTCGGTTCAATTGGCCGGTGGGATATTGCGCGGTGCGAACCTCTCCGGTGCCCGCTTCATTGGGGATTTGAAAAACACCGACTTTACCGACGCGACAATGACGCATATGAAAGGGGCTGCGGACATGAAGAACCAGTCGATGGGATTGATGCGGACGAGTATGGTCAATGCCACGGCGGTCAACGCGGATCTATCCTATTCCGACTTCTCTCGCGGCGAATTCACCTTCTCCAATTTCAGCCATTCGAAAATGGTCAATACCCGATTGTTCCGAGCCGACTTCAGCGGCTCGGACTTGACGGGCGCCGATCTGACGGGCGCCCAGTTGCAGGATGCGCAGCTCATCAATGTCGACTTGACCGGAGCCAATCTTACCGACGCGGATCTCACGGGCGCCAACATGCAAGGTGTGCGTGGACTTGATAGTGCGACCAAGACGGGCACTCGAGGCCTGCACTCGCCGCAATGAGCGGAATGGGACGGAGCGGTCATTTCACCGCTTCTCTCGCTTGACTCGCAGATCGCTCTCTTTGCTTGCCGTACGTTTGCGGCGCGACTTAGGCGGGAGTTTGCACCCCATTGCGCTGGGTGGTCAAAATCTAAATGTTGAGCCGACTCACGGCTCCCAATACCCGAACCAGTAGGTGATGCCGACGCGGACTATGTTCGCGCTGAAGCCTTCGTGAATATTGTTGAATGATATGCCGGAGAATGCAGAACACGCTGGTACGGAGCCGTTGCAAGTTCCTGAGGAGTTCGATCCCTTGCCGAAATTCGAATGAAGATACTCCGCAGTGATTGACCATGCGCCGTTCAAGCCAAGTTCGAAACCACCGCCGGCCACCCATCCGGTGGATGAGAAATCTCTTCCCCCGCTAAACGAGGCCGTGGGCACTTTTGCTCCCGTCGGCGTGTAGTAGAGCGTGCTGCCGTGTGAGCCCGCAGCAATGATGGTGCCCACCTGAATATATGGCAGCCATGTATCCCCGGCGTAACCGATCCGAGGACCGATGACGGCGAACCCGCCGGGGCTTGGTTTGTCTGAATAGTGGTATGTACCCGGCAAAGGTACTGCGCCTGAATATTTCAGCGACTGATTGAATCCCTTTGCGCCCCAGAAGTCGAGATCGGCGTCAATGCCCAGAACCAGCCGTTTGTACTGAAAGTTCTCGCCTAACCGCACGCCACCGACAAGCGCGCTGCTATTGGAGCAATCTCGATTGCTGAACTTAAATGCAACGGCGGGAGCGATCATCGCGCCGTTCAGCGCCCATCGGTTGCACGTACTACTTGAAGCCTCACCCGCATTCACGCCAAGGTAAACGCCGTTCCAAGGAATATCGCTCTGCGCGGATGCCGCGCCTGCGATTGCAACCATCGCCACAAGGGCTGCCGAACGCCCCGTGAGTGTAGCTTGTGTGCGAGCAATCATGCGGCGGAGTCCCATTTTAAGGGACGAGTCTACGCGTCAACTTCACGTCACCGCCGACACCGAATGAAAACCCGGTCTTGGTTGTATCGCCGTCACCGAAGTCCGCCGTGGCGGCACTCGCCGCTGCGAGAAGGGATATTGCGGCAACTACACAAGCATTGTTCATCAGGGAGTCCTTTCGATGTTCATCCTGAGGTAGACGAGCGGCCTGGACAAATCCTTCGCGTGTTCGACTATATTTCTTGATCTATATATTTTCGCTCATCGTTTCAGTATCGTGATTTTGTGCTTACATCCCTCGATCTATGGTTCACCACGGAAATCCTGCCTCATGAGGGGGTATTGGTGCGCTATTTGAATCGCGTGTGGCGGAACTCATCGGACGTTTCAGACCTGCGCCAAGACATCTACGTGCGTGTCTATGAGAGTGCGCGCGTGAGTCGGCCGGCGGCGCCGAAGGCCTTTCTATTCACGACAGCCCGCAATTTGATGACGGACCGATTGCGACACAGTCGCGTGGTTCTGATCGACTCGAGGCCGGACTTCGAGGGTCTGGAGGCTCTAGTCGATGAGATCTCGCCGGAGCGCCGCGTCAGTGCTCGTCAGGAGCTGTTCAATTTGGCTCGTGCGCTGGATTCGCTTTCGGACAAATGCCGAAGCGTGATTTGGCTGCGGCGGGTTGAGGGTCTCTCGCAGCGCCAAACGGCCCAACGCCTCGGACTTCAGGAAGGGGCGGTAGAGAGTCAACTGGCCCGTGGCGTGCAAGCGCTGACCGTCGCCGTGTTCGGCACGGCCAATCCCGCTAGTCCGCAACAATCCAGGAAGAGAGCTCGACATGAGCCTGACCAGCAATAGCGAGCAAATCGAGGCCACTGCCGCGGCGTGGTTTGCCAAGCGTAAGGGCGGCAATTGGAGCGCCGCCGATCAGGCGGAGCTTGACACTTGGCTCGACAGCTCAACCGCTCATCGAATCGCGTTCATACGCATCGCCGCCACCTGGGAACGCGCGGGGCGCCTCGCGGCCTTGGGAGCCGGCGTGCCGCCGGGGACCATTCCGCCACGCGACGCCTGGGGCATCGCGCCGATACCGCAAGCGGACTCGTTTGCCAAAGCGGCAGATGAGCTTCCAACAGATGCCCTGGAGCCGGCGATAGCTTCACCAGGGAGCCAAGGCTCCGGCGCACGTCCAACGCGAGTAGCGGGCTTCAACAAGCGCCTGCGGGCACTCGCCGCCGGTCTTATCGTCGCGACCGCGGCTACGGCTATCTGGTACATCTCAAAGCCCCACGGCACAGCATACAGCACGCAAATAGGTGCACTCGCGTCGGTTCCGTTATCCGACGGGTCTCATGTAACGCTCAATACCGATAGCCAGATCCATGTTGCTTTTAGCGCCGGGGAGCGCGTCGTCAAACTGGATCAGGGCGAGGCGTTCTTTGAAGTGTCGAAAGATCGCAGTCGACCGTTTGTCGTGGACATGGGCAACAAACGAGTCACAGCCGTCGGTACCCAATTCTCAGTGCGCCGCGATGGTACCGAAATACGCGTGTTGGTCACCGATGGTCGGGTGAGGATCGATCGTCAGGAGGTGCCTTCCGGATTGGGAGCGACTCAAGTTGCAGCTGGATCACAAGCGCGCACCAAGGGGAATTCGGTTCTCGTCGATAATCCGGAGCCGACTCAGGTGGAACAGATCTTGAGTTGGCGGACCGGTTACCTCGTGTTTCACGAGACCCCCCTGGCCGAAGCGATTGCCGAGTTCAACCGCTACAGCAGCCGTAAGATCGCCATCGATGACCCAACGCTGGCGTCCCTTCACATTGGCGGTCGATTCCGCTCCACGGACGCCGACGCGTTCCTTTGGCTTCTGCAGAACGGCTTCCCTATCACCGTCGCGCAACGGGATGACCATATCAGCTTGACTAGACGCTAATCCCATCCACGAGGGCACCCGAAAGGTGGGAGCGGTATGACACGGAACAGGAAGTCGGCGGGATCAGCGATGCTTACGAGTGTAATGAAGGTGTGCGCCCTTGCCGGGATGATATTGTCCGCAGCTTTATCTCCGGGCGCTATCGCAGCGCCTTCCGATACGATTCCTCAATCAATCGATATTCCCGCAGGCGATCTCGTCGACTCATTGGAACGGCTCGCGAAACAATCGGGAATCGAGTTGGTCTTCGACGCGGACAAGCTCAAAGGCGTCAAAACGGCTGGCGTGAGCGGCAGAATGACGGCAATGCAAGCAGTCCACAAGCTGCTTGAAGGGACCCGCCTGACGCTCATCGAGCATCCCGACGGAGCGATACTGGTCGCGCCGCCTCCCGAAGCCGATCCTAGATCTGGAGATTTGACGTCAGCCGCTAGGGGTGGGGGCAACTCGGTGTCCTCCTCCGATTTTGGACGGCGTGCGGCAACGCCCAATGCTGCCACGTCCCCGGACTCCGATCAGATGTTGAAACGGGATGCCGTCCTTAAAACAATCGTCGTGACCGGTACGCACATCCGCGGCGAGTCGCCGATTGGCTCGTCGATGGTCGTCCATACGCGCCAGGAAATGGAGGAGTCCGGCAGCGCCACGCTGGAGCAGTTTGGGCGAAAGATGACGGAAAACTATGCCGGAACAGATGCCGTGGCGACCGTCAATACGAACGGGGGATTGGGAAGTTTCGAGCAGGGAGCAGCGAGCAACATCTTCGGCGGCGCGGGTTTCAATCTCAAGGGGCTTGGACCGGGATCGACCCTGACGCTGCTCAACGGTCACCGGTTGGCGGCGGGAGGCCTCGACGGCTCCATCGTCGACATCTCGCAAATTCCTCTGAGCGCGGTCGATCATATCGAGGTGCTCGATGATGGCGCATCCGCGATTTATGGATCGGATGCCGTGGCTGGTGTCGTCAACATCGTCACGCGCCGTGAATTCGAGGGAGCGGAGACGGGATTCAGATACGGTCGCGCGACGCAAGGCGGCGCCGTGGAATCGACGGCGTCGCAGGTGGTGGGTACGTCCTGGGAAACCGGAAACGTGCTGCTCGGCTATGAATATGATGACCAAGGGGGACTGGACGCCTCGCGGCGGAAGTGGATTTCGGCGCAAGGCGGTCCCTACTCGTTGATTCCGGAGAATCGGCGCAACAGTGTCTATGCGACGGGTCGGGAGGACATCTCGATTGATTCCAGCCTTTCAACCGACTTGCTCTACAGCGACCGGCATTTCCGGAGTCAAGGTCCGCAAAATGCGACCAATTCACTTCTGAGTGGGCTTCAGTCATCCGAAGGTAGCGCAACGCTGGCGGCAGCCAGCGTCACCTTCGATCAGCATCTCATCGGCGATTGGAGCGCGAGCATCACCGGCAACTATTCGAACATCAGCCAGCGCGACGACTCGGTCGCTCTCGGATCCGACGGCGCTCCGGGCGGGACTCCGGCAAATGATTTTTTAGAAGCGAACTCCGACATTCGCGGTATTGACGTGCTGTTGAATGGCTCTGTTCCCAACCTTGCCGGGGGAGCCGTGAAGGAATCCTGGGGAGGCAGCTTCCGCTCCGAGGGATTTCGGAGCGGCGTTTCCCAGGGGGGCAACGCCATAGCCCTTTCGCAGCGGCGTGACGTTGCCAGCGCCTATGCCGAAGTCATCGCGCCGATTGTCGCCGATGGCCCTCGCTGGTTGCGGCGGCTGGAGGTGTCGGCGGCCTTGCGCTACGACCGCTATGCGGGCTTTGGCTCCACCAGGAACCCGAAATTCGGTTGGCTGTGGGAGCCGATGACCGGCCTTCGATTGAAGGGAACCGTTGGCACCTCGTTCAAGGCGCCGTTGCTCTCCCAGACGGGAGCGCCCATCACCTCGTATACGGCGCTTTTCCCGTCCGGCGGAACCCAGTCCGGCAAAACGGATGTCTTGATCATCAATGGAGGCAACTCGGGCTTGCATCCGGAGAAGGCCACGTCCATCACGTTGGGCCTGGACTACGCGCCGGCGGAGTTCAAGGGGTTGAAGGTATCGGTCAATGCGTTTGGAATTCGCTTCGACAATCGGATCCAGGCCCAAACCATTCAGGCGCAGCCGATCCTGTCGCAATCCCAACTTCAATTCATCACCTTCGAAAATCCGCCCCTGGAGTATGTTCAGACGTTCTTCAGCAGCCCTGGGTTCCAGGGAGACAACACGGGACTGGGTCCATCCGCCGTCGCCTTGGTCGTGGACAATCAACTGGCCAATACTGCTGCCACGCGCGAAGTAGGCCTCAATGCCTCGGGTCGCTTCGATTGGTCGACGCGCGATGATGATTTTTCGGTCTGGCTGGCCGGCCAGTATCTGGTGGAAGACCGAATTCGTACCGTCTCTTACGAACCGCAGCTGACGGTTGACAACACCCTGGGCGAGCCGCCGAAGTTCAAGGCGCGTGGGGGTTTCAATTGGACGATCGGTCCGGCGGCGCTCGACTTGACGCTCAACTATGTGAATGCCTATCGGAACACGCTGTTCATCCCTTCCCGGGAGATCAGCTCATGGACGACGGCAGATCTTTATCTCGGGTGCATGACGGGGGTCGACAAGGTGCGACCGTGGGCCGATTGGCAGATTGGCCTTAGCGTACAAAACTTGCTGGATCAGAAACCTCCCT